>Ga0208456_1000356_pt1 | contig 31866 bp, 29 predicted proteins | sample June2015DPH_4_10_2_FD_184691 | JGI IMG/M metagenome (GOLD analysis project Ga0208456, IMG submission 184691) | Peatland microbial communities from SPRUCE experiment site at the Marcell Experimental Forest, Minnesota, USA - June2015DPH_4_100... | ecosystem: Environmental > Terrestrial > Soil >... | reverse complement strand
TAATTTGCGCAACCGAGGTGATTCCTGAGACCCTAGGCTCCTTCACAGACTTAGACGCCTACGTCGAAATCTCATGCCCACGAATAAGCACCGACGACCAAGAACGTTATCGCAAACCCATCCTTAACCCGGAAGAGGTCATGATAGCATTAGGGAAGAAGAGCTGGGAAGATTACACAAAAGGAATGACGTTAGAAGAATGGCATTAGACCCGACCAAGGGTTGAAGGCTCTTATCTTGCACTCCCGACCCGTCCTGATTCGAAAGCGCGACCTAACCATCAAACTGCAGCAGGCAATGTCTCACCCCGAACCCCAAGTTGCCCTCGAGCAGTACACTATCCCAGCCGACCTAGCGGCAGACATCCTGTTCGAAGCATGCTACGTATACGGGGACATCGAAAATAAATCGGTGGCAGACCTCGGCACAGGAACGGGAAGACTCGCCCTAGGCGCTTCAATCCTCGGTGCGGGATACGTAGTCGGAATCGACCTAGACCCCACCAGCCTTCGCGTAGCCTCAAGGAACGCCAAACTGCTGGGGATACATCCAGATTGGGTATGCGGTGTCGTAGAAGGCCTAAGGGGAAGGGTTGATACAGTTCTAATGAACCCGCCATTTGGGACCAAGCAACCGCACGCCGATATTCACTTTCTTCAGACCGCCCTAGCCTTGGGGACAACCGTCTACAGTATCCACAAATCTTCCACTCGCGAATATCTCACTCGCTGGTTACAGGGACGAGCAAACAAGACCGAAAGAATTCTGAGTACAAAAATGGAAATTCCACATCAGTTCTCCTTCCACACAAAGCGAAGCCGCAAAGTCGAAGTCGACGTATTCAGGATTCGGCCGAGTTAGTTCGATTTGCGCCTGCCCTTATATACAGGGCTGCAATCTAACGCACACAAATCTGCGCAACTGTTGGAGAAATATCTTTCAGAGTCACTGACTCGGCGAAGAAATCTAGGTCTCGATTACAACTCTGGTGGTAAGAATTGAGTAAGGTACGTGAAATGGTTCAACCCGTCCTTCCCGGAGACAAATTAGGAGTCGTGGAACAATTCCTTCCTGGCGTTGGCACCTACGAAAAGGAAGGTGTGATTTACGCAAATTTCACCGGGAACGCTAACATTGACCTGAAGAACAAGCGCGTGACCGTGGTTCCAACCACGAGGGTACCCAAACTTCCCAAGGAAGGAGCTACAGTCATTGCATCGGTGATACATGCACAGGAGAAGATGGCGACCGTGAATATCTGGAAGATAGATGACAAACTGCTGCACAACCCATTCACAGCAATACTTCACATCTCCTCATCGAGCCCCCGATATGAGAGAAACATGTCAGATGTATGCAAGTCAGGTGATATACTCCGCGCAAGAATCATCGATATGACTAACAGAATTCCACAACTGACAACAGCGGGTCGCGGTCTAGGAGTCGTTAAAGCCTTCTGTTCCAACTGTGGAGCTGTATTGGAGTTTAAAGACAGAAAACTCCAGTGTCCATCATGCGGAAACCTTGAGAGCAGGAGGCTCGCAGAAGATTACGAACAAGCTGCGTAAAGGTGCGAATGATGGAAGTCAAGGTTCTATCAAAATCGAAGAACGACCTTAAGCTCGAAATAGTTGGCGAGGACCATACCTTCTGCAACCTACTTCAGAGCCTCTTACTTGAGGACAAGAACGTAGAGATTGCAGGTTACGACCAACCCCACCCGCTAATCAGGTCAAGCATCGTCTACGTGAGAACAAAACGCGAAGCTTCACCCGAAAAAGTGCTTCTGAACGCCTTGGCTGGCATTCAGGAACTTAACAAGGAGTTTAACGAAAAATTCGCCAAGGCCGTCGGACCTACCTAATGAATAACGAAGAGACCCTTCGCCAAGTCATGCGGAACAAGCAACTTGCCAGTTTGGGAGATGCGTTCGTAAATTTCGTCTACTCTTTGGCGCTAACTCAGGCTAACGGAAAACCCCAATCCGTGAAGGTCAGCGATAGAATTCTTGCGGAAGCCTTCAGGCTTTCAGGCCTACGTAAATATCTCGGAACTCGGATCTCAAAGAAAGATCTCGCAAACGCCTCAGAGTCTCTCTTGGTTGATGCATACCAGAAAAAACTCATCACAATCGAGGAAAGCGTGAAAATCCTCAGTGAAGACCCTGATGGCCTACAAGCAGGGCTCTCAAAACTGATGAAACTAACTGCAGAGCGCATAGCTCGCAGCTAGCTGGCGACCTTCTGTTGCTCAAGAAAGAAACTAGAATCTTAGGTCTAAGCGCAACACCACGCCTAAAAGGTGGGCCCATTGTCGTTGGCGCCATTTTCAGGGGTAGCTCTTGGCTCGACGGAATCCTGACCTGCACCTTGAGGCCCGAGAGGGGTCGCGAAACGTTGACGCTGTCAAGGGCGATAATGAGGTCTAGGCAGTATCCGCAATTGCATGCCGTCATCATTTCGAGCGATCAAAGTGTCCTCCGAGAGAATCACATCACAGAGTTAACGCGCAGACTCAAGTTGCCAGTCATATTATTACTCAAACGCGCGTCGGTAAAGAAACGTATACATCCGCTGGGAGGTAAGCAGTATGATCTAAACATTAACGGTGAACGACTTCATGTCTCCGCCAAAGGGATAAGCTGCCAGAAGATTCAAGAATTGTTCAACGTTGGCTGCGCTCCGGATTCTCACGTTCCTGAAGCTGTGAGAGTTGCGGACCTCATAACGAAGCAAGCGTTGCGTTTACTTGATGGCGGACGACGAAAATCGCGGTCGCAGTAACTCACGTCGCGCATAATTTGGACGGTTTATCCTTCGCTAAGCCGTTTCTCAATAATCTTGTCGTCCTTGAATTGGTACTGCCGCTGACACAAGTCGCATTGGAAGTTGAACTCGTTAACTTCCGTACCCCGCTCCCAAAGCCTAACATGACTCTCCCGAGTCAGAGGACCCTTGCAATGTGGACAATTTGTTGATTGGTCCTCGAACAACAATTCATACGAGCCTCGCCAACGCCTCAATCCTTAGAGGAACAATCGCCCCGTCCATTCGAAGCTCAAACCAACGGTCGCAGGTTAAGCAGCGGAATAATGGAAATCCTTCTTGACCAAGCAACTTCAACCCGCAAATTGGACAATCCAACCTAGGCCACTATTCTTGCCGCCAGCGTTGCAACGAGTTAAGATGCGACAGGAGAACTGACCTAGGACTCAGTCCTAAAGAAAAGTGGAATTGAGGGTTCAGGGAGAACAGCGAAAGTATCCTCGGGCTAATAAGACGCTGAACCGAGTTCAAGCATCGAAGCTTCAAATTCCACTGCCCACACAATTAGACCCCCACAAGGAGCGCTCTCCGTTATCTACGTAAGAGTGAGAACAAGCACCTTCAAGGAATGAGAACTATCTTGCCGTAAGCGTTAGGCCCCATTACTTCGCGGTGTGCACGCGCTGCTTCTGCTAGCGGAATCTCCTTCCCCACAACGGGGCGTAGCGTGCCGTCTTCTAATCCCGCGTAGAGGGCCGAGTGAATTGTGAATGATTCCTCAGGCGTTATGTTGAAGAGGAGCATGGCGAGAATCGACAGGTCCCGCACCATAGCATCCCTCGGGTCAATCTCTATTCTACCCCTACTGCCAATCACTACGACGCGTCCACCCATCGCTAGCGTCTTCAGATCCTTGTCAAGATTGACGTTGGCAAGCATCTCCAGAATCACGTCAACACCGTGACCTTGAGTTAATGGTTGAATTTGATCGAGATAGTTGGGCGCACGATGGTCTAACACATGATGAGCACCTTGTTCGATCACTAACTTTCTTCCTCGTTCAGTGCCGCCTGTTCCAATAACCTCTAAGCCAGCGGCGCGCGCCAACTGTACCGCCGCGACGCCGACTCCGCCCGAGGCACCGTGAACTAGAACAATCTCTCCTGGAGTCGTTTTAGCAAGTTGGAAAAGCGCCCGGTAGGCAGTAGCGTAAGGGATGTTAACTCCAGCACCCTGCTCGAACGTTACCTTATCAGGTAAGGGATGTACTTGGTGTTCGTCGCACAGGGCCTGCTCAGCATACGCACCACTTATGCTACCTGAAATGTAAACGCGGGCACCAACTTTCACGCGGGTAACACCTTCGCCTACGGCTTCTACGATACCTGCTGCATCTATACCAGGCGTGAACGGTAAAGAGGGTCTCCTCGAAGTGCCCGAGCGAGTGTAAGTATCTGTGGGGTTGACACCTGCAGCCTTCACACGAACCAAAACCTGCTTCGGGCCGGCATGGAGATCCGGCATGTCCTCCAACACCATAACCTCGGGCCCACCGAACGTCCGAACCCTAATCGCTTTCACTCCTATCCCACCGACTTATCCAGAAGCGTACGCCTCAAAGAGTCAGATATTAACGAATCCAGTGCCCAATTCCCGCCGCCACCTACAAACCTTCCCCTTCCGTCAGACCACCACACACACCAACCGACTTTCTGCTTGAAGAAGGCAACCAAATTATCCACAATTAGCCAACCAAAATCCGAAAGCAGCCAACTTGAAGACATCAAGCTTTTTTTACGATCCGCACAGCACTTTTGTAGGAAGATTGTGATGGATAAGCGGAAACAGCACGTTCTGTTTATTTGCGCTGCCAATGTTTTCAGAAGCAAGTTGGCCGAGCAGGCTATGCGTGATTCCTATGGCGACCGTGTAATTGTTAGGTCAGCTGGAATTTTGCGTCCACCCCCTGGTGCGCGAGCAGAGAACTTGGAGGATCCTGAAACAGCTCCAATTCTGCGTGCTCACGGAATCAAACCTCCAACCGGCCTATGTCGCAAGGTGGAGCGGGCGGATTTGCAGTGGGCTGATCATGTGCTAGTGATGGAAAGTTGGATGAAAAAGATTCTTGCCGAAAGGTACCCGAAGTTTGCTTCTAATGTCGAGCTGCTACGAAGATTCGCTCACATGCGAGGCAACCTGAACATAGCTGACGACGACCCTGACTCAGGGGTAGTCACTGAGAAGAGAGTTATGACTGCGTGCACACAAGTGTATGCGGCGGTCAACAGAATAAAGCAGCTAAACCTTCTTTGAACGCAACCGGTTTTCCGGCAGTCGATTGATTGAGAAATTCATGGCTGCGGGGTATTATGGTGTCTGTACGCACCATCAGACCCACACAGACTGGGCTCGGCTGGTTCCTAACGGGATGCGCAAAAGTAGTGATCAAACAACGAACGAAAACGGTCCTCTTGCGTGTGGGCTTGATTTGAAACAAACTTGCCTTGGCGCATTTTCAGTAGTGAAAACTCGTCAGGACGTTGAATTACATAAGCTAATTTATGCGACCTCTTGGAACACCCACTCAGCTTAGGGGTGGTGCTATGAAAGTCGTTGTCACATCCGACCATCACTTAGGTTACGCAAATGCTGACAAGACAGCATTTAACGCCTTCCTCGACAACCTCAGTCAAGAAAGCGATGTTACCCACGTGGTTCTTCTTGGGGATGTTGTGGACATGTGGAGGAGGGATGCTTCAGGGGTATTCCTGGAACACCACGACACGGTTGCTAAGCTTCTTACTCTCAAATCCAAAGGTGTCCAGGTATTTTATGTGGCGGGAAATCATGATTATCATGTCTTGGACCTTCACAACCCAGCATATCCCCTTGAGTTCACGAATGAATTGAATCTGACTGATGGAGCGGTCAATTACCGTTTCGTTCACGGATACCAGTTCGATCCCGAACAGAAAATACCCTTCATGGCATTCTTGTGTCGAGTAATGTCCGACCAAGGCGGTGCCCTAGAGAGTAACTTATGGGTAGATTTCCATAGCGCGAACACTATTCTCTCGAAGATGGAACCGTCTTTCATAAAAGAAGATCTAGCAAAGGTAGCTCAGCGGCTTCACCAGCGCCCTGAGGATAGACTAAAGGGATCTCTCAATAAGATCAATTCAACTGCTTGTAATGCAGTCAAGCCTGGGGAAGTTCTCATATTTGGTCATACCCACGTTCCATTCATCACCAAAGCGGAAAACGTGGTGAACACCGGTTCTTGGGTTAAAGACGCTGCTATCTACAATACCTATGTGGAGCTTAGCGGTGGAAAGCCCAAGCTCTTCGTATTCGGTGGGCACGAAATAACTGAACGCACAGAACCTTGACAAAGAAACGGCCAACTGTTTACAGTGTATGCCTTGTTCTTCCGTGGTCCGAGCACGGGACTGTGTGTGAATGGAGTAAAAGTCTCTAGCCCTGTGGGCGTAGAAAGTTCTCCGCGGTTGGTAAGCCCCAAGACCAAATGACCAAAACCCGAATGTTTGAAGCTTGATGGCTGAATCAAAAATCGCATTTCGCTGCATCCGCCGTTTTTAGAGTGATTTCGTAATTTCGCGTGATTTCATGACTTTGAGCGCGTGCTTGGCGGACAGCAGGAGCGAGGGGGAGAAGGTGTTGTTGTGCGCGCGTCTATACCCACACACTTTGATTAAACTCCGGCTTGGTAGTATGGCGGGATTGAGACCATCGGTATGCCGACGCATATTGTGCTTTGGAAGGGATAAGGTGGGAAGGGGTAACCTTGGGGCCAATCAGGGTAAAGATAGCCGTACACTCGAACTGTGCTTCCGAGTGGAATGGTAGTTGGGGCTAAGGGATAGAACCAAATTACGAAAGTTTGTGGTTGAGACGAAACGGCCCCCTGAGAGATTACTGTTCCATACACTGTCAGACAGCTTGAATCATTATAGAACGATCCAACGATGCTGACTGGTTGCCCCTCATTGCACACGTAAGGATTCATGGGGAATTGGCATGCGGGATTATTGACGTTGAAGTATGGGCTGTAGTATGGGTTGTAGGAAGTTTGCTGCGTAGTCGTCGAAGTAGTTGACCAAGTGGAAGTGGTCGTAGTAGTTGTCGTCCAAACGCTTGTCGTTGAAAACATGTTCGTCGTAGTCGTCATAACTAGCTTTGGATTCGCTTCAAAGTATAGAGGTTCAGCAAGTAAAGCCACGATGGCAACGGCCACTAACCCGACTGCAAGCGCCAACACAGTGTAACTAGGGTGGTTAGATTGGTTTGATTGCATCGTCCTCTAGCTCCGAAAGAACTGCGACCCAGTGACATATATTCAGAGTGGACGAATCATCCTCTTTGCACTACTGCAAACTACGCGTATCTCAATTCAAACTACGCGTACTACGCTAATTGCTGGGCGATAGGTTAGCGTATGCAGTAGGGACTGGTGAAGGAGGCGTTCGCATGTGCGCGTGTGCCATTGTCAGTGCCACTGCCAGTACGCGCCCCTGTATGTCACGCATCATATCATCACCACCAGGACCCGTCGGCCGTCCTCCATTCGATATGACCATGACCCAGCGGTTACCTTCCGTAATGTAGAGTAAAGGTGTGGTTCACCGACTGGGTGTCTTCCTAGTCGATTGTTGTGAGAAGAACGAAGAAGACACAATAAAAATATCTGTTGTTGTGCGCACCAGTAGAGGCACACACACGTCGACTAGATGAGCAGTTAGAGACCTAGAGCGTCAGCCGTGTCCCTTTCAGGACGGTTACGCCGTCGAATTTGACGTGTGGGCTCTTGAAGACGAGGTCAATGTGAGTTGGAGCCTTGTTTTTTCCTCCCAGCCTAGTGTTGTCTCCCAGTGCTACATGCGCTGTCCCCAACATTCCTTCATCTTCGATTATTGAGCCTCGAATGTGAGCCAGCGGGTTCAGTCCGATGCCGAACTCGCCAACGCGGAATGAAGCGCGGCTCTGGGTTTCTCGCAGTATTCGGCTGAGCGATCTGGCATCAGATCCCCCACCGATGCTTAGAGCGACTCCTTGCTGGATATTGATCTTGATGTGTTGTTTCACAACACCTGTCACCGAGGTGCTTCCATCGACCAAAAGGACTCCGTTAGTGGCCTTCTCCAGTGGGGCTATGTATGCCTCGATGTCTGGTGCGCCAGTCGCGTCTCCAGGCCGAGTAGCCATCCCGCTAACGCCATGGCCTAGCCTTCCTTGCACATTGAACTCAAGGTTAGTGCCTGCTGGGTTCGTAACTCTGATGTGCTTTGCGCGGGTCAATCTGTGGACGAGCCGGTTGAGGATTTTTTCACGCTTGGGAAAGTTGGCGGACATGGCGCTAGAAGCCAGAACCGACATAGTTGCCCCTGCCATTGATATGAATCGGGCACCGTTCCTACACGCGGCGGTTCTAGCGTTGGTGTGGAAGAGTGTGGTACTCGTTGGACAGATAACGACGTCTGCAGAGAGCATTGCAGCGAGAACCGGGAGCGGGGGTTCACTTCCGGGGAGAGTTCGAGGTTTCATCGTTATCTTGCTCGCTTCGATGCCTAGTCGAGAAGCCGCGGCCACAATTGTAGTAGCAATCGCGGGATCCGTCGCTGAATCAGTGACGATGAGAACCTGCTCGCCAGGCTTTGCATTGGCACAGGTGCGGAGCAGATTCACCGCTCCGTTGAACCCTCTGCGCATCATTCTCAAGGACCTTGACTATCATATGACTTGATCGATGGTTAAGAGAGTATCCAAGAGCTCAACACGAAATTCGCTTGAATCACGGACTGTGTGTGGATAAGCTGGTGCGCACAACACCACACGAAGACGGACTCGGACTCCACGAATAGAACCTAAGATAGAGGCGTTGGAGGGGTCTAAGCCTAATGAAGCACGTTCCGGGTCTATACAAAATGGAATCTATGAAGGATTAGCATATATTGATTCGCCGTGTTCCTGGTCGAACGATGAGTGATGGGTTTCGATCCAATAACCGTAGTGAACTTCGTTCTATCTATCATAATATTCGTCTTGGGCTTTGCGCTGTATGGTAGGAAGAAGAACGTCATGACTCTCTACATCGGCATAGCTTTCGGCCTTTTCGCCATATCTCACCTGGCAACCTTGCTTGACCTTGCTGCCACTCTAACAGTTCCGCTCATAGTAGTCCGGGCAATTGCCTACATTGTAGTCATCCTTGCATTGCTCACGTTTTGGAAGAAGTGAAACTGGAAAGACTCTGGCTTTAGTGATTCACCCACACAAAAACGAGTACAACCGACGCTTCAAGTTACGAGGCTCGCACCAGTAGTACTGTGTGTGGGTCAGCTGGTGCGCACACACTTTTTGACGACGAACGACCACGGTTCAATTTACAACGCCCGCACTGGGAGAGGGTGACACACACTAGACGAACGACGGTTCAAATCTGGACACACGCAACAATACACTCCCCAAAGAAAACGGAGTGCACAATCAATTAAGAGCGTAGAAGATCATTGAGTAGACTCGGCGCGCATGGTGAGGAGAGACTACCAGTCGTACTTCGATCACGAGCACATCAAGCAAAAGAGGCGATAGATTAGGACGCTAGGTGTGTGCGCGCACCGGTATTACCCAACAACAGTTCTTATTGTAGTGAGTGGGTCAGGCGTTTAGTGGGTTCGTGTCTTGAATATTGGAGAGAGATTGTCAGCAATCAGAAGGATACTCGATTCGGGCCCGGACGCAACCGGGACTTGTGAAGTACTCGAACTCCTAGGTGCATGCAGCCTTTCGTCAGACATCTTAGGTGAGTTGAAACTTTACAGCGAGTGCTTGCCGATGGTGGAGGAGGTGGGTTACACTGCACCACAAAGGTACATGCATTTTCTGTGGGATGCCTTGGACAAGCTTCCAATAAGTATCATCGTGGACTTCTCAATTCCCTTCAGAAGGATCCTTGCCAAGAGACTGTTCGCAAGCTGTGGGCGTAACTTCATCGCAGAAGAGAATGTGCGATTCAACTTTCCGCAGAATCTTGAGGTCGGTGACGATGTGTTCCTGAACCGTGGCGTGTTCCTCGACACAAAGGGTGGCGTTGCGTTAGGGAACTATGTCGGCCTCGCTGAGGATGTCCAAATCTTCACACATAAGCATTCAGAGTCAGACCATGTTGTCAGGAAATACGAAAAGGTGTCCTTGAAGGATTTCGTCATGGTCAACTCGGGCGCAATGATCCTGCCAGGCGTCACCATAGGTGAGCAGGCGGTTGTTGCTGCTAGGGCCATTGTCCATGATGACGTGCCACCTAATGCGGTGGTGGGCGGGGTACCTGCGAAAGTCTTGCGCGATCGCAGGACAGACGGAAGAACTCGAAAGGAACTAAACCATATCTGGCTACACAAATCAGCCTTCCAGGATGAGCAATAGAGTTGTCCGCACGACCAGATAGCTTCCATGTAGACCTCTAGTGATTTTGTGTCCGGTCGCTTGGTGTTTGCGTAAATGTGATTGTCAGTAGGCATGGCTTGCCATTCAAGGGAAGAATGACTTCTCCGTCGGACAATCTGAGGTCAAATTCTCTCTTCTCATTATCTGAATCCACGTGTAGTATGCCCGGGAGGCTTTCGGAGTATCCGTCGGATGTGGTCCTGTGCGCCCACACCTTAAGCTCGCGTGACAGGCTGGCTGGAAGCTGGACAGTGGCGCAGCGTATCGAAGAGAAAGAGGAGATCTCTCCGGATGCAGCTTGGAGCTTTTCTTCTTTGTCGGGGTATCGGAGTGAGACCTCTGCCGCTCTGGGTTGGCCGGCTTCCGTGATGGTGAAGAATGCCCGTCCGCTTTCGCGTTGATCTTCCAGCAGCTCGAGAACCGTCCGATTGACAAAAGCGCCTTGGCGCCTCATCGCTATGGTCATGCTCACTGTCGCAGCGCCAACGAGAAGAGCCAAAGCTCGTGGTAGAGCGTCTTGCCAGATAAGCAGACCGTGGAGAAAAAGTGTGACAAGAAATAGGAGATATACCCCCGCGGTGATAAGCGGATTACCGAGAAGACGATAGATCACAGCTGGCAGACGCTCGCCTTTTCTGCGGCTGGCGACCATCAAAAGGTCCGGAAAAATTCCTCCTAACAACGAAACGAGAATTACACCCATGACGCTGAGGATTTCTGTAAACGAGCCTGTTCCGGTCATGACGAGCCACTCAGTCAAGAGGAAAGCGCATATCGCCGGAATCAGTGGCAAATAGCAGCGCCCAAGTCTACTTAGCATGACTTCTGTGAGGGGTTGAAAGAGTCGTCCTTTCCCGACAAAACCCGCATCCGTTCTTGCTGATGCCTCTCCTTTCTCCAATGCTTTCCAGATTTCTTCAGGGATCTTGCGTCCTCTCCTCAGCGTGAGACAAACCTCGTAACGAACGTCACCTGCACGGGCGACATCTCCCGACGCCTTAACGAGACCCTCAGACACTAGCGCATCCAGCGTATTGCGAATCTTTGTCTCATCCTGGCCAAGGTGCGTCGCTGCCTCGGCCGCGGTCACGGCTTGCCGCTTCATAGTCCCCTGACGCAGAAGCCAATTGACAAGTCGTCTCTGGTCTTCAGGCAGCGCCACAAGATCGGCCATGGTCAGGCCAACGGTATCCCACTCTCCCCTCGGAGTCAGCTTCAATGATGAGTCAACATGCACGAGAACGCTTTCTTGGCTTGCCTCATGAACCTGCAGGGTCAGGAAGAAACCACGTTTGCGGAGCTTTGGAATCTGTTCGAAAGTTGCGGTAGCATTCCAAGTGTCCCCGAAGACAATGTGCGTGCGGCGAGTGACATCGTCTGCTTGGATGTCGAGACGGAACTCGGGCTTATCATCAGTGAGCCCGAGATAGGTCAGGCCAAGGCGAACCCCGGGTCTTTCGACCTTTCCCTCAGCCACGGCGCCCTCGCTGCTTCGTAGGAGTAGCTGACCTCTGCGACGCGGCAGTCTCACAACTACGTGCCTTCGTGTCGGAGACCACTCGCGAGTCACATTGAAGAGACCTAACACATTGATAATCGAGGACATTCCGAGCCCGAGTATGACAAGTATCGATCCAAACAAGTACACGACGGAACCGACTACGTCAGCGAGCGGAACAAGCGCTGTGCCTGATTCTCCAACCAATACCTGTGGTGCGACAGCGCCGTTTACTGCAAACACCCATATACAATAGATGACCGCGGCCGTGGCCGTCGCACTGACTGCGCCGCACATCAGAGAGCGGCCACCAGGGTCGCGCCGAAGTACCACCTGAGCGCAGCTCCCCAACGATGTGTGGCCGAAATAGGCGGATAGCACGACGCCAAAGACTAGGTACAAGACCGAAGGATGGAACGTGCGCCCACTCAAGACGGGTAGGTTCACATAAAGTAGATTTGCTGGCTGCATGTAGCCCAATGCAAGTAGAGATAGGATCAGAATCAGAGCGATATTGACCGCACCAACTACAAGTGCAGAAGCCACAGTGGCACTAAGCGATTTGAACCGCACAACATAAACCCCGACAAGAAAAAGTAGCCCGACCCACAGCTCGGCGCGTACACCTGTGGCATCTGCCAGCGTGACTGCGAACCCGACGTAGTCCGCAATGAGTGCTAGCCAACAACTGGCGAATAGGCTCACTATCAGCATCAAGCTGCCCACTCGTCCAAGGTAGTCTTCCGCAAGACGGCCAATGAAGATGCTGCCGTAGCGGATGCTTCCGTTCCTGATGAGCGCCTCGGACATGAAAGCAATCGTCAACACATTGACCAAGCCTAACGAGATTAGGATCACCATTCCAGCCAGAGGGCCGATACCGGCTACTGCGATGGGCAAGGCCAGATACCCTGCTCCCACCGTCTCTGTCAGCGTCAGGCCAAAAGCGGTCCAAAAAGGTGGTAGTGAGTCAACCCGATTTCCCAAGCTAGTCCAAGCCCATCGAATCGAGTCAGCTGCCCTATCGCGAGTAGCAAAGACCGCGTCCAAGGGTTGACCGTACATTTGCCTGTAGGTCCGCTGAACTTGGTCTCCGTCGAGCCCCAATACCGCCCGGATTCCTGGCACAGCCTGACGGGTTGGTCTGTACTTCTTGCCTAGGATGTGAGCGAGAGCAGCCCGAATCTTCGGGCTATCTGGTACTAGGAACGCCCATTGCGGCGCGTACCGTTCCAAGTCTTGGATTGTTGGACGCATCGGAGGCTCACGGCCCAGAGCTAGAGCCTCCAAGAAGGCGAGGTTACGCTCATCAGCCGCGTCTTGTGTGAGAAAACGCTCCATCATTTGTCGGGATTTCGCCTTGTGTTGCGCCGTCCAGCTCTCAATGGCGAAGAGTAGCGTGCTCGCTCGCTTCGCCGAGAAGCCCTGCAACAACTCTTCACGGCTGAACTCGGGCTCGCCGGATGCCATGATCACCATCACGCCCTTTCCTTCAAGAGATCAACTGATAGAATAGAGCTTCCAATGATCATCTACTACCATCAATTCCGCGGTGTATACGTCTTGTGTGAGAACTTTGCCTTAGTGAACATTTTCAAACACCCTAACCGCTTCGAACAGAAGCGCGTACGGACGCTTGAATACCGAATATCATCGGAAGTTTTCCTCTCCTCGTGAAGCAGTGAGGACCATCAAATTGGAATGGAAGAGCATGTGAGGTGTGCTACCGCGATGGCGGGAGGAGCCCGATTTCTTGTGCTTTCCCTTGGAGACCACCGGCCTTCCTGTCTTTTCGCGGACTTCAATCCCAAGGAGCTCACATGGATTGTCAGGAGCAAGAAGAGAACGATAGAGATTCAACCCCGAACTCTGAGTAGGGAACGCTCCTCATAGGAGCGAATTCTTGGAAGATGGGGAAATCCCCAAATTGTTATATGCCAGCTGAAACAGGCACATTAGTTAGACTTATTCCACCCATCAATTCAGTTCATCCTGCTCGATTGAGGACAGGGATGGCTTTTGGTCACAGTATTAGAGACTCTCATTGCTCTTGTAGAATTGATGACGGTCATCGCAGTAGTCGCCTACTTGGTAAGTCGCACGAATTGGTTCTTCGACCTCTGCAACCGTAAGATCACACTGAGAAACGGGCTCCTCATAGTGGGTATTTTCGGCGCGATGTCAATTTTCGGCAACTATAGCGGAGTTGAGATCTTCGGAGCAATAGCCAACGTAAGGGACTTGGGCCCGATGATTGCTGGACTCGTAGGCGGTCCCATCGTCGGGTTAGCCACAGGCTTGATCGGCGGAGCATACAGATATTCCATGGGCGGATTCACGGCAGTTCCGTGTTCTCTCGCAACGGTGCTCTCGGGCCTGTTCGGAGGGTTGGTCTGGATATGGAAGAAGAGGCTGATTGGTGCTGTCTGGGCGACGGTATTCGCATTTTCTATGGAGTCACTTCACATGGCCCTGACACTCGTGATAGCTCGACCTTTCAGCGAGGCGCTTGCTGTTGTTCAGGTTCTGTATCTCCCCATGACCATCAGCAACTGCGTGGGCATGGCAGTCTTCGCGTACATCGTTGACAACGTGATCAACGAGAGAAATACAGCGATACAAAGGGATCGACTCCAACAGGAACTGATGCAGAAGGAGATACGGATCCGTGAGCTTGAGATAGGCAGGCTCAAGAAGTACTCATCAGATCTGGAGGCCACGGTTCAGAAACTCGAGATAGTCATTGACGAGGACAGCGTCCGAAAAGAGGCTGAGAAGGTCATGGGCACGGAATTCTTCCAGGAATTGATGAACCAGATAACTGTGGTGAAACGTCGGCGACCCACGGAACCCCCTGCTCCGATCCCACAGTCATTCTGAATTGTCCGCGAGCGTTGTCCATTCTTCGGATTCCGCGACACTCCGAAGCATTTTAGGCCTTCATCAGATAGTACACGCGGAACCGAGGTCTGGGTATGGGATCCGTAGTCGCAATTCATTCGTTTAGAGGCGGCACAGGCAAGTCAAATCTGACCGCAAACTTGGCCTACTGCTGCGCCAGTCAAGGAGCCCGTGTGGGAATCATAGATACTGACATCCAATCGCCAGGCATCCACGTGCTGTTCGGTCTTGGAGAGGCAGTGACCAAGTACTGCCTCAACGACTATCTAAAAAGTAGATGTTCCATCAAGGAGGCCGTCTATGACGTGAGCGAGAGACTCTCTCTTCCGGAAGGAAGTATCAGTCTCATACCTTCGAGACTTAACGCCGCGGCTATTGTCGGGATGTTGAAAGAAGGCTTCGATGTTCAAAGGCTCAGCACTGCTGTCTCAGATCTCAGCACAGGGCTGAAACTGGATGTATTGCTTGTGGATACTCACCCCGGTGTTGAGGAGGATACGCTGCTTTCGATAGCTCTCTGCGACATTCTGGTTGTGATACTTCGCCCCGACGAGCAGGACTACCTCGGAACGGCCGTGACCTTCGAAATTGCGAGGAGGATGGAGGTCCCTCGAACCTTACTGATCGCAAATAGGGTACCTCCAGAGTTGGACATGGATCAGCTCTCAGCGGAGCTGGAGAAAGCGTACAAGGTCCCAGTTATTGGCGTGTTGCCTTTCTCATATGGCCTTATGATGGCTCAGAGCAAGCAGGTGTATTCCTTTGCCTCTCCCAACGATCCATTCTCCCTCGCGACTAAGGCCACCGCCGAGAAGATCCTCAAGAGCCGTCAATAGGCAGGCGGGCCACCGAACCGCATCCAACCACTTCATCGTTCAGTAACTATCGTACCACCGTTCGTGGGAGAAAGAAAGATGGGTACTAGACCGGCTGTGGATGTCTGAGGAGAATCCTAATACTTTCCTACTCACATTTGTGTGCGAGAAACAGGTCGACATGACTGGTCTCAATGAACACGAACTGCCGTCCCTGAGTTTCCTCTTAGTGAAAAGCTACCCTAGGGCGTGGCAGGAATTCTGGGAGCGCGTCGGACTTCTTTTCCCTCGCTCTTTTCCAACATCTTCTTACACTAGCGACAGTTTCGGCACTCACAGCGGATTCCGATCGTTACCTCGAATGCATCCTAAGTTTTGGACGTCTTCTTGAATTTCGAAATCACTAAGGCAACTGCGAGGACTATGACAAACCAGACGATGATATCACCGATTAAGTTGAGCCAATTAACCGAGATCGGTGAGCCTGGGTAGACAATTACATAGAACCAAGGGAGCGGCCAACCATGCCAAGTTGCACCCACCAGGTGCATAGGCGTCACATCAACCAACCCGGTGATCAGCGTAATCACCAAACCAGCAACAATAGAAACAAGAACCATCAACTTCATGTTCATTACATCAAACCCAGCTAAAGCTGCGTAATGCATCCATAAAAAACTTTGGTGAGAGCAGCAAAATTCGAACCGTCGTCGTTCGTCGTTAGAAAGTGTGTGTGCGCACCAGTAGTACCACACACACAATTAACGACGGACGACGGTCCGGCTTACGACGCCGGCACCAAAACATACACGGAAAACCTATCAGCTATGAGGATCTTCTTTCGAAAAAGGCCGTGTTGTAAAGTCGGAATTAAAATCTTGAAAGAGATGATCTCCGATCGGCTCTATCTTCGGACGAAAGTTGAAACGAGATTGACTAGGACGCTAATTAGAGAGGTGTACGGACAGGATATGACTGCCGTTCTCGAAGCTCTCTCAAAACCGGTTAACAAATTACGTCAGATGTAACACTCTCAAAATATCACAAACGCCATATAGCGACGATTACAGTGGTGTAGACCCGCAGCGGTTTGATATGCGCTATGTGGCGAGAAGTATCCTCCTCATAATCGCATTGCTTCTTGTGTTGCCAACTACGCCTTACCTTGCGGTGAAGGCGGGGCTTCTTGCCACATTCGCCATGAACTTTTCCCCTAGCACTCTAAGTGTTCAGCAGGGTGATTCTGGCACAGTCCAGATCACAGTCACTTCGATAAACAAGTTCAGCGCCCCCGTTTCCCTATCATTCTCAGGTGCCCCAAACGGGGTTTCAATTGATTTCGATAAGAACCCCGTTACGCCTCCTCCCGGAGGCGGCGACTCGAGCACAGCCTACTTCAGTATTGACCCAAGCGTACCAGCTACCTCCTATCAAATGAGGCTTGATGGCTCAAGCGGCTCTGACGTTAAGAAATACGATTTCACCCTAGAGGTCAAACGTCAGATCGTGCCTGGAGATTTCGGGATTTCCGTCTCGCCGCAAGTTGTCAACGCTCGAGCAGGCGGATTCGGATCGGCGACCATCACGATAACCTCGATTAACGGCTTCTCCGGCCCGGTAAGTCTATCGTCAAGCGGTGAACCTTCGGGAGTGAGCGTCAATTTCTCCCCCACCGACGTCAAACCACCTGCGGGGGGCTCAAGGGATTCATCGCTGATGCTTTCTGTAGCAAGCTTCGTCCAAGCTGGATCTTATCCACTCACGTTAACCGGTTCTGGGAGCAGCAGCTACATAATCCAGCATTCTACTCAACTAAATCTTCAAGTGTCCTCACCACAGGATTTCAAGATAAGTGTTAACCCGTCGAGCATTGACATAAAGCCAAGCGAATCCACAACTGCAACCGTCATTGTAAGCTCGATTGGCGGCTTTTCCTCCCCCGTGGGACTCTCCACAAGCAATCGGGTACCTTCCGGCGTCCAAGTGGTGTTCTCCCCGAACCCTATCGCTCCAGGAAGTTCGACTATGTCCATCAGTGTCGCAGCTTCAGCAAACGCTGGGACTTTCAATTTCCAGGTATTGGGCACTAGCGGTAGCCTAATCCACGACACAACATTCACGATGACAATTTCGCAAGCCTCACAGCCAAGCTTCTCTCTATCATCCTCATCGGAGTCACTCGTGCTTTCTCAGAGTGGGGCCGGGAGGGTTAAGATAGTCGTCTCCTCAATCAACAGCTTCTCGTCACCTGTTAACACATATGCTGCTTGGATTGGTCCGACTCCGTTAGGTATCACTATTACAGGACCTGGCACGTTGACGCCACCACCGAACGGCGCGGCATCTGGAACACTTACCCTGACGGCCTCCGCAAGTGCTTCTGTTGGCAATTATCTACTGAGTCTTGTGGGTACGAGCGGGTCCCTCAGTACTAGCACGAATATTGGAGTGCAGATCCTTACCGGCGCAGGCGACTTCGGCATCTCCCTTTCACCATCAACAGTGACAATGATACAGGGCTCCGCTGCAACTTCAACTCTCACAATACAATCTTCTGGAACATTTGCCTCACCCGTAACACTCTCAGCTTCACCCGCGAATGGGATAGGCGTCAACTTCGCGACAAACCCGCTAATACTTCCGATCGGTGGGACGACAACCACTCAAGTGACGATTACGGCGGCCGGAACTGTCGGTACAGGAACGTATACAATTCCGATAATCGGGACAGGCGGATCATTGTCTCACACCGTGAGCATTACGGTAACGGTTAACGAAGCGGAGACCCCAGACTTCACGGTAGTTGCTGAACCTAATGCGATTTCAATTGCTCAAGGATCAGCCGGAAACTCCGTAATTGCTGTCCTCTCACAAAGTGGTTTCAGTTCGACGGTGGCGTTGTCGGTTTCCTGGCTTCTTCCCGCCCCCACCAGCGTGGGCTTCAACCTTCCAAGCCCTATTACCCCACAACCAAACACCGTGGCCACATCGACTCTAACAGTAACCGCTTCACCCGGAGCTTCAGTTGGAACATACACCCTCAAGGTGACTGGAAGCAGCGGTGCCCTTATTCATGAAACGCAGATTACAGTACAAATTTCAGGGTCGACGGTAACAACAAGCAGGAGCACAAGCTCAACTACAACGAGTCCGCCTGGACCCAAATGCCTCATCGCTACACCTTACCTAATTCTTCCAATTATTCTCGTTGGCATAATCATAGGCGTAGTCCTGAACCGTCGTCGGTCGAAAGCAAAAGAAAGCCCGCTGCTACAGTGAAAGGCACAAGTTCTGTATAACGTGTGGAGTCCGCATCCCCGCAACCGCAACTTTCTGCGGAAGTTGCGACACGAAATAGAATTAGAAATAGTTTGAGTTGTAGCGAAACCTGTCCCGATGGCGCGATAAGGAAAGTCTAACTTTCTGCGAGCGAAGCGAGCACCTTCAAATTTGTGTGTGGTACTGGTGGTGCGCGTCGTCGTCGGATCGCTTGGTGCGCCGACTGAATTTGAACTTACAGTTGGCCTGAATATGACTGTGCTAGGAAGGAGACTCGATCAGTGGCAATTGAAGTGCGCCTTATCACGCCTTGAGTATGGATAGAGGTTATGGGAGTGATTGTGAAACATGATTAGGATCGTGAAAAGAGAGGACGCTCCGAAATTAGAAACTGTGAAAGGTAGGCACGGCGAGATACTGATGGTGGGAGAGAAGTGTATGATGATAAACACAATCGAACCTGGAATTCCAACCCCGCCCCATAGACATCCACACGAGCAGATTGGTTTCCTTGTCGAGGGAAGAGGCGTCCTTTACATCGATGAAGAGAGAAAGGAAATAGAAGCACAAGCTGCGTTTCTAGTTTCATCCAACGCTGCGCATAACTTTGACGCAACGGGATCTAGTCCAGCGGTGTTGATGTCGAAATTGAGAACACAGGAAAGGTGTTGAAATGGGATGCCAAAGATTCACGTGAATCCTTAACCTATGAACCGATCTAGGTGTGGCTGAACAGTTAGTTTTAGGAAGTAACTGAACGTCCGCATTTTTCGCAGAAGTTCGCTTGAGATGAGAGTTGAATTCCGCAATTTGGGCAGAGGCCACCCGAGGGTTGACTAGGCGACGATGCAGGCGAAGGTTGTGCAGTTTATGTAGGTTTTGAGGGTGGTCCTCTTCTTCTCATTAAAGCCAGTCCTACAATTATCGCTGCCGCAACGATCGCGATCGCAATCGGCGTATAATCTGGGGCTGGGCTGGGGAGGAGAATCCTTGTAGCGGAGGGTTCTTGAGTGTTAATCGAAGTGCTCTCGCCGGAGCCTTCTCCGCCAAGAAAGGTTGTAGGTAAAATAAGGGGTTTTTGAGGTGCTTGGTTGAAGTCGAAGCTGTTCATCATGTCGTTCGCTTTGAGATCTCGCGCACCTAACGTTGCAAGGTTGAAGTTGACCTCGGCAAGCTTCAGCATCGAACCGAACTCATACATAGTATGATCGATGAACCCATGCTTAGCCCACGGTGAAACCACGAGGGTCGGAACTCTGAATCCTTCACCGAAATCGTCAACTTGCGGTGGTGGTACATGATCGTAGAATCCTCCATAATCATCCCAAGTTATCACGAAAGCCGTTGACTCCCAGTATTGGCTTCGCATCACATGATTAACCAGGTAGGTCACGTAATCCATTCCGCAGTCCGGCCTCGCAGGAGGATGCTCACTTACATGCGGAAGCGCCTTCCCAGGCTCACGATGCGGTATGGGAGGATCACCCGCGTCCATCTCGCCTGCTCTCCCCAGACACAACTCAGGCCAATCCGTCGGCACCGGCGGATGCCATACACCCGGAAAAATCCAAGAAACAGCTGGGAGTTCACCGTTCTGAACGTCTGAAATAAAGCTCTGCGTGTTCTTGACGTGTTCGTTAAGCTCATTCGGATGATTCTGGAAATACGTGAAGAGTGCCAACACGTTCCAGATTGTTGGTTCATGCGGGTTGACGTCTCCAGTATACCACGTCCACGGCACATTGCTCTTGGTAAGCTCCTCAGCAAGAGTTGCCCACGAAAAAGAAATCCCGCTGGGCACACTTCCAGGGGTGCTTATCACGCCATCATCCCTAATCCACTTTTCATCCAGATCCGTTGGACCGTTCGCTCCAGACGCAATGTACAGATGATTCGGAAAACTGGGGCCCATGGCCGATGAGAAGAAGTTATCGTCCAACACGAAGTTATCCGCATAATCCCAATAGTTCGGTATGTCGCGTCTGTCGTAATAACCCATAGTTATAGTACTCTTCTCGGCGGCGACGAATCCGTTCATCTGACCATGATTCCACGCCTTATGCGCCGTATCAAAAGCGTGACTAAGGTCCCTCCCGATGGATTCGTTCTCTAGATGATACGGACCAGCTCCCTGTTCCTCCAACTCTGAAGGGTCTGAAATTCCAGGCGGAAGCTCATCGCCAACAATCAAAACCCGCTGAGTCACATCCAGATGGAAGGGACTGACACTTCCAAGCGATGTCCGGTTGGGATCCATTGGAATTGCCAATCCGCGCGGAATACCGTTAGCACGAGGATAAGTTCCGAAGTAATTGTCGAACGAATGATTTTCCTGCACTATGAAGATAATGTGCTGAATCTTGGTCGGCCCTGGCGCATAAATGTGTAACGCGATTATTGGAAGGCCAAGACCTGCTACAAGCATGATGATAAGCACGCCGGCAACGATTCTAAGCTTGCCCATTTGACTCTCTTTAACAAGACCATTTAAAGTTGTATTAAAGTAATTTGAACTTCAAATCTATATGCGGCGCAGGCGGGATCTGTGTTGGTGGTCTCGGTCCCGTAACTTTGTGTGTGTGGGTCTAATGGTGCGCGCACACACACACACTTTTCTAACGAACGACGACGGTTCAAATTGCGGCGCTCGCACCGTTGATACCACACGCACGTGGAAAAATGACTCCCTCTTCTCTACCATTGTTCTATTAATGCGACGATGTGCACAGGATTTATTTTGATTAGGAATCTGTCAAGGATCAAGAGTTTTGAAACGAGCTCAGAATTCTCTGACTCTTTCCATAGATACCGGTGGTAGACGCTAATCGTTCTTGATCTAGATGGATTGGTTTCCAGATCGTGGTCTTTGACTAGTTAACCTCAGAACTAGTGCCTAGCTAGAGGTGGGACAACATCTCTTTTTCACAGAATAGTTGCTTTCCTTGATTGCTTTGGAAATGCTTGCGCAAGCGGCACTTACAATGTTCATGTCAGATTCGAGTTCATGCCGACGATCACCCAAATCTGCCAATATATTCGCAAATCGGTCATCATTCATGCACTTCTTGATTACTTCAAGCGACACCATGAGTTCGTATCCTTGGTCAAGTGCGTTGTCACCAAGATACAATGTCTTACCTTCTATCCTTAATGCAGATAACATCGTCTTCAAAGCGGAAGAATCTTGGGAGCCAAGGTAAATGTTCCATACCGCATCCAGAATGAATCTTATTCTCAACCATCCAGTGGTGTCGTCAGGCTTGACAGCACTAAGCTCATACGCTAACTTATCAATCTCTAAAGCGACAGATTGCACTAGACTTTCCCATTGCTTCAACGACGCTAGAATGCTCGAAGCACGTGGAACCTCTTGCTCTAGATGTAACACCGCATTACTATATGATGACATAGCCGTTGGCAGGTTGACCTTTACTTCAGAGGCATTTCTTAGATTCATAGAGAGCTTCGACGGCAATTTGGAAAGAGGCTCGAAAACCTCGTCACGCATCCTGCTGTAATGCTCTTGCAATTCATGAGATTGCCTCCCTGAGAGCCGTTCCCATATCCATCTAAACAAACCGACAGCGTAACTAATGATTGCTAGTGCGCCCACTATTATGGCAACAAATAGACCGTCATATTGAAGCGGAGTCAAGCCCGTTGACCAAAGCAACGATGCCAGAACTAGAAATATAACAGCTATGCCAATCGCAGAGCTGGTTTGTTGGTTCGAGAAAACAATCCCAACTACCAAACGGTTTGCCGCGCCTTCCAGCACCAAACGACAACGACGCGTTACCCTCACAAACCATGCTCTAGCGAGTTGTCCGTAACGTATAGGCATTGATTGGTAATGGAATCCGGAACGTGTGTGAAAGGATGAAAAGTCCTAAGTTCTAGCGTGTGAGTATTTCGCTTGGTTGGTAAGCCCGAGAACCACATGACCGAAATCGGTCGGGTGTGTGAATGGGCAAGCTTCGGAGCGGCCCCTTGAATGCGCTAGGACGCGCGAATAGGTGATTGCCGCGTTCAGGCCAACCAAGAAAAATGGAGGAAAAGATCGAAGAAAAGGATAAACTCCTGGGCAGGATAATTAGCGCGGCCTGAACGCCACGCAGAAGAACCACCTAAGAATCACATGCTGGATTAGACTTTTCATAGGTGTGGTATAGCTGGTGCGGGCATCACAATTTGAACCGTGATTTGTGTGTGCGCCCCACTCGATCCACAGACGGCATTTCAATCTTGAGTTAGGGTTTGAAGCTGAATAGGTCTTGTCGGCGTTTATCACTCCTGTCCTTTTTGGTCGTGTTCTTCGAACACTGATTTAGCGGCACTCATTGCTCGGAGTGCGGCTGGGAATCCTGCGTAAACCGCCATTTGGATGATTACTTCAACAATTTCCTTTTGAGTGCAGCCGACGTTTAGAGCCCCGTGAATGTGGACTTTTAGTTGAGGCTCCGCGTTACCGAGAGCTGTCAACGCTGCGACGGTTGCTATTTCTCTCGACTTCAAGTCAAGGCCTGGGCGCGAATAGACATCACCGAAGGGAAATTCGATCATGTACCGTGCCAAGTCAGGGGCGATAGGTTCCAGGCTCTTTACGACCCGTTCACCTGCTTCACCATCAATCTCCTTCAGCTTCTTCCAACCTCGTTCATACCGTTCTTTGCTCATCAGCAATAACCTCTCGCCACTTCTGGTCTATCATTCTATTATGTGTGTGCGCGCAGCATCAAACCCAACACATCCTAACACAACGAAACAGAACCCAGCAAAACACGTGGCAACAAAAGACCTGTTATGCGGGCGAAGCGAGCAACAGTAAGTGTGTGTGGGTCTAATGGTGCGGGCAACCGAATTTGAAACATCTTAGCAGTCGCCTGAGCATCAACTGAGCAGCCGGCCGTCCGTTCAAACCACGTCTAAGCATTAGGTGCAAAGCTTAGTGAGCTCGTAAAGCTTGGAAAAAAGCAGCATCTTTATGGCACATGTTTAGGCGTAATAAGGACTCCCAAAAGTTGCGGGGCGCAGAGATTGACAGAAACGTTCAGTGAACGGACGGCAGGAATCTGGGTACCTCTCGTCTTCTACGTCGTTGGCGGAGCCTATATGCTGGCATTCTGGGGCTTGTTCGATAGAGCAGCTTATCATCTACTGTTTCTGGGCGGCATTTCGATAGTCATCGCGGCCGCCCTGTATTTCCTATCCAAGTGGGCGTACTGGCTTGGCATCTTCACCTTTCCGTTGATGTTCGCTCTATTTGCTTGGGCGCTCGTCTTTTCAGTTAACGTAGTCGGCTGGTCTCCGAACATCCCAAACGCCTTGCTTAACGCGTCAATGGTAGTTTACCTGGTATTCCTGACGCTCTCGTTGCTTCTGTTAATTGACAGAAGGAATGCACTCAAGAACGACAGGATACTCGATATGCTGCATAAACCATTCACGGCAGCGCCCGCGGAAACGGAAGCAAAACAGTAGCCTAACTCTCTAATGCACTTGGAATCGAGCCGAGTTTTGGTGTGCGATAGAAGTACGAGGTTCTGGAGAACAAACCTTCTATGACGGCTCTCGTGTTGCTTAGCAGCAAGCCGTAGACCAGTGCACCTAAGTAGCCTAAGTGAAATATCCTTCTGGCCTTTGTTATCCCAAGCTGCGAAAACTCTGACAACGTCACCCCCGACGCAATTAGCGGCGCGCTATAGATTACGAGCGAGAGGAAGAAGGTCAATAGAGCAACCTGATACCTCCAGAACCCCATCAACCAGAACGATGGTGGAAAGATAGAGTAGTACAATAGGGCGACAACAACGCCAATTATCGTCAATGGGCACATGAAGTATGTTCCCAGATGTAAGAGGGCCTCCATTTTCTGAAAGAAGTTCAACCGCTTGCTGCGTACAATTGCGCCGCCGTATTTTCGCAAGCACTCAGAGAAGCCTTTCGCCCAGCGGAACTGTTGATGCCTCAGATTGTCAAAGCTCGGTGGAATCTCGCCTGGGCAAACAACTGTAGGGACGTAAATGTAGCGCCAGCCTTTCAGATGAAGTCTAATTGATAGGTCAAGGTCCTCCGCAAGAGTGTCCGCACTCCACCCACCAGCGTCCTCAATCGCCCGCCTCCTGAAAACTCCGCAGGTGCCACTGAAATGGGCAAGTAGGTTGCCCACATACCGAGCCCGCTGATCTACAAAGGCGTAGACATCGATGCCGAGAGAGATAGCTTTGGCAATCCATGAGAATTGGCCGTCGAGGTAACTCCACCTAGATTGGGCGAACGCAACTTTGTCATCCACGTAGAGGTACGGAATCATCTTTTGCAGAAAGTTCCGCGGCGGAACATAGTCAGCATCAAAGAGGGCGATAAATTCCCCGTCACTTTTCTCCATCGCCAATTGAAGTGCCCCCGCCTTGAACCCGATACGGTCGTCTCGGTGGATCACCTTCACTAAGCCTGGAAACTTGGCCTCATAGTCCCGAGCGATCTTCGTTGTCCCATCTAACGAGTCGTCAATGACGGTAATTTCGAGCTTATCACGCGGATAATCGAGATTTGTGCAAGCGTCGAGGAGGCGCTTTGCGACGCGTTCCTCGTTAAAGAGTGGGAGGTGAACCGAAACTCTTGGAAACGAATTCAGAGTCGGAGGATCGGCAACCTTGCTCCTACCCCTTATCGATAGGATGGTTAGAACCCAGATGTTGAAAGCATAAATCGAAATTAGGCCCGTGACCATTGCAACCAAGAACAGCACTAACTGCTGCAGGTTGGTTAGGTTCGCGGGAAACCAATTCATAAGAGCCAACTTCCAAGGGACGAAACGAACCGTAGCCTAACCCCAGCGGGTATAAGCCTTTCCAGATGATTGAACCGGTGAGGATTGTGGAGTCAGAGAGAAACTCATCAGATCTCGGGCGGAGGTTGAGCGTCAGAATGTTCTCGTCTGAATATCCTCCCTGCTGGGGGGGCGTAGGTACCCACGTCCAAAATCTATGCAGAAGGTTGAGTCCCAATGTCAACCTTCGGCTGGTGACCGCCACCTATGGGAGACCTATTGAACAATTCGAAATCAACAACCTGGCGCGAATTCACGCGCGGAGCTTCCCCCTACTTCTCGCTCAATATCTCACGGGCTTAAGGCTCGTTCGAATGAACGGCCAGGAAGTAATCCACGTCCACGTCCCACATGCTTTTCTGCCCAGAAGGATGGAACGGATTGTTACAACATTCCACGTAGTTTGGGCCGAATATTCTGAGGCACTACAACGTCAGCAGCCAATTTCATTATTCGATCTGCAATTCGCAGGCATGAACCGCAGGTTAATGAATACCGAAAAAAACCTCGCATTAAACTCGAAAGCTATAATTGCAGTCTCAAACAGCGTCAAGCATGAACTTGTTTCGTGGTACAATGTTGACCCGGACAAGGTGCGTGTTATACACAACGGAGTGAACGTAGATGAATCCTGGCCATCGCGTGAACGCGGAAACATTTTCTTGTATATTGGTCGCCAGACCGCTCACAAAGGGTTACGATACCTTCTAGAGGCTTTTGCGAAATTCGCGGGCAACCACCGAAGATACTCGTTGCTGCTCGTAGGTGAACGACTGGAAGGCGGAGTCGATCCGTCTCTTGTACATCTCGCTAAAGAACTCGGCATTCTTGAACGCGTCAAGTTCACGGGTAGAATCCCGCAGAGGGAAGCCTGGAAAATCCTAGGCATGGCGAAATGTCTGGTCCTCCCGTCGCTGGCTGAAGCTTTCGGCATGACCGTGTTAGAGGCGATGGCTTCGGAGACACCCGTCATCGCCACACGTGTCGGTGGCATTCCCGAAGTCGTTCGGAACGGCCGCAACGGATTACTCGTTCCCGCGGCGGATCCTGAGGCGCTATCAGAAGCGATGGAGAGAATTGCTTCAGACGCGCGGCTTCGGCGAAGACTAACGAAGGAAGGGATGAGAACTTGCCGGCGGTTTACGTGGGATAATGTGGCGAGAAAGACGCTTGAGGTGTATAGGGAGGTCTATTCTTGAATGATGGTTTTGTTACTTTGGGCTTAACGGTAACCGTTTCAGCTGGTTTCACGTTCCTAAGCTTGTTCACATAACATTTCGGGCATGAAATTATTGGGTACCGGCGCTTTGAACTTACTTGGATTAATTGAAAACCGCATTCGGCACAGCGTTTCTCTAATAGCTTCAGGGCTCCTAACTGTGGAAGGGGTAATCCGAAGTCGCATTTCTTCGTCCATTTGCCGGCGCAGCCGATAAAGCGCTTCTTCGTCTTCGGGTTCTTTACGATCTTTAGGATCGATCCGCACTGTGGGCATGGCACGAACAACCTGACAGAGGCCAGCCGCATTTCATCAATAATTTCGGTGAGTTCTTGGCCCACCTCCTGCTCGTTCCTCTTCAGGTCCTCGATTACTGGCTTCAAGTAGGCTACGGTTTCTAGGACAACGTTCTCGCGGATCTGTTTTCCATGTTCGATTTGCCTCATCTTGGTTTCAAGTTCGCGGGTAAAGGTTACGTCGATCACCTTGGGGCAATGTTTCATCAGAATCTCTGTAACGCAAAATGCAAGTGGAGTTGCGCTTATCCGCTGCTCCTTCACGTAGCCGCGCTTGTAGAGGGTTTCAATTATGTCAGCACGCGTTGCCTTTGTTCCGATTTCCGCTTCTTCCATGGCTTTGAGAAGGCTGCTCGGGTTGTAGCGAGGCGGAGGCTGAGTGTACTTCTCCTCCAATGAAACATCCTCCACCATAACCTCCTGTCCCTCGGTCAGCTGAGGGAGTGTGACATCTTCGAACTTGGCGTATTGCCCGTAGAGAGCGATCCACCCTTTCTTCTCAATTCGTGAACCACGTAGGAAGAACGCATGTTTTCCGACTCGTATCGTGACCTTGTCGCTCTGTTTTGTCGCGGTTGTGCCAAATGTGGCAAGAAATCGCCTTACAACTAAGTCGAAAACCTTCTGTCCCCGAGAGTCGAGTTCTCCTCGCGGAACTGAACCTGTAGGGTAAACAGCTGGATGTGCCGGGTCATCTTTCTCTCCCTGGGTTGGCCGAAGGCTGCCCGAAGCTAGGAGGCCTGACGAACCTGAATTGTAAGCACCGATCTGCTTCAGCCCGGTCAAGATTTCTTCGTAGCCAATCGAAGGGGGAAGCTTTTGACTTGAGGTTCGCGGGTAGGAGATCAACTGGTCCAGGTAAAGGCGTTCTGCTATGCTAAGCGAAACACGCGGGTTGTAGCCAAAATGCCTGTACGCTTCGCTTTGGAGTGCGGAGAGGTCAAATGGAATTGGAGGCGACAGCTGGTACGTTCTGGATTCAACTTTCTCAACGACACCCTTCCTCGCGGCGCAATCGCTAACCGCTTGTTCAGCTTGCGCTTTGGTTTCCAACCTGTCGAACTCGTACTCAGCCTCGATAATATCGCCGTCGACATTCACTCGTGCTCTTAACTGCCAGTATGGGACTGGAACAAAGGTCTCGATCTCACGCTCCCTGTCAACGACGAAGCGTAGGGTCGGCCCCTGCACCCTTCCCGTGCTGAGGGTGAAGTAACGGTTGCTCGCTTTGAGGGCGGATTGCGTGAGCGCGCGGGACAAATTGATTCCGTAGAGCCAATCAACCTCGTGACGGCACATCCCCGCAAAGGCCATGAACAAATCAAGCTCAGGCAGCATCTTGAGGTACGAGTCACGCAATTCCTTGACAGTCAGGGTTGAAAATTTCATTCGACGCGCTATCTTGTCCGCTCCACCACACGCGTATTTGAGTACGGTATAGCCGATTAGCGACCCTTCAATATCGAAATCGCATGCATTTATGAAACGATCAGCTTCCTTCGACACTTTGGAAATTGCCTGGATCCATTTCTCCTGCCTCCCTTGGCCGCGCTCCGCTAAATTCTTCGGCATCCAGGCAAATTCCCAGACGGGATATTGCGAACGTATCTCGGTTCCCTTAGCGCCGACTGCGTACAAGTGTCCCAGCGCTGAGCAAACAAGTATTCGCCCGCCATCCCTCTGAAGCTCGAAAAAGGGAACGCCTTCGACGCTAATTCTATGTGGTGTTTGGTCGTTAGCTAATGCTTCGGCCACGTGGAGTGCTGCGTCTGGCTTCTCAGTAACTATGAGGGTTGTTGGCACTTAGGCCACGCCTCCTTTGCTGCGGAGGTATTGGATCAATGCCTTCACGGCGGCGCCAGTTTCGTCCCTCTTTTCCAACCGTGCGTAGTATTCTCCTTTCGTCAAATTAGGGCCGATTGACTTACACCAAACCGCAAACGCGCTCTCGAGGTTAGTTTGGGCTGCATAATGGAAGGCACAGAATTCGGATGGAGGTTTCTTTGGCCTCTGGCAGAGCGGGCAATGATCGGCCATGCGCTTTACCGACTCGTCCTAACCTTCGATTAAACCTAGAGGTGGCGCTTTTAGCCCTTATTGGCTGGCTCGAGTCTATCGGCGCTTACCGAGGCTTTCTTGGTCGCCTTGCGGTCCTGCTAAATGCCCAAGCGACCAGCAGCATAGCGGCGGTGGCGAGAACTTGAGATATAGAATACTGCCAAAGCGGGTCAAGTGTCATAGCGGGTTCTTGCGTGTTGAGTAAGGATAGGCCGATATCACGCAGCTGAGGGATATTATGCCCGAGCTTACTTACTTTGGCCCAAAACCAATTCGAACCAAGGAGATAGGGGATGTAGAGAACGCAGACAAAAGCCATGACTGAAAAGGCAACTGCACGAAGCAAACGAGCGTATCCGAGCTGGTCAGGTTCAGGCCCACTTCGCCTAGGGAATATCTTGTCCGAAAGCTCAAGCCAGGCGACCAAGGTCGCCAAAAAGACTCCGAGAATTGGCAACCACTGAATCGGAATTAAGAACATAAAGCCACCCACATCAACGGTTTGTGTCTTTACCTGAAAAGTGAAAGATGAAATGTAGAACATGAAGAACCAGTCCAGTAGACCGATGACCGCTGCGATTCCGACCGCCCATAGCCACTTTGTGCGGGTGATATTCGAGGCCATGGTTCAGACTTCCTTGACGGCTGTTTGATTTCCTGGGTTTTGCTACCGTAACATTGTGTTGCTATAAAGAATATCTGAATCAACGTATACTAACAGGAAGAGGTGTGATTCAATTGGCGACGCGCTCGAACCTCGAGATTGTTGGCCGTGGAACATGGCTGGATATGGTTGCCCGCCGTGTCCTTGAGCGCGAGACAAAACTTGGTAGAAAAGCCGATGTCTTGAGAACGGAAAGTGGCCTAGGAGCTTCAGGAATACCACACATCGGTAGCCTCGGCGACGTGATTCGAGCTTATGGGGTAAAACTTGCCCTCGACAGTGCGGTAACGAAAGCGGAATTCATAGCCTACTCTGACGACATGGATGGCCTAAGAAAAGTCCCCTCGGGCATGCCGGATTCGCTCAAGAAGTATCTAGGCCATCCAGTCTCAGCAATCCCTGACCCATACAATTGCCATGAAAGTTACGGTTTGCACATGAACTCGTTACTGAGGGAAGCAATGGACAAGTGCGGCGCTGAGTACGTCTTCCATTCAGCGACAGAAGATTACAGAAAAGGTTTGTTCACAACTCAGATCCGGAAAATACTCCTCGAAGCCGACCGTGTCGGCAAGATTGTGAAGGAGGAAGTGGGTCAGGAGAAGTATACTACGACGCTACCATATTTTCCCATTTGCGGTTCATGCGGGAGGATCTACACAACCCGCAGCCTAGAGTTTCAATCCAAAACCGACAAGGTTCTGTACGTCTGCGAAGGCGGGTCCGAAATTAAAGGGCAGACGCTTCAGGGATGTGGTTACAAGGGCGAAGCAGATTTCAAGGAGGGTCACGGAAAGGTCCCATGGAAAGCCGAATTCGCTGTCCGCTGGGATGCATTGAAGATAAACTTCGAGGCACACGGCAAGGAGCTTACAGATTCAGTTCGGGTTAACGACAGAGTTTGCGAAGAAATCTTAGGCTCTCCTCCTCCGTACCATGTCCGCTACGAGCTCTTTCTCGACAAAGGCGGAAAGAAGATTTCCAAATCGAAATCAGCCGTCGATGTGATAACGCCTCAGACATGGTTCAAATACGCATCTCCAACATCGCTCAATCTGCTAATGTTCAAGCGCATTACGGGCGCACGTAACGTCGGAGTTGAAGACATCCCAACATATGCGAATGAACTCGATTATCTTGAACAGGTCTATTTCGGCGTTAAGAAGCCCAACGATGAAAAGGAGCTCGCGAAACTCAGAGGCCTGTATGAGTACTCATGGTTCCTGAAGCCGCCCCCAGTTCCTGGCACGCACGTGCCCTACAATTTACTTGTGTACTTGGTTACCGTAGCGCCCCCTGACAACAGAACGGAATACGTCGAATCCAAGTTGCGGGAATATGGCTACTTGAGAGCCCAACCCTTACCTGATTTCCAGCAGAGACTAGACTATGCCACGAACTGGGCGAAGGACTTCACCCAGATACCTGAAACACGAATCACGATAGCCGGCCCTCAGAGGCTGGCCATCGAGGATCTCATCTCAGTCGTCAAATCCGAGACTGACGAAAGGATTATTCAGAATTCGATATTCAATATCGCGAAGAAATATTCACTTGACCCACCGGATTTCTTTAGATTGCTCTACACGATTCTATTGGGTTCACCCAAGGGACCCAGGCTGGGACCCTACATCAAAGCTATGGGAAGCGCGAACGTAGCCAACGCCCTGCAACGGGCCTGCGAACAAACAACCTAAACGGCGCCACCCCAACAATTCTTTAACCACAATCCGCAATCAACTTTCAGGGCCCGTAGTCTAGTCAGGATTAGGACGCTGAGAGAACGCGTTATCTCGCGCACGCCTGCGGAGCCGGAAGTCCTGGGTTCAAATCCCAGCGGGCCCGCCACATTCTTGTCGCTAGAATAGGTACCGTTATTCTTTGGTTCTCGGTAAGATACATGGAGCCAATAATCGACAATGTCGAAGCCAAGGAGAGTCCCGAATCTAGCTGGCAGTTCTGTCGCCATATTCTTAAGCTACAACGCTCACCTGAATCCAGACTTAAGTTGCCGATCTCTAGGAACGAATTTGAGAAACTAAAAGCAATTGGCCCAACTTTAGAAGAAGAAGTCCTCG
>Ga0208456_1000342_pt1 | contig 33806 bp, 33 predicted proteins | sample June2015DPH_4_10_2_FD_184691 | JGI IMG/M metagenome (GOLD analysis project Ga0208456, IMG submission 184691) | Peatland microbial communities from SPRUCE experiment site at the Marcell Experimental Forest, Minnesota, USA - June2015DPH_4_100... | ecosystem: Environmental > Terrestrial > Soil >... | reverse complement strand
GAAAAAGCCGCACCACCTGCTCCGGAGCAGCGTCGGTCGAGATGTCATAGTCCTTGGGAACAAAGCCCATCACCAGGTCGCGCACACAGCCGCCCACCAGGAACGCTTGAAAACCCTCCCCGCGTAATCTTTTCAGAATTTCAACGGCGGCTTGCCCCTTCGCGTCCATGCAGTCTATTACACCTTATGTAAGGCCCCCCTGCAAGCGGGTACTGGTGTCATTTGCGAGACATGGGCGTTCGAAGCCGCAGTCATTCCCGCGAAAGCGGGAATCCACTCGGCAAACCTTCGGAAATGCGCTGTCGTCGGAGTGGATTCCTCCCGCAGGGCGGGACGGGAATGACCGGCGGCTCGAGTGGATCCCCATTCCAAATGACACCACCCCCTGCAAGCGTAGACCTCAATCTTCGATGGAATCGGGTCACCGGCCTTGCGCGCGCCGGTCTGAATCTGCTCCAGCAGCCTCTGCTGGATTTGGTAGTAGATCGGACTCACGCTGTGGCGGTTAATGGCCAAGGAAAGCATGGCGCTTCTGCTCCAGTTGTCTATACAAGTGGACTCGTACATACTATTGGGCGGTAGAATGTCAGGCGAAATTTGCAGCGCCGGCTCCCAGGAGACCGGAAATGAAGAGGGGCACTGCCGGCGGTGCCCGGCTGGCAGTTGCCCTTTGCATGAAGGGTACAAACGGTGAAGCGGTGATAAGATGGCAGCGGGCGCGCCGGCGTGACTGTGCTCTTGCTTAAGAACGCGGCGTGACGCGCGAAAGGCCAGAATATGGATCATTCCACCCGGCGGAGCTTCCTGAAGGATCTCAGCCTGGGGACGGCCGCCTTTTCGGTGGCCGGAGACCAGGAAAAAGCCAGCCCCATGCCGGGGCGTCCGAGTTCCGGGAACCTCGAGGCCGAGGCGTCAGCACCGGCGAACACCATGGCGATCGCGGCCCACCCTGGCGACGCATTCTTCGCCATGGGCGCCGCGGTGGCTCTCACCGTCCGGCTCGGAGGTCAAGGCGTCTTTCTGAGCCTGTCCCTCGGCGAGAGGGGTTCCTCCACTATTGCGCCGGCGCGATACGCGGCCCTGCAGCGTGAAGCCGCGCAAAGCGCCGCCCGCCTGCTCGGCGCGCAGGTCGAATTTCTTAACTACCCCGACGGAGAGATTCGTGCCAGCGATGAAGCGAAGTTTGCCGTGTGCGACCTCATCCGGCGCTACAAACCCAACGTCCTCCTGACCCATTGGCGCGGAAGCTGGCACAAGGATCACGTGGCCTGCTTCGAGATCGTGAAGGACGCCGTCTTCTACGCCGGACTGCCTGCTCTCACCCGGGAACACGCGGCCCACAACGTGCCGAAACTCTACTTCACCGACAACTGGGAAGACGCGACGGGCTTTGCTCCGGATACTTACCTTGATATCACGCCGGTATTCGGCGCTTGGCTCGAGGCCTGTGCCCTCTTTCCCATGTGGCGCGGGGAAACCGGATTCCGCTACGACGACTATTACAGTAGCCTCTCCGTCGAGCGTGGCTGCCTGAGCGGCTCGACACACGCCGTCGCTCTCATGTCATCTCCAGAGCAGCTCGTCCGGCATGTTCAAGCACTGTAGCGAAATCGGGAAGCTCCAAAGAGTCGGAGCGCATGTCGCTCGAGGACGTTTGGTTAAATTCCGACGTATGAATTCAAGTTTTGACGCACCTTGCCGATAGAAAGAGCAAACGATAGTCCCTGCCGGCGACGCGATCCGTCTCACTTCATTGCGACGCTGAGACCTTGGCGGGTAGCGGGCAGAAAGACAGGAAATATCGGACTCTCCCGAACGGCGCCGCTGGCCGCCAAGGCACCCGCCCCGGAGGAAAACTCTCACTTCCCATCTTGCTCCCAATGACTTAGCATGGTGAGTTCGGACCAGCGAGTCTGCGCGCACCTTTGGCAGGATGCTGAAAACCGTCTAACCTGTCATTCCGATCCCGCAGTTGCGGGATCGGAATGACAGCGTGCAGAAATCTTTTTCAGCATCCTGTTGGGACGCCTGGCGCGGACTTGCCGGCTCCATCCGCTATGTCCAAAATTCGAGTCCGTTTTGCACCCTCCCCGACGGGATATCTGCACGTGGGCGGAGCCCGCACCGCTCTCTACAACTGGCTCTTCGCCCGCCATCACGGCGGCGTGTTCCTGCTGCGCATTGAAGACACGGACGTGGACCGTTCGAAGCCTGAACTTACCACAGCAATTCTCCAGAGCATGGAATGGCTGGGACTCAACTGGGATGAAGGGCCGTTCTACCAATCCCAGCGTCTCGCGCGCTACCGCGCGATGGCAAGCGAACTGGAAAACTCTGCTCACGCCTATCCGTGTTTCTGCCTGCCGGAAGAACTTCAGGCCAAGCGCGCACAAGCGGAAGCGCAAAAGAGGCCCTGGAGATATGACGGCGTTTGTCGCCATCTTTCTGAGCATGAGCGGCAACAGCGGCGAAGTGCAGGCCGTCCATTCGCACTCCGGTTTCGTGTCCCGGCCACGGGTCAAACCAGTTTTGACGATCAGGTCTTCGGCCACCTCGAACTCGAAAACCAGGCAATTGAAGATTTCGTTCTCCTCCGCTCGGACGGTCATCCCACTTACCACTTGGGCGTGGTGGCCGACGACATCGACATGCGCATTTCCCACGTGGTGCGGGGCGCCGATCACATTTCTAACACGCCCAAGCAAATCCTGATGTACCGTGCACTGGGAGCGCCGGAACCGCGGTTTGCGCATTTGCCATTGATCCTCGGCCCGGACAAGCAACGGCTGAGCAAACGCCATGGCGCGACTTCCGTGGGCGCTTATCGCGAGCTGGGGATCCTGCCGGAAGCCTTGGTGAATTTCCTCGTACTTCTAGGCTGGACGCCGCCCGCTCAGAAGGAGATCGTCACCCGTGAAGAGATGGTGCGGGAGTTCGAGCTCACGGCCGTTTCCAAATCCAATGCGGTCTTCGACCCGGAGAAGCTCGCCTGGATGAACAGCGAGTACCTCCGGCATCTGCGCGCGGAGCACCTTCTGGCGCGGGCTGAACAGGAACTGAGGGCTGCCGGGCTTTGGCAGGAGGCCTTCAGCAAGGAGGAAAAACAGCGCTTCGAAATTTCCGCCCGTCTGCTCCAAACTCGCGCGCGCAGCATTAAAGATTTTTCCCGCTCCGGTCGCGCCTTTTTCAGTGAAGAGTTCGAATACGACCCCGAGGCGCAGAAGAAGTTTTGGAAGGATGCAAAATTACCCGAGTTGCTCGACGAACTCGGCGCGCGGCTTGCCTGTGCCCAACCCTTCGACCTCACGGAAACGGAAGCTTGCCTGCGCGCGTTGGCAGAGGAGAAAGGGGTCAAGGCGGGTCTACTGATTAATGCCACGCGTGTGGCACTCACGGGCCAAGCGGTGGCCCCGGGCCTGTTTGAAGTAATGGCCGCTCTGGGGCAAAGGCGCGTGGTGGAGCGCCTTCACCGGGCAGCAGCTCATTTGCGCGGGGAAGCGTCGTCCTGACAAACGGGTAGTGGTCAATTTGATGCTGTAGCGGCGATCCCGCAAGGCGGGATCGCCAAATGGCGGCGTAAAGCCGCCTCTACATCTTCCCGGATCCTTCCTCATCCCGCCAACCATAAAGACGGGCGGACTCGTCAGGATGACGCAAGCATGGCTTCTTCTCGGCAAGCTGCTAGGAAGGGCCGGCAGCGTCAATCTTCTTTCTCAGCGCCTGGTAGGTCTCGACCACGACGATTGCTGCGGCCAGCACCGCCCCCGCCGTGGCGAGAACTTCACTCGTATTTCTCAAGAATTTCAGGAACTTCCACATCGGTGCTAACCTCCGACAGGTAACCACACTTTCTCAGGCAATTTCCTATTATACCGTTCCAGGCTGAATATTGTCGCCTCCACCCCCTCTGGCGACACCTCCAACCAGCCGCAACTTCGTGGCAGGGAAAAGCGTTGCCTGCCGGCGCTACCGGGGTTGAAGAACAGCTTGCCGGCCAGCGCGACCGAGCACGGCGCATGGCTATGGCCGAAGATTACGACGCGCGTGCTGTGCTCAAATTTTCACCAACTCGGCCTCAGGGCTGCTGCCGGTCGCGTTCTTCCGCGAGGATTTTTTGCGCCAACTCCTTACACTTCTCGCAGGGCGCATGGCTGAGGAGGCAGTATGCAATGCTCGTGTTGCAGCCGCACGGGCAGGGCTCGAAGTTGAGCCGCAGGAGCACATGGTTCCGACGCACTTTGCTGAGGGAAGCAAGTTCCAGGCCGGGCAGTTCCGTGAAATTCGTGGGCGTGAATTCGCCGTCAAGTTGAGGGCAAGCGGCGTCTTGAGGGCGCAGTGGGGAGGGCTTGACGTTCGGCCGGTTCGGCCTCAGCGCCCAAACAAACGCGGCAAGCACCGCCATCGTGACAAAAAGATAAATCACCGCCCGGCGCGACGAGACCGGCGGGCTGGCCGGCTCGGGCTCATCCGGGCTCGTTTTGTCTGGCAGCATTCTACTGCGAGCGCCTTACGGGCGCCCCACGGCGCACCACTTTGAAGGAGAATAATAGCGGCACGCTCGCCGGCGGCAGGCAGGCGTGATCGTTGCAGGCCTGATACGCGAGTTGCCCCTTGACCTCGTACTTTCCGGGCAGCGTTTTGCGCTCAACTTGCAGCGCCACGTCAACCCGGACCGTCCCTTCGTACACGGACAGGAGAGCATCCGAGAAGGCAAACTTCTTCGGCTCACCCTTCGGGTAAGTAATGTCCTGCACCGTCACCTGCTTGGTCGGCTCCAGTTTGACTTCCGTGGGGATCAGATAATCGAGGCTAGGATGATGGTCATTGATGTGGTAGCCGGGGACGACCTCCACCACCACCGCCGCCCTGACGATGGAATTGGGACGCGCCACTGGCGACGCCATCGTCACCTTCGCCTTTACCACCTGCCCCGGCGTCTGTGCCCAAGCCACCGGTGCGGCCAGGCAAACGTAAATACAAGTGAAAAAAAACGGTTTCATATTCAGCTTTGGCCTCTTCATCATTGTCCCTTTGAATTTGACATCCCGACAGGCCGTCACGACCGGGATCATGGGGCTTCAGACTCCCGATTTCAGAAGCTTCTCCATCTGCGCCTGCGCTATCTTCAAGCTGAATCTGCAAGCGCGGTCCACCTGGCGGCATTTCAGCACCGTCAAATCGCAACGGCACGGACACTTCAGCTCGCCGAGCTGCTTCTTCAAAGCCTCCTTCTGTGTGGCGGTCAGCTTGGTCATGTTTAGGCCGGGAATTTCCGAATCGATGGCGGCGGGATCGCCCAGTGCAATCTTGGTTGAAGTGCCCGCCGTCATACCCGGCCTGAAGCCCATATTCTCGGCGGTCGGACTCATAGCCAGCAATTGCTGAACTTCATCCTCGAGCACTGAGGGACTTGTCGCGCCGGTGTGCTTGGCGTAAATGCGTCCGTCGCGGCCGATCAGGAACGTCGTCGGCAGCCCAAAGATTCCCCCGTAGAGCTCCCCTATACGTTGATTGCCGACCGCCACCGGATAGTTCATCTTGAATTCCTTGTAGAATTCCACTACAGGGCCAGGCTCATCATCGAGAGAGATGCCGATAACCGAAAAGCCCTGTTTTGCGTACTTGTCCTGCATTTCCATGAGCCCCGGAATCTCAATCCGGCACGGCCCGCACCAGGTAGCCCAGAAATCCAGCACCACCACCTTGCCCTTGTAGTCAGCCAGGTCCAGCTTTTTGCCGCCGATGTCCGTCAGTGAAATGGGCGGCGCATCAGGATGATCCCCGCCGCTCATGGCCTGCGTCTCCAGGGCGGGGGCGATCCAGTACCGGTTGACAAGATAGAGACCCGACACCAGGGTCACCGCCAGCACCGCGCCGATCAGCACTTTGCCTCGGCTCGCCAATCTGCTCACCTTGCCGCCGGCTTCCGGTTGTCCGGTCTTCCCGCCCCCCGCAGCTCCTTCAGGTTCATTCAAATCCATATCATCTCCCTGGTAGGGCCGGGTCCCGCAAGGCGGGACCGGCCAGGCCCTCCCGTCCCGCCATGGCAGGAGAGAGGCGGCCCGACAGTCGAATTGGGAGACTACCCATCTCCCCTAATCCCGAGCCCTTTTCGGCGCACGAGGCATGGTTGCAGCCTTGACCCTTGCCGATGGGGCCACGTCCTCACACACTTTCTTATCCTGGGGGTTCCCGCGCCCTGCGCCCTCAGTGGTCTCGACAGCCCTTGCCTGCTGCCGCGCAGGTTTGCGGCGGAGGATTAGAGCCATCCACACTGCCGTCGCGAAGGCCAGAATCGCAATAAACTGCGATGTAGACAGGAGATGATGAAAGACGAACCCGCGGTCCTCATCGCCTCTCAGGAATTCCAGGAAGAATCGGGCCACGGCGTAGAGGGCAAGGTAAAGCACGAAAATCTCGCCATCGCGGGATTTCCTCGAGTATCTCCAGATCAGAATTGCAAAGATCGAGAGCGAGGCCAGTGACAAGTAAAGCTGAGTAGGGTACAACGGAATTCCCAGCGGCACTCCTGATACCTCGTGGCTGAAAGGGTCTCTGAATACCACGCTCCACGCGGAGGTGGTAGGCTTCCCGTAATCACATCCGGCGGCAAAACAACCGATGCGGCCCACACCTAGCCCCAGGGAAATGGCCGGAGCGTAAACGTCCACGACCTTCCAGAACGGAAGGTGATGAAGCCGAATATACCAAACTGCAAAGAGGAGCGCGGCGATAAAGCCACCGTAAAAAACCCCGCCAGCCAGGAAAGTGCTGCGACTGAAGATTTCTCCCGGATACTGCCAGTAGTAATGCCAATCGGAAAGCACCATCAGCACCTTTGCGCCGAGGAGCGACACGAGCAGCAACCAGGTGCTGAAGTCAAGCAACTGGCCCGAGTCCAATCCTTCCCGCCGCCCTAGCCGGAGGATAACGCAGATCGCGGCCAAAATAGCAAGCACCATCAATGCCCCGTAAGTGGGGAATCGCAGCGAACCCGCGGTGAACAGTATGGGGTGCAAATTCTCTCCTCAGCCAGTGACGAGTGACCCGCCTAGGCGGGACAAGTGACGAGCGAGAAACAGATTCGCGATGCTAGGCCCGAGTGCTGGGGACTGGGGGCTAAGGAAGGACAGAAGACAGTCCGCAGTAGGCAGTCAGCGGAAGGCCGTAAGACCGCGACTTGTTGTTGGTGATTCGCCTTTCCCCAGCACCCAGCACTCAATCCTTGTTTTCTCCTGGCCACTGTCCCATCACGTGGAACCACCCCTTTTGTCTTCTGGCTCCTGACCTCTTCCTTCTGACTCCTTCGGTTCGTGCTTGTCACTTGTCCCGCCTAGGCGGGTCACTTGTCACTGCTCTTACAGCGTAAAACGGTTCAGAAACGAAAAGTATCTCGCAATCACCGTAAACTTGTTAGTGGCCATCAGCACACCAAGAGCTATCAGGAGCACGCCTGAAGCTACTTCGACGGTATGCAAGTGCCTCCGGAAACCACCGTAGATCTTCAGGAACTGGCCCAAACCGACGCTGGTCAAAAGGAAGGGAATCGCCAGTCCCGCCGAATAAACGGCCAGCAGGAACATCCCCTGGAACACCGTGTGCCGCTGCGCGGCCAGCGCCAGGATGGCGGTTAGAATGGGACCAATGCAGGGCGTCCAGCCGAATGCAAACGCAAACCCCAGCAGAAAAGCGCCCACAAGTCCGCGCCGCGGCGCGCCCGTTTCAAGCCGGACCTGGCGATAAAGCAGCGGAATCTTCACCAAACCGGTCAGGTGCAATCCGAACACGATAACGACAATGCCTGCGACAAGGTTGAAGGTGGCTCGCTGCGCCAGCAGGAACTTCCCCACCGCCGTCGCCGAAGCCCCCAGGATCACAAACACGAGGGAGAAACCCACCACAAAGGAGACGGAATTGCGCAAAATACGTCCCATCAGCGCCGGGCTGGTCCCGAATTTCAATTCCTCAATCGTTGCCCCGGATAACATTGAAATATAGCCCGGCACAAGTGGGAGCACGCAAGGTGAGAGAAAAGACACCACCCCTGCCACAAATGCAATCGGGATGCTCAATTCATGGCCCATGGTTTCCGCCCACGATATTATCCAGCCCCAACTTAATGGATGCGCGCGGCTTGGCCTTCGTCACTGCCTCCCCTCGTAGCGGCGATTTTACATCGCCACTTGCAGCGGCGATTTTATCCGCCACCTGGCGGACCACATGGCGGCGTAAAGCCGCCTCTACATCAAACCGACCCACTACCGATCGGCTCCGTCGCTTGCCGGCGTCCTCTGCTCAAGTGTATCATGACGACTGCCCCTCGAGTCAGCATTAGGGAATCCGAATTTCCCGGGAGACCAACATTCTTGCTACGCGCCATCATCTTCGATTTTGACGGGATCCTCGTTGACAGCGAACCGCTCATCATGAAGCTCTTCCAAGAGATGGCGGCTCGAGAGGGCTGGGCCCTCTCCGAAGAAGAATATTACCGGGATTATCTTGCTCTCGATGACCGCGCCATTATCGAGCGCCTCTACCGCACGCACGGGCGCTCCCTCAGCATCGCCCGGCGCGATGAACTCCTGGCCTGGAAGGTGCACGCCTACGAGAAGATCATCCGCGACGGCCTGCCCCCCATCCCCGGCGCGGCGGAGTTTGTCCTTAGCGCCGCCCAGCACTTCCCGCTGGCCATCGCCAGCGGCAGCCTGCGCGCGGAGATCGAACATCTTCTGGAAAAGCTGCGTCTGCGCGAGAAATTCGCGGTTATGGCGACAGCAGACGACTGCAAGCGCTCGAAGCCTGACCCCGAGATCTATCTCAAAGCTCTCACCCGCCTGCAGGAACTTCCCCAACTGCACGAACCACTGCTGGGAGCCGGCGAATGCCTGGCCATCGAGGACGCGCCCCTCGGCGTTGTGGCCGCGCAAGCCGCCGGCATGAAATGCCTGGCCCTTGCCCACAGTCGTCCTCAGGCCGAACTCCGGCACGCCGATTGGGTCGCGCACCAATTCGCAGAGGTGGACCTCGAGATCATCCGCGCCGCCTTCGCCTGACGCGCCGCTCGCGCCTCCTCGTCGGCAATCAAAACCTGGGCTTCGGTTGGGACAGAAGACCGCGCTGCAGCACTATTGGCCAACCTCATCGCGTGGCGCGAAGAAAAACAGATCCTTCTCCCGCAAGGCGGGATCAGGATGACATGTCCCGCCGCGGCGGGAGCGGAGTGCAGCGTAGCGAAGAATCTGCTTTGGGTTGCGGCCAAGGACCGCGCTGTAGGGCTTTCTCCAGGACCATCACTTGCTCGCAATGCCGAGCCTGCTGCCTTATCGAGGAATTGGGGGCAGTCCGAGAACCCCGTCCGAAAATCCCTTGACAAAACGTCGCGTTGGAGGTAATTTTAAGGCGAAGAAAAGGCGAACATGAACGAAGCTCCTTCAAACCCCGCCATTTTGGTTGGACCTGCCGGTTGGTCGTATACCGACTGGGAGGGAATCGTTTACCCCCGCCACAAGCCGCGAGGTTTCCACCAGGCCGCCTACCTGGCTCAATTCTTTGACACCATCGAGATCAACACTTCCTTTTATTCTCCCCCACGGGCGGAGGTCGTGAAAGCGTGGGCAGCAAGAATCGCCTTTAACCCCAACTTCAAGTTTACCGCCAAGCTCTGGAAGCGGTTCACGCACGAACGCAGCGCCAACCTCCAGGACGAAAAGATGTTCAAGCAAGGCATGGCTCCACTGGTGACCGAGGGACGGCTTGGCGCGTTGCTGTTGCAGTTTCCCTGGTCGTTCAGGAACACACCCGAAAACCATGAATACTTGAGCGGACTCATCATGCAGTTCATGGAATACCCGCTGGTGCTCGAAGTGCGGCACAGTTCATGGAACAAGCCGGAGGTCTTTGAATGGCTCGCCGGGCTGGGAGTGGGCTTCTGCAATATCGACCAACCGGTGATCGGGCAGTCGATTGCTCCCAGCGCGCGCGCTACGGCCCCGGTGGGATACGTCCGCCTGCACGGGCGCAACTACGAGCACTGGTTCACTTCGAGCGAGCACCCGGAGGAACGTTACAACTACCTTTACAGCCAAGCTGAGCTGGAACCTTGGGCGGCGCGCATTCAGAATATTGCCCAGCGCACTGAAGTCACCTTCGTCATCACCAATAACCATTTTCAGGGCAAAGCCATCGCCAACGCGCTGCAGTTAGTCAGCCTGCTCAGGAACCAGCCCGTGCGCGTTCCCGAAACCTTGCAGGAGTTTTACCCGGAATTGGAAAAGATTGCCGGCCCGGAAACATCAGCCGCCGCACCCAGGCAGTCCGACCTTCTTTTTGCGACGCCAGCACAGAAGAATAATTGACAGCGTTAAAGCCCCATTGATAGCATAATACAGGTTCATGCGTTGTGCTTTCTGATTTCTGCCTTCTAACTTTCTTTCTAGGCTCCCGTCCCCGTCGTCTAGCCCGGCCTAGGACATCGCCCTTTCACGGCGGTAACGCGGGTTCAAATCCCGCCGGGGACGCCAACGCTCCGAGAGTCTCACCCCTTTCCCTTCTCGTCTGTTTAGCCCTTCGCGGACTCACCGATAATCTTACGAGTGCCTTTTACAGCCTCGTTGAAGCCGGGCTCCCGTAACGGCGGCCCTCCCGATCAAAGACGTCGGCACAGGTCAGCCGGGCACGGTGTTCTCAAAGGTGAAACATGCCCGGTATTACTGGCTCTTGCTGGCCGAGGGCATTTGACGAGACGGCTCTTCGGCAGTATGCTCAGATTTGCTGCCATTCCTGCTATTAACGGTTAGCGTTATCGAGCCATGCGGCGCGTGGCCGCAACTTCCGGCTGCCAGTGAGATTCCTCAGTCCCAACTCATAGACCCGCAGGAGCGAGAATACTACCGCACGGTTAGGGCCGTGGTCGACTGGTCTCCCGCGGAGTTAGTCAAAGCCCTGCCAGAACTCAAGGGATTGGCGACGGCGCAAAGCCAGGAAGAGCTGGCCACGCTCCTCCGGAAAGTGGGGGAAAACGTGGCGGCATTCTTCCGGGATTTTCCCAACACCACTTCAGTGGAGGAAATCCGCCAGGAGCGATTCCTTCCACACCAGCCCATGCCCGAAAGCCAGGAGCAGACCTTTAACTATTTGATGCTCGCTGGTCCCGAAAACAGGCCGATGTCGGGGCTGCAAGAGTACCGCACCGACAAAAAGGGAAGCCGTGTAGACCTGCGTGGCATGGCGGGGACCTCCTCGATTCTCACGTCACGGTTTGTGTCTTCTCCCATTTATTTCCATCCCGTGCACCAGGACGGCTCAGCTTTTCGTTACCTGGGACGACAACTCATCGACAAACGGGAGACCTACGTGGCCGCTTTTGCGCAGCGCCCCGTAGCGACCCGACCTGTGGAGTGGGTCGCCAACGGAGAGAAGACGGCCGCGGTGCTGCTCCAGGGAGTGGCTTGGATCGATCCCACAACCTACCAAATCATCCGTATGCGCACCGACCTCCTGGCCCCTCGGCCGGACATCCACCTGGAAAGGCAAAGCACTGAGATCCACTTTGCCGAAGTCCACCTCAAGACACTTCCCGGCGCGTTTTGGTTACCCGGCGAAGTTGTGGTGACCGTAAATTTCTTTGGTCAAATCTATCGCAACACGCATCGTTACTCCCATTTCAGATTGTTCAAGGTCGAGACACAGCAAATCCCGGAGGCGAAACGAGAATGACTAAGGTACAGGTACGGTTCACGGATTACTTTGCCCAGACGATCCAGCGCATGCGGGAGGACGGCTTGTTGCTGGCCAGCGTGGGCGCGGACGGAAAACCAAACGTCATGACGATTGGCTGGGGAACGATGGGCTGCATTTGGTCGCGCCCTGTCTTCATCGTGCTCGTGAGGCCCTCGCGCCACACGTACGGCCGGCTCGAGCAAGTCAGTGATTTCACCGTCAATGTGCCTCCGAGAGAACTATCGGCAGCCTTGAGCCATTGCGGGTCGGTTTCCGGGAGAAATCACGACAAGTTTCAAGAGGCCCAATTGACGCCGATTCCAAGCCGAGAGGTGCGCTCACCCATTATCAAGGAGTGTGTTGTGCACTACGAGTGCCGGACGCTGCATCGTAATGATCTGGCGCCCCAGGCGCTGGCGCAGGCGGTGCGCGAGGAATTCTATCCCAGCGGAGATTTCCACCGCGTCTACTTTGGAGAGATCGTAGCTGCCTATGCCGACGAAGATGCCGGCACACGCTTGAGCGCCCGCCAAGAAGGCGCCGGCAAGTCTCTCCGGTAGGCGCCCAAGATAGCCCATCGAAGAGTTCGCCCCGCGCTCGCTCGGCCTGACGATCCACAAGCTGGCGCTCGACCTTCACGTGCCTGCGTCCCGCAGAGGAAGAACCGCAGATCTAATGTGCTGTTTTGACCAGAGGTCTGAGCAATACTGAATCGACGCCCGCCCTTGCCTCAAGGTATAAAGGTTACGCGTTTATCATCCGCAAAGAAAAGTGGTGCAGACGGAGGGTGGGAGACGCAAGATGCGAGTTCTTCAGTACTAGATTCTATCGATCAACACAAGGGACAAAGAGAGGAGTTCTTATGCGAATGAATTTCAAGCTATATGTTTGGGTTCTGGCGCTAGTGGTGGCTGCGGGTATCACTGGAGGCACGGTACGCGCTGTGGCGTCTCCGGCAATGGATGCCCAAGGTCAGGACCAGGATTATTCGAAAAACAAGAGGTACCAGCAAGGGATGCGCGAAGGCAAAGATGACCAAGCGCATAAGCGGGATCACTACAAGAAGAGGCACTTTAAGAAAGACGAAGACCAGAAAGCTTACGAGTCTGGCTACCAGCGGGGCCACGGAGGCGATCACCCCGATAATCAACACTAGAAATAACAGACCGGACTTCTGGCAATAGAGCACGCAGGCACGTACTTGAAGGCGTAGTCGCGGGTGGCGCCGACATTGTTTTTTCATGTCGGCGCCTTCTTTTTGACGCCAGCGCGGATGAAGCCGACCAGAAGGGCTCGCAAAAGGCTCGCAAATTCAGACGTGCGTTCGTAGGGCCACCAGACTCGTCATCCCGCCGGCGGCGCCGTACTCTCGCGGTGCGTCGTCCCGCGTTGCGGGATCGCCCTTTTCTTTCCGTCTTTTTCGTCACGGTGCGCCTACTCAAGCGACGCCGCAAATTGGATGACGCAGGTTTCGAGCGGCTGGCGCGCCGTCACCCGCAACGGCGTCATGTCCAGCCCCGGCAGCATGGACTACAAACACGACATGGGTCCTTACGTGCGGGAAACGTCAGTCCGCAGTGATTAACCCCCCGGTTTGATCGTACTTTCCACCCGGAAGAGCTTGAAATTGGAATAGTGGTGGGTGTTGCGAACCTGCGTGCCGCGATAAACGAGCACGACCGTCACGTCGCGGGGCAGCCAAAACAGTCTCTCAGACCCGCTCGGCTGGACGGGGTAGAAGTCAACCGTCGAAGTCTGGGAACTGATGCCGATATCCTTCCGAGGCGCGAGAAGCCAAGTCGTGATCCGCAGAATCTGGAATGTTTCGGAGTCGATCCACGCCAGTCCTTGGAACAACAAGGCGGCGGTTTCGCCCTGGAATTGGAATCCAGCGACTCTGTGCACTCTCTCGGGTTCTTGCGCAAATCCCACGACATGACATTGCCGTTCTCGAATCGCCTGGGTTCCGAAGTGCCGGAAGCGGTTGTCGCGCTGGTCGGCCGGGCTGAAGTTCAGGCAGGTTGATGTGTAATTGGAGCTGAGCATGAAGCGCCCGCTGAGGCTCGAGGCATCCAAGCGGTTCCCCTTGAGGTCCGTGCGGTACTCTTCAAACGTCGGGACATCGCCGACTGGCCCGGGTATGACGATATAGCGCAACTTCTGACGCTCTGTGGTTTCAGACGTCTCGCGCATTAAAACTCCTTCCGGGGAAAGAGAGTCACGCTGCTCGGGATGCGCTTCAGAGACGACCTCGTCGCAGGCGGTCCGGGGGAAGTCATGAAACAGGAGGGTAACTGTTTGGCCGACGCGCTCGAGAACCATCGGCAGTTGGTCCTGGCTTCCGGTCGGTCGGAGCTTGCGCAGAAAAGGGCAGTCGTGAATCTGACGGGGGGTCCAATCGATTAGCGTCTGCGCGCCTTTATAGATTTCGATTTCCGAGGGCGTAAGGTGTAGCGTAGGTTCGAGTAACTGGGGAGGCGCCGCAAATTGTTGCAGCCCGCCGCTCACCGCGCCGATGCACACGATTGCCCGTAGGAACGAACTCACAAGCGCCCGGGCCTTCACAGGGGAAGTATTCGCCTGGGTATTGCCTAAGTCAAGCGGATGAATTGTTGCCTGACCCGAAAAGCGTAACCAACCGCGCTCCGCGATGCGGTGCGGTCACGTGCTGACCTGTGGTTCCGAGTCTGCTATAATCCCGGCTCTCGAAAGGGTCCAAACCTATGCGCATCATCTCCCGCACCATACTGCTGTTTGCTCTAGTTGTCCCCATCTCGGGTTCTCTGGCAGGGCAGTTACCGCAGGCGACGGTTGATCGTATCGACGCCATGGCGAACAAGGCGTTGGCCGATACTGGGGCTCCCAGCGCTTCGGTTGCTGTCGTGAAAGACGGTAAGATCGCCTATGTTAAGGCTTACGGAAACGCCCGCCTGGAGCCAGCCACTGCTGCCAGTCCGGAGATGCGTTACAGTATTGGCTCCGTCAGCAAGCAATTCCTGGCTGGCGCGCTCCTGCTGCTCGTTCAGGAAGGCAAGCTCTCGCTCGACGATCGGGTGGGGCGTTTCTTGCCTTCGTTGACGCGCGCCAAGGACATCACCCTTCGCCAACTCCTTTCACATACCTCGGGGTACCAGGATTACTATCCATTGGATTACGTGGCTCCCTTTATGCAGGAGCCCGTCACGGCGGAGGGCATCCTCGAGCGCTGGGCTAAGAAGCCTCTGGATTTCGACCCGGGGAGCGAGTGGCAGTACAGCAACACCAACTACGCGGTCGCGGGACGCATTCTCGAGAAGGTCGCGGGCATGCCGCTCATGGCCTTCCTCGAAAGTCGGATCTTCCGCCCGCTGGGCATGCAAAGCCCGATTGATTTGGACGCACACCCCCTGACCAGTTCCGACGCTGCCGGCTACACCCGCTTCGGCCTGGGACCGCTACGCGCGGCCCAGCCGGAAGCGCGGGGCTGGCTGTACGCCGCGGGAGAGCTGGCCATGACGGCGCGCGATCTGGCGGTTTGGGATCAATCCTTGCTGGAGGGAAAACTGCTGAAGTCCGCCGCGCTTCAGGAAATGATGAAACCGGCGCGACTCAAGAACGGCGCACCCATCAACTATGCTCTGGGAGTGGGCATCTCCAACGCCTCGGGACATCCAAGGCTGGAGCACGGTGGTGCGGTGTCGGGTTTCGTCAGTGCGAACGCCGTATGGCTCGATGAAGGCATTGCCGCCGTCGCTCTGACCAACCTCGACGGGTCGGACGCTGCCAGGGCCATCGTCAATCAGATTGGAGCATGGCTTCTGGCGGAAAAACTGGACCCGCGAGCTGCGCAGCCACTCGAGCAAGCGCGCCAAGTCTTCAGCGACCTGCAGCAAGGGAGGATCGACCGTTCGCTTCTGACCTCGGATGCCGATTCTTACTTCACCTCCCAAGTGCTGGCCGACGCTGCGGCAAGCTTGAAACCCCTCGGAACGCCCCAAAGATTCGAGCAAACCAGCTTTGGGCTGCGTGGCGGTATGACGTATCGAGATTTCCGCCTAGGGTTTGCTTCGGCAAAGTCTTTGCACCTATCGACGTTCTCTACGCCGGACGGCAAACTCGCCCAGTACCTGATCCAGTAAGGAGAGAGGCCTCAGGGAAGTCTTTGGTTCTATTGCCGGGTGAGCGCGGCCAATTCGTTGACGCGGCGGATCACCTCGGCGCGCTCCATCTTTTTGTATTTCTCGGGCAGGAGGCTCCGGCTCGTGCATTCCAAAACTGCTACCAGATTCTGCAACTCAATTTCGGTGGGGTAGGAAGGGGGGACAAAGTCCTCCAAGGCGGCTTCCAAATCATCCACATCTACGGCTACCTCATTCGCCAGCGCACTCCTCATGCGGGCCCGGATCAGAACCGCCTCGATGTCAGCGCCTGACAACGTTCCGGCATGCTCCAGGAAGAACTTCTCGACCTCCGCTGAACGGATTTCGGTCCCGGTCTTCTTTTGCATGGCGCGCAGCAGTGCCAGGCGCTCCTCATCCGTATCAGGGTAGAAGAGCGCAATGTGTTCCTCGGCTCGCCCCTGCCGTTTAAGGTCCACGGGCAGTAAGTCGGGCCGGCAGGTCAGGAGGAACCAGATTACCTTTCCACGCAGCTCGGTGTTGCCCATGAACTGGGCGATTTGGGCGAAAACACGGCTTGAAACCCCGCTGTCACCGGAACCAGAGCGATTGCCCAACTGAGCATCCGCTTCGTCCACAATGACCGCAATCGGGCTCATGGCTTTGAGCAGGTTTAGCACCCGCTCCAGGTTTCCCTCGGTAACACCCTGCCACATGCTACGGAAGTTCTTCAGGACGACGGCGGGAATGCCGACCTGGCCCGCAAAGCATGTGGTCAGGAAGGTCTTTCCGGTACCCACAGGTCCGCAAATGACGTACCCCATGGGGAGCACGTCGGTTTTTCCGGCGCGAATCGCGGTCGCAGCATTTTGCAGTTTCTTTTTGGCCTGCTCGTTCCCCGCCACCAGCGTCAGGTCGAAGCGGCTCTGAATGAACTCCAGCAGGCCCCCCGATTCAGCCTCGATCAATTCCTTCTTCCGCTCAGTCAGGAAGTTGAGGGTCAGCGGCTGGCGATTCTGCACAACGTGGGAGATGAGAGTTTGCAACTGCACGCGTTTCAGACCCGCCGTCAGCTTGGCCAGCGTGGTGTCACTCACTTCGGAACCGGAGGGCAGCGGGGCGCCGGCCAACTGCCAGCGGATGAACTCTAACCGCTCGTCTTCGTCGGGTAAAGGGATGGCAATAGATGCCACGCTGGGGTTCTGAACAATGCCCTGGTTCAAGTCGGTCAGATTCTCGGCAATCAGACAGAGGGTGACATCGGCCTGCAAGAACATGGGGTTCAAGGCCCAGCGCTTCAGAATGACCAGCGCGTTGCGGTCCTCGGCCGGCATCCCCGAGACATCGCCTGCGGGCGCGATGGTCTCGGCGAAGTCAATGATGAGCGCGATCTTTTTGCCCTCCGCGATGCGCAGCCGCAGGTAGTTATCCAGCAGGTTGAGCACCCCATCCGGGTTGCGCGGCAGGCCTGCGGCGTAGTTGGTGCCATGGTAGCTGTCATAGCCGGACAGGGCACGGACGAAATCGGCTTGTGCCTCGGGCTGGGCAAAGGCCAGGCCGCCGCCACGATCGTAGGTCAAGATCAGATCGCGTTGTCCGAAAAGGGCCTCATTAAGGAAGCGCGACAGGCTGAGAAATTGAGTCGAGCCGGCACGTTTCAGCGGTACAAAGTCGCGCACGTTGCCATAGAGCACAAACATGGCGAGGGTGCGCGAATAGTACTTCTCGGAAAGCTGCCGTGCCCAGGGGGGCAGCGCTTCCAAGTGTGCCGTAATGGGAGCGGGTGTGGTTGCCATTTTCAATTCCCCACGCGCGTGCGCGGCCCTGGGCTGGAACTCGAGACGGACGAGTCCGTGGGCAAGGGCGGCAGCGTTTCATCCATGTCCGGCGTGGCCATCGCGAAGACAGCCTCCACCTGTCGCACGGTTTCCTCGGTCTGCTCCACGTCGTGCACCAGGCTGTCCAGTTGATCGCTCACCTGCTGCGGGTCACGCATGGTCACGGACTGGTCGTTGATCAGTTGCAGCGCGTCCTCAATGGCTGAGCACTGCGCTTGCACCACCTTCTGGTTATCGTTGACCTTTTGGTATTTTTCCAGGCGCTTGCCCAGGATTTCGATTCGCTTGCGGTTGATCTCCTGCACCTGAGGTGGATCGGAACTCAACGTGCGCTGCAATCTGGCTAAGTTCTGTTTGATGGGGTTAGGGTCGGTGGCCTGCAAGTACTCGCAATGCCGGAAGTCGGCGTAGAGCAGACGCAAGTAGGCTTCGAGCAGCCCCCGGAGCCTCTGTTCCATCTGCTCCAGGAACATCTGCGAGGTGGACGACAACCGGCTGTAGTTGGCGCGGATGCCGTTGCACATCGAATCCAGGGCGGCGTAGCGAGTGCGCAGCTCCGGAGGCATTTCATTGAACATCGTGCTCAGCTTCATCTCGCGCTGGAGCTTTTGCTCGGCGTACTTCCAGGATCGGACCAGCCGCCGGAACCGGCTGCTGCGCGGCACCAGGCTCAGATAAATCAACTCCATGCCAGCCGCCAGCACCAAGGGCATGCCAGTACCCGAAAGCAAGGCGAATAACGCTGCCCCGGCCAGTCCGATCCAGTTGTACTGCCACTTCAGCGCTTCCTTGACGAAGTCGACCTGATCGAGTCCGAGTTCCTGGACGCCCCGTTCAACAACGCCACCCAGGAGAGAACCGGACTTCTCAGCATCACCCTGCTGGGGAACCTTCTCCTCCACCATTAGACACCTACCCGCACTTGGCCTTTCCCCGGAGCGCGACGGAGACAGGCCAGCACGTAGTCCTGAAGATCGTGAAATTCCTTCTTCTGCTTCATGGCTGGATCGCGTGGACGCCCGAGAGGAACCGGGACGTCCTCCGTGATGGTTCCAGGGCGGGCGCTGAGTATGAAGATCCGGTCGGCGAGGTAAACCGCTTCTTCTACGTCATGGGTCACAAAAAGGACGGTACAAGCCGTCTCGTCCCAAATTCCTAACAACAGGTGTTGCATGTCACCGCGGGTTTGGGCATCCAGCGCGCCGAAGGGCTCGTCCATCAAAATCACCTCGGGCCGAACGGCCAGGGTGCGCGCGATGGCTACCCGCTGCTGCATTCCACCGGAAAGTCGGTCGGGATAGGATTTCTCGAAGCCCGAAAGGCCGACCGCCTCCACTAGCCGCGCCACAGTCTCCCGTCTTTCGGTGGGTGGGGCGCCTTGGATCTTCAGACCGTAGGCAATGTTGTCGGCAACGCTTAGCCACGGAAAAGAGGTGTATTTCTGAAACACCATGCCCCGGTCGCGACCAGGCCCTTCCACCGGCTTGCCGTTCACCACCACCTTCCCGCTGTCAGGAAAATCCAGCCCGGCAATCAATCGCAGAATGGTGGATTTGCCGCAACCGGACGGGCCCAGCAGCACGCGGAATTCCCCCACGTCCCGTCCCTCGGCAGAATATGCCTCTTCCACCTCAAAGCTCACATCCCGCAAGGCCTCGATTCGCTCGCCTGCGGGGCCCAGGAAAGTTCGACAGACTCTCTCCAGGTTGACCTTGACCTTAGGCATCGTCGGAGACCCCTAGTAGGCAGTCGGCAGTAGGCAGTAAGCATTTAGGCAAGCGTGAATTTTTCCGGATCCCTAATCATGCTGCTTAACATTCTGCCGAGTTCGTCATAACCAGCCGCCACTTCCTTATGCCGCTCTTCTGAGAGATAACCACAGTCCCGCGCAAAGTCCAGCCAGACCTGCGTTTCGGTTGCTTCGGCATCACAGTCAGCCAGTTTACTCACGAACATGTTCGGATATTGCCGCTTGCGGTATCCCTCTGCCAGGTTCGCGGCGACGCTGCGCCAGGATCGCCGGATTTGACTGGTCAGCGAGTATCGTTCATCGTGGGGGAAAGTCTTCGTCTCGTTGAAAATCTGCATCGCAAGCCTGTAAGCCAATTGATAGACCCTCAAGTCCCTAAAGCCGCCGAGTGCCGGCATTTTTCCTCCACTCCCTGCTGCCGACTGCCGACTGCCTACTGCCGACTGCCTATTGCCTTCTGCTTGCTGCCTACTGCCTACTGCTTACTGCCTACTGCCCTTCACAGTGGCGCCCGCGCCCACCGCAGCGAGATGCTCCGTGGCTGGCCGCGAGACCCGGCGCCACGGAAACAGGCGGCCCTCCAGAAACGTCAACAACCAGCGAAAAAGAAAGGCAGCAAATCCAATGGCAATGATACCGGCATAGACCCTCTCGAAGTCCAGCACTTTGCGCGCTGCCTCGACCATGTAGCCGACGCCTCGGCGGGCGTTGACCATTTCGGCCAGAATGACATACGTCCAGCCGATATCGTAGAGGATCCTGAACGACCCGAAGATGCCAGGAAAGGAGGCCCGAAAAATCAGCCAGAGTACCTGGTGACGCTTGGCGCCCAGCGTATAAGCCGTCTCCACAAGGCTGTCATCCACCCGGTCCGCTTCCTCTACCACTACAGCCAGGAGGTAGAAAAACATTCCAAACCAGAGGAAGGCGATCTTCATGGTTTCTTCCATGCCGAACAGTGCAATAAAGGCCGGCAAGAAAGCGGTGATGGGCATAGAGCGCATGGGCGCCGCCACCGGGTTGACCAGATCATGCAGCCAGCGGAAGCTGGCCATCAACACCCCCAGCGGGATCGCGATGCACGCACACCAGAAGAAAGCCTGGGCGATGCGCCACCAGCTCTGGATGACATTACCCAGCAGGTTATAATCCACCCACAGGCGCCCGAAGGCCTGGATGACTCCTGCGGGCCGCGGAAGAGCGAAAGGCGGGAGAAGGTCCCAGTGGGTCAGCACGAACCAGGCGGCAACGATCAGGCCCCAGGCCAGAAAAGCCAGCGCCAGCCGCATGCGGGGAGAGACCTCACGGCGTATTTGAAAAAGTTTGGTCATCCTGATTACTGCTCTCCCAGGCCCTGAAGGGCTGGAGCAGCTTGCCAGCCAGCGGCCCTGCTGCCCCGACTTACAGACTGGCGGCCTTGCCCCTGACCTCCGGCCTAGCGGCTTTGCCCCCCTCAGTTGTCAGTGAGCGGCTCTCCAGCTCTGACCTGCCACCTGGCGGCTTTGCCGCCCTGACTTGCGGAAAGGCTCTGCCTTTCCGGGCGCAGCCTCCCTCTAATGTTTTGGCAGCGAGGCTGCGCCTTGCTGCCTTTTCATGCTACCCCGGCCTCCGCCAAGCAATCTTTTCCAGGTCCATACGGAGCGGTTCGTCTTCCGCCATCCGCCTCAACCAACACCGCGCGCTCGACCAGCGGTAGTCTTCCGCCCGCTCCACCAGCCCTGCCCGGACCGGGTTCAGGTGAATATAATTCACCTTCTGCATGAAGAAGCTTTCGCTGAACACCGGCAACGCGTTGGAATGATGATCCACGAGCGAGTACTCGTGGCCCCGGCCCTTCGGGGCGCTCCGCAGTTTCTCCAGCGACACGGTGAAGCCGCCTTCTTTCAGGTAGCCGATGACACGGTGGCTCAGAATGCCGTTGATGTAGCGCAAAGTCTCTGAGGCTTTGAGTGTCCCGTCCGCAAGGACATGAAGGTGTTCGGTCATGATGACGTAGGCAAAGAGAGCGAAGCCGCCGGAACGGCGCGCTTCGTCCAACGCCCCGCAAGCAACGCCCTTCAGGGGGTCGGTCCGAAAGACAGGAATCCGGTCGCGGGCTACCGTAGTGATGAAGAGGCATGGCGTATCCTTGCTGATGGTGGCCATGGCAGTTGCGCCGAGGCGTAGCCTCGGCTCAGAGAATATAGTACTCATGTTGCTGCCTCACGGAAAGGCAAAGCCTTTCCGCAAGTCAGAGCGGCAGAGCCGCCACCCACTCCCGAAGGCCAGCATTCACGCAAATCAATGCACCTCAGCGCGGCAGAGCCGCCACCCACTGTACTCCCGAAGGCCAGCATTCACGCGAATCGGTGCACGTCAGAGCGGCAGAGCCGCCGCCCACTGTACTTCCGAAGGCCAGCATTCACGCGAATCGGTGCAAGTCACAGCGGCAGTGCCGCCACGAGCTGTTCCCCTGCCGACACCAGGGGTCGCGTCACTCCCCAGGGTTGGGATAAACCTTGATGTCCGTGCGGCGATTCTTCTCCCGGCCTTCGGGGGTAGCGTTGCTATCCACGGGGTGGTCGGGGCCGTTCCCGGCCGTGCGCATGCGGCTCGAGGGATAGCCGTACTTCTCCATCAGATAGCGCTTCACGGCTTCGGCACGCGCCCTGGAGAGCTGCATGTTGTGCTCCCTCGCGCCGCTGGCATCGGTGTTTCCTTCGATGTCTACAACGGTGTTCTCGTAGGCACGCATGAAGCCCGCGACCTCATCCACCACGGCGCGGGAATCCAGGCTCATGTTGGCCGAGTTGGTATCGAAATAAATGGAGCGGTGCTGGGTGGCAATGGGTATAGCGCCCTTCGCCGGCGCCTTGTACTCGATGGGCGTTTCGGTCGAAGCGGTGGGGAATTTCCCGCTCAAGGCCGCAATGTAACGCCGGTCCACGGAAGCCTCGGGCTCCGCAATGTGCTTGATCAACCGCTCCTCCCGGTACATCTCCTGCGCCATCTTGAAGATGTTGGCGTAGTCGGACTCGGAGCTCGGGGTGCCAAAGAAAGCCACATTGTCGGCGTAGTCGGCCAACTTCACCCCGCCCAGCATGGTCTTCGCCAAGTCGGTGGGAATGTTGAAATCCTTGATGGTGCCGATCAACGTGTAAGCGCGCGTGGGCTGCGCCTTGATAAACTCCACGCCCTCCAACCAGCCGTCGGCAAAATTGATGACGGTCTGCGGATTCTGTGCTGCGAAGCGGTCGCTGACCACCAGGATGTCCGCAATCAACCGGTTGGCCACGCGGGTGTCATAAACCTTCTTGGCGCCTGGACGCTTGCTCACCGCATCGCTCATGTCGGGGTCCCACGCCACGGCCGCATCGACTTTCTGCTGCGCAAACAGCGTGGCCGGCTCGATGCCATCCTTGGTGTGCACGGCTTTGGCAAAGATCTCGTTCCGCTGCTCGGTGCTTAGGCCTGACCCTTTCAGCCCGTTCCACAGCAGGAAGTGCGAGGGAGTATAAGGAGCAAAGGCCACGACCTGCCCGGTCAGGTCTTCAAGGCTGTTGATGCCCTGCCGCCCGATCAGCCCGTCCGCGCCGCGGGACCAGTCCACCATGTAAAAGGCGTGCGCCCCAAAGCCCTTCTCTTGAAACTGGCCGAAATCCTTCGCCCATACATCCGTGGTGGTCAGCATCACATCAACGTTGTTGGTTGCCAGCGCTGCCGCACCCTCCGTCCAGTCATCGATGATCTTGAAGGAGACCTTGATCCCCTTCTTGTCGTAAATGGAGTCGGGTGCAGTATCCAACCCGCCGTTGGCTACCAGCCCCGCCGCACATCCTACCCAGATGTTGACGCGAAGTCGAACCTCCTTCGACTGCGTAATGCTCAAGGTCGGCAGCACCAGGGGTTTAGAGGTATCCACCGCGCCACCCGCAGGCTGTCCAGCGCGCGAACCGAACCACTTGCTGAAATCCAGCATGCCGTACCTGTTCAGACTGTAACCGACCAGGGCGAGCCCGATCAGGAAGATCAGCAACCAGCCACCCTTTTCGACTTTGACCGCCATAAGTCCCTCCCGGTCTTTCCTTTCATGGAATCTTCTGCCCCTCTTTTACGCCAATGGTTTTTTCCGCCACCCCCGTTGAGGGTTCCGGAGCTAGTAACCCCATCTCCACTTTGAATTGCTTTACTAATTCGTTGGCACGCAGCTTTTCTGCTTCTTCATCAATCTTCACCTTCTGCTCGTCCACGTTGCCTAAGGCCATCTCCATCCGCGCCTCGTTGACTGCGGTCATCTCTTCGATCTTGCGCACCATCTCGTCGTGGGTCTGACTGATGCCCGCCACCTCGAACTGTTCCATGGCGTCGGCCACCTTCTTCTGCCATTGGGCGCGTCGGTAGTCGCGGATGGCACCGAGGGCCTCCTGGGTCTTGCGATCCTTCTCGCGCAGGAAGGCCTGCTTGACGAGCAGGGCCTTGTCAAAGGCGGCGCGCGCCGTCGTCAACTGACCCTGAGTACGGGCCAGCGCCCCGCGGAGTTGCTCCAACTGCACCGCAAAGCTGCCGGCCAAGTCGTCGCGTCCGGCCTGGATGGCGGCTTTCACCTTGGCGGTCAAATCGTTAAGGTCGTACTTATATTTCGCTTCTTCTTTTTCCAGCAGCGTCACGTTCGCTTTGACCATGGCAATGCTTTCGTTCATGCGCGGCACCTGGTCATTCATGTCGCGAATGTTTTGCTCCAGGATCAGCTCCGGATCCTCGGCCACGGAAATAAAAAAACCGATGAACGAGCGCACCATGCGTTGTAAGCGTCTAAACATACCTCCTCCTTCTTTGTCGCCGGCTAGGGTTTCTTGGCTGCCGGAGCCGGCGACGCACCGGCTTCGCCGGCGGTGCTGATGGGCTTTTCAGAGGTGAAATACGAGACTGCGTCGCCGATCTTCTGCTCTTCCTGCTGCTTCTTGAGTTGCCAACCGTAGAATTGTTCTTTCCCTTTCGCCACTTCGTCGTTGTTGGCCTGGACGCGGGATTGTAACTCGTTGATCCGTCGCTCGATCTCCGCCTGCAGTTCCTGGCTTTCTTTAGTCTTGCCAGCCTCCAACTCCTCGAGAGCTTTCTGTTCCAGGCGCTCGTAAGTGTCCAGGGCTTTGTCGCGCCGCACCGCGTCCTGGACGACCTCCTCGGCCTTCACTCCTGAAGCTTCCAGGGCCAGCAGGAGTGAGCTCCTTTTCACCTCCCGTGAAAGGTTGCGGATGTGCTCGCTGTGGAGTAGCTCGATGATCTTCAGAATGGTATATCCGTGTTGCGGAGGGTTGATCTCCGCCGCGCCATAGATCTCATCGAAGGACATAGGATTGGCCACAGGACCACTGAACTTGGGCTCGGATGCGACACCGGAAGCGATTTCGGCGACGGTTTGAGCCGCGCGGCGCGGCGCCGCAGACGCCTGCTGGGCATCCGAGGGCGCTTGCGGCTCGCCCCTGCTTTCCCCGGGTTGGTCCACCGAAAGAAAGTAGTTGTACCATTTCTTACTCATCGGGTTTTCCATGGTTTCACCGAGTGCGACACAATCGCCCAATCTCGCAGCTAAATCGACTTCTGGCTACCACCTGAAAGGTATGCCAGGCAACCACCAAAGTCAAGCGGGTAGCCACGGTCAGTGCTTTTCTGACCGTGGGCTTTTCTCATGCCCGATATCCGACTGGCGAGGATACGTAGTCAATCTGAATGGGGCACGCCGCCACCGTGGCCTTGTCCAAGGCAAAATTGTTGTAGCTCGACCACCGCCAATCCTCCGGCCTCTTGACCAACCCCCGGCGGACCGGATTCATGTGCATATATTCCAGGCGCTGTTTAAACTCCCCCTCGTGCCTCACAAACCGGTCCCAAAACTGGTGCTGCCAAAACGCTCCCTTGCTGCCGCGCAGAGCATGAAACCTCAAAGTCGTGATCTTCTTCACGTCATGGAGCACTTGCCAGATCAGCAGCGGATACTGCGCCCAGATCAGAGCCTGCCAGTGATCGGGCATCAAAACCTACCCACACAGCAGAAACCCCAACCGTTGTCGCGAGGCATGCATGACGTTGAGAATCAGGGGATATTCGTTATCGCGGAATCGTCCGATCCTCGGCCGAAGATTGACATTGACAAAGAAAATGCGGTCCGTCAGGCGCAACCGGTGAACGTTCGACATGGCGTCAGCATAGCACCTCGGACCTACACCTCAAAGAGAAGAGCCCATTACCCGCTACCCGCTCGCCTGAAGTCTGTCCGGCAAATGCCCCAAGTCGGGGGCTAGGTCCAGAACTTCTCCATGTCCGGCGTGACCTTGAGGACGCCAGCGAACGGGCGGCTAGCCCCGCGTCGGAGCCGGTCTTCCTAAGGCGACGTCTTCGAGCACCACCCGGCGAAACACTTCGGCGTCGCCAAAGCGTTTGCGGGCGTCCAGGATCTCGATGCCCGCCATGCGGCCGTCCGCCGCATAGTCCACCGCTATACCTTCGGCAACGTGCTCGGTGGTCACAGTGGTTTCGATGAAGCGGATATAGAGGGCGTCCACTTCGCTGTCATAACTGATCCTCATAGCCCGAACCCTCCTGCTTCAAGAATAATACACGTAAACAGTCACCACCAGAATCTCATTCGGCTCCTCCACGAAGATGGGACGAACCTGTTTTGTGGCGTAGACCTTGCCGTTCCACTCCCGCCCGTAGGAGAAATCCTTCCGGCATTCCCGGCGGCCTCCTTCGGCCGGTCCCCAAGGAGCAGTGCGAATGGTCTCGTTTACTTCCTGCTGCGTTGCGCCCCGTCCCTCGATTCTCTCACGAGCGTGGCCGGAAAAACGAATCGGCTTCACCGCGAGCCTCCTTCTTCAGTGGGACCCACCAACTGCGATCGACGGTGGTGAGCACACCCCAAATGTAGATGCCTCCTTCCATTACCTTGACACGAGCGAGGTGGCGGGGACCTGAAGGTCCGCGGTCCGAGGAGAAATCACCGTCAAAGCCCGCGGACTTTGAGAAGCAGGTCTGATGCGCTACGCTGGCTTCTCCGTCGGTATGTCACCGTCGATCTGCACACCTCGCTGCCTCGCTGCCGCCGTGAGCCGCGCTCGAACGGCCTCGCTCACCGGTGTTACCATGTAGCCGTTCGATAGATCGCCTATCATCGCCGAAGACTGGCGCGGTCCGAGACGCCAGCGGATGGCCACGAGCAGGCAAATGGTCGAGTCCAATAAGTCCTGGTCGGGCTTGCGTAGTTGATCGATTGCTCTCGCACCGCACCATTCTGCTAGTTCATTACAGCCGAACCGGCAAGCCTCGGCCGCCACCGCATCCACGACCCTGCACCAGTCATCGATGCGAAAGGTCTTCCGTCGGTTGGGGTTGTAGCGCGGGCCCTTAAGCCGACCAAAGAACGCGCTATCTATCGATGGCAGTGCAAGCGCAGGGAAGACTTCGATCAAGAAGAGACCAGATTGTGCGGTTTGCGCGCATTCGGGGTCTTGAATGCAGTCGAGCCTACTCAGGAAACGCCAAATGGGCGCATCATTGTCAAACATTCTTACCCTACTTCGATTAGCCGGCTGCACGCCGCCGCCGATCCACCCGACGATAGACCCCGCGACACGGTCGACCCGCCGCATACCTGTGCAGTTAGGAACGATCGTCGGCTGATCGATCGCCACGATGGTTACGCAATGATCGTTTTTCACCGACTCGATGAAGTCGGCTGCCTGACCGAAGCAGACCAGGGTTGGCGCCTCGAAACGGAAGCGTTCACCCTGCCCGAGCGAAGCGGCGCAAACGGCTCCCGGAGCTCTCGGGTTGTCCGTCCATGCAGAATCGAAACCCACGAACGCCACCGTGGGAGCACCCTTACGGTTCTGACCGGCCACAAACATCCCCCTTTAGAGTAGGGCACTGTGAAGCCATTCGCCCGGCCAAGCTGGAAAATTCCATCTTGAAGGTATCGGCGGGCGGCGTAGGACTTGGCTTTCTTGCTCCTATCCGTTCTTCGGCCATTCGTAGGTATGAGCCTTGACCGCGCGGTAATTCTCGTCCAGGGCTGGTTCCAGCAGCAGGATGGCGGCGATGCGGCGGGCCATCTCCTGCACCCAGCGGACCTCGTCTTTGGTCATCGGGCGGGCCAGCAACTTTTCCTCGCGGTAGGAGAGCCATTTCTTGATGACCTGCTAGCCGCCGATGGTGTACTCCCAAACACCGAGCGGAATGTTCTTCCAGTCGGAGTATACCGCGAACCAGTCCGTTTTTCTATTCGTGACGATTTTTTGCTCGCTGTTCATTCCTTAACCACTTTCAAGCCAAGATACCCCATTACCGACCGGCCCTCAACATTTAACGCTTGACAATTTCCCGTTTGTGAGCTACAGTACTAGCGTATGATTACGGCGTGGAACGCCCGCAAGAGCCAGACCCGCGTCAACCCCTTGCCCCGTCCTGGCGGCGAGAAGCCCTCGCGCTCGGGGAAAATGATTTGTTGGCAGGGGGTATTCTGTCAACCATCAACTTTTGGCAGTGGGCTGCAATTGGAAAAGAATTCTTTTTTTGAACGAACAAGGCAGGAATGTCATTGAAAACAAAGGGCCGCTGTGGAGAACTTGGGGCAGAAGCCGGAATGTTTATGAAAACACAGGTACTTAATCCCTAAAAGCCGTAATGTTGTTGAAAATAAAGGCTTTTAATCCTCGCCAGATCGAGAGAGAATGGCAGCAGTGACAATTTGTACATGATCTAATCCAGGAGGCGAGAGCGTGTCAAAAAACACCCTTATCATTGTTTTCACGGGACTCTTGGTGGGTTTTCTCACTCTGCCCCGCGCGAAGAGCCAAGCCTCGGGCCCCAGCACCAATTGGCACGAGAACGTGTTCTTCGGCATTCATTACGATCTCCACGCCAACGCCCAGGATACCGAGTTAGGCCGCGAGCTGACCCCGGCGCACTTGCGCGAGCGCTTGCTGAGGACTCGGCCGGACTGGGTGCAGACTGACTGCAAGGGCCATCCCGGTTACACGAGTTGGCCGACCAGCGTCGGCTCCACATCGCCCGGAGTGGTGAAGGACTCGTTGCGCATCTATCGCGATGTCACCCGGGAGCTGGGGATCAAATTGGGCGTTCACTACTCGGGGGTTTGGGACTCGCGAGCCGTCGAACTCCACCCGGAATGGGCGCGAGTCGATGCCAAGGGCCAACGTGACACCAGGATTACTTGCCGTTTGCACGGCTACGACGAGCAACTGATGATTCCCCAGATGATGGAGATTATCGACAAGTACGATGTGGATGGTTTCTGGGTCGATGGCGAAAACTGGGCTGCCCTTCCTTGTTGGTGCGAGCGTTGCCGGGCGGAGTTCACGAGGCGAACTGGCATCAATGAGATTCCCACCCAGAAAGGGCAAACCCACTGGGAAGAGTGGCTGGCATTTCACCGTGATCTCTTCCTCGAGCACGTGGTGAAATACACCCAAGCCGTGCACGCCCGCAAGCCAGGCTGTTTGGTGGTGAGCAACTGGATGTATACGGTCCGTGAGCCTGATGCCGTGAAGGCCCCGGTGGATTACTTGAGCGGTGACTTCTCGCCCAGGTGGGGCGGCGACGTCGCCGCATTCGAAGGCCGTGTGATGGACTCGCGTGAAATGAGCTGGGACCTGATGGCCTGGGGCTTCACGCGAGCCGGCAACGAAGGTTCACCCTGGGTGTTCAAGCCGGCCTTACACCTGGAACAGGAGGTTTCCGAGGTGGTGGCGCTGGGCGGCGCGGTGATGATCTATGAGAACCCCCAGCGCAGCGGCTGGCTTACCGGATGGCATAATGAAATCATGGCCGAGGTGGGGGAGTTCTGCCGCGCGCGCCAAGAGGCATGCTTTCACTCCAAGACCGTCCCGCAAGCGGCGGTGCTTCATCTGCCGGAACACTTCTACGCGCACAACGAACCCTTGTTCAACTTCGCTGACGCCGTCGAGCCGGTGCAAGGCGCACTCCAGGCGCTGCTCGAAACTCATCACTCCACCGATGTCTTGACCGAGGATGCCGCACTGAAGCGAATGAACGACTACAAACTGGTGGTGGTGCCGGAAGAGACACGTTTGAGCGACCAAGTGCTCCTTGCGCTCGATAAGTTCGCTCGTTCCGGGGGCTATGTGCTGATGAGTGGTGAACAGTTGGCGCGGGATTATCCCGCCCTGGTTGGCGCCACGCCTGGCCCAGAGGCTGTGGCGGATCGCATTTACCTCCCACTGGGAAGGCGCGCTGTGCCAGTAGGTCCCGTGTGGCAACCGGTCGTGCCGGCATCGGGCACCGAAGTGTTGCTCCGTCTCCTCAATCAGCAGGAGCCCGCTAAAGATATGACTGACCAGGCCGTGGTCACAAAACGTGTACTGGGCAAAGGAGCCGTCGTCGCGGTGTACGGGCCTATCTTCCGCAATTACTACCTCGGTCATAGTCCGGCCCTGCGGGAATTAATCGGCAATCTTTTGGACGGTCTGGGAATTCCTTGGATGGCCGGCGTTGATGGACCGCCTCACCTGGAGATGGTGCTAAGGCAGAAGAACGGGAGGCTTCTGGTCAATCTGCTCAATCGCGGTGCGGGGGAGACGCTCTCGCCGAACCGGGTGATCGTGGAGGAACTCCCGCCCATCCAGCACGTGGTCGTTCGCCTGCGCAGGGATCGCCCGCCCAAGTCCGTGACGATTGTGCCATCGGACGTGAACATTGACTGGTCCTACCACGATGGGTTGGTAACGGTCAACGTGCCGCGAGTGGACATCCATCGTGTCTTGGTGGTCGAGTAGAGTGGTGCTCATCCCCTCCTCGGTGGAGCTGGTCTTTACCTATATCTTGGGCTGGACACAGGGGGCAGAAGTCAGAAAGTTAGCCCTGTCCCTTGGGGAGAGGGTGGCGATCCCGCAGTGGCGGGAGAGCCAGGTGAGGGGTTACTTGCTTATGTCGGCCCATCCGGTCCCTCCCCGCCGTGCAAGTGACCCCTCACCCGGCCCGCGCCGGCTGGTAAAAGCGCCGGTCGCGGTCCACCCTCTCCCCTTGGGAGAGGGCAAAGACCCAATTCCGTCCCGTTCTCCTCGGGAAAGGGGCAGGAGACAGAGGTGGGACCGCTGTGTCCAGCGAGAGATGTGGGACACGACCGGTCCTACAGTTTCAACTCCGATTGACTGTTGACCCAACTGTGGTGTGCTTACCAGGGAGAGCGCCATCGGCTACTTATCCGCCGTCACCGTGGCGCCCATAACTTCCACCATCCGTGGTGTGCCGTCCGAGGTCCTGCTGACCGAGGCGGACGGAATGAAAGGTACCCGCGCCGTCAATCTCCACAACGTCGTCACGGTGTCCAAGGCGCATCTAGGGCACCGGGTGGCGGTGTTCAGTTCCGAGCGACTAAGGGAGATCTGCGGGGCACTAGCCTTCGCTCTCGGTTGTACATGAACCAATACGCCGGTTCCTAACCTCAAAGAATCTCCTAGGAAGCACTGTGTGCGCCACCTGTTGGCAGTGGAAGTGGGGAGCCTGGGCTGGGGTCAGGATGTTGTGACCCCAAAATGAAGACGGGGAGCCAATTCTGGCCCCCCGCTTCGTTGTTTCACTTTTTTCTCAGCCGTGGCAGCGTCCGCGGAACGTCGCCAGCGGTACGCACCGCAAGAGCGGTGTGATCATTCGACTTTCATATGCGTGCCCGGTGGAGTCTTATCTCCTCCCGTCAGCATGCTTTCTTCTTACTCCTCTGCACGATGAATTGCAAGACTTTTCTCTTCTCCACCGGTCGGCCCTTTCGGAGGCCGTATGGGGCGCCGAGACGGGAAGCGCAGATGGAAGCGGTGCTGGTGTCATTTGGAATGGGGATCCACCCGATCCGCCGGTCATTCCCGCGAAAGCGGGAATCCAGCCCAACGACAGCACATTTCCCAAGGTCTGCGGAGTAGATTCCCGCTTTCGCGGGAATGACTAGGTCTCGCAAATGACACCAGTAGCCACGGGAAGGCTGGCTTGCCGAAGGGAATGGGTTGGATGTATACTGAGCTTAATCAGGGCAACAATATGGGAATTTCAGCTCCGTGGGGGGAAATATGAGTGCTTCCGGTCAACCGCAGGTTACGCCCGAGCGGATCATGCAGTTAGTGTGGGGCTACGCGCCGCCGCTCATTCTGGAGGCTGCGATTCGCCACCGCGTTTTCGACGTGTTGGACGGCGGCCCGAAAACCGCCGATGAAGTCGAGGACGTGACCGGAGCCTCAGCCCGCGGATTGAGCGCGGTCATGAACGCGCTGGTGGGACTGAACTTCCTCACCAAAGACCCGCAGGGCCGTTACGCACTCACTCCGGAAAGCGCCGCATTTCTGGTCAGCACCAAGCCAGATTTCAAGGGCGGCATGATTCTCCACTGCAGCGAGCAACTGATTCCGAAGTGGCTGCGCCTCAACGAAATTGTCGCCACCGGCAGGCCGGCGGAGGCGGTCAATCAGGAGCGGCAGGGAGGCGATTTCTTTCACAAGTTCGTCGAGGACATCTTCCCCATGAGCTACCCCTCGGCGCAAAAGCTGGCCGCGGCGCTCCACCTGGACGGCTCCGGGCAACCGCTCAGCGTGCTCGACCTGGCGGCGGGTTCCGGGGTGTGGGGCATCGCCTTGGCGCAAAGCTCGCAGCTCGTCCGCGTCATGGCCGTAGACTGGCCCGAGGTGCTCCCGGTCACCCGCAAAACCGTGGCCCGCTTCGGACTGATGAAGCGCTTTCAGTTCGTCGCCGGCGACCTGCTCGCCGCCGACTTCGGGCGCAACCACGCCGTCGCCACGCTGGGCCACATTCTTCACAGCGAAGGCGAGGAGCGCAGCCGCGCCTTGCTCCGCAAGACCTTCGCTGCGCTGGCCTCCGGCGGCACCATCGCCGTCGCCGAGTTCCTGGTGAATGACGAAAGAACGGAACCGCTTGTTGGCCTGCTCTTCGCGGTGAACATGTTGGTGAATACCGATTGCGGAGATACCTACTCGTTTCGCGAAATCAGCGCTTGGCTGGCCGAGGCGGGCTTTGTAAACCCGCGCACCCTCGAAGCCCCCGGCCCTTCGCCTCTGATCCTGGCGACGAAGCCCTAGCCGCTAGGACTCTTCTGGAAGTGCGCCTGCGGGTGACGAATGTATCTCTGGTCCTCAGGCTTAACCTGCTAGTGCGGCGCCCCGGCTAATTCTCCACAACAACCACCCCCTACCCCCTCCTTACAAAGGAGGGGAGCCAGCGCACCGCTTCCCCTCCTCTTTGAGGAGGGGGCTAGGGGGTGGTGAGCGTACGTACCCTGAAAATGCTCAATCGGGACTCCACACTAGGTCGGGCGGGCCTCGCTCGCCTGCCGCTTGTAGCCGTATTCCTTTTTCAGCTTGTAAGTGATGCTGTCCACAAGGGCCCGCCAGCTCGCCTCGATGAGGTTTTCGGAAACCCCCACGGTTCCCCAGGTCTCGTGTCCGTCGGTGGTTTCGATCAGCACCCGAACCTTGGCGTCCGTGGCCGCTTTGGCGTCCAGCACGCGGACCTTATAGTCGGTCAAGCGAATGTTGCGGATGCACGGGAAAAAAGTGGTGAGCGATTTTCTCAGCGCCCTGTCCAAGGCGCTCACCGGGCCAACCCCTTCCGCGGCGGTGTGTTCTTCCGTGCCGTCCACGCGCAACTTGATGACCGCCTCCGAGTAAGGCTGGTTGGCTCCTTTCTTCTCGGTGATGACGCGGAAGCCATCCAACTCGAAAAACTCCTTGGCGTGGTGCACCAGTTTGTCAAACAGGATCTCAAAAGAGCCTTCAGCGCCTTCAAACTGATAGCCGTAGTGCTCCATCTCTTTGAGTTTGTCCACCACCAGCTTGGCGTCGGGAGAGGACTTGTCGATCTCCAGACCCAGCTCCGCCGCCTTGTAGATCACGTTGCTCTTTCCGGAAAGTTCCGAGATCAAGACCCGGCGTTCGTTGCCCACCACCGCCGGATCCACGTGCTCATAGGAAGATGCCTCTTTCACCACCGCGCTCACATGAATGCCAGCTTTGTGCGTAAACGCGCTCTCTCCGACGAAGGGCAGATCCTGGCGATGGTGCAAGTTGGCCAACTCGCTTACGTAGTGGGACACCTCCGTGAGGCGCTTGAGGCTTTCCCGGCCGATGCAGCGCATGCCCAACTTCAGCTCGACGTTGGGGATCACAGAACAAAGGTTGGCATTGCCGCAGCGTTCTCCATACCCGTTGATCGTCCCCTGCACCTGCACCGCCCCCTGCTGCACGGCGGCAATGGAGTTGGCGACCGCCATTTCGCAATCGTTGTGGGTGTGAATCCCCAGGGGCGTCTTGACATGTTTCGAAGCCATCTGGAAGCGCGCGCCAATGTCGGCGGTCAGAGTGCCGCCGTTGGTGTCGCATAACACGATGG
>Ga0208456_1000339_pt1 | contig 33982 bp, 22 predicted proteins | sample June2015DPH_4_10_2_FD_184691 | JGI IMG/M metagenome (GOLD analysis project Ga0208456, IMG submission 184691) | Peatland microbial communities from SPRUCE experiment site at the Marcell Experimental Forest, Minnesota, USA - June2015DPH_4_100... | ecosystem: Environmental > Terrestrial > Soil >... | reverse complement strand
GGATCTTCGATGGGAGTCTTGCCGAATCCGGGATAAATATTGCGGTAGGAGGCGATCCGGATGGAATGGATCTTCCCAAGCTGGCCGCTTTCGATGACTTTCTTGGCCTCCGCAACACCTTTGCCATGGCGCCGCTGCGCGCCCACAACCACGATGCGGTTGTATTTGCGCGCTGCCTGGATCATCCACCTGCCTTCGTCGATGAACAGGGTCATCGGCTTTTCGACATACACGTCCTTGCCCGCCGCGCAGGCCATGATGGTGAGCAACGCGTGCCAGTGGTCCGGCGTGGCCACAATGACCCCTTGAATGTCTTTGTTCTCATACATCTTGCGGAAATCGCTGTACCCCTTCGCGCGGGGATTTCCGATGTACTCGAGACCTTCCTCCAAGCGCGGCTTGTAGACGTCGCAGAGACCCACCAGATCGACATCGCCGAACTTCTTGAAATCGGTCACGTGCTGTTTGCCGATCAACCCGAACCCGATGAACCCGATGCCGATACGGTCATTTGCGCCGAGAACCCGTTTGTACTGTGCGGCCGTCAAGGCGGCCGCACCCAGGAACTCTCGCCGGGTGACCTGGACCGTTTCCAGTTTATTTAGCATTTGCTTCTCCCCCTTAGAACCCTGATTGAGTTTTTCACGGCTCATCCTGCCCGTCAATCAGAAATTCAACATTTTCCTCCAAGGAGTGATATTTCGGAACCGGCACTGGCCGATGGCGTTATAGAATAGCGGTTCAAGAGGCTATCCTTCTAAAACTGCCAGCCCGTCGGAAATCACCGGGGTGTCAGGTCCGATGACGATTAACGATACGAGGAAAATCATGCCGCATCAAACCTACCTGGATTGGATGATTCGCAATACCGGCACACAGTTTTGGCACGACTCGGCCGAGGCGGCCGAGTTGGCGCTTGGCCTGGAACGCGGGGCCATCGGCGTCACCACGAATCCATATCTGGCGAACCTGGCTTTGGTGAAAGACCGCCAACTGTGGGCCCCGGCTATCGAGGCGGTGCTGGCGCGTAACCTGCCGCCGGAGCAGAAAGCCGAAGCGCTGATGCAGATTGCGGTGACCAGGACGGCCGAGAAACTGATGCCGGAATACGAAGCCAGCCAAGGCCAATCGGGCTTTGTCTGCGGACAGGTCAATCCGGGGCGCGCCGGCGACCGGGATTGCATGCTGCCTATGGCCCAGCGGTATCACGCGTGGGCGCCCAATATCGCCGTCAAGCTGCCGGCCACCAGCGCGGGTCTGGATGTCATGGAGGAGTGCATCGCCGAGGGAACCACCATTACCATGACCGTCAGCTTCACAGTGCCGCAGGCCATCGCCATCGGGGAGCGGCACATGGCCGGCATCCAGCGCGCCCAAGCCAAAGGGATCGAGCCAGGAAGGTGTTTCGCCGTGATCATGATCGGCCGTCTGGACGATTTCCTGCGGGAGGTTGCCCACGACACGCAGGCCGCGGCGAGTGAGTCGGATATTCGTCAGGCCGGCCTGGCCGTTACCAAACGCGCCTATCGAATATATAAGGCGCGGGGCTACCAAGCCGTGCTGCTGATCGCGGCATTGCGCGGCAACTACCACCTTACCGAACTGGCCGGGGCTGACCTGTTGATGTCCATCGCGCCGGCGTTTCAGGAGAGTTTCGTTGCCAAGGACCTGCCGCGTGAGGAGCGCATCGACAAGCCGATACCCGCCGACGTAATCGAGCGGCTCTGCCAGATGCCGGAATTCATGCGCGCCTATGAACCGGAGGGAATGTCGCCTGCGGAATTCGTCGGTTTCGGCGCGACGCAACGGACGCTCAGCCAGTTTGTCGAGGCAGGCTGGAAGCTCATGGAGAACTACCGGTAAATGGCCGTAGCCGTGGAAGTGAAGTACGTCTTCTGATTTGGATCGGTGTGGCGTTCGCATTGGGCCACATAGACGCGCGGCCCGATATGAGCTATTCATGTTCTATAAGGGCTTTGACGGACATCAAACAAGGAGGTAGTTTCATGCCAAGTTCTCGCGGGTAGCGCCCCGATGCATCGGGGCGCCACCCGCGGGATGAACTATAGCTAGAATTCAAGCCGCATTGAAACTTGTCCGGTGCGATTGCCTCCAAAATCGGATCCACGGGCGGAAGTAATTTTTCCAAAATTTGGGTTCGTGATATCCAGGAATGGATCGTTCAGGTTGGTGTGGTTCAACACGTTAGTGAAGGTGACTTCCGCGCGCAATTTTACCCTCTCGGTAATCGCGATCTGTTTGTTGAGGCCGACTGACCAGTTCACAGTTCCAGGACCGAGGATATCGCCAACACCCTCGTTGCCGTAACGTCCAATCGGATCCGAAGTCACCCCCACGCTGCACGGATTACCCGCATAGGAAGTGGCCGTATAACCGCTGTTACTGGGACATGCAAAGGCCAGGGGATTGACCCACTGGTTTCTGCTCTGGTGGGCGGGATAAATCTTTCCCACCACGTCAGGATGTTGAGTGCGGCCGTACAGAACGCCTGACCCGGTGCCGGAAGGGTCGGCGTCGTCGCCCGGAATATACGCCGAGAGATAAGGACCGGTTTGCAGCAGGAAGATGTTGCTCAACCGCCAGCCGCCCAACAGCCCGTTTTCCAGACGATTCATGCTGGCGCCGAACTTCTGGCCGCGTCCGAAGGGAAGGTCGTACACGGCGGTCGAGATCCAGCGTTGACGCCGGGTTCCATAGACGTTTCCGTAGAAGAGTAAACGGTTGTCTGGTTTAGAAACGACCGCTCCCTCGTTGCTTCCGTTTTCAGCCGCGAAGGATGCCGGTGCCGTCCCCTGATTGTCGGCGAGGTTCTTGGCCCACGTGTACGTTGAGTCGAAGGTGAAACCACGCTGGAAGCGGTGGTTGGCTTCCAATTGCAACGATTCATAGTTTGCCACCGCACCCGTCATGAGAGTGTCCACCGCACCCCAATTCGGAAAGGGGCGATCGGTGAGCGGACGGTCCGTGGCTTTGGTGGCACTCGAATAGGACATATCGTTCAGATTGGGTGCGTATACCAGATTGTTGGTCTGCATCGCGATGTAGGAGATGCGCGTGCCGGTATTCCCCCGAAACTCGTGGTCGATGGAAAGGTTCCACTGCATGGAGTAAGGATCTTTCCAGTCGATTTGGTTGGCGGTCGACATGCGTGCCGAGCCGTACACGGGCGTTACCGCACCCGACCCTGGACTTGTCTGCGGCCAATAATAGGCCAGGCCGGTGGGAGTCAGGTAGTTGTAGTACGTGTTCGTCGCGGCCTGCAAGGTATCGGTCAGAGAGAAGAATACCCTGCCGAGCATAGTCGTGTTATACACGCCAAAGCCGGCACGGATGGCAGTCTTGTCATCGTTGAAGGGCCGCCAAGCGAATCCGATGCGAGGCAGGATGCGATCCTTTTGCGACCTGCGCAGGCTGCTGGGAAGATGGTCCTGGCTGTTGGAGAGCACGGGAGTGCAATTTGCGTAAGGCGTGCTTGCAGGACCGTATCCGCAAGCATCGAAGCTGGCCAGAAACGACGGATCGAGCAGATTTTGAGAGCCATCGGGGTAGACGACCGCCCCGGTTCCTGAATTGCTGGGATCGAAGTTACCGATGGCGCCCTGGGTGTCGTGATAAGCCGGATGGTATTCGTAACGCAGGCCGTAGGAGACCGTCAGCTTGGGCAAAGCCTTCCACTCGTCTTGTGCGTAGAAGCCGTAATAAATCGACCTCCCGTCGTTTTTGGGAATCAGCGTGTAATACTGCGTCGCCACAGGGGTTCCAGCCAGAAAGTCTGCAAACTCGTTGGCGACAGCAGGCGCATTCGGATAGGAGGTAATTTGACCTGTAAAGGCGAAGACTTCGACATTATTGAGTCCAAAGGCGCCGAGCGTGGTGAGGGATTGAAGGGTGCGGATATCAAGCCCATATTTTATCGTATGTCTTCCCTTTGCCCAGGTCAGATTATCGGCATATTGGAACAAGTGGCTCATAGATGTTGAATTGAGATTGCCGGCGGCAAGTGTCGTGAGACCGGTGGGAAAATAAATTTCCGTCGCACCATTGGCTGGTTCGTCCGGACCAACCGGATCAAAGCCGGCGGCAGCCGTGTAGGGGCCGCCATCCAGTGAGTTGCGAAGGCCGTTGTGCTCGAACGTCAAGCCAAAACGGAATTCGTTCACCAGATTGGGGGTGAAGCTGTATACGAGAGAGCCGGCAAGGATCCGGTAATTATCGAAATTCGTGATGGATTGTATGTTCAGATCCTGAGGAGCAAGAAGATTCAGGTTCTTGAAGGTAAATCTGGCGAAACCTTGCAGCTTCTGGCTGAAATGTTGGTCGACGCGGGCGTCGAACTGGTTGGAGCCATAACTGCTGTCTCGATTCGCGGCATAGTTATAGCCGGGGCCCGCTTCCGCGGCGGCAAGGGTGGGATAGTTGCCGACATTCGGCGCGGGGAAGAAGTTCAGGAACGGCTTGGCGGAAGCGCTGATCGGATTGACGGTCGTATTCGGATAAAGCCCGAAGGTGTAGGGATCGAGGAGGTACGGCACTTCCTGACTGAAGTTCCCCGCTAGCATATCTGGCGTCGGGACCAGATCCTCAATCGTGGATTGCCTGGGGAAACGGAATCCTTCATAGGTGGCGAAGAAAAATGTCTTGTCGTGCCCATTGTAGACGTGCGGAATGTCTAGGGGGCCGCCCACACTGGCGCCGAAGTCATTGCCGATCTTCTGCGGCTTTTCCGCCTGCCCGGTTATCGGGTTGACGGGCGTTCCGTAGGTGACGGCGTCGAGGGCGCGATTCTGGTGATACCAGAAAAGCCCTCCGTGCACCTGGTTGGTTCCGCCTTTGGTCACGGTGGTGACTTCTCCGGCTTGTCCGAATTCGGCATTATTGTTGACACCATCGACACGAATCTCGGCAACCGAATCCGTGGAAGGAAAGGCATCGGAGAGCGGCGTGTTGTTTCTGACGTTCTGCGTCGAAATGCCGTCGACCGAGGTTTCCGTTTGGAAAGGCTGGCCGCCTTGCACGGAGAAATTAATATTGGGGGTTCCATTCGATATCGGGGTGGTGGTGCCTGGACCGGTATCGGGCTGCACACCGGGAAGCGTCTGAATGAGATTGAGTGGGCTGGTGCCGCCACTGGCACGAAAGTTTGCCGGCAGGTTCATCACGCTCTGCGTATTGAGCGTGGAGGCAATGGAGGAGGTCTCCGTCTCGATGGCCCCTGCGGTACCGGCGTTCACAGTGACTTCCTGCCGGGTGGCGCCGACTGCCAGATTTACATCGACACGAAGCTCTTGGCGGGCGGTCAATCCAAGGCCTTCGATCAACTTGGTTTGAAAGCCGGGCTTCGTCACCTCGAGCTTGTATCTGCCCGGAGGCAAGCCCTGAGCCTGGTAATTACCATTCGCATCGGTGATATAGTTTGCCGAGGTTCCCTTGTCCGTATCGGTGATGACGACTTGCGCCGAGGGAATGACTGCCCCGCTTGCATCCTTTACCGTGCCCAGGATGGTGGATTGTGTGGATTGCGCCAGCAGCAGCGCCGGCAGAGAGAAAGACAAGATCAACAGAAAATAACGCGCCAAGAATCGCATGATCCGCCTCCAGAGCTGAATCAAATGGCTACCTTAGAGCGATGAGCCGGGTTCAGCTCGTTCAATAATATGAGCAATGCTCCTAATATAGGAGGTGGACCCCAAAGTCAAGACCTATTTTCGTCCACCTCAATATGCGTTTATGCCTTCAGGGATATGACCGTTGCGATAACTTGCAGCGGCGCGGCGTTCGTCGTTCAATAAGCGACGGTTGGCGATCAGTCGAACCCAAAACGGTATGAACCCGATCCGGTTGCCGGATGCTTTGGCTATGACATACGCTTGTGAGCATTTCTCATAAAGCTCGGTGTTGAAGAGAACACGTTCGCAGGTCATTCCCAGACACAGCAACCGCTCGCCCAGCAGTGCGGCATTAGCCCCTCGACTGAATGTCTTCCTCACCCTGTCCCCGTGCGCCTTCTCCTCGTCCGGCAGCGGTCCGACGGATGAACCAATATGTCTCACCTGTTCGTCAAAGACTGGCGGCAACAGGCCGCCATAACGGGCAAGCAGGCGCACCCCCTTGGGACTCGAAATCGCCACAGCACCGACATCGGCACGCTCCTGATAGATCGATGCATGGAGTCCACTCAAACCCTCATGGGCAAGAAGCGAGGCCGTGTGGAGATGGGCGATTCCAATCTGCCGCCAATCCTCAAGTCCGGATGTCAGGATCATTTCCATGGTTCCGGGAATCCGCATGGAAAAACTGTTCGCTGGAGTGTTGAAGAACCCCTTACTGGCAAGACGCCGGCATCCTTCCAGCAATTGCGTCTCAATCTGCGTCCGCTCCACCCTAGCCTGCATTTCTCACCACGCTTGGACACATTTGGAGAACTGGCGGAAGGGCGGGGCTTTACAGGCTGCGGAAAAACTCGTTTGGCGTGTCATTCCGAGGAGCCGCAGGCGACGAGGAATCTCGCATTGGCTTGAAAACACTCAGAGCGAGATTCCTCGCTCCGCTCGGAATGACAGCTTGGAAGGGTTTTTCCGCAGCCTGTAAAGCCCCGCCCTTCCAAACCCGTGGTGCGAAACCCACCCTAGCCCCCTGAATTAAACGAGCTTCAACACGTCCTCGAAGCGGTTCAGCGCATCATCGATCACCGCATCGGTATCGGCAAGCCCGGTATAAATACGACTACCCGCGAGAGTGATTACTCCATAGGCGCTGAAAGCCGCCCCCATTTCTTCCATCATGTGTTTGCGGGGTCCCGCTTCTTTCATAACTTTGAGTGGATTGCGCATACTCAAGTGCATGACGCCCGAGGTATGCAGGTGGACAATCGAACCCAGGTTGTAGGTGACATACGGCAAATCCAGACGGTCAATGATTTCGCTGAGCCCTTTCCGCAACCGATCCCCTGCACGCCCTGCCTTCACCGCGGCATCGGTACGCCGCATCTCTTGAATGGCGAAACAGCCCGCGGCACAGGAGAGTGGATTGGCCGACAGTGTTCCCCCCACAAATGCACGCTTGGAGGTGGTCCCAATGCCGCCCGCCAACAACATCATCACATCGCGTCGTCCCCCGATGCCGCCAGCCATCGGGTAACCGCCGGTCAGGCATTTTCCCAGCACGGTGATGTCTGGTTTAACTCCGAAATAGCCCTGCGCGCCACCCATGCCCACGCGAAATCCGGTAACTACCTCGTCGAAGATTAGCAGTGCGTCAAATTCGTTGCAGAGTTCCCTCAACTGGCGGTTGAAGTCGCGCTGGACGGGACGGGTGCCGCTCTCCGGCCCCAGTGGCTCGACGATAATGGCGGCGGTCCCGCCCCTCAAGCGATTGAGCCACAGGGTCCGCCGCAAAGCTCCCAGATCATTCGGGATGCGCTCCTGGGTGTAGGCTGTAGATGGCCTTGGGATGCCGACGGCCTCTCTGCGGCCAGTGCCGGGAATCCGCAGGCCATACACCATCTGGTCACTCCAGCCGTGATACGCACCACCGATCTTGATAACCCAATTTCGGCCCGTATAGGCGCGAGCCAGCCGAAGCGCTGCCATCACACCTTCCGTTCCCGAGCCCAGCATCCGGAACATCTCGATAGCAGGCATAGCTTCGCAGACCAACTCGGCCAGTTTGACTTCATACTCATGCAAGAGGCCGGTTGCCGGGCCACAGGAGTCCAGCAGCGCATGTATTTGTTGCCGGACATTTTCGTCATTGGCGCCCAGCAGTGTCAGCCCTCCGGCCTTAAGGAAATCGATATAACGGTTGCCGTCGACGTCGGTGAGATAGGCACCGTGGGCGCTGGTAACTGCCAGCGGAAATGGATAGTTGAAAGCAAGGTTATGCTGTATACCGCCAGGAATGATCCGCTCCGCTTGTTGTGAAAGACGCCGGGATTGAACGCACTTCTCCTGGAAGTACTTGAGCACGGTCTCCATGTTTTCACGGCGGATGGCACGTATGGGTTGCTTAACAAGTGCCGCGAGACGCGCGTATATATCGTCCGTATCGGGCCATTCGGAGATGCCATAGGCGGGCTCCGAAACAGGGTTATCGAGCAAGGAGAGGCTCGTACCTGGTGTGTTCATTGCACAGACTCCATCTCTCCGGAATTGACAAACAGGGTTAGAACTTCGGACAAAGATGGTTCGCAGCCCAAGCCTGCCCGCTTGTTGATGGCATTGCGAAAGAAGGTGGTGCAGGCTAACTCCAGGGCTTCAACCCTGGCCACCGTCTCGCCCAGCGTCGGACCGCAGCAGACCACACCGTGGTTGCGCATAAGATAAGCATTGATCCCCGGCCGAAGCGCCTTCCGCAATTTCCACGCAAGCCAACTTGTGCCCGAAGGTCCATAGCCTACCAAAGCAGCCTCCGCCCCCAGAAGGGCTTGGTGGCGCGGATGACGAATCTCCAGGGCGCGTCCGAGCAGGGTATAGGCGCTGGCAATCGGCTGATGCGTGTGAATACTGGCGCGGCAGTCTCGCCGAGCACGCAGAAGGTGGGCATGCAGCCGGTGCTCGACAGAGGGCTGACGATCCCCTGCTACGCGCACAAGGTCGTCCAGGCGGAGCACGCATATATCTTCCGGCCCCATCGCGTAATAGTCGGTTGCCGAGGGAGTGACCGCGAAATGCTCGTCGTCGATACGGTAGGCGACATTCCCCCCTGTTCCTGCCAGGTATCCCTTATCGGCCAGATCCAGGCAGGTCGCAATGACCTCGCGGCGCGCTTGATCGAAGTTCATGGATGCACTTTCTTGCGTAGATTTAACCTTCGATACAAAGGCGCTAGACGCCGGTATGCAAGCTTAAAAGATTCGAAGATTTCGTCGTAGAGGGCCTTCCTCCCAGAATCGGGCAGATAGGTTCGACGGATCTGCGTCAGGCCCGGGATATCATCGTAAGAAAGAGCACCAATCCCCACATAGCCGATCAGAGCTGCTCCCAGGGCGTTTGCCTGGATTGGAGCCCTGACTTGCCGAATAGGAATGCCCAATATGTCTGCAAATATCTGGCACCAGACGTCAGAGGTCGCACCCCCACCAACCATGGTGACTTGATCGAGCGGCTTCCCGAGAAAACGATTGAACGGTGCGGCCATCCAGCGTGCGTTAAGAGCAACCCCTTCCAGGAATGCACGGATAATGTCTTCGCGAGAATGCTGTAAGGACAGATTCAGCAGACCAGCCCGCAAACTCGGGTCATCGACCGGGCTGCGTTCCCCGAAGATCCAGGGCGTATAAAGCAAGCCGCGGGCTCCCGGCGGTACGGACGCTGCAATTCTGTCCAAAATGGAATAAGCTTCGGGGGGCCGTTCCATACCAAGCTCATCCTGATGGAAAAGAACCTTGTCGCATAGAAAGGAAAGATTGGAACCCGCCGACGACTGGAGAGCAACCGCCAGATAGCGCCCGCTCACCGCACAAGGCACAGAGGCAATGTGCGCAAACACATCTGTCTTCTTGAAGGGAACATGCGCCCCCATCCAGGATGAGGTACCGATATAGAGATGAGCCTCGCCATCCCGAACAGCCCCCGATCCAATCGCCGCCGCGGAATTATCAACGGCACCCGCCACCACGACCGTATCCCGAGGGAGCCCTAGTTCTTCGGCAGCCAAAGGGCACAGAGGACCGAGCACATCGGTGCAGCGTACAATCTCCGGCAGCTTTTCCCTTGCAATGCCGGATTGGGCAACCAGCTTCCGGTCATAATGGATATCGTCAGCATTACGATTGTCGGTGACCCATGAGGTCAGAATGGAGTCCACCGTGGCAACGAACCGGCCGGTGAGGCGCAGGTTCATATAGTCGAGGGCGTTCAAAAATTTATAAGTCTGGTCATAGATTGCAGGCCACACTTCCTTGATGAAGGCCATGTGTCCCGCAGGGTCTTTCCCCGAGAGAGCCGGAGCGCCGCCCGTGCGGCTGATCCAACGCCATAACTTGACAGGGTCGTATCCGGCCACAGCAAGCATTCGGTTCCCAGCCTTGCGGCGGATAGCTTCAGCCCCACGCATATCGATCCATGACATCGCCCGATGTAGCGGTCCACCTGTCCGATCGACAGGAACCGTACATTCTCCCTGGCAGGAACAGCAAATGGCTGCGATTTCCCCACCCAGCTCCGGCAGCATTCCTATAAGTTCCCGGGCAGCGCCGATAAATGCGCTCCACCAATCTTCAGGTGCCTGCTCTGCACCAATTTGATCCACGATGTGTAAAGGGACAGGACGGAAGGCCCATTTCCGGACAACTCCGTCGAGCCCCGCCAATGCACATTTGCAGCCCGATGTTCCCAGGTCGACGGCGAGCACAAACCGGTTGTGACGCGTAACGACCATGACCTCTCCTGCCCCTTCCGTCAAGCTCCGTCGCGCCCTAGTCAGCAGCTTTTCTTGGAAGCGCCTGCGTCCTGCGCCCTGCCCAGGCCAAACAACTTCAAAAGAATATGATCGACAGTCATATTTGTCAAATGAGCATTTGGCTCGGTGACCACTTTTGTTGGCTGCCATCCACGACACGAGCCGCATATGTCTCCTATGGAATAGGAGCTCGTCGGGGGCTAAGCCATCGCTCTGGTAGTGGGTCAATTTGATGCTGTAGCGGCGAGTTTACCTCGCCAAATGGCGGCGTAAAGCCAAATGGCGGCGTAAAGCCGCCTCTACATCAAATTGACCCACTACCATCGCTCCTCTCCGCTTGCATCGAATGGTGTATAGTCTGTATGAGGGAACAATGTTTCATGTTGACAGCAGGACGCAAGTAAAGCGAATACCGCGTCAGGAACGTAGTCAGGCTCGCTTTGAAACCGTATTGGAGGTCGCTCTCCGCCTGTTCGCGGCGCGTGGATATGAAAGTGTCTCCATGCGCGAAATCGCACGCGAGGCGAAGATGCCGATCGCTTCGGTGTACCAGTATTTCCCGATGAAACTGGCGATCGTGCGCGAAATGTGGACCCGCTATACTTCCACAATTTCGGAAACCTTAGCGGCGGGGATTCGCCGTTCCATCCAGAAGGGCAGGAATTACCCGAACCACCTGATTGGAATTATTGTCGACCGGATGGCCGAACTACAGGCTTCGAACCCTGCCTTCATCGAAATATGGAGTTGCGTGGGCGCATCGATAGAACTGCGTGCACTCAATGTCGAAGACACGCTCAAAAATGCCCGGGTTATCGCCGATGTCTTGCAGAAGCTGCATCCTGAGTCCGACCCGAGCGTAATATACGACCGCGCCTTGATCGCAATCGAGATGGCCAGCGCCACCACCCGGCTCGCTCTCGCTCTCCCTGAACCGCATCGTGCTCGCGTCTTGCTTTCTTTGAAGAGCGCGCTTTCTCTGCTTCTCGAATCCATAAATCCAAATAGAGATCCCTCTTTGCCGTCCGGAGAGAGAAAGACCCGCCGCACCGATGCAGTTCGTAAAGCACGATCTAGCCGGAAAGCAGCCACTGCAAAAGCCGGTCCTTCTTATCAGTGAAGGGTGGATAGAAGGAAACGATCGTGTCAGAGAAGCGGACATCGGCGGCCCTTCCGCGCCTCGCAACTTGACCGCGCCATAAAGCCCCAAAGCCACACCGTTCAACACAAGAACGAATATACCTACAATACAATGCCCAGTGCCGCGCTGAATGGTTGCGGACCCGCGCCGACAGACATAAAGTAGCGAACGCCGACACTGCCAGTTCCATGCTCAATAGCAACCCAGCGGCCTTCCCCGAAAGTCCACCGTCAAGCTTGAGCGTCTCGATCAATAACGGCATCAGGAAAAGGCTCGTCGTGACAATGAGCTGCGACCCGATCACGGGGAGCAGAATCATCCTGTCCCGCTTCTCCGGCAAAATTCTCCTCAACACGAACCCGATTAGTCGCAACCAAAGACCAAGTTTTCATTGCCGATTGCTGATTGCCGATTGACGATTGAAAAAGTGGTGTGGCAACTCCTTCCAATGTCCATCGGCAATCGGCAATCGAAAATCGGCAATTCCGGCCATCCTGGGCCAAGCGATGGTTGTAGAGAATCTTCGCCGCACGAGAAGAAGATGAAGAGTAGTGCGGCGGAGGGAGAGACAGGGCTTGGTTCAAATCGCAATTGCCCATCTGTTTGCTCATAACCTCATCCTACAAGCCTTCACCCCGCTATTAACAATGAACGAAATATTTCTTCGGAGAAATCCTTGGGCGTGCCCGATCCAGAGTTATAATCTCTCTCCGACAGACTCCCAGGTTCGTTCTGTCATCATTGCTAACAGATTGCTTCACCGAGGCGTCTTACTGAGAGCAGTGTCCAGCAAGTAAGTTCTGGGGAGGTTTTTCTATGAACGCAGCTCGAAGAGGGTGTGCGATGAGACTCAAGGTATATACGTGGATTTTCGTCATCGGCCTGGTGGCGCTGGCCTCCGGGCGGAGCCTGAAGGCCCAGGACGAGGAGACCGCCAAGAGGCTCCAGGGCTTCGATTCCTACATGGAAAAGGTCTTGAAGGACTGGAATGCGCCGGGCGTGGGAGTGGGGATCGTTATCAAGGACAAGCTAGTGTTCGCCAAGGGATACGGGTACCGCGACTTCGAGAAGAAGCTGCCCTTCACCCCCACCACGCTTTGCCAAATTGCCTCGAACACCAAGCTCTTCACGGCGGTGGCCGCAGGTCTGCTGGTCGAGGAGGGGAAGCTGACCTGGGACGAGCCGGTCCGCGAGTCGGTCCCCGCCCTACATTTCTACGACGACGCTCTCAATAACAACGTCACCCTCCGTGACATGCTCGCCCACCGCACGGGGATCACCCGACACGACATGATCTGGTACAAAGCAGAGCTTACGCGCAAGGAGCTCTTCGCACGACTGAAGTACATGGAGCCCAAGGAACCCCTGCGGCAAACCTTTCTTTACAACAACATGATGTACGCCTCCGTCGGCTACCTCATCGAGCTGCAGTCCGGCAAGACCTGGGAGGAATTCGTCCGGGACAGGATCTTCAAACCTCTGGACATGAACGCTAGCGTTTACTCCGTGGCGGAGATGCTCAAGCAGGACGACCACGGCGTGCCCTTCACCGAGAAGCGCGATACCATGGAGCTCTACAAGATCCCCTACTACGAGGACACGGCGGGAGTGGCCCCCTGCGGCGCCATCATCTCCAACATCCAGGAGATGTCCCACTGGCTCATCGCTCTGATGAATGACGGGAAATACCAGGACAAGCAGGTGCTTCCCTCGAACGTGCTCAAAGCCACTTTGCAGCCGGCTATCGCGCTCCCCAACACCATGGCGGAGACGCGGGGGTTCTGGGAACTGCTGAACTCGAATTATGGCATGGGCCGGAACACTGCCTCATACAGGGGACACCTACTCACCTACCACGGCGGGGACCTCGATGGGTTCCACTCCCAGGTCTCCTTCATGCCCCGAGAGGGGATCGGCGTCATAGTCTTTGTGATCGGGAACCACTGCGCCAGTCTCTATAACACCATTAGCTTTAACGTGTAGGAGCGTCTTCTGGGCTTGGACCAGACCCCCTGGAGCGACCGCTTGCTGGCGATAAGGATGAAGGGGAAAAAGGCCGGGACAGAAGCTCGGGCCAAGGCGGGCGCGGAGCGCGCCCCGAACACCATGGCCTCCCACGCCCTCGCGGATTACGTGGGCGAGTATCAGCACCCCGCTTACGGAGTCCTGAAGATCGGGATGAAAGACGGACAGCTCCAGTTCGACTTCCACAAGATCCAGCTCCCCCTGACCCGCTTCCACTACGACCGCTTCGACACACCCGACGACGAGATCTACGGAAAGTGGTCGCTGAACTTCGTCACCAATCCCCAAGGCGACGTGGGCACGGCCGTCATGTCCTTGGACGAGGCCGAGGCCAGCTTCACGCGCCGACCTGAGACTGTCGACCCCAAGCTCCTCCAGCAACTCGCCGGGACTTACGAGAACCCGACCGGCGTCAAGTTCCAGGTCGTGCTGAAGGAGGACGGGAGCCTCTACCTGGTGTTTCCCGGAGCGCCTGAGGAAAAACTGATGCCGTACAAAGGCCTCAAGTTCCATGTCAAGGAATTCTCCGACCTGGTCTGGGAGTTTGTGGTGGAGAAGGAACAGGTCAAAGCCCTCAAACAGAGAGACCCCTCTGGCGAGTACGTCTTCCCACGAAAGTAGCAGAAGCGATTTGAACCTGAACCGGGAAGTTTAAGAGGAAGCATTCTGTAGCAATAGGCGCCAACTTCATCGCGCGGCGCGAAGAAAAGCAGATCCTTCTCCCGCAAGGCGGGATCAGGATGACATGTCATTCTGAGCGGAGCGCAGCGTAGCGAAGAATCTGCTTTTGGTTGCGGCTCCGCCGCGTTGTAGCACTAGGGGCCATCTTCTTTTCCTGCCGCGAAGAAAAAATTCACTACAGAGCGCACAGAGACCACAGAGAAAAGTACTTCTGCTCGCGCCAGCAGGGATTACAAGGTTACGGTTCCTTGTCTGTTGACCCACAGTCTTTGCCTGCATCTCTTCTCCGTGACCTCTGTGGTCCCGCAGGCGCGGGATGAAATCCTTCTTGGCTTGCGGCGATGCCGCGCAGTATGCACTAAAGGGCCAATGAGGATGAAAAGCGGGCGCCTCGTCGTCCCGCCCGGCATAAAGCCGTCACTGGGGAGAAATCGGGTTGACAGAATTCGTCATAATCAAAGCGATTGCCGCCCCGGCTCGACCCGCTACCGGATGGTGTCAACTAAATAGTTGACACTGTAAGCCTTTTGGTTTATAGTGGGAAAATGGTCGGCGGCTTCAGGCATAAAGGGCTAGAAGAGATCTACCTCACCGGCAAGACACGCCGGATCGGCGCCCAATATGTCAGGAAGTGCGTGCGTATTCTTCAGTTGCTGGAAGTGGCGACGCGGCCGGAGGAAATGAACTTGGCCGGGTACAGGTTCCACGGCCTGCGCGGCAGCCCGCCGAGATGGTCGGTGCGCGTCACCGGAAACTACCGCATCACCTTCGCCTGGTCAGGTGAATACGCGGAGGATGTCGATTTTGAAGACTACCATTAGGGAGGAAACGATGGATCGTAAGAACGGATTGCCACCCGTACATCCGGGCGAGATTCTCAGGGAAGATATTCTTCCCGAGGTCGGCCTGTCCGTCACGGCCGTCGCGAAGGCGCTGGGCGTGTCGCGCCAAATGGTTCATGACATTTTGGCCGAGCGGAAGCCTCTGTCTGCGATCATGTGCCTGAAGGTTTCCCGCCTGCTGGGCAGCACTCCCGAATTCTGGATGCGCCTGCAAGCAGAGTACGACCTGAAGAAGGCGGCCCAAAACAAGAAGGTCATGGAACGCGTCGCGCAGATCGTGCCGGTGAAGTCACAAGCAGTAGTCCATGCCTGACTATTTGCCTCGCGCGCTCGATTACTCGACCGCCCTGCGCGGCAAGCACGTCTGCGCTACGTTGCTGAGCTGGTCGCGTTCCTCGTCTCCGATCGCGCTTCCTTCATCGCGGGAAGAGAGCACGTAATCGACGGCGGAACGATCCCCACAATCTGATACTGAAATATCGATAATCCCCAAGGCGACGTGGGCACGGCCGTCATGTCCTTGGACGAGGCCGGGGCCATCTTCTTCTCCTGCCGCGAAGAAAAAATTCACCACAGAGCGCACAGAGACCACAGAGAAAAGTACTTCTGCTCGCGCCAGCAGGGATTACAAGGTTACGGTTCCTTGTCTGTTGACCCACAGTCTTTGCCTGCATCTCTTCTCCGTGACCTCTGTGGTCCCGCAGGCGCGGGGTGAAATCCTTCTTGGGTTGCGGCTATGCCGCGCTGTATTCGGAGGCGCACGTAACAAACGGGGAAGCCAAAAGCAGCGGGCGCCCTTACGGCGGGAGGTTCATGCGTCGCACCAGATCCTGGAAGCGAGGGTCGGGGCGCGGGGATTATTTCAACTTTGCGTATTCCGCCTTGGCTTCCTTCAGGATGGGAACATCCGGGTCGGCGTCTTTCCAGAGCGTGAGGAAGTCCTGATAGGCGGCGCGGGCTTTGGCGAGGGCGTCCTGCTGTAGGGGCACCCCTTGTGGGTGCCCCCGCCCTGGCGGGACGGGCACGAGGCCCGCCCCTACACCGACTTCGAGGGCGTAAGCGCGTGCCAGTCCGAGGCGAGCCAGCGCACCCCAGGGAAAGTTCATCACCACTCCTCGGTGGTCAATGAATTTCTGAAATTCCGCTGCCGCTCGGTTGCCGTCGCGGAGCATGAGATAGGCTTCCCCACGCAAATAAGCTGGGCACAGGAATATCGTCAGGTTCGATGGTTCGCTAAGTTCGCTCGTGCTCGCCACCTTCAATAGTTCGATGGCCCGGTTCGGGTCTTGGCGTTCCAGGGCGACCCCCGCCCGGATGGTGGGTAGCCAATACCTCTGAACCCGCGTGTCCAGCGGGAAGGTCTTGTCGAGTTCGTCCGCCAGCTTCTCCGCCCCTGCCGTATCGCCTGCCCGCGCCAGGGCCAGTGCCACTATCGCCCGCACATCGCGGTTCGGGGCCAGCTTCAACGCCGCCTGGGCCTCGGCACGCGCCTGCTGCCGGTTTCCCGATTCCACCTCGCGCAGCGCTGCCGCTGCCTGATAGGCAGCGGCACTCTCTTTGGCGTCGTTGTGCTGGGCTGAATCCATCGCCCGCCCGGTCAGCTCGTGCGCGTTCTTCAGCTTGCCGTACCAACCTTCCGTGTCCGCCTGCGTGGCCAGCAGCAGGTCTTCCGTGCCCGGCTTGCCCATGGCGGCTGAGACCAACTGCGCCATCTGCGCCGCATTGCCCTTCAGAAACGCCAACCAGTAGCGGCTCTGGAGCAGAAGCTCGGCCTCCAGCTTCCGCTCCTCCGCCTGCTTGTACACCGCCTCCGCTTCATCCAGCCGGTTGAAGGTCGTGTAGGCGATGCCGAGGTTGAGATAGTTGTCCACTAAATTTGGCTCCAGGCGCAGCGCCTCTCGCCACTCCTCCAATGCCTTTTCCCAGTTTCCCAGGACGGCGGAAACCCATCCCAGCATTACGTAAGGCACGGCGTCTCTTAGGTAGGTCTGCTGCCACAGCTCGTAGGTCTGCGCCGCCTTCTCCAGCTCCCCCGTCGCAAAGAAGTAGTAGTCCCCCTCGATGAAGAACCGCTCCCGTTCGCTTACCTTCTCCCGCAGGTCGTAAGCCTTGCGTACATACTCCGCCCCCCGCCCCACTTCGTTGAGGTCGAAGTAAACCACTGAAATCCAGCAGTAAGCCACGGCAAAATTCGGATCAAGTTCTACCGCCCGTTTGAGGAAGGGCCGCGCGGCTGTGTCCCCTTTCGCATAGAACGTCTTTAGTCCCAGGCTGTAGGCTTTCAGCGCCTCCAGGGATGGTGTGGTCGCTTCCTCCACCGGCGTGGCGTATTTCTGCACTGAGTTGAGCGACTCGCCCAGTTTGCCGCGCAAGCTGACCGCCGCAGCGTCCAGAGCCTTGAGCACCACTTCCTTGCCCGCCGCCTGCTCCTGCGCCTCCGCCAGCACGTCCCCCGTGTTGCAGTTGACTGCCTTCAGGCCAATCACGTACTGGCTGCCCAGCCCCGCAATCGAGCCGGTCAGCATGGCCTTGCTGCCCGTGCGCTCGCAGACCTCGCGTGTGACGTCCGCTGTTAGGCGGTCGTCGGGTGAACGTCCCATCAGCTTCAATGTCTCATTTACCTTGCGTTCGGAGAGCAGGTCGAGAAAGGGCGATTGCTCAAGCTGCACCGAGAGTCCCTGTTTGAGGGTGTCGTCAAATACGCTGTCGCCGGTCTTGTTGTCGAAATCGGAGAGGACGATGGTGTCCTTGTCCGTCAGGCGGGTCATAGCCTGGCGCGAGCGGAAGTAGAGCGTTCCCCCGATGGCAGCAGCGACAAGGATCAGGGCAGCGGGAACAAGAACCTTCCAGAGTTTTCGTAGGGGCGCCCCTCGTGGGCGCTCCCGCCCTGGCGGGACGGACACCGATTGTGTGGGGGCGGGCACAAGGCCCGCCCCTACACGCCCGGATTCCGTGTCGCGCTTCAGTCGCTTCAGGTCGGCGCATAGCTCGGCGGCGCTCTGGCAGCGCAGGTCTCGGTCTTTCTCCAGCGCCTTGTTGATGATTTCTTCCAGCTTGGGCGAAAGTTCAGGGTTCAGCCGCACCGGTGGGGTCGGGGCCTGGGTGAGGATGGCCGTGAAAATCATCGCGGAAGTGTTGCCCGTGAAGGGCTGCCTGCCCGTCGCCATTTCGTAGAGCACCGCGCCGAAGCTGAAGAGGTCTGTGCGGGCGTCGAGTTCCTCGCCGCGCGCTTGCTCGGGCGACATGTAAGCCACCGTCCCCATCACCGCGCCGGAACTGGTTAAGTGCTCCTCCGCGGTTCCGGCAGTCGCGGTCGCCATCTCTTGCAGGGCTTCTTTCCCCAGCCCCCAGCCCCTAGCACCCAGCCCCCGTTTTTCCGGCACCAGCTTGGCCAGGCCAAAGTCCAGGATCTTCGCCTGGCCGCGCTGCGTCACGAAAATGTTCGCTGGCTTGATGTCCCGATGGATGATCCCCTTGGAGTGCGCGGCGTCGAGAGCGTCGGCGATCTGGATGGCGAGGTCGAGCAGTTCGTCTGTTCGTAGAGGCGGCTTTATGCCGCCACGTTCGGGCTGGCGGGGTAAACCCGCCGCTACCGCTAGCCGCTGCTTCAGGGTCTGTCCCTCCAGCAACTCCATAGCGATGAAGGGCTGGCCTTCGTGCTGGTCGATGTCGTAAACCGTGCAGATGTTGGGATGATTGAGCGCGCTGGCTGCCCGCGCCTCGCGCTGGAATCGTTCCAGAGCTTGCCGGCCCTTAGAGAGTTCTTCAGGCAGGAACTTGAGGGCAACAAACCTACGGAGCTTGGTGTCTTCGGCCTTATAGACGACGCCCATGCCGCCGCCACCCAGCTTCTCGAGAATCCGGTAGTGCGAAACGCTCTGAGCGATCACGGGGGAACCCACTGCTGGCCAACAATGTTAGGCTCCGCCTTCAGGGAAGTCAACGAAAGGCGAAAGATGGTAGTGGGTCAATTTGATGTAGAGGCGGCTTTACGCCGCCATTTGGCGATCCCGCCTTGCGGGATCGCCGCTACAGCATCAAATTGACCCACTACCCGAAAGATCGGAGAAATTGGTGACGAAGAGCGAAAAGACGCCCGTCGCCGTTATTGTGGATATTGGGCCTTACCCTCGTCGGCTCTGGCCGATAAGAAATGCCGCGACGATCAGCACGCCACTGCCGGCGATCATTCGATAGAATGCTGCCCTTTTAGCCTCTTTCCATTCGGATAGCAAGACTCCCCAGGCATTCGACGCCAGAATAATCAGCGCTACAAAAATCGGCCAACCAAAACTGTTTCCCAGGCGGCCCAGGCCAAAGGCGCTGCGGCCGTAAATGAACACACTGGATATCCACAACAGGCTCATGGCCAACACTTGGGGAGCGTCACGGCTGAACATTCCCTTACGGAAGGTCTCCATCGAGCGATCGTGGAGGACGCGTGAAAAACAATACCCTGCCTGCACCACGGCCGCGGAGGAGAGAAACACAGCCCAGGCAATGTAGATCGCAACCGGAAAACCCTGCTTCCCGAGAACCTCACCGGCTTGACCGAGGAGATGGGTTCCGTATTGAATGCCGAAATTGAGGGTGGGCGCCAGGACGCCTCCGATGAGTGCGATGATTAATCCTAAGCGGAACCTCCCTGGCTTCAAGCTGCCGGAGGCGCCCTTCCTTCCGCCGGCTTGAGCGCACAGGACCACGCCCAACAGCGTCAAGGCCAGACCCAAAACGAACAACCAATCTGCCCGCGAGCGCAGTGCGAATGCCCCGGCCCACAGCAACGGCAGTAATGCGCCCAGGACAATCGAAAGTCCGAGTTGGATGGCGAAGCCGAGGGCAATTCCAAGCAGGTCCACGGCGACGCCGTAAAGCAACGATGCAATGCCAAACAGTACTCCCCACCCGATCAAGATCAGCAATCCGCGCGGCTGAAGGCGGGTTACGATCTCAACCCAGTGACCCACGGTTGCCATCACAACGAGCCACGGAATCACACCCATGGCGAGGAGCGAATGGACGGTCCAGATGTGGTTGAACTTCCAGATGCGCGTGGTTTTCAAGGGGACGGCAAAACTCCCGTTGAGCAGTCCCGCAAGAACGACTCCGGCCCAGGTCAACATAACGTGGCTCGCTTATCGCAGGCGTGGCGCAACCCTGGCAATGTATTCGTCAAACACTTTGTAGTTATTCTCCGGGCCGACGCTGGTGAGGTTGGGAGAAACAAATGCCCGGAAAGCCACGTTCCGACTGGCGAGCTGGGCCGCCATCTCCGCAACCAAGGCCATGGAAATAGCAATCACCGCCAGTGTGGAGCTGGCCGCCACGGGGATCCCGCCCACGTTAACGAGAGAGTCCTGCGGTGGACAGCAGTTGTCAATTACCACGTCACCCAGGTCGGCAAGCTTCTTGCCGCTGGAATGGGTGGCTTGGGCGATTCTGGCGTTGTCGATGGAGGTGACGGCGACGACCTTCAGTCCCAGCGATTTGGCGTGCAGCGCCACATCGATCCCGGCCGCGTTCACACCGCCGTGGGAGTAGATCACCATGGTGTCAATGGGCTCGAACTTGAAATTGCTGAGAAAGGTTGCGACGTACCCTTCGGTGCGTTCAAGCTTCAGCAGTTCGCGGACGCCTCCCGAGCCGAGCACCTGGGTCCACATGAGCCGGGAGTCCATCAAAGGATGGAAACCGGCGAAGCTGCCGTAACGTGGGAAAACGTCCAGCACCGGGATGACGGAGTGGCCGCTGCCAAACAGATGAACCAAGCCTCCTCGGGCAACAGAGTCCGCAGCAAACTGTGCGGCCCGTTTAATGTTTCGGAGCTGTGTTGAACGAATGCGATCGTAGACCTTTTGCGCTTCCGCGAAATATTTTTCGGCTGACATTTTTCATCTCCTCCAGTCTCAGGAACGCATATCGTGCCGCGCCCAGAATCCCGGCCTCGTCTCCCAGACACGATCTCACGACGCGAACCTGCCTTGTTGCCAGCGGCTGGCCCCATTGGCGCATGGCGCGGCGGAGAGGAACAAGAAGCGGGTTTCCGATACGAGCCAATCCACCCCCCAGCACCACAACCTCGGGATTCAAGAGGCTCACGATATTGGCCACGCCCAGTCCGAGATTCGTCCCGACCTCGCGCAGTACTCGACGCGCCGCCTTGTCACCGCGTCGCGCGGCTGCCGCCACCACTTCGGCTGTAATGTTGCCGGCGTTTTTCTTTGCCAAGACGCCAATCAAGCTCCTGGGGTTTTGTTTGAGCGCCCGCGCGCCCATCCGGGCCACCGCCGGGCCTGCGCCCAACGCTTCGAAGCAACCCAGGCGGGCGTATTCGGGCTTCCGCAGGCGGTCGATCACCATCCAACCGGCTGCCCCGGAAACACCGTGAGCTCCGGGAATCAATCTACCCTCCGAGATCAATCCTGCGCCAATGCCCGTCCCTACCGTTAGAAAGACCAGATTCCGCATCCCATTTGGCGCCCCAACCCCGAGCCACGCTTCTGCCAGCGCCTGCATATTGCGGTCGCCTTCAACAAAGGTGGGACGCTGCAAAGCCTTCTCCAGCAGATTCTTCAGCGGCGTCTTTGACCAGCCCGGCAGGTTGGGCGCCCAGACGGTTTCGGTTCGTGGATCAAATGCCCCTGGCACGCCAACTCCCACAGCACCAATCTGTCGCCAGGGAATCCTGGCGGCGCTCGCGGCGGCGTGCGCCACGTCGAACAGGGCAGCCACGTCCTTCTTCACACCTTTGGCGGGAGTCGGCAAGCGCACATTGGACAACAGAGCTCCCTGAGAGGTCACAACGCCCCCGGCTATCTTTGTCCCGCCGAGGTCCAGACCAAGCACGAATTGGGTGGTCATCGTTCGCCCCACACCGCTTGGTGTCATTCGCGAGACCTAGTCATTCCCGTCCCGCCATGGCGGGAGGAATCCACTCCGCAAACCTTTGGAAATGTGCTGTCGTCGGACTGGATTCCCGCTTTCGCGGGAATGACTGCGGCTTGGAACGCCCATGTCTCGCAAATGACACCAGCACCTCCGACCGACTGCAAAGCCCGAAAGCCGCTTATTTTCTTGCATAGCGAACAACCCAAATGCCGCCCGCAGAAAACTGCCTGGTAAGAATCAAGCGCCCGCCAGACTGACTGAACGCCACCTTTTGCTCATCATTCAGGCTGCGAACGTCGCCCACCGTCCACGGGACGCCGACCGCGATTTTCGCATCCGCTGGACGGTCAGAGTGGTTGAAGCCGAAGAGGAATTGAACGCCGCTCCCCACCAATCGGCGAACTTCCATTTGGGAAGTGTTGTCACCCGAGACCGTGACTTCCCGGGCGACTCCCGCCCTGCGCGCGAACGCCAGCAACACCTGTTTAGTCGCCTCCTTTTGCTGGCGCTGGCAGGCCATGGCCAGAAAGGATCCCACCAGAATCGCTTTGCCTTTTCCGTAAGTGTTTTCAACGATAGCGGGTGCACCGTCCGCAAAACGCCCCAGGACGAGCGCGCCCGGCATAGGTTCAAGTTCCTCTTCGAATGCTTCCGCGACCGCGCGCGTACCGGGCGCCAAGCCTAGTATGCCGGCATTGGGCCCCAGAACAATCTCCGGCTTCTCCACCGGACGAATCACCTTTTCGCGCGCGCCGAAGACTTGGGCGAGTCCCATGCCGGGGATTTCGTCGCTCGAGAATCCGCGCTCATCGTTCCATGCCAGGCGCGCTTCAGCCACTACGGTGCCGCCGTTCTGGATATAACGCACCACGCCCTCGGTCACAGGCTTGGAAATCATGACCGGAAAGGGCAGGAAGAGAATCTTGTACTGGCCGAGCTTATCGTGCACGAGGTCCATGGGATGGACGAAGTCCACGGGGATTTGCTGCTCGAAGAAGGCGCCATGCACGCCCATCAACGAGTCGCGAGTGGCATTGCCAAGCTTGGAAAGAGAAGACTGCGAGCCTCCGACCATGTAGGAGAGTCGATTGAACAGCACCGCCACCTGGGCGCGAGCGGGAGCTGCGGCCAGCAGCTCGCTGCCGTTCCGGGCGATCTCCTGCGCCACCTTGCCCGCCGTGCGCGAGCGCGGCGTCAAGGTGCCGTCCAAGTTGATGAGGCCGTAACCGTTCGATTCGAAACCGGCGTTCATGGGATACCAGGCATAGACAGCAATCTCCTTCGCGCCGTGCGACAGCACCTCCCACAGCCAGAACTCCTCGTCGTGCGAATCGATCGGGGCCGCGATGCGCATTCCGGTGACTCCCTGGCCCGCCTGTAGCTCACCAATCCAGAAGCCTTTGCCGGAGCTGAGGCCGGCCGAACGCGTGAAGTCGAGCCCGGCAGCGAGCATTTGGTAAGACCACGGCCGGGGAGAGTCCGAGTGCTTGGGATAGAGTGAGGTGCCGAACGCGTCGGCGCTCTCGGACATCTTGAAATCGTCGGGCTCGCCGTAGCCGTCGGTGGGAGAAGTAAAGAGGGCGGGGACCGCAGCGTGGCTGGTGATGGGGTGTGTGTGGTCGGCGCTGCGGATGGCCTCGAGGCGCGTGCGCAGATCGCCCGCGAGCTTGTCATCGATGAAGGCCCGCCAGTCGAGGTAATCCGTGTAAGAAAGAATCGTGGAAGCGCGAGGCGGCTCCACCTGCTCCCAGCGCTCGAAGCGGCGATACCAGGCGGCATTGAGCACCTCGAGTGTGCCGTATTTTTCCTTCAGCCATGCGCGGAAGCGTGCCTGGCTGGAAGGGCAAAAACAGAACTCGGGGTTGTAAAGGGATGGGAAGTCTGCCCAGTTGATGACGTGCGGCTCGCTCCAGACGTCCCAGCCGTAAAGCGCCGAGAACTTGTTGGCTGCGGTCGAAAGGGCGGTGAGGAATTTCACAATCTCGGCGCGTACTCCAGCGTCATCGATACAAAAGCCGGGGGCGGCTTGCGAGGTGATCACGGCGCCGCTACGGTCCACGAATCGGCCCTCGGGGTATCTTTCGCCCACCCAGTCGGGAGCCGAGTCGAGATAGACCTGTATCACCACGCGCAGACCGCGCTCCTGGGCCAGGCGCATCAAGAGGTCAAGGTTCTGGAAGTCGAACTCGCCCGGCTTGGACTCTGCGCTCGCCCAATCCACCCAGCACTTCACCGTGTTGAATCCCACCGCCTTAATCTGGTCCAGATCCTTGCCCCAGCGCTGGACACTCGAGGCATCCACGGGTTCCAGCATGGGTGCGCGAGCTTTCCCCCCTCCGTACCACACGGCCACCGGGTAAAAGTCCGCGGGTTGGGTGGAGGAGGTGGGATCGTTCGCGGCTCTTTCTGGGCGTGGTCCGGCGAATGGAAGCACCAAGAACGCGCACACGCTAGCCAGCACTATCCCCCGCATGTTCATAAATGACTCAATGAATCAATGATTCAATTTCCTGACTGCCACTTCCTTGAAGAAGACCACATCCGCATCGCTATGGTTTTGTAGGCCGATGAAGCCCATGTTTGGGCGTGGGCCACGTTGCGGCTCGAAGTCATGTTTCCTGGGGGGAACCGGCTGGCCCTCGGTATAGTCGGTGACCTTAAGGCCGTTTACCAACACGATGGTTCTGGGGCCGTCGAGGGTAATCTCCACGGTGTTCCATTCGCCGGAACCCTTGCCGGGACGCGCCAAGGCATTGGTGAGCGAGTAGAGGCAGCCGGTGGCATGGTAGTCGTCGGCTCCATTCATGATTTGGACTTCGTACCCGTAGTGGACAGGCATCCATGCCTCGCGCGGTTCGATCGGGATACGAATGAACACGCCAGAGTTGTCATCCTTGTCGCGCATTTTGTAAACCACACGGATAACGGCGTCGCCTATTTTGGCGTCAGTGTAATACAGCAGTCCCATGCCGCCATGGGTTTGGATCAGGCCGTTTTCCACCGTCATTTCGCCGGGACCAACGTGTTTCCATCCGCTCAAGTCCTTGCCATTGAAAAGCTGCTGCCATTCTTCTGCAAAGAGGGAGACAGGCAGGAGAGACATCAGAAATAGAAGAACCAGGACACGCATATTCATTGGTGCACTCCTTGCGCAACCGGAATTCAATTTCGTTGAGGCGCTATCTTATACTGAATTACTGATTTTTTCGAGTTCGCTCATGCCGTTTCTCTTTTGCGACGCAGTTCCACGTTCCCTTGAAGCGGTTTCCTCTTCCCAGCAGACACTCGCGGTCGTAGGATTCTGCTTTCGCCGTTGGCCCACGCCTGGAAGTTTTGGTAGTGTGCCAATGATTGGTTTATGCACGTATTTCTCCCTATTTCAGCAAAGGGGTGCACCGTTGAGAAAAGAATTGTTGGTCATACTTGCTATTGCGATCACTTTCCCATTTTCTGCCTTGGTGCCAGGGGCCCAAAATCCAGCCCTTGGGGTTCATGCTGCGGGGGACGGACTGGCGCTCACCCCGCCCATGGGCTGGTATCCCTGGAATGAGTTCGGCCAGGAGCCGCAGAACGAGAAACTGCTCAAGGAGATCGTCGACGCTCTGGTCAGCAGCGGCTTGAAAGAAGCAGGCTATACGTACGTCGGCCCAGACGAGGGGATCTGTTTCTACCGCGACGCGGGGGGCAAGCTCACGTCGAATCTCGACCGCTATCCCAGCGGCCTGCGTGGACTTGGCGACTATATCCACAAGAAAGGGCTGAAATACGCACTGTACACCGACGCCGGGACCCGCACCTGCAGCAAGGCCATGCCGGGCACCAAAGACCACGAGTTCGAAGACATGGCGGCCTTCGCCGAGTGGCGGGCAGATTACGTCAAGATCGATTGGTGCAATACCGAGGGCCAGGACACTGCTAAGACCTACCGCAAGCTCCACGATGCCCAGCATGCCGCAGGGCGGCCCATCGTCCACAGCCTCTGCTCGTGGGGTGAGGGAGAGCCGTGGAAGTGGGCAGCTTCCGTAGGGCACCTCTGGCGGACAACCGGAGATATCTGCGCACCGGGGAAGGCCGATTGGAGCAGGGCGATGAAGATCGCCGCAGCCAACGAGAAATTGTACGAGGCCGCAGGCCCCGGCCACTGGAACGATCCCGACATGATGATCATCGGCATGGACGGACTGAGCGAAACCCAGAACCGCAGCTTCTTCAGTCTCTGGTGCATGATGACCGCGCCCTTGATGGCCGGGAACGACCTGCGGAAGATGACTCCGTCTACGATCCAGGTTCTGACCAACCTGGAAGCAATTGGCATCAACCAGGATCCCTTGGGCATTCAGGGGCGCATCGTCCGAAGAAACGGCAAGGCCGAAATCTGGGCGGGCAAGCGCCTGTTTGACGGCAGCGAGGCAGTCCTCGTTTTCAACCAGGGAGCCGCGTCGGCGGATGTGAAAGTCGCGTGGCCGGATATCGGGCTCGCGGAATCTGAGTCGCTTTACGTTCGGAATCTGTGGACGCATCAGACGAGTGGGCCGCACCGCGGGGGCATCTCCGTCAGGGTGGCCCCGAACGACGTCGCCCTGCTTCGCGCCTCCAAGACCAACCGCTTCCCCGTGCCGCCGATCATCGTCGCCGATTCCTACCTCGTGTCTCTCCGCGCGGCAGGCATGACCGCCCAGAAGCTTACCGGAGCGATCACAGTCAAGACCAACGGAAGCGACGAACTGCCGCTCTGGAAAGTGCGGCCGGGACTCCCGTCCTGGCTGTCGGTGGCTGTGCGGAAGACCGGCAAGAGCCAGACGCTGACTAGCACGGCCTGCACGGCGGGGTTGAAGAGTGGTCTCTATCATGCCGTGGTGCGTGCCGACAATATCGAACCAGTCTCGGGCAAGCCGATCTCGGTGCTGTATTACGATGTCGACTTGGAAGTCACGGGCCGCGCTGGCGACCGCGCGAAAAACTGAAATCAGCATGACCCATAAGCAGTGGGTCAATTTGATGTAGAGGCGGCTTTACGCCGCCATTTGGCGATCCCGCCTTGCGGGATCGCCGCTACAGCATCAAATTGACCCACTACCTAAGCGCTTGTTTTGTGTGCAGGGATAGCCTTTCGTGATAGACTGCGGCTGTTTAGTTGGACCTCGGGTAGCCTCGCCTTACCCCGGGAAATCTTTGAGGAGGAAAACACATGAAGAGATTCGGTGCAGGTGGATTGATTCTGGTCGCCATGGCCATACTCATGGGCATGCCTGGGAGCGCGTGCGCCCAGGGCGCCTTCGAACAGATGTCTGGCAAGGCCTTTGAATCTGCGATACCCAATGATTTTTACCTGGAGGGGAATAGGATCCCCGTGCAAAAGCGCAACGCCGCACTGCTGAAGACCCCGGCAGGTGCGCGATTAGTGTTGGCCTTGATCGACACCACTGGGTACAGCTCTCAGATTCAACAGAAGTACATGGGGATGGTCATTACCGAAGGGAAAGTGTCGGTCTGCGATGTTCCGTTAAGTGTGGGGAGCTATGGCTTCGGCTTGGAAAAGCCCACCGGCAAGTTCTTCCTTTACAACCAGGCTGGCGAAAAGGTCGGTGATTGTGGCGCCAAGAAAGATAGTGCGGTAAAACAGCCCAAACCGCTTAATATCGTCTTGAGTAAAGAAGCTGGCGCGCGGCTCTACTTGGGTCGATACTTTCTCGAGCTGAAGTAGGTGTCAGGTTCCGGGTGTCAGGTGTCAGGCGAAAGTGTAAAGGGTAAAGGCTAAAGTGTAAGGCGCAAGGTCTCGTGGATTTTTCCCGGGGACCCGGGACGACCGGAGATCTGGCACCCGACACCTGAAACCTTTGCGTTCCCTAACATCTGACACCCGCAGCCCACCCTTTATACTTTACCCTTTACACTTCTACCTGACACCCGACACCTGACACCTGGCACCTACTTGGAGGCAGGAACGCTCTGCACTGGCGGGGCGCGGTGGCTGAACATTTCTTCGATCTGTGCCCGGTATTTTTCTTCCACGACGCGGCGCCTGACTTTGAGGGTGACCGAAAGGTCTCCTGAGGCGATGCTGAATTCTTGGGGGAGCAAAATAAAGCGGCGAATCTTCTCGTGGCGCGGGAGCCAGCAGGTGGCTTCGTCCACTTGGCGCCGTATAAGCGCTTGAATATCAGGGTGGGCAACGAGTTCCTGGCGATTCTGGAAAGAGATCCCCTGGCTGCGAGCGTAGGCCATCAAAAGCGTGAAATGAGGAACAATCAACGCCCCGACGAATTTCCGCCCGTCCCCCAGCACCGCAATCTGATAAATGTAGGGATGACCTTGGAAGAGGTTCTCGAGCTTTTCCGGCGCCACGTATTTGCCCCCGGAAGTCTTGAACAGGTTCTTCTTGCGCCCCGTAATCTTCAAGTAGCCATCGGAGTCGAAGCTCCCGAGGTCGCCGGTACGGAGCCAGCCGTCCACGAAGGAGGCGCAATTCACTTCCTCGAGATGGTAGTAGCCGGCGGTGACGCTGGGCCCACGCACCAGGATTTCCCTTCCCACTGCGCCTTCCGAGTCGATCTCTTCCTCACTCAGCTTGACCTCCACGCGAGGTATGACGGGACCTACGGTGCCGAGCTTGGTGCGCCCTGGGCAGTTGACAGCAACGACCGGGGAAGTCTCCGTAAGCCCGTAACCCTCGTAGACCGGGAGCCCCAGAGCGAAGAAAAACTCTCCCAAGTCCTTGGATAGCGGGGCTGCACCCGAAATGAGCATGTAGGCCCTGCCGCCCAGTTGTTCGCGGACCCTGGAACAGACCAGCCGGTCGGCGATTGCGTGCTTCAACCGCAGGCCCAGCGGCTGAGTTCGCCCTTGGAGGAGGAAAGGAGCGTACTGCTTGCCAACCTTGACAGCCCAGTGGAAGAGCCGCCGTTTCCAGGCAGGCGCCTGGCGGATGGCATCCATCACCCTGCCTTGGATCTTCTCGAGCACGCGCGGAACCACAGCCATAACGGTGGGGCGGACCTCGCGGAGATTCTGCGGCAACGTGTCCAGGCCTTCCGCATAAGCGATGGAAACGCCCTTCCAGAAGCAGAAGTACTCCACCATGCGCTCAAACACATGGGACAGCGGCAGGAATGAGATTAGGACGTCGTATTCACAGAGGGGAAAGACCTCGGCGGTTGATAGGATGTTGGAAACGAGATTGGCGTGAGTGAGGATTACGCCCTGCGGCTGGCCCATGGTGCCGGAGGTGTACAGGATGCTGGCAGTATCCCCCGGCCGCGCATCTAACGCCTTGGCTTTGAACGCCTCGACGAGGGCGGGGCCGGTCCAGCCCAGTTCGCTCTCGATGCTGCCCTCCCAACAATTTGCCCCTGTCCCCGCAACGTTGGAGCAGTCCATGGCCAGCACAAACTTCAAAGCTGGCAGCCTGCCCCAGATGTTGAGGACCTTTCGGAGTTGGACGTCCGTGGCCAGGACGATGCCCTTGGATTCTGAGTCACGCAGGATGAACTCGAGGTCCGGCTCGAGGAGCGTGGGATAAATCGGGACCGTGATAGCGCGCATGCCAAGAATGGCGTAATCCGTTAGCGTCCACTCGGGTCGATTCTCCGAGAGCAACGCGATGCGCTCGCCCGGCCTGGCCCCCAGCCGCTCCAGTGCTGAAGCCAAGGCCGCAGCCTTCCGCAGAGCCTCGCGGGAGGATATGCCGCGATAATGGCCGTCCGATTTGTATTGGAGACAGTCCGGCTTGTTATACTTCTCAATTGCCTTGAGAAAGAGTTCGTTGAGAGTGGTGAAATCGTTGGAGTTCATATGCCCTGACGTGTTCTGCCCGCCGCTTGCGCCCTCATCTTAGCACATCTTTCACTTAATGAGTCCAACTAACCCAAATGCGGGTAGTGGGTCAATTTGATGTAGAGGCGGCTTTACGCCGCCAATTGGTCCGTCAGTTGACGGATAAACTCGCCGCTCCAACACCAAACTGACCCACGACCCAGACTTCATGTCTCTTGACAGCCGGAATTACATAGGCTAGAATTGTGTGTTGAAACCGTGCAGGAGGTCACGCCCTGCTGGGAACTCGATGCTGCAATGCTACTGCCCCCCACCAACCCGCTTCCGAGAATGCCCCAAGCGGAACAGGACGCCCGCAAAGGGGGCTCGTCGCGCCACAGACAAGAAGTCTTGTTTTTGCAATGGAAGCAAAAAAGAATTCTCTAAAATTGACCTACCGACGCGGGAATGTCTATGAAAACAAAGGACCGCTGTGGAAAAATCGGAGGCTAAGCCGGAATCTCTATGAAAAAAAAGGTGCTTACTCGTATAAGGCGGGAATGTTATTGAAAAGAAAGACAGTTAACAGTTGGCAGGGCGGGTGGCGCAGACATTGTTCTTTGAGGCCTGCGACGTGGGAAGGCCCAGTTGCAGCAGGATCCCGCAACGCCTCGGCAGCAGACTTTCCACGGGCTCAGCCACCTCCAATACATCACCACGATCACCAAGCGCCATGCCCGAAACCGAGAGATTACATCAGGCCGCACTTTCTCTTTCCTGAGCATTGGGCTAAGATTTGCTCAGGAGGACAGGCATGACGCAGGGCAGTGTTTTGGATAGAAGCGAGTCCTCGGCCACCACATATCAGCCCATTCGCGCGCCTCGGGGGAGCCAGATTTCCTGTAAAGGCTGGCAACAAGAGGCCGCCATGCGGATGTTGATGAACAACCTGGACGAGGAGGTGGCCGAGCGTCCGCAGGAACTCATCATCTACGGTGGCACGGGCAAAGCAGCGCGGAATTGGGATTGTTATCACGCTATCGTGGAAGCCCTCAAGAAGCTGGAGAACGACGAAACTCTCCTGGTGCAGTCTGGCAAGCCGGTGGGCGTTTTCCGAACTCACGAATGGGCGCCGCGGGTGCTGATCGCCAACGCCAATCTAGTGGGGCATTGGGCGACGTGGGAGAAGTTCCGCGAACTCGAGCGCCTGGGCCTCATGATGTACGGCCAGATGACAGCCGGAAGCTGGATCTATATTGGCACGCAAGGGATTCTCCAGGGGACTTTCGAGACTTTTGCCGCCGCCTCCCGCAAGCACTTTGGGAGCGACCTTTCAGGCAAGTTGGTGGTCACCGGCGGCATGGGCGGCATGGGAGGAGCCCAGCCACTGGCTGCCACCATGAATGGCGCCGCCTTTCTGGGCGTCGAAGTGGACGCCGAAAAAATCAAGCGGCGCATCCGCGGCGGCTATTGCGACATCTGCGTGAACGACCTGGACGAGGCGCTCCGCATCCTGAAAAACGCCGTCCGCCAGAAGCAGGCCGTGTCCGTGGGCTTGGTTGGGAACTGCGCAGAGGTGATTCCCGAACTGGCGCGGCGCGGTGTGGTGCCCGACCTGCTCACAGACCAGACCAGCGCGCACGACCCGTTGAACGGCTACATCCCCTCGGGACTGACCCTCGAAGAAGCCAGCGAGCTCAGGCGCGAGAATCCAGATGAGTATCTGAAGCGCTCTTACGAGTCCATTGCGCACCACGTCACCGGCATGCTCGAACTCCAGAAGCTGGGCGCGGCTACCTTCGATTACGGCAACAACATCCGCACCATGGCTTTCGAGCATGGGGGCGTGAAGGACGCTTACAGCTTTCCGGGATTTGTTCCCGCCTACATCCGGCCTCTCTTCTGCGAGGGACGCGGGCCATTCCGCTGGGCCGCGCTCTCCGGCGAAGCTTCGGATATTCACCGGACCGACGACTTGGTGCTGGAACTCTTCCCTGACAATCCCGTCCTCAGCCGCTGGATCCGGCTGGCGCACAAATACGTAAAGTTTCAGGGCCTGCCGGCACGAATCTGTTGGCTGGGGTATGGTGAACGAGCCCTGTTCGGGGAGCGGATTAATGATTTGGTGGCGAAGGGCGAGCTGAAGGCCCCCATCGTTATCGGTCGAGACCATCTCGATTGCGGGTCCGTGGCATCGCCTTTCCGTGAAACCGAGAGCATGAAGGATGGCAGCGACGCCATCGCCGACTGGCCGGTGTTGAACGCGCTCCTGAACACCGCCTCGGGGGCAAGCTGGGTCTCGTTCCATCACGGCGGGGGAGTGGGAATCGGCTACTCGCTCCACGCGGGGCAGGTTACCGTGGCCGACGGCACTGCGGAAATGGCCAAGCGGCTGAACCGCGTGCTGACCAACGATCCAGGCATCGGCGTAGCCCGCCACGTGGATGCAGGCTATGAAGAAGCCGTCGCTTTCGCGCGAAAGTCAGGAATGAAAATACCCATGAAAGCAGTGACAAGTGACGAGTGACAAGTGACGAGTGACAAGTGACGAGCAAAAAAACAGGGCAGTGACAAGTGACCAGCAAGAGACGAAAATCCTCACTGCCTCAAGCTCGTCACTCGTTCCCGCCTTGCGGGATCACTCGTCACTGCTCTTATCAGCTTTTCTTGGAAGTGACCGCGAAAAAGGGCGCGAGTTTCTGCTCAACCTTTTTGCTCTTGCATTTTGGGCAGGCCACTTTCCCTTTGTCGTATTGGGCCAGTGTCATGATCAAGGTGAATCTCTTCTTGCATCCCTTGCAGGCATATTCGTATTGGGGCATAGTACGTACCCTCCGATTTCGTTGGTCATGATTCTAGCAGAGAAGAAGTCAGAAGTCAGGAGTCAGAATGCAGTGGCTAGTGATCAGTGGTTAGTACTACTACGTTAAGTTAAGGTGGACGGTTTCGTTTGCGAATTACGCTGCCACAATACGCGCACTCTCCGGTCCAGGTAAACAACAGGCGCTGGATCTCACGACGCGTCTGTGGCAGGGTCCACCCAGAAGTTTTTTTTATTCCGCAACATTTCCAAGGTCAGGAAGGCGTGCGCCAACATGACCAGGGTGACGTGATGATGCCAGCCCGTCCAACTGCGGCCTTCGTAGTGATCCAATCCCAGTTCTTCCTTGAGCTGCTGATAATCCTGTTCGATCTTCCAGCGGCTTTTGACGATGCGCACCAGCCGCCGCAGCGTGTAGTTCTCCGGCAGGTGGCAGAGAAAATATTTCGTGGGCTCTTGCTCGCCGGGTGGCCATTCCAGCAGCAGCCAGACCTCCGGGTGGGGCGGCTCGCCTTCGTCGAATCCGTGCGCGGGCTGGACGCGACAAGCGTAGAAACGGGACTCCAGCCAGCCTTTCGTGCCTTCTCGCCAGCGCACTTGCTTCCACCCTCGGGCCTTTGCCGCCACTTCCCGCACCGCGCACGGCCGCTGCTCGCCGTAATGGTAAACTGTCGGCCGACGCCTTCGCCCCCGCGCTCTCCGCACGCGAGGCGGTTTCGTCCATACCCTCACGGTGGAAGGAATGCCCAGCGCATAAGGAAGTTGGCGGGTCTCCAGCCCCTGGCGAAATTCCGTGACTTCCCCGTAGCCGGCGTCCGCCAACACCACCCCACACCGCAAACCCCACGCCCGCGCCTCGTCGATCAATCCCAGCGCCAGTTGCCACTTCGTCTGGAACTTCACTTCGGCGGGGATGCCGGCTTCGGCGCGCCGCTCGGGATCCTGCGTCCAGCTTTCGGGCAAGTACAGCCGCCAGTCCAGGAGGGCACTCTCTTCTGCTCCCGCCTGATGCAGGCTCACCGCCACCTGGCAATTGGCCGTCTTGCCCAGCGTGCCGGAATATTGCCGTGCCACTCCCACCGAGTGGCGACCTTGCTTGGGAAACCCCGTGTCGTCGATGACCCACACCGGATCGGGCGTCAGCTCTGCCGTCATCCGTTGCGCCAACCGTTGCCAAACCGGCGCCCAAGGCCAGGGACTCTGCCCGATCAACTGCTGCATGGCCTGCACGTTTCCCTCGGGCAGACGCGCCGCCATCGGCTCGATCGATTTGCGTTCGCCGTCCAACAACAAGCCGCGGATGTACACCGAGCTCCAATGGCGTCGCTCGCGCCGCCCCAGCGGCTCCAGCAGGTCGGCCAAGAATTGTTCCAAGCGCTTTCGACATTTCTCGATTTCGCTCTCGGTCATGGA
>Ga0208456_1000333_pt1 | contig 34620 bp, 30 predicted proteins | sample June2015DPH_4_10_2_FD_184691 | JGI IMG/M metagenome (GOLD analysis project Ga0208456, IMG submission 184691) | Peatland microbial communities from SPRUCE experiment site at the Marcell Experimental Forest, Minnesota, USA - June2015DPH_4_100... | ecosystem: Environmental > Terrestrial > Soil >... | reverse complement strand
CTGAAAAGAATTTTCGCCGCATCCTGGGCTATCGTGATCTTTGGATGCTCAAAGTCAAACTGGATAACGAGGTTGCCCTTGACTCCAAACAAATGGCAGCCTAATCTTTATCAACCTTTAACCGCCAGCCACTTTCAACTTAATTGGGGACAGGCTCGCTTAACCATCCCACATTACTTAATTATAAGACAATTATTTCATTCGCTTATTGCCTTAGCTCTAAGATATTTGGTATAATTAGCCTAAATAATTAGGCAAATGGAGCGAAGGTGATGCAGCAGAAGACCCTCAGCTTGATGCAATTTCAGAAGAGGTTTGGTACCGAAAAAGCCTGTCGAAAGCAGTTGTTTCACCTGCGGTGGCCGGAGGGCTTCCGGTGTCCCCGCTGCGACCATGGAGAGGCCTATTTCAACCGGACACGCCACTTATATTATTGTAAGGCTTGCGGCTATCAAGCCTCACTGACGGCCGGCACGGTGTTTCACAAGACCAGGACTCCTTTGACCAAGTGGTTTTGGATGATTTGGCTGATGGGACGCCAGAAAAGCGGCATCTCCATGCTGTCGTTGCAGCGGATGCTGGACATCCCCAGTTACAAAACCGTGTGGAGCATGGGCCACAAAATCCGCAAGGCCATGGGCGATCGGGACGCTTTTTACAAGCTGGCAGGCCTGATGGAGATGGACGACACCTACTTCGGGGCCCCAAAACCCGGCAAGCGGGGCCGCGGCACCGCCGGCAAGGCCAAGGTAGTGGTGGCCGTGGAAACCCCGGAAAACAAACCCCGGTTTGCCGCCATGCGGGTGGTGCCCCGGGTGAGCGCCGGCGAAATCCAGGCCCTGGTGCATGAACGTCTGGCCGCCGAGGTGGTGGTGCGCACCGACGGCTGGCAGGGATACAGTGTCCTGGATAACCCGCCCGGCCGTCATGCCTGGGTGGTGCCCGCTTCGGGTCTGGAGGCCGTGAAGCTGCTCCCCTGGGTGCAAACCCTGATCGCCAACGTGAAAGGGAATATCCGCGGCGTCTATCATGGCGTGAGCCAGAAACATTTGCCCCGCTACCTGGCGTAGTTCTGTTACCGCTTCAACCGGCGCTTTTGGGAGCCCCAGATGTTTAACCGCATGCTTCACGCTTGCTTGAACACCCCAACCATTACATTCTTGGAGCTAAGGGCATAAGCGAATTATTTCATTTGACATTCCCCCACTTTTGTGTACTAAAATTTTCCAGAATAGAAAAATATTGGCTGGAAATATAGGGCTGAGGACACATGATTTGCCCTAGTGCTCACAATGTTTAGAGGGGAACATTAGCTGATTATAAGCTAACCCGCTCCTTCCTCCTGAGGAAAATTAATGCCAGGATGCCGGTGCCCAGGAGATAGACGGTGGGGGGCAGGGGGGCGTGGGTGGTGGTTGCGTTAATATCCCAGGCCAGTCCGTAGTCCCAGAGGAAATTGGTCGCTTGCAGGGAGCCAACCTCAAGCAGATAAGAATCGCCTGCGCGTAGGGATGTGTACCAGATATTTTCAGTATCGTCCACCAGGCTGGTGGCATAGGCCACCTCTGACGAACTGGTCGTGTCATAGAGATAGAGGCCGAGATGGTAGAGGGTGGCAGAGGTATCAAACCCATTGGCGGTCGGCCCGTTGACAGCCAGGTTCCAGACCAGGGAGGCGGATAAGCTGCCAGCACTGGTGGCTTTGAAAACATACGACTCCGTTTTGCTGCTGCCATTTAGGCCCCCAAAGTAAGGTTCGTAGTCAAACCCCACGGATTTGATTTCCCCACCGCCGGAAGGGAGATCTTGCTGGCTGTTCTGCTCGCCCGCCGCGATGATGTTGTAGCTGTTGTAGATATCCAGCTGTCCGGCCCCATAGGTGCTGTTTAACCCATTGGCGGTATTGACGGTATAACCTTTCGGAGTGACGCTATTGGTAAGATTTGGGCTGGTGCGGCTGGCCCCGGCCATGAGAGCCGCCTTGACCACTTCGGACCGATCGGCGTTGTAAATGGTATCGCCGTTGCGGTTCGTGGTGAACTTAACCTTTGGATCGGTGGATAAGATGGTTCCGCCCTGCTGCCCCTCCTCCACCAACAAGGCGGCCGCGGAGGCGACCATGGGCGTGGCATAGCTGGTGGCGCTCGCCGGAGCTACCAGGTCCGGCAGGGTCCGGCCGGCCAAGGCATAGGGGGTGGTGGGGGTGGTGGCTAGCGGATAGGAGCCATGGGCGGCGGTGCCGTTGCTGAGACCCACGGAAATGGCATTGAAAGAGCTGCCCATTAAAGGATAATTGGTTCCGCCATTATTCATGGCCACCACCTGGATATATTCATCGCGGTTGACGACCCAATCCAATCTAGCCAAAGTATTTACATTCTGTCCATTAAGAAAGTCGATACCAACGTAGCTGTTATTCGCCACCCGGCTGGAAGAGATGAGGGGAGTGCCGGTACCGGTATTGAGAAAACTCGTAATCCAATTTCCGGAATCATAGCAGTCGATATTGGTAATCCCGGGAGCAATGGAGGCGGTTTTGCCGTAAAAGTACTCGCCGACGCTTGTGGCGTGGCTGCTGATGGACATCGAGGGGCTTTTGAGCGTGAAGGTATCCCCGGCAAATTGAGCGTCACCCGGATTTGGTTTACCAGAGGAGGCTTCCACCTGGGTCACCTTGACGCCGGCCCCGGTGGGCATTTTGGCCCCTAACTCCTGCTGCAAGGCGGTGTAGCCGATGTCTAATTTCCAGTCGGCGGGAGCAGAACCACTCCAGCCGATCACCAACATGCCGGCAACAATGATGCGAACTAAAAATCTGGTCATCCTGCTCTCCTCCGGTCGAATAGTTGCAGACCATGGAACAGCCGTGCAGAGCTTATTGGACCGTTTTTGAAATTTCTTAAGGGCTTTGTGCCTTAGCCGATTAGGCGGCCAAGTTTCCACTGTCACGACGCCTTAAGATTGTTTAAGTAAGATGGAATATGCGTTAAATAGTCTTCGGGGTAAATCGGGGCTTCCCCGGTTTTGCTGCGGTAGAACCCTGAAAATGCGCTTCCAAATGCATTAGGGGCTACTCTATTGGTGTATATAGCAACTCCATTCCAGGGTTCGGGGACGATAACCCTTCGACCGAGTCTCGCATCCATGTCTCCTTTCCTAGGGTTGGCCGGGAATAGCGGCGGCAAAGGCCTTGCCAGGTATTGATCCAAGGATCATGCCAAGGTGGGCCAGGAAAATAAATCCTGAAATTACCGATGGTTATCCTATAGGGAGCACGAGCCGGAATCGCGGCCGAGAGTGGGGATGTGCGAGATTTTCTTGGGCAATGGAAAAAATTCTTCGAGGATAAGAAAGAGTAAATGTAGGGTGCGCACTGCATCCCATCATTTTATCAGCCTCATTCCATAATCATTTTTTTGAACCTGGATTATTCCGCATGAATTGATGGAAAATTACCTAACCATATGATATAAGGAGGTATATTTGGCAAATTGGGGGTCTCCAAGATGCACAGTAGTGGTGAAAGCCGGAAAGGGGTGATCCGGCCGCATTTTAACCGGTCCATCATGATAGATTTCATGGGCGCCACGATCACTTCGGACGCTGGTTTTCTCCTGATGCGAGAGATAGATGACCGTTTTAAAATCATCCCCCCATGGGAGATTGCTTGGAGGACCTAAGGTCACCTGCTCATACAAAACATTCATTGGTCCAGGTGATTCGTCAAAGGGTCTACCGGATCGCCGCCAGCTATGAAGATTGTAACGATGCCGATTTTCTTCGTCTAGACCCTGCCCTCAGGCTGGCTCTTGGCAAAGATCATCAGGCTGGGGCCGGCCAGTCCATGCTGTCCAGGTTGGAGAACGACATCCTGGGCAACGAGGCTGGGCTGCAGGCCCTGGAGGCCGCCCTGACCCGGTCCACGGATACGCTTTTAAAAGGGAAGAACAAAAAGCGGCTCATCATTGACCTGGATTCCACCGAGGACCCGGCCCACGGCAAGCAGGAGGGAGTTGCCTACAATGGCCATTTTGCCAAGAACTGTTTCCATCCACTTTTTGGCTTTACCAGCGAGGGCGATTGTCTGAGGGCAAAGCTGAGACCGGGGAACGTCCCTTCCGCCGACGGCACTCTTCCATTTATCACTCCCCTGGTGGAGCGTTACCGCCACTGGTTCCAGCTCTTTTGGGTGCGTAGCGACGCTGCCTTTGCCAACCCGGAAACCTACGAGTATTGCGAAGAACAGCGTATGACTTATTTCATTGGGTTGCGGTAAAATAAGAACCTGGATAGGCTGGTGGCGCCTCATCTCGGTCGTCCGGTTGGCCGGCCGCCTCAGAGCGGCATTCAGGTCAAGATCGTTGACCTCCACTACCAGGCCAAGAGTTGGAACCGCCCTCGCCGGGTAGTAGCCAAGATCGAGTGGCATCGGGGCGAGCTTTTCCCCAGGATCGGCTTCGTGATCACCAACTCCAGGCTCCTCGCCGGCAAGGTGATCAAGGTCTATAATGGCCGGGCCGAGATAGAAAACCGGATCAAGGAAGGAAAGAACACTCTTCGGTGGGACAAGACTAGTTGCCAGCGCTTCGAGGCCAACCAGGCCAGGCTACAGATGGGGGTTCTGGCCTACAACCTTCTGCATATGATCCGGCAGTTCTAGGTTTGGGGTGAAGAAGTGAAACGGTCCATGGAGTGGCTGATCAAGCGATTAATCAAAGTGGGGGCCAGAGTCTCTTACCATGCCCGAAGATGGTATGTCCATGTGGCCTCCGCCTTTCCTCTGGCACACCATTGCAGGGCGGTGCTGGCCTGGGGTACATAGGCCGCAAATCAATGAGGTGCTTGTTTACTAAGGGAGAGGTACGCCCAAAATCTGAAGAAAAGAACCTTTTCAGCGAAAAATATGCTACCGTACCGTCAAGGTGGAGATTCGGCGTCAAGAACAGAAGCTTTGTGGGGTTTTCCCCTGGCAAAGGGGACCCCAAAACCATTTTTTGACCATGGTGGCCAAGGCGGCCGCATAATCTCGGTTGAAGACCTCGTGGCTAAGTACCTGAACCAAATGAGGATTTTTTCCAACAAACCCCATAAGCCTAAATTAAAGATAAAAATGAATATAATTATTTTAAAATTAGCTTGACATTTTATAGATTGGGTATTAAAATTTTCACACAGAAAAAGCTAAACCCGCCGCGAGGTGGGGACGGAAAGCCACGGGTCTCAATGAGTGCGAGGAGACAGCCGGGTTGCCTGGAAATGGGGCAGTCCGGCTTTTTTATTTCAGCCATCCAACCTTGAAAAAGCGGGGGCCGGCGGGGAAGTCGGCAAAGGAGGGTCAGAAACCACGGCATGAGGATAATCAAGGAATAGGAACGTTATCGGCGTTCTAGGGATCATGAACACCGAAAAGGAGAAAAAAGCGGAGAAAAAAGCCATGAAAAAATTAATTTTGTTGACAATGTGTATGGTGCTTATTGGGGCCGGCGCGGCCATGGCCGACCAAATATTTACCAACACAACCACAGTGCTTGACCAGAACGGTACCTCTTACCCATACCCGACCGTCATCGGCGATTTTGGTGTGTTCGGCACCTATAGGGCCACCTTAAACACTTCTACTGGTATGTTTACCATAACCACGAACTGGAACCCCGGAAAAGATGAGGACCTCGGCCTCCTCGACTTAAAAACGGCCTTTCTCTTCGTCAAATCTGGTGGCAACACTTATGCCATCGATTTGGATAAAAACACATATACTGGAAATGTTTACATAAATTACACCTCGACTACAAATTCTAACGACCCGTCGTGGAGTTGGACCAAAGGAGGTTACTTATACGGCGCATCTGTCGACGGCTCCCCAATCCAAGTGATAGCTTCGGGCGGCACCAGTTCTACCACAGACGTTACTTGGAGCTCTCTGAACCCCACCAACTTAAATAACACGGTGGCTGTGGATTTGAACGGCATCCTCGGGACTGGCCCGTGGGCCTTCCTGTGGGCCACCGCCGAATGCGCCAATGGTCCCTTCGAAGGTGGTTCGTTTACTGGTGTCCCTCTGCCGCCCAGCGCCCTTCTTTTAGGCTCTGGCCTGTTAGGGCTGGCGGGTATGGGGTGGCGCCGCCGGAAAACCAACGTTTAACCAGAACGATTTCGGCTAAGGCCGGGGCCCCAACGTTCTCCCCGTTGGGGCCTTTTTTTGTTCTGGTTCCCAAGTTGAACTTGGGAACCCAAAGGTGACCCAAGCTCAGCTTGGGAACCAGCCCAGGCCAAGCAAAGCCTGGCGGGCCATGGCGTCCCCAAGCCAAGCTTGGGGACGAGAAGAACAAACTTTTCACGGCAGTTCTAAGCGGTGGGGCCGACGGGAAAAATAATTGACGTTGATCAGAAGTTTTTACGGTTTGGATAAGTTCGCAGTAATAGCATTTATTCGCCTTGGGACAACACTGCTCTTCTGCCAGACGTTGCCTGGGCAGGCGTCATGGGGATTTTCCGCCAAAGGCCGGCGAGGGAGCGATCCCGAGGCTGGAGCGGCCGTTGCGTCCCAGAGCATCGTGGTTTTTTTCTCATTGCCGATGGCCGGTGGCGCTATTGGGGCTGTGCCCCGGGCTTTTTATCCCTTTTCTGGGACCGGGCTTGTTCGGCCGCCGCCTTTTTTAGGTCGGCCATAAAGCCCGGCTGCAGCCTTACCCCCCCCCAGGCTAGCGGCTTTTTCCAAATCCTCCACAGCCTTTTTTAATTCCCCTGGCCCTTGGAGCTTCATGCCGCGTCGGTCTAAATTCCAGTGTTTCCCTGAGTCAAAAATCAGGGAATTCCCTATGGTTTTTTCTGTCGAGAAACCTGAGTATTAAATTCAGAAAGTCCCCAAAACCATTTCCGGCAACCACCGTGAAAATTGGGGGGGCTGGTCCCTTACCCAGCCCCTAAAAAAACCATTTGCCAAGAAAACTATGCTATGATAATAAACACCCAATTTGGGAAGACTTCTCAAATTGACTAAACAAATTATGGACTGAGGACGATGCAAGCACGCTGGCAACTAGTTTTATCCTTGGGGCTGAGCCTGGCGGTGATCTTAGGTTGTTCCCCAAATTTCACCCAGACCGACCCACAAGCGGAGGCCCTTCTGGTGGCTAAGGTGGCCCAAGAGAATTACCAGTTGGGACCGGCAGACGAAATCGAAATTTCAGTTTGGAAAGAGCCTGACATGACCAAGCAATTGGCAGTCCGTCCCGACGGCAAGATTACCTATCCGTTGGTGGGTGAGATTCAGGCGGCCGGCCTAACTGTCGGGCAATTACAAGGAGAAATCTCCAAGCGCTTGTCGAAGCTGGTCACCGATGCCAATGTGACGGTAATCCTGCTTAAAACCCAGCATTATAAAATTTATGTCACCGGAAAAGTAAACAAGCCGGGGGATTTCCTCGTGGGCGGGCCGACCAATGTGATGCAGGCCATTTCCATGGCCGGGGGGCTGACCCCGTATGCGTCCCCGAAATCGATTGTGGTGCTGCGAAGCCTGGGAGGCAAGGATAATATTTATCCCTTCAACTACCAAGGCGTGAGCCGAGGTGAATCGTTGGAGCAGAATCGCACCCTCCTGCCAGGAGATGTGGTGGTAGTGCCATAAGGTCTGCTCTATGCGAAGCAGCCCGGTAATTGCCCTATTATTTTTATGTCTAGTTTTCGGGGGCGCTGAGGGGGATGCCGCCGATTGGGCTATTGTCCCCTCCGTAACTCAGAAAACTGAGTTTACTAACAACCTTAATTATAGTTTCACTGCCCCGGTGAGTGACTGTATCTTTTCCTTAGCGCCTGCCGCAGAGTTCAACTATACGACTGATATAAGTCAACTCCAGGCGAGACTGATGCTGACGGGGATCCATTATTTAAACAACAGTCAGCTCGACCACATTGACCAGAATTATCAAATAAATGGAAGATACCAGGTGGCCCCCCGCTGGGGGCTTACCTTGAAAAGCGCCTATATCGACGATTCTTCCCTGGAACAAGAGTTCCTCGCCTCCGGTACGATCATGACCCGCACCCCCCGGCAATCGATCCAGGTGGGTCCGGGGGTGACCTATAGCCTGACTGAACTCCTGGCCGCCACGGTGAATTATAATTTTAATCAAGTTCATTACCAGGACCCTCGCTTTCAAAATTACCTCACCCAGGGGGTAGGGCTGAATTTGACTCAACAATTAAAAAACGAGAAGACCTTGCTTATCGGTAGTATCCAGGCCCAGGAGACGAGTTACCCAGCCGAAGATGACCTTTTCCGATCTTTGGGATTTCAGTTGGGCGGGAAACATCAATTTTCCCCGGATTGTGAAGTAACTCTTTTAGGTGGCATTAACCTTTGGTTCATGGATACGCAAACCCAGGTGCAGGGTCTATCTCAATATCCATTCTTTATTTCGGTAAGGCAAGTAAAGCTTCAGAGCAGTGAGGCTACCCCCTTCGTTGATCTGTCGGCCACCCGCCGTTGGACCAACCTTAGTGTTAACGGCGGGTATTCCCGAAATCAATACCCTTCTGGTAACGGGGGCATCCAAGATCTAAACCGTATTTACGGTTCTTTAAGATATGAATTCACGGAAAGATTGTCAGCAGGCCTAAGCGCATATTATTCTCTATCTGACCAAATCTCCTCTCAGAATACTCAGAATAGTTATCAAAACGATTTTTTCGGCATCAACCCTATCGTTACTTACCAGCTGACGGAAGAATTAACCATTTCCCCTGGTTACCAATTCGGCCTGCGGGAGGAGACAACCGGGGGCAGCAGTTACAGTGCCAAGGTGCAGTCTGTCTGGCTGATGCTAACCTATACCCGGTTGAGCGTGACCAGTGAAAAGAAACCAACAACTCCAGTCGGGACTCAGCCGGCCACGATACCCGGGTGGGAAAAACCGGGTGTCCTTGGCGGACCACCCTTCCAACTTCACTAAGGAGAATAGCTGGCGCCAATTTAATGGAGCGGCCTTAAGAAATCATGGTAGAACAGGCAAAAGATATCCGGGATTATTGGGCTATTTTCTTAAAAAGGAAGAGATATTTCATCATTCCTTTTTTGACCGTGCTTATTATCGCGAGTTCGATTGCCTATTTATTGCCTTCCATTTATGAATCGAGCTCCACTATTCTTATTCAGGACCAGCAAATTCCCCCCGATTTTGTGCGGTCCACCGTCACCGGCTTTGCCGACCAGCGCATCCAAAGTCTTACCCAGCAGATCCTTTCCCGGACGAAGCTTGGGGAGATCATCCAACAATTCAACCTTTATAAAGAGATGCAGGAAAAATTTACCCGTGAAGAAATCCTTGAGTATATGCGGGATGACATCAAACTGGAGACCATCAGCGCTGAGATTGCTGATCAAGGGCAAGGGAAGAAGTCCAGCGCCCGCCGGCCTAATCAACCGGAGGTAACCATTGCCTTTTCCATTGCTTACCGCGGCAAGCATCCTGATACGGTTCAGAAAGTGGACGGCACCCTGGCCTCTCTATATTTGGAGGAGAACCTGAAAACCCGTGAGGAACAGGCCAAGTCCACCACCCAATTCCTGGAAACCGAACTGAAGGGCCTGGAAGAGCGCATCGCGGTCCTGGGGAATCAATTGGAAACCTTCAAAAAAGAACATGAGGGTATCCAACCGGAGCTCTATCAGTTTAATCTGACTCAGGCGGACCGGCTTGAATCTGAAATTCAGCAATTAGATAATTCCATCAGGGCGGCTGAGGATCGGAGAATCTACATAGAAGCCCAGTTGGCCACGGTAAAACCGGACACCCCCATGATTAGTCCCACAGGAGAACGGGTCATGGACCCCCAGGCCCGTTACAAGGCCCTGGAGGTTGCGCTGGCCGACCTGCAATCCAAATACTCCAACGACCACCCCGATATCCGCAAGGTCCAGCGGGAGATGGCGGAATTGGAGAAACTCTTAGGTCAAAAGGGCGGCAGCGCTTCCATGAAGCGGCAGAAATTGACCCAGCTCAAGGCGGAATTGGCCCAAGAGCAAGGGAGATATTCCGATGAGCATCCGGACATCCGCAAGCTCAAAGGCGAAATAGCCCGTCTGGAGCAATCCCTGGAAACTCCGGGACCCGTGAAACTGGTGACCGACCCCGAGAACCCCGCTTATATCACTCTATCTTCACAAGTCGAGGCCTCAAAAAGCGAAGTGGCTTCCCTGCAAAGACAGCGAGCCGCGCTGAAAGAAAAAGTCGCGATGTATAACAAGAGGCTGGAACAAACTCCGAAATGGGAGCAAGAATACCTGGCTGTGCAGCGGGATTACGCCAATGCAACCGCAAAGCACCAGGAGGTGATGAACAAGATCCTGGAAGCGCGCATTTCCCAGGGGATGGAAGAAACCCAGAAAGGAGATAAGTTTACTCTCATAGATCCAGCCAGCTATCCTGAAAAACCTGTATCGCCCAAGAGATGGTTGATAATCCTGGCAGGGTTCATGTTGAGTTTGGGGTCCGGATTAGGAACGGTGGCCTTAGTTGAGGAACTTGACCATTCGGTTAAGAGTGCCCGTGAGCTTTCCTCATTGACAGGTTTGCCGGTGCTGGGGACCATTGCCAGGATCCAAACCAAGGAAGATCTGATCCAGTCCCGGCGTCAACGTCGGCTCATCTGGGGGGGGTCCGGACTTATTTTGATTCTGGGATTGACCCTGTTTCATTTCCTGTACATGGATCTCTGGGTGCTGACTGCCACGCTTCTGCGCCTGGTCAACAAATACACCTGATTGGGGCCGTGACTGCCTGTTAACTTACCATCTGGGGGAATCACCTTGAGTTTTATTGATAAGGCCCTGGAAAGGGCGAAAGCGCTGCACAAAAAGAAAGAGAAACCGGTTTCTCTTGCCAGCCTGCCGAACTCTGCTTACGCCTCAACCTCTCCGGAGGTGGCGGGGATCACAGAGCGCGAATTTACCCCGCAGGATATTTCCTATACCGTCACCCGCGTGGTGGCGGTGGACCCTGAGAATTTGCGCCGGCACCGTCTCCTGGTCGGGGGAGGAGAAGCAGAAGCCGCCGTGGCTGAAGGGTATAAGGTATTACGGACGCACCTCCTGCAGCGGACTGCCGAAGAGGGTAACAATACCTTGATGATTACCAGCCCCCTGCGGGGGGAAGGAAAGACCCTGACCGCCATCAATCTGGCCATTAGCATTTCTCAGGAGCTAAACTACACGGTGCTCCTGGTGGATGCCGATTTGCGCTTCCCCTCGATAAGCAAATATTTCGACTTGGCGGACGAGCCAGGACTTGCGGATCATTTAACCAGCGGGGTACCCATCGAGGAACTCCTGATTCACCCCGAAGGCCTGGCGAAGCTGGTTATTTTACCCGCCGGCCAGCCGGTGAGCCAGGCCGCGGAATTGCTGAATTCCCCCCTGATGCGGGATTTGGTCCAGGAACTGAAACATTTCTATACCAACCGCTATGTTATTTTTGATCTGCCGCCGGCGTTGGCTTTCGCGGATGCCTTAGCCTTCGCACCACTGATGGACGGCATCATCCTGGTGATTGAAGCTGGGAAGACCCCCAGAGAAGACATTGAGCGGTGCCAGGAGATGCTTAAGAAGTTTCGTCTGTTGGGTTTCGTCCTTAATAACGCGGACAAGACTAAGACCCAGGGCTATTACCAGGGCTATTACGATTATAAAAAACCGGCGCGGGGCGCCAGGAGAAAATTCAAGTTCCCTTTTTTCAAGTAACTTAAAAATATGTACGAGGAATTTTTCAACTTAAAAGAACGGCCTTTCACCCTGGTGCCGGATCCGGACTTTCTATACCTGAGTCCGCAGCACAAGCTAGCCAGGGCTTATCTGGAATATGGCATTTATCAACGGACCGGCTTCGTGGTGTTGACCGGGGAAGTGGGAACCGGCAAGACCACCTTGATAAAATCCCTGTTGCGATCCAGGGAAAAGAACCAAAGGCTGGGCGTGCTCTATCAAACTTCGATGGCCGCCGGGGACTTGCTGGAGGTGTTGCTGAAGGAATTTGAGGTGCGGGGCCATCATGGTAGCCGGACGACGCGACTGGCGGCCTTCAACCAGTTCTTGCTGAACGCCTATGCGCGGGGCGAACATGTCGTTCTGCTGGTGGATGAAGCCCAGAACCTGGGCCCGGAGGCTCTGGAGGAACTCAGGTTATTATCCAACCTGCAGACTGAAAAGGAACCGCTGTTGCAGGTGATTCTGGTGGGCCAGCCCAGGTTGCGGAACCGCTTGCGCCATCCAGGTCTGGCACAACTGGCCCAGCGAGTGGCGGTGCATTACCATCTGACTCCCCTGAACCTGCAGGAAACCAAGGAATATATTAACTTTCGCCTGGCCCGGGCCGGGGGCAGCGGCATCTTTACCGAATCGGCCCTGGACAAGCTCTACGACTATACCCAGGGGGTGCCACGGCGGCTGAATGCCTGGTGCGAATTGGCCCTGGTGGGCGGTTTTGCTGAAGGCCGCCACGAGATAGACGGGGAGTTTATCGATACGGTCATTGCCGCCCAGGGGGGAAGCCTGGAAGGCCAGGACGGAGTGGATAACCCTGTTTCAGAGGAACCGGCTCCCTTGCCTGGAACAACGACTAGCTGGCAAGTATCCGATAACGGCTTGCATGCGGCAGTTGAAGACTTATCGGGGCGCCTGACCAGGTTGGAGGGCATGGTGCTCGAAATGACCAGTCAGCTGGTGCCTGTCCTGACTAACTTCATGTCAAAACAATTAGTTGAGCCAGGCCAGCCATTAGAAGGCGATAGTATGCCCCGCACTTCCTTTTCAGCAGAAGTAACTGACCTTGCAGCCGTGCCACCACCCCGGCAAAGCTGGTGGTCTAGATTTTTGAAAAGTGGTAAAGACCTTTTGGGGATGTAGACCCCTGCTGTTACCCCCAAGAAATACGGATTGATGGGGTTTGGCGCCTTTGATCATCAAAATCCTTGCCCCTCCTTTGCCGGCCAATACCCTTATCCATTAAGATTCTATTGAATAGGGGATATTGGATTAGCACTCCCTAAGGACCCGGATATATGGTGTTATTTAAGACCAAAATCTCCTTTGGTCAAATAGCTTTGGGGCTTATCCTGGCCGGGGCAATCCTCTTGTTCTACTGGCCGGCCCTGGTTAGCCTGGCAAATTCGCTTACAGGAAATGAAGACTATTCCTTCGGACTGCTCTTGCCCTTGGTAAGCGCTTATCTGATCTACCTGAAATGGCCGAAGCTGCGCCGGCACCACTGGCAACCCTCCTGGATGGGCCTGGCCGTCATCTTTTTGGGTTTTGGCATTTATGTCTTGGGCGATCTGGCCGCCGCCTTTTATTTTCCCCCGTTCTCCTTTATCGTGGTGCTTACCGGTCTTCTCTGGCTCGCCGGCGGCTGGGCCCTGGTGTGGGAACTGGCCTTTCCCCTCTTTTTATTGTTTTTTATGATTCCTTTACCCGCCATGGTCATGAAAACCTTGACCTTGCCGCTGCAGATGATCTCTTCCAAGTTGGCCTCTGGGATGCTCCAGGTCATCGGCATCCCGGTGCTGCGCCAGGGGAACGTCCTCGACCTGGGGGTGCGGCAATTGCAGGTGGTCGATGCCTGTAGCGGCCTGCGCTATATCCTGTCGCTTTCTGCCTTGGGCCTCATCTACTGTTATTTCTACCAGCGCAGCCTCTGGAAGGCTGCTATACTCCTCATCTGTATAATCCCCGCGGCCATCCTGGCCAACGCCCTGAGAGTCGCCGCCATGGCCCTCTTTCCCGCCCTCCAGGAAGGCTTCTGGCACAGCTTCTCCGGCTGGCTCATCTTTGTGGTGGTTTTCGCCCTGCTGGCCCTGGTCAACTGGCTCTTGGATTACCTGAAACCCCCGGTCTCCCCACCGGAGGAGGACGCCGGCGTCGCCACGGCCGGTGCCGCCGAGACGCCGGCCGCCCCCAGGCCCTCCTATACCCCGTATCTGCTGGCTACCCTGGTCCTGGTGCTGGTGGCGGGCCAAATCGCCCTCAGGGTGGCTCGTGCCCCCGCGGTCCCCCTCCTGCAGAGTTTGGATAACTTCCCCTTGCAGTTGGGGGCTTACCAGGGCCGGCGCACCTATTTGGACCGGGCCATGGCCACGGCCGTGGGGGCCGATGCCTACCTGGAAGCCGACTACACCAGCCCCGAATCGGAGCCGGTGTCCCTGTGGATCGCTTATTTTGAAAGCCAGAGCCAAAAGGTGGAAGGGCGGGTTCACTCCCCCCTCATGTGCCTGACTGGAGGCGGTTGGCATATCCTGGAATCCAGGATAGAGGAAGTGGCGCCGGGTTTGCCGGCGCGTTATTTGCTGATGGAACAGGGCGGCTCCCGCATGGTGGTTTATTACTGGTATATCGAGCAAGGCCGCTGGTTGGCCAGCGAATATTCCTCCCGGCTGTTTATGGGCTGGAACGGCCTGATCAAACGCCGCAATGACGCCGCCCTCGTCCGCCTCATCACCCCGGCCGGCGGGGATGTGGCTCAGACCCGGGAGCGCCTGACTGCCTTCGCCCGACTGCTGGTGCCGGTGCTGCCGAAATTCATTCAGGAATAATCCTGATAAGCTGCGGCGACTTGCAAAATTCCAAGACATCCATGATTTTATCCCTAATTAGTTCAAACGTTAGTCACCGCCAATACTTAATGGTCCAAAGATATCACTATGAATCTTAAAAACATTTTCTATCCAGAAAGTAGATTTGGCGGGTTTTCTGATATAGACGGAATTATCGCTTCTTATAGCAGGTATGCCATTGTCCAACCTTCATCCATTGTCTTGGACGTTGGCTGTGGCAGAGGAGCCCACTCTACTGATGACATAATATTTAGGAAAGACTTACGGGTACTTAAAGGTAAGTGTAAAAAAGTCATCGGAATCGATGTGGACCCAGCAGCTCAAGCCAATCAATTTATTGACGAATTCTATCTTATCGAAAGTAACCGCTGGCCATTAGCAGATGAATCAGTAGATGTATGCATCTGCAATTCTGTCTTAGAGCATATTGAGGACCCAGATTTATTTTTTTCTGGATGCCGGAGGGTGATTAGAGTCGGGGGGTATTTGTGTCTAACCACCTCCAATATCCTTAGTTACTTAGGTGTGCTGTCAAAAATTATTCCTAATAAATATCATTCCCAAACTCTAAAAAAGGTCCAGCCCAAGCGGTAAGACATTGATGTTTTCCCGACATACTTTAAATGTAATACTCTGGGGAAATTGCGCAAAATGTTAACTGAATATGGTTTCGATCATTGCGTTTATGACTATGAAGCCGAACCATCTTATTTGCATTTTTCTCGGTTTCTTTATTGGTTGGGAACAATTCATCAATAATTTGCCCCCAGTATATTTAAACCAGCTATTTTTGCATGTGCCAGAAAGTTAATATAGGAAAATTATACGTTGGATCAAATCGTTACTTTTAAGAATAAATCCTGAAGAGAAGCTATACCATTAGTTATTTTCTTCTACCTTGATACATACTCGCTAAACTGAATTAGAAAATCGACGTTGTACCATCAATTTATTTTCTCTGGCAGGGATGTCGAATTGTTCATTATATAATCTCCACATTTATGGTTTTTTTTCAATTAACCATAAATCCGGAGGCCGTTGATGCACGAGGAGGGAAAATGAAAAAAAGCTCATATCCCTGGCTCAAGTTTAAGGCAAATGTCGTTTTCCTTTTCCTGGGCACATTGATTTGGACCGGTTGCCTTAAAACCGCGATAGCTTACGCTTCCGCCCCTACCCCGATCTTCTCTGAATCTTTTGATAGTCTTAGTTCCATCAAGGCCAACCAAGGCACCTCTAGCGGGATTACTCTTGAACGGGGAAAATCAGGCAAAGGCGTGTTAATTGAAGGAAATGGCACTCTCTCCTATCCGGTCAAAGACCACTTTGACTTTCAGAAGGGAACCATTGAGTTTTGGATAAAGCCAAAATGGGATGGCAACACCACCCAAAGCAGGTGGATTTACAAGATAAAATGGAACAGCAACCAGAGTTTAGACATATTCTTAGGCCACAATCCTGATTTGCACGGCGGCACATCTGAAAACTATCTTATGGTTCTATTTAATGACCATGGCAACCCGGACCGCCGCACGTTTTCCAGGGTTCCAATGCAATGGAAACCCGATGAGTGGCACAAGGTTATAATATATTGGGATTTCAGCATTCCTGCGGATGCCAAGAAAAACCCCCAAAGCTACCTGGTTTTCAGAATGGATGATATATTTGCCAATTGTGTATTTGTGCCACCGGTGGTGCAGGAACCGTTGAGCAGCGATGCCAGGATTACCGTGGGTCAAGATAATGTCGTAGGCCGATATCCGGTCAATGCGGTTCTGGACGAGCTTAGAATCTATAACGTCTCTCTTCTTCCTGTAGTACCTTTCCCGGCCTTTCAATTCAACCCCCAGAAACCCGCAACAGAAGTTACTTTCCGGAAACTTTTTGCCAATGATGGTTTTTGCAGTCCTTTTAAAACCTACAATGATTCACCCAATGATTGCCCCAAGTTGGATGATGCGATTCGACCAAATGAGACGATCTTTTTTTTCCAAAGGCCGGCCTTTGAAAGGGTGTATGAAAACTACGTGCCCAAAGAAGAAGAGATGCATCGAACCCTCAACTATCAGGCAGCCCCGGGTGAATTTGAAACCCTCTTTTTCAATGTTTATTCCCGCCTTGATTTGAATAATGTTACGGTCACTAACACGGAATTTCGTGGGGCTAGCGGCAACATCCCCAGAGCTAATTTGGACTTGCGTGTCGTCAGGAACTGGTTCCAGGCCGGTACTTTTAGTGTGGCCGACCAGCTCCCCCATTATGTCCCCGAGCTTCTCTTGCACAATGACCAGATACGCTACGAGCTTGACCCGACGCTATCATTCACGCATATTCCCTCCATCCCCATTCTTGACCACGTGAAAACCCAAATTGCTCAATACACCACCCGTCAATTCGCCCTGTTGGTCAAGGTTCCGTCCGACGCCCCAGCAGGCCAATATGTTTGCACCGTCACCCTAAAAGCCAATGGGATTCAAGCCCAAAACGTCACACTGAATCTTGAAGTTTTGCCATTCAAGCTCCGTGATCCAGGCAAGCGCTTTACCATCTTTCATGGCACGTGGTCTTCGTATCTCTATGCCAGAAATAATGACGCCTACCGATGGGAGATCTTCGCCAAAGAAAACCAGGATATTCGTAATCACGGTTTTAACGGCCTGATCCTTAGCACCGTCAATGATTATCTGCAATTCCCCCACATGAAGTTGTTTGAGGTGAGGAAGAAAAAAGTGGAGATGGCCAGGGCCGCCGGATTTAAATGGCTGGTGCTGGAGCAAGTGTGGGATCCCAAGAAATTCAGCCAGGAAATCACCCCTGCTTACCGGGATTTGCTGGTCCAAAATGGTTTTGAACCTTATTTTACCGGACTCTATGAGATTTCTATTGGAAATAAATATTTGCCTGATAACTTTCGCAATTATATTAAAGTAGCTTCACTCATCCACAGCATCGGGGCAAAAGTAGTCGGCGGCGGCGGGAGATGGGTATATGAACGGCTTAATAATCCCCATGACCCCATCTATGCCTCCTTCCCGCCGGGCACTCGTGAACCGTTCGACTGGGGAACTTACTTTGGCTATGCTCCGAATGCCATTGGCCAATACTATGTGGATATTATGCGTGGAGAAAGAAAAAAAGATCCCCATATGATAGAAACCAGTTATTTCAGTTCCCAGGATGAGAATCCCCAATTTGATAGATATTATTGCGGCTATTTTCTTTGGGTAACCGGCCTGGACGGCTGTGCCCCCCATGCCTATCAGGCCCAGGACGGTATGAACTGGTATAACGATTTCGCTTACCGTGATCAGAGAAGAGTTCGGCCCGGCGCTTTGACGTATCCCAGCAAAGAAGGGCCGGTTCCCACCTTTCAATGGGAGGCCACGCGGGAAGGCATCAAGGATTTAAAATACCTGGCCACCTGGCAATACTACCGGGACCAGGCAGCCCAGACCCACCCTGATCTAGTCCGGCAGTCTGAGACCGTAGTGAACAACCTGCTGGAGCATTACCAGGATCGGGATAATACCTGGAATCCGGCGGTTTTTCGAGTCTCCATGGCTCAATACGAAGCTGATCGCAAAACCATTATCAATGAAATCAAAAAGCTGCAAAAAGTAAGCGAATGATTACAATTAAGGCATATCATAAATAATAATTATTTATCATTTATTGGGACTAACTGAGAATGATAGTTTAATTAAGCCTATTTATGGTAGGTAATGCAAAGGGGTTCCACCGTCTTTTACGTAAGTTCTTGTCTTCGATACCGGCACGAGGTTATTCTGCTTGAGCGTTAAACGCCGCATTATCTTTGGGATCGCCTCGGGTTGGGGCAGCAAGGCGGTAGGTATCCTGCTCAATCTGGTGCAGATTCCCTTGTTATACCGCTATTTACCTGCTGAAATAGTGGGTCTGTGGTTCCTGATGATTGGGGCTCAAATGGTGGTAGGTGTGTTCGACTTGGGCTTCGGTCAGACGCTCCAGCGTCGTATTGCTTTTGCCAAGGGGACCTGCGGCTCAGACCCGGGAGCGCCTGGCGGCTTTAGCCCGCTTGCTGGTGCCGGTACTCCCCAAATTCATTCAGGAATAATTTTGGTAAGCTGCGGCGACTTGCAAAATTTCCAAGACATCCATGATTAGCAGGCTATTAAATCGGATCAATACTCTGACGCTGGTTCCCCGTCAGTGCGTCGCGGTGCTGCGCCTGAAAACCTTCGACACCTCCACCCCCGAGGGACGCTCCAAGGAGCGCTACCGCCGCGCCGCCCTCACCGCCCTGGCTCAGGCATTTGCCAAGGGCGTCGGCATATTGACCATGCTCATCTCGGTACCCCTGACCTTGCACTATCTGGGGGCAGAGCGCTATGGCATGTGGATGACCATCAGTTCCGTGATTTTGATGATCGGCTTTGCCGACCTGGGTATGGGCCTGGGGCTGCTTAACGTTGTTTCCGAGGCGCATGGCCGGGAGGACCGCCAGGCTGCGGCCGGTTATGTTTCCAGTGGCTTTTTTATGCTCTCCGGCATGGCGGCCCTTATCCTTATTTTCTTCGCCCTGGCTTATCCCTTGGTCCCCTGGCCCAGGTTATTTAACGTCAAGAATATCCTGGCATCCCAGGAAGCCGGGCCGGTGATGGCGGCCTTCATGGTCTGTTTTGCCTTAAACCTGCCCCTGGGAGTGGTGCAGCGAGTGCAATTGGCCTACCAGGAGGGCTTTCTTAATAGCCTGTGGGAAAGTGCGGGAAAGGTCCTGGGCCTGCTTGGCCTCTTTCTGGTAATTTACCTGAAAGCCGGCCTGGTCTGGCTGGTCCTGGCGGTGGCCGGGGGGCCGGTTCTGGCCTGGCTTTTAAACAGCCTGGTCGTGTTTAATTACCAGCTCCCTCGGTTGCGACCTCGCCTGAAATCTTGCAACATTGCCTTCGCCCGCAAGATATTCAAGATCGGCCTCTCTTTTTTCGTTCTTAATATGCTGGTAAAATTAACCTATTCCTCCGATAACCTGATCATCGCCCAATTGTTGGGGGCAGAGGCGGTCAGCCAATATGCTGTTCCGGCCCAGATGTTCGGTGCCTGCCTTATCACCATGAACATGGTGCTCGCTCCCTTGTGGCCGGCCTATGGAGAAGCCATGGCCCGGGGAGAAATGGCCTGGGCTGAAAAGACCTTAAAGCGAACCTTGGGGCTTTTGCTTGTGGTGGTGGGAATACCGTCAGGATTGCTGGTTATCCTGGGCCCCTGGTTGCTGAAACTCTGGGTAGGCGGTAGGATAACTCCATCCTTGCCTCTCTTGCTGGGGTTCGGGATATGGACCCTGATTTTGTCAATAGGAAGTTCTATGTCGATTTTTCTTAATGCAGCCAATATCTTCCAGTTTCAAATCATTTGTAACGTCCTCACCTTTGTCACCTCGTTGCTGGCCAAGGTTTTGCTGGCCCGAAGTTTTGGCTTGCCGGGGGTAGTTTGGGGTACGATAATTGCCTTTTTCTTCTGTTTTTTACTGCCATATTCTATATACTTAGCACGATTATTTGCCAATCGCGCGGCGGAAAGCTCAAAGAAAATTGCCTGAAATTGTAAAATTGAGCCTTATTTTCAACTTTTATAATTGGAGATAAATAATGAAACTTGTTAAAATAGAGGGTCTTATAAAGAAAATATGCAGAATGTTTAATATCGACATTCACAGGATTCCGGAGCACGAGAAAAACTTATCCGTGGCTTAATCGATACAATATAAATTCTATTTTAGATATAGGAGCAAATGTTGGGCAATTTTTATTACTAATCCATAAATTCCTTCCGAACAGCCAAATATACTGCTTCGAACCCTTAAAAGATGCGTATTCCAATTTAGTTGAAAATGCAAATAAATTGACTAATATAAAGACCTTCAATATTGCTTTAGGAGATTTTAATGGGAAAAGCAAAATAAATAAGTATGAATTCCATGCCGCTAGTTCTCTATTAAGAGCTTCACAATTATCACGGAATTCATATCCATATATTGGTAGTAGCCTGGAGGAGGAAATAACAGTTGAAAGATTAGACGATTTTATTATAGAGCAGCAGATCAAATTACAACATAATATTCTTATAAAAATGGATGTTCAAGGATTCGAAGACAAAGTGATTAAAGGTGGATGTCGCACAATTGCCCAAAGCAAAATTATAATAACAGAAGTTGAATTTCATGAATTATATGAAGGACAGGTGCTTTTTGATGGTATTTATGACCAGCTCGGTAAGTTAGGCTTTAGCTTCAAGGGTATAATTAGCACATCTCTTAACCCAAATGACGGGCTGCCATTATTTGCCGATGCTGTTTTTATACGGCAAAGCTAATTATGACTTTAGAAATTAGCACGGCCTTCGGTTGGCTCGGCATCGGACTGGTGGTGGGCCTCGGCCTGTTGCCAGGTCACCAGAGATGAAAAGCCAAAAGAGATTGTAGTGGGCATTCCCGCCAGACCAAAAAATACACCGGGTGAAATAAAATAATAATAAATAGGCAATTAAAATGTTTGGTTTAAGTGTAGAAATTGGCACAGCCTTTGGTTGGTTGGGTATCGGACTGGTCCTGGGCCTCGGCCTGCTGCTGCTGTTCTTCCGGCCGTACTGGGCCTTCCTATTCGGCGTCTTCATTTTGACGGCCGCTCCCGCTAACGCGAACCTGGCCAGGACGGAGGAACTGGGGGCTTATTTCCAAGTGGGCGACGCCTGCGTGCTGGTCATGATCCTGGCCTGCCTCTGGGAAAGGAAACGGGCCCTGCTCCTTCCGGCCCCTGCCGTGGTTTTGTCTGCCATCCTGACCATGGGATTTCTCAACGGTTTACTGCATATGGGCCTCACCTACGAACTCATGCGCTCCCTGCGCTGGGGTCTCATTTTCCCCCTGCTGATTTTCCTGGCCGCCAACCTGGTCCAGGACGACCGCAAGGTCCGGCCCCTGCTCCTGATCCTGGTGCTGGCCGGCATCGCCGCCGCGGCTCAACATCTGTTGTTACTGGGCGCCGAAACGAACTTGGTGGAAGAAAATGTCGGTGCCGTCAGGACCAACCAGTTTATTCAGGCGGGCACGTTTTTCTGGCTGTTGGCGGGTTTTTATGTTGCCGGGGGCAGCATCCCCCGCCCCTGGGTGCAAACGGCCATCGGCGCCTTATTTCTGGCAGGCGTTATCGCCATGCAGACCCGCTCCCTCGGCCTGGCCTTTTGCGGTGGCCTGGTGGTCTATTACCTTTGGTTCCTCAAGGGGCCCCAGGCCTATCGCTGGCAGAGATTCAAGGGGCTGCTGCCCATCTTTGGCCTCGGGTTTCTCATGTTGGCCGTTATGGGCCTGACGGCCGTGATCTCCGGCTATGGGGAGCGCTTTACCAAGACCGTGGAAGGCGGCCAAGATACTCAATCCAGATGGAATGACATTCGGGTTGAACTGGGCGACTGGCTGGATAGCAATCAGGTGATCGGCCGAGGCCTGGATTACTATGAAGGTAGCAAAAAAGGTCGCAAATCAGGTGTTTCATTAATCGGAAGAACCGGGGTTGCTTATGGCCATGTGGGCTATGTCACCTATCTCTCTCAACTGGGGCTGATCGGTTTCCTGGTTTACGGTTTCTGGCTGCCCCTGGCCATACTGAAGCGGTCTCGACGCCTGTTGCAACAGCCTCACGCGCCGCCCGAGACTATTTATCTGGCAGCCTTAACCGGGGCCTGTTTCATCTTTATGCCTCTGTGTAATATGATGAGCGGCAGCTTGTTGAATATCACTTATGTCCCGGGTATTCTGGGCGGGGCGGTGTGGGGGATCATGGCTTTTCAATCTGCCCCCGTTGCGGAAGGTGCTCTGGGGCCCAAAATGTTGAATCCAACTCAGGTATAATTCTGACGAAATCTGCCATGAGAATCGCCTTTGCAGTCTTTGACGACTTCCCCGACAGCGGGGCGGTGGGCCGCCGATACCAGATGCTGGCCTCCGGTTTGGCTTCCCTGGGACATGAGGTCCATATCATCGCTCCCTTTAAATTTTCCCCCGGCGCTTTGACCGGCGAGATTGACGGAGTGAAGCTGCACTGGGGAGCTCATCTGGAGCGCAATGCGGCCAACACCACTTTGGCCCGGGTCAGAAAAAGATTATCGATGTATAATACCTGTCGGAGGCTTTTGCGCCAGGGACTCGACTGGCTGATCAAGCGCTTGGTCAAAGTGGGAGCCAGAGTATTTTACCATGCCCGGCGGTGGTATGTGCATATCGCCTCGGCCTTTCCCCTGGCTCACCATTACCGTGCGGTGCTGGCCCGGGGTTCATAGGCCGCAAATCCATGAGGTGCCTGTTTACCAAGGGAGAGGTACGCCCTAAATCGGAAGAAAAGATACTTTTTCAGCGAAATATATTCTACCGTACCGTCAAGGCGGGGATTCGGTGTCAAGAACAGAAGCTTTGGGGAATTTTCCCCTGGCAAAGGGGTCCCCAAAACCATTTTTGGACTGTGGAGGCCAAGGTTGCCCCCATAATCTCGGATAAAAGGGGTGATTTATTATGCCCAGTCAAATTTTACTAAAATTGCTAAAGATATTCGGACATCAGGATTGGATATCGATTGTGATCAGGGATAGGATTATAAGGTATTTTATAAATCCTCATACAATTAATAGTTTTGAATTCGAGACAAACTATTTGGGGTTGAAATTTAAAGGAAATTTGAATAGCGTAATAGATTTTTATATTTATTTTATGGAATTTGAAAAGGGGATTCTTTTTTTAATGAGAGATTTACTCAAAGAGAAGCCAGGGTGTGTTTTTATTGATATTGGAGCCAATGTAGGCGTTCACTCTTTATTTATGTCTAATTTCTGTTCTCAAGTTCATTCATTCGAACCATACCAAAAAGTAAGAGAAAGGTTAATTCACAATATGCAATTAAATCAAATCAATAATATCATTGTTCACGATATTGGATTGGGATCTAAAGATGAATACCTTGATTTTTTTGTACCAATTGGGGCTCACCAGGGGGAGGGTTCTTTTTTGTCAGAACATAGGGGAGACAGTAAATTAATTGGTAAATTAAAAGTAGTAAATGGAGATTCCTATATTTCAAGACTTCAATTAAATAATATTGGTCTCATTAAAATCGACGTAGAAGGGTTTGAAAAAGATGTTTTGATTGGCCTTGAGAACAGCTTAAAAGTTTATAGACCATTTATTGTTATGGAATATTCTACAACAACAAAAAGTAAGATGAGCCTTAAAGAATTAAAAGAAATCTTGCCTGCGGGGTATATTATGAAGGAGATCAATATAGATAGAAAATTCTGCATGTTTTTCAACAGAATGAATTACCAATTATTTGATATTAATTTTAATAAACAGGCCGGCATTAATCTATTACTACTGCCTGCAATAAAATAGAAGGCGCACGTAAAAAAGAGGCAATAATTGATATTGTTAAACTTATTAAGTGCAATCACAATTATGCAGGTTTTCGAGATAATCTATACCGAGGTTTTTAGCATACGGGTTCTGTATGACTAGAGCAATTCTATTATTTTAAAAACCATTTAAAGGAGAAATTTAACATGTCCGATAAAGCCAAGACAATAGTAACGCAAGTCATCAGAAAAATAGGAGTCGACATAGTACGATATGGTCCTGCATCTCATTTCCATTCAATTCACTATTTACGGCATAACGCACGAAGGCTGGAGCACCTCGCGAGCCTGAGAATTCCAGTAGCGGGAATGTCAATTTTAGAGGTTGGCGCTGGTATTGGTGATCATTCCCATTACTATATCGATAGAGGGTGCAGGATAACCATCACTGAAGTACGAACGGAGAATCTTCAATACTTAAGAAAGCATTATCCGAGCTGCGATGTTCAGTTTCTTGATATGGAACGTCCATCTGACGTCAAAGGTTCACCATTTGATGTGGTCCATTGTTATGGTATTCTGTATCACCTGAATAATCCCGAGCAAGCTCTATCGTTTCTCAGTAAGAACACTAAAAAAATGTTATTTCTCGAAACATGCGTCTCATTTGGTGAAGACGAAGTAATAAACCTCACAAGGGAGTTGCAAAGTAACCCGACTCAGGCTCACTCCGGAACTGGCTGTAGGCCAACAAGAGCATGGTTATATAAGAAGCTTCAAGAGTTTTTTGAATATGTCTATCTTCCAAAAACACAACCAAACCACGAGGAATTTCCACTAGACTGGACTGCTCCAGAGAAGCATATAGCTATCCTACAGAGGGCTATATTCATCGCTTCCCGTAAGCGGTTAGAAAACCCCACACTAACGCCATGTTTGATCATTAAGCAAACACGGCATGAATAATTTCATAGTTAATATTATGCCAGATAATCACTTTTTTAGAGTCTATTAGCTACTATAGACAACAAGTCGCTGCATCAGGCCGCTATTCAGCTGCACTCCATGGGGCCAGATGAGATCTGTCGTTAAGAATAGAGCTAGATATGCGGCAACTTTGGGCACAGTGCTATTCGTTAGAGCAATTTCATCATTTTTAAAACCATTTTTAAATGGATTCAGTTTATTAAATAAGATTAATAAGCATGCTACTAAATCTGCTCCACTCTTTGATCATATGATATTGATCGGCAAGAAAACGTTATGAAAATCGCCTTCGCAGTATATGATGACATTTTGGGGGGCGGGCCAGTGGCCCACCGGGTTCAGATGCTGGCTCAGGGTCTGGCCTCCCTTAACCACGAGATGCTCATATTCTCACCTTATCGATATCAGCCCGGGCCTTTATCGGTCAACCTTGAAGGCATCACGTTATATTGGGGAGCATGTATTGACAGGCAATCAGCTGACCGTTTATTCCATATATTGAGAAAAAGGTACCTTATCTTTAAAACTGCCAGGAGGGTGCTGCGCCAGGGGGTTGACTGGTTAATCCTTTACGACATGGGCCTTGATGGGCTGCCATTATTCCTTCTGGCGAAGCAAGCCGGCTGTCGGGTGGCGGTAGATAATTGTGACATTAATTATATTTATACAAAAACATCCCTAAGGGACATTTACCTGAATATATCTCAACAGATTGGTCACCGCTGCATAGCCCCGCACCTCGACCTGAACTTTGTCATTAGCAGATATATTGACAAACATTTGGAGGCCATTGCGCCCAAAGTGCCCCGGGTAATGGTCCCGGCACCGGTGGACATTGATAAATTCCAGATTCGGGAAAAAGACGCTCAAACTTTCCGTGACCGATTCGCTCTCCAGGATTCCTTCATCATTGGCTACTTTGGCAGCCCCCATAAAGTCAAAGGCCTGGAAATTCTTCTGCAAGCCGCCGGGTTACTGGCTAAGCAAGGTAAAAAGTTCAAGTTACTGATCACCGGGAGAACGGATCGCAATCCCCATCTCTTGCGAATAATAGATGAATTCGGGTTGCGAGATTGGATTGTTTTGACCGGATTCATTCCCGATGAAGATTTGATTGCGGCCATGTCCGCAGCGGACATCCTGGTGGAACCGAAAATCGAGCATGGCGCCAACTGGGCCGCCTTTCCGCAAAAGCTGGCGGAATACCTGGCCATGGGTAGGCCGATCGTGGCCTCAGCCATAGGAGATATCACCCAATACTTGCAGGACCAGGAAAATGCGCTCCTGTGCCGGGCCGGGGATTCCCATTCATTAGCTGACGCCTTGGAAAGAATGATGCAAAACCGGGCATTGCGAGAAAAGGTTTCGCTTAATGCGAGACAGACGGCCGAGAAATATTTCGATTGCAGGATTATTGCCCGGCAGGTGGAATCAGCATTATTGCGGTAAAGGGTCAACTCAGCAATGAAGCCGAAATTAGCGATCTTACAGTTTCATCCGGCTCCTTATCGCGATCGGATTTTTGAGGAGGTTATGGCGCGAGGAAGAATCGATATAAATGTCCTTACCATGTCGCCAATCGATTTCGGACATAAGTACAGGCCCCAACATACCCTTGGTTACCCTCATCAATATTTAGGGAAGGCTTTCCGGTTCAGGTATCTCGGTTTTTTCCATCCGGGGATATTTAAAGTACTTTCCCGCCTCCATGCCGATGCCTACCTTAGTCATATTGGCAGTATTACCGGAATAATAATGACCTGTTTTGCCATGGTCAATCGAAAACCTTTAATATTGCCCAGCGACTCAATATTTTATAGTAAATTTCAAAAAGTATCTTATCAGAGTTTACGTGAATTCGCCATTCGACAGTTATTAAAACAAACTGCGGCCGCCTGGGTCCCCGGCAAGGCTTCGCAAGAATATCTGGAATATTACGGTCTCCCCAAAGACAGGATCTTTCAAGGAGCCTACTGTTTGGACATCGATTACCTTCTCAGATTATCCGAACCTGCTCGATCCAAGCGCAAGGAGCTCCGCAAACAAATTAACGTAGATGCTGATGATTTCCTCTTTTTATTTGTCGGCAGGATGCTCCCTTTTCGAGGAGTAAAATGTTTATTAGAAGCCTTTTATCTGGTGAAAAACCATTTTAAAAATATTAAATTGCTGTTGATCGGAGATGGACCCGAGAAAACCGAACTTCAGGCAAAGGCCCATTTGCTAGGTTTGCAAGATATTATCTTTTTAGATCCATTACCTATGAATCAGCTCACAGGTTATTATGTCGCATCTGATGCCTATGTCACCGCGGCTCTGTGTGAAAATTATTCTCTGGCGCTGGCGCAAGCCGCCATTTGTGGGCTGCCCCTGATCAGTACCGATCAGGTCGGGGCTGCCAAAGATTATCTGGTAGAGGGGATAACCGGCTTTGTCGTGCCTCCGGGAGATAGTCAAGCCTTTGCGGCAGCCATGCAAAATTTGCTCACCTCAAAGGGCTTGGCAAGTGCTATGGGGCAAGAAGCCGCGGTACTGGCGCGGCCTCGCACGATCGCCTGGGGGGCTGAGCAATTGGAAACCGCGGTCTTCCGAGCCCTGGATACCCCCAAATAACCAAAATCTCTGAAAGAGGAGACCGTTGCAAAGCTTGCGAAATTCTTGCGACTAGACTGTGCTTCACGGGCGCGGCGCCCCCACGGCCCCTTGTTTAGGTGAAGATGCAGCGGTGGTCATGGCTACCGCGTAACTTGGTTAGTTAAAATTGATATCAATTAATGAGATTACTATGCATAATTTGGAGAAACTGATGGAGAAATTTAGCAAAATTCATCTTGGATGCGGAAGCAAGACCCCTTCGAACTGGCTTAATGTTGACGGTTCTTGGAATGCATGGTTATCACAACATGCAACTATAAGACAAATTATTAATTTATTAAAGATTGTACCCAAGTGTCAAATTGAGATAAACTGGGCACAAAACATTTATATTTATGATATAAGAAAACCATTACCATTTGAGACTAATTCATTTGTTGCGGTCTATGCTTCTCATCTATTAGAACATATATACCTTACAGAAGCCAAGAGTTTATTAAAAGAGTGTTTTCGAGTGCTAAAATCTCAAGGAGTTCTCAGAATGGTGGTCCCTGATTTAAAAGCAATTATTAATGAATATATTACTGGAGTCGAGTCGATAAAATTACCTTTAATGGATGATATAAAAACTAGAGCCGATATTCTAAATAGAAAACTTTATTATAGATATCCTTTCCCTACTAAAGGGAGCATCTTTTATAAGATTTATACAGCATTAACAGATTTTCACTTGCATAAATGGTCATACGATGCAGATTCTTTGATTTATTATATTAATTGGGCTGGATTTCAAAATGTTAAAGAAATGGGACCTTTTGAAAGTAGGATAGAGGGAATTGAAGAAGTAGAAAGCCTGGATAGAATTATTAATGGGATGGGAATATGTATAGAAGGAATTAAACCATGATTATCAATTTATTGAATAATTCCTATCTTAAGATTAATTTATTTACCATTACAAAATTAAGCATGGTTGAATGGAGGTAGGAGACACCATTCAAACCACTCGTTGAAATTAATTTTATAAACATACTAAGCTTAGTATGGCAGTTGGAAAAGTAAACCCTCGATGAAAATAAAAATATTTAAATGAGCGCGGTCAAAATACAAATTATGAAAATTGCCTTCTTCGGTGCCTATCGCTCCTTCGACTATTTTAAAATCGGGGGCACGGAATCCTTCACCCGACGGTTGGCCGCAGCTTTGGTGGCCGCCGGCCATCGAGCCGATTTTATTATCTATGGGACCCCCACCTCCCACGTCCAGACCGTGGGTCCAGGGATTGGCCTTTACTCCTTTACCGACTTACAAGAGGCGTGCGAGGCTCTGGTCAAAAACTACGAGCAGGTCTTAACGTTGCATCTCATCGCCGCGGATCGATTCCGTTACCTCCGTTTTCGGCGCCGTAACGGCCACCGGTTGCGTTTTCATCGGATTTACTTCAATTGGACTGACTCCCCCATCCGGCGGACGGCGGCCTTTGTGGATGCCCGCCTCTATCCCTTCAATGGCCGCCTGTTCTGTATTTCTCCTCGTCAATTCAGGTATGTAAGCCAGTGGTCCGACCGGGCCGTTTGGCTGGTGCCGCCGGTAGCGGAACCTTACTTCCTCGCCCCGGTGGCCAAGCCGACCCATGATAAGCTTCATGTCACTTATGTCGGCCGCACCGAAGCGGCTAAAGGCATCGAGGCGGTTATCCGCGCCTTCACCCAATTAAAGAACTCGCCGCGGTTTCACGGGGAAATTCACGGCTTTCACCACCGGACGTTGCCAGCCTCCGTCCAAGTGCACGATTGGCTTAGAGACCAGCAGGACATCAGTTACTCTTATACGCCGTTCGAAAGCTATTCCCCGGAGCTGGAAGACAACCTCCGGCACCTCCTTAAAGAGACGGATATCCTGCTCTTGCCTTACCAACAACTGAGCAGTACCATCGATACGCCCATGCTTCTGCTGGAGGGCATGGCTTCCCTGTGCGCCGTCATCGCCCCGGCGGCGGGGAGTATCCCGGAGATTTACGGCTCCAGTGCATTTTTACTTTCCGAAAAACACGACGACATCGCATGTATAATTAACTGGGTGCTGGCATCACCGCAGCGCTTAGCCGATGAACGGCAGCGCATCTTCCAGCGCAATGCCGAACTGGGTTTTCAGGCGGCCCAGGTGGCGGCGCGATTGCTGGAGGCCATTGCATGACCACGCCAAAACTTAGCCGACCCTTTCCTAAGGCCGCGTCCGGCACGGAGCCTGTCCGCGAGGCCCTGGCGCCACCTTCTTTTCCTACCACCGGTGAATTTTTGGCAGAGTTTTTTGCCCAGCTGCAAGAGCAGGCCATTGATTATGCGGTGCTCCGCAACTATCAAGGGCTCCCCGAAAAACCGGGCAGAGACATCGACCTGCTCACCGCCGATTACGCCGGCTTCGTGGCCATCTTGCTGGAAACCGCCAGGCGGGCGGGATATGCGGCCCGGATTTTCAGAAAATATGACGGCATGGATAAGTTTCACCTGGTGCGGTGGTGCCGCGGGCTGGAGGTTCTGGAGATCGATGTGGCCTGGGCCATCCGGTGGAAAGGTATCTCCCTGGTGTCCGCCGATTTGCTGGAGTCTTGCCGGCGTCCCTGCCAAGGGTTTTTCACTCTTTGCTCGGGGGCCGAGGCCGCCATCTCCCTCATGAAGCAGGTGATGTATCATGGGACCGTGCCGGAAAAATACAAACCCCAGCTGGCGCGCCTGGCCGGCGCCGATCGCGCCGGTTTTTTTACGGCTCTCTCCACCTGCTTCGGCGACGCCTTGGTGACCAAGCTTTTTGATCTCACCTGTCAAAGCAACTGGCAGGGAATCGAAACCCTGGTACCGGAGCTGCGGCGCCAAGCCGCGGCCAGGGCCTTAACGTTAAACCCGCCTGAGCAAATATTGCGCTGGCTTAACTTCATCTGGCTGAATTTACTGAAATTCCTGCGACCCAGCGGCAGGTTCGTGGTCCTGATCGGGCCGGATGGTTCCGGCAAGTCCACCATATCCCAGAAATTGCAGGATTATCTCCAGCCCCTGTTCCAGGGGAGCCGGTATTTTCACGGGCACTTTATGATCATCCCCAGGCTGGGAGATCTGGCCAAACTGATAGGTGTTAATCCTTCCGAGAAGTCTTCGGTCATCCGACCTGACCCCCAGGCACCCGGGGAACAGGTGATAGAATTTGGCTGGCTGCGGTCGTGCATTTACCTTTTCTATTACTCCCTGGGCTACCTGCTGGGCCATGGCATGATTTTTCGGGTCCGGGGCAGAGGGGAGCTGGTTATTTTTGATCGGTATTATTACGACTATCTGATTCAGCCCGGCATGTCCCTGCCCGCCTGGCTGATCATGATGGTATTGCACCTCTTGCCCAAGCCTGACCTGGTAGTTTATCTCCGGAACGATCCCCAGGTCATACTCTCCCGCAAGCCGGAGCTGACTTTGAAGGAATTGGTCAGGCAAGGCGAGGTGTGCTCCAGGCTCATTCACCGTCTGCCCCAGGGAAGGGTGGTGGAAACCACCGGCAGTCCTGACGACACCACCGCCAAGGTCGCCAAAATGTTGGTGGACACCATGTTTCCGAGGGGTCTTACTCCTCCTGCCGAGCCTGCTATTCCTCAAATGGGTGCCGGGATATCATGAACCGATCTCTGAAGTTACTTTTTGTGCTCCCTGCTTATGAACCCGCCTGGTCTCTTGGCGGGGTGGTGCGGTGCATGAGCAATCTCTGCAGGGCCCTGGCCGGCTTGGGCCATCAGGTGACGGTTTACACCATCAATACCGATGGCCGCGGCGCAACTTTGAATGTCCCGTGCGGCCAGGCGGTGGATCAAGGCGGGGTTTCCACCTTTTATTTTCCTTCAACCTTCGGCCCCGGCGGCTTTTTCGATTCCCGCGACTTGGTGCGGCAGCTTCGTCAAACGGTCCGCCGATTCGATCTGGTTTATGCCTCGGCCATCTGGCAATGGCTGGGGTTGTCGGTATCCGCCGTTTGTGCCCGTAAGCAGGTCCCCCTAGTCATAGGTACCCACGGCAGTTTTACCAAGAAGTTACGCCGGATAAAAAGGCTGCGCAAAACCCTTTACTGGCATCTACTCCAGAAAAAGTCTTTAAATCGGGCCTCTGCCCTTCATTTTACCACCGAATATGAGCGGCGTCAGTCTGAAGATCTATTGAAAAATATTCCAAATTTTATTGTCCCCAACGGCCTCGATTGCCATTACTTCCATCCCCTAATGGAAATTCGGAATCATTTCCGGGAACGTTTCGACATTCCTCTGGAGGCGCCGCTTATCATTACGGTGGGGCGCCCTGACCCCAAAAAGAGGATTGATTTGCTTATACGATCCTTACTCCCCGTCCCCGAGATAAATCTGTTGGTAGTTGGGCCTGAATCAGGGGAGGTGACGAGCACTTGGCAGAGTTTGGCGCAAGAATTGAATGTTGCCCGACGCGTTTTCTGGCCGGGCCTGTTGGAGGGGGAAGACCTGCTGGCAGCATATGCCGCAGCGGATATATTTTCCCTGATCAGCAAAGATGAGAACTTCGGCATGGTGGTGGTGGAGGCCATGGCCTGCGGGCTGCCGATATTGATTAACCAGGAGGTCGGGTTGTACGACGAATTGAGTCATGAGGCCGGCGTTCTGACAGCGGGCCAGGATCCGGCGTCCATAAGTAAGGCCTTAAAATATTTCCTTAGCCAAGGTTCCCTGTGGTCTTCCTGGCAAGAGAATTGCCTCCGACTGGCTCGGACGGTTTTTGCCCATGATAAGGTGGCTACCCTGATGGCCCAAGCCTTCCAAGATGTGCTCCTCGGCAACCGGACTGCCGCATGCCGATGGGATTTAGGCAGTCATTAATTGCTCCCAACCAATCTGTAACTATGAGATTGACATCAGAGAAGAGAAAAGAATAATGACTCAAAATCTAGCATATGTAATCAGCATAAAATTTGCCCCGGGTTCAATGAAAGAATTCATCTTAATCGGGGAAAAATTAAGATCAAAGGGCATAAATATCAAGTACCTCTTATCAGAAGAATATGGCCTGCTCAATAATAAACCAGATAATGCCTTGTTGATCACTAAATCTCAAAATTTAAGGGACATTTTATTAGAAACCGCCAGACTCTTAATAAGTGATAATATTGATAAGTTATTTCATGGGCAACACGTTGCTTTTGTTTTATTTTATAATAATCATATTCTCAACTTGTTTATAGCTAGAAACCTCAAAAAACAATTTAAAAATGTCAGGACGCTGCATTACTATCATGATCCTTATAAACCGGACAAACGATCCTATGGTATCTTTAAGGGGCTATATATATCATTTGTTGAGTTTATAGTAAGACTGACTCTAAAATATATTGACCATGTCATTCTTGGGTCGGAATTTTCTTATGAATTATTTAAAAGTCATTATAAACAATATCGCGGGCAAATCCATATTGCCCCCTTACTAATACCTGACCAAGGATATGATAAAAATCATCACAGAGAATTCTTTTCAATTGCCGGAGCTTATAATAATGCTACTGGCCATGATGACTTTATAAATTTGGTGAATTACGCTGCCGAAAAACAATTGAATTATAAATTTGCCTTAATTAGCTCGAGTAATATTTCAGAGTTATTAAAAAAGCTATCCAACGCAGGACAAAAAATTATTAGAATTATTAATAATAAATTAATCAACGATTTTGAGATCAATGAAGTAATTCGGAATAGCTATGCAGTATTTAGGCTTGATAAGGAGGTCACCCAAAGTGGGGTCATTCCTGTCTCCTATATGAATGCTACCCCAATCATTGCCCGGGACATCCCTGGTCTGACCCAACATGTAAGACATGGTCATGAAGGGTATATTGTGCCCTGCGACTGTACCGCGCCTGATTTAATTAATGCCATGAGCCAGGTTATTGACAACTATCCACATTTATCTATGAATGCCCGGCATAGTTATGACACCATATGGAGTGAACATAATTTTGATAGATATTATAATTGGCTATTGAGTATGTTAAAATATTAGTGAAGGCCATGTTTCATTGAGGCTTGAAATAATTGGCAGGTCTGACACACTTGACTACGGTGATTTTAGCAGGCGGCCTCGGATCGAGGTTGCGTTCCGTAATGGCCGACCGGCCTAAAGTCCTGGCAGAAATTAAAGGAAGGCCTTTTTTGGCTTATCTCTTGGATATGGTGGCACACTTTGGGATCAGTGACGTGGTTTTGTGTACCGGTTATCTGGGTGAGCACATAGTTGAAGCTTTCGGAACGCGCTATCGAGGCCTGCATTTAACTTATTCCCGGGAATCGAAACCTTTGGGCACCGCCGGAGCCGTGAGATTGGCATTGCCCTTGATTAAATCGGATACCATTTTGGTAATGAACGGCGATTCTTACTGCCACGCAGATCTAACCGCGTTCTGGAACTGGCATCGGGCCAAAAAGGCAGAGGCGTCAATGCTCTTGACAAGGGTTCTCAAAACCGAACGTTATGGTACAGTAAAAGTAGATGAAGACTCCCGCGTTGTTGGTTTTGAGGAAAAAGGTGACCATGCCGGTCCAGGTTGGATTAATGCGGGCATCTACTTGATTACCCGCAGCCTTCTCCAAGCAATTCCAGAAAATAGAAAAATGTCCCTGGAACAAGAGATCTTCCCGGTTTGGATCGTCTCAGGCATTTATGGATACCAGTTAGAGTGCAGGTTTTTGGACATTGGTATTCCCGAAGATTATGCTAAGGCAGAACAATTTATAACTGCCTGCCAAAGCCTGGGAGATCACTGTGGATCTCCATGATGGAGTGAGGTTTATCAAGAGAACCATCAGGTTACATAACCGTACCGGCAAAAGCGCCAGAGACTAAGGAATCCCGCCAGGCTGGAGGACCGGCAGGGGCACAAGCCCGCCGCTCTCCTTGCCAACCCGGGAGATGATGAGAGGAAGCATGGAATGGGTCAACCTGGGGTGTTCCTCGACCGGGATGGCACCATCAATGAACAGATGGGCTATATCAATCACCTCAGCCGCTTCCGGCTTCT
>Ga0208456_1000322_pt1 | contig 35984 bp, 30 predicted proteins | sample June2015DPH_4_10_2_FD_184691 | JGI IMG/M metagenome (GOLD analysis project Ga0208456, IMG submission 184691) | Peatland microbial communities from SPRUCE experiment site at the Marcell Experimental Forest, Minnesota, USA - June2015DPH_4_100... | ecosystem: Environmental > Terrestrial > Soil >... | reverse complement strand
TACTTGCCATCCGTGGCCTCCTGTTGGTGGGTGATTTAGACACCACCATTCTGACAGGAGGTCACGTCTTGCGCAAATGCTGTAAATACAGTTCTGGCGCGGAGTTACGCTTAAGTTGATGCCATTAACCACAGTTCGCCTTCCATGGCTGACCTCCTTGTCGCGAAACAAAAGGCCAGTCTGGAGGCGAACTTCTTTTTCTGTAAAGAGTTATTCCGCTAATGAAAAAAGTTGGGTACCCCGGGGGAGGGTAGGGGTGGGGGTGTTTTTGAAAAGCCCCGATGTTTCCAACAGAGGGCGGATTTCTCCAATCTCTTTACTTCGGTATCTTACGCAAACGTTGATTCGCGGACGCTCAAGCGGGCGTTCGCGGCTGCTCTGGCGAGACTTGGCTTGGTTCTGCGCGCCGTGCGCGGCCATCACAGCCTCCGATTCGTCCCGAAGGGCTGGGCATTTGCGTCTTGAGTGGTTCCGAACTCCAATCTCATCGCGATGCCCATTGGCTCGGCTGGGCCGCACTGGCGGTCTTCTTCAGCGCATGGACCGCCCTGTGGCAGCACCTCAACCAGGGGCCGCCCTCATGGGACGATTCATGGTATCTCACCGACAGCCTTGCCCTCTATGATGCCTTGGCCAAGTGGGGCGTCGGTGGCTGGCTGCGCTGCTATCTCTTCGAAGTCCAGGAGCGGCTCAGGGCGCCCCTCATTTGCGCCCTTCCCACACCGATCTACCTTGTTTTCGGCCGCCACAGCAACCTGGCGCTCGCGGTCAACTACCTCTTCATCATCCTACTGTTCTGGAGCGTGCATGGCATCGCCCGGCGATTCTGGGGCGGGCGGGTTGCGCTGCTCGCGGTGTTCATCACCGGTTCGCTGACGGAGTCGTTCGTCCTGACGAATTGGTACTTGGTGGAGTACGGCCTTGCGGCGATCGTGGTGGCGTCGATCTGGTGCCTGATTCAGTCCGAGGACCTGACTCGCACGCGCTGGGTCGCGCTCTTCAGCGTATTCTGCGGCCTGGGCATGCTTCAGAAGATTGTTTTCCCCCTGTACATAGGCCCGTTGCTGGTGTGGTGCCTCGCTCGCCGCGTGATGCGGCAGGGCCGGTCCGATTCGCCTTCAATGGCGATGACTCTGGCCGCCCTGGTTTTGCCGGCGGCGGTGATCGGCGGACCGTGGTACCTCGTGAACTTCCGCATGGTCGTCGGCCATGCGTGGCTCAGCGGTTTCAGCCAGGAAGCGGATCTCTACGGCACCGGCAATCCGTTCACGCTTGGTGCGGTGAGAAAATACCTGCTCTTGGTGATCAACGAAGGCATCGGCGCGGCGTATTTCTGCGTTGCGGTTGCCGCGACCGCCGTATGGATCGCCCTGCGCTGCTACGGGCGCCGCCGCGCCTCGCCGCAGGGTGACGGGAAGGGAAAGTTTGTCCTGGCACTCTGGGCGGCGCCGTTCCTCGTCTTCCTCTTCGGGCACAACAAGCAGGTGCGTTTCATTGCTCCGATCCTGCCGGTCTTCGCCATGGTTCTGGCCATCGCTCTCAGCCAGATCATTGAAACTCTGGGCAAATGGGGCTGGGCGCTGACGGCCCTGCTGCTGCTCGGCGCTTTCGCCTTTTTAGTCCAGTTGTGTTTTGAGCCGCTGGGTGTACGGAACGTCGTCCTTTGGTCCGATCCCAGCCGTCCGACCGACGAGATGGTCGGCCTCCACTTTCTCGACCCGGATATGACCGTGCCGCCCATGTACGAAGCCAATCCCTGGCCCCTGCTGAAAACGCTCCAGGACGTGATCGCCCTGCGCCCCCGTGGGCCGCGCAAGAACTATCGCGTGATGACCGCCAGCGATTCGATCCACTTTAATTTGAACAACCTTTCGCTTGCGGCCGCACAGGCCCGCTTGCCCGTTCAGGTCTGCACCACCGCGTACTATGACGACCCGGCCCTGCTCCGCAGCGACATTCGCGCGATGGACTTTGTTCTTTTTCGCCAGAACACGGAAATCCCCGACCTCCATTACAACAAGCTTCAGGCCGATGCGCTCGACGAGGTCAAAGGCGACGGCCTTTTCGACGCCATCCCCAGCGCCATTCGCTTTCCCGACCACGGGGTTCTATGGATCTACCGGAACAAATCCCTCGCCCCCGCTCCTCCCTTTTAGCCGCGGCCCTCGGGCCGCGCGGTTGCTGATGTCCCGACGCGCCGAGATACCTTCACCTATCTGCATTTTGAGCCGGGGACCAGTTACCTGTAAAATGACCGGCGACTTTCGGCGCAGAGCTTCGAAGCACGAGCCATTTCAATGGGCACCGGCCGCCTGAAAAGTCTAGATTGGAACACAATTCGACCATTGCGTGGTTCGCAACGCGTCGGATTTGAGGAACTATGCTGTCAATTGGCTCGCCGCGAAAGCATACCGGGGCAAGTTCGCTTTTCACGCGTCGGCACGCCGGACGGCGGAGTTGAAGGCTTCTGGACCACCAAGCGGAAGGAAGAGCATGGTTGGCAAGCGAAATTCTGGACGAGCGCTTGGCAGCACTCTCAGTGGCAGCAGCTAGACGAGTCCGTTAAGAAAGCGATTTCATCGCGCCGTCGGCTCGTTAAATACACCGTATGCGTGCCGTATGATCGCCCGCGGGAAACCCTGATAAAATGGGACGCGTATTGTGCGAGGTGGGAGCGTCTGGCGAAACAACGCGGCCGACGGATAAGCTTCGAGTATTGGGGGAATTCTGAGCTTTTAGAGCGGCTGGTAAAGCCAAGCAGTGAAGGTCTTCTCCGTTTCTGGTTTGACCGAGACGAGATGACTCCCAAATGGTTCTCGGAACACGTCGGAAAACAAATCAAGAACGCGGGGCCAAAGTACAGCCCAGATTTCAATGTCAAAATTCCGTTGGCTGACGAAATCGCATGGATTTTACGTAGCAAGCGAGCGGTGGTGACGCTGAGGGCGAAGGTTCATGAAGCGGTTGTGAGGGCACGTTCTGCGATTCATTCCGTGGACCGCGCAAAGATAACGGGTGTTTCAACGCTGCCCGTTGAGGAGCATTGCCGACAACTCGTTGATATTGTCACCTCCCTCTCGGATGACCCCGCAGAAGATCTTCGGCTAGCCGAAATAGAAAAGGTTGCGGACGCTCTGAATGAAGTGCTTCATGGTCTTTCGCGAACCGTAAAAGAACACCCGGATGCAAAAGGGTACGACAAGGACCCGTGGCCGCACGATCCACTCGCGAAACACAAATTCAAGTCCGAGATATATGACATAAATCGGGCCATGAACGGGGTGAGCGAATTGTCGGGGTTCGTTTGTTCGCCGCATATTCGGTTAGCTGATAGCCGTCGTATGGTTTTGGTGGGTGAGGGTGGAATTGGTAAGACACATCTCTTATGCGATTTTGCGAGACGACAAGTGAATTCGGAGTGTCCTGCGATTTTGATCCTGGGCGAGCAACTAACTGGGGCGCCGCCTTGGCCGCAGATTCTGAGAAATTGTGACCTCCGGGGAGAATCGGGTTCAGAGTTTCTTGCCACCCTTGATGCTGCGGCGGAGACGGCGGGCTGTAGAGCATTGCTAATCATTGACGCCCTAAACGAGGGTCCTGGTTCGGACTTTTGGGCGAGTCACCTCGCCGGAATATTTGACGAGGTATCGAAATATCGGCGCATAGCGTTCGTTGTGAGCATTCGGCATCCTTACGAGCGGGTGGTCTTGCCGGAGCATCGCGATGCCGAGGATGGTTTAATCTTCTGGCACGAGGGTTTTGCGGACGACGTGCATACAGCCTGCGAGCAGTTCTTTGCGCACTATGGCCTCGAGGCTCCGTCATTTCCGGTTGTTGAAGACCATTTCTTCAACCCCTTATTTCTAAAATTGTTTTGCCAAGCAGTGCAAAACACGGGACGGAAACGACTACCCGAAGGCGTGGAGGGAATGCAACGGCTAATCACCTTCTTCGTAGAGTCTTTGCGGCATCCACTTTTCGGCGCGTCATATGGAACGATTGATCCAACCGGCGAAATAGTTAAGGCTATAACAAGTAAATTGGGGACAGCAATCGCCGATGGCCGGCGCCTGACGCGAGCATGGGTGGTGGAGAGCATCAACGAAATTACCGGGGATGGACGTGGATCTCAATACCTTACAGTGCTCTTGGAGCAGGGGTTGCTGAGGCATGTGCCCCATTACGATGCCAAGTTTCGACGAATCGAGGAGTGGATCGGGTTCGGTTATGAGCGCGTGACCGACTACATCGTTGCCGGCGCAATGCTTGACAATGTGATGGCGCCGGCAAGGCATCGTAATAATGCGTTTTCCCGGACCGGCGCAACACGCCTTAGGTCAATTGTGGCTGACAATCAACATCGAATTTCGCTATTGGAGGCGCTGTCTGTTTGCGTGGCCGAGCGATTGCGCCGCGAGTTGTTTGAATTCATTCCAAGACGAAAGCGCAAACGCGCCAGGAACTTGTGGGAGGCATTCATCGGAAGCTTGACGGCCCGAAGTGCGGGCGCGGTAACGCCGCGAGCTGTGACCGTAATCCAGGAATACGTTGCTTCTGGAACGGAGATGCTCCAGGCGATGTTTCCCCTGCTCTTGGACGTTTGCTATCGAACTGGACACCCCCTGAACGCTAGGTTTCTGCACGGCATCTTGGCCCCGATGAGCATGGCCGAGCGTGACGCGGTATGGTCGACGTTTATTCACGGGGGCTATTTGTGGGGAAGCACCGTCAGGATTAGTCGCCTTATTCGTTGGTGTTGGCATTCGCCCTCGGTGGAATCAATCAACCCAGAGACTGCGGAGCTTGTCGGAATAACGCTTGCTTGGTTTCTTACGAGTTCCAACCGGTTTGTTCGCGATCGAGCCACGAAAGCTCTCGCCCATTTGTTCTCGGGACACTTAGCGGTGGCGCGACGAATTCTCCACCAGTTTTACGGGGTAAATGACCCGTACGTTCTGGAACGACTGCTTTGCGCGAGCTATGGGGCGATTTTGCGGGCGAACGATCAGCAACCAGCGTTAGCTCTAGCTAGGGATGTGTGCGACAACATCTTGGCGAAGCCGGAGGTCATTCCACATGCACTTATCCGGCACTATGCGAGCTGTATCGTCGAATTCGCTGCATCGCAGTCTGGCGACGGCCAGTTGGCCGGGTGTCGCCTTGCACCGCAGTACAAGAGCAAGTGGCCTCGTCGCTTGCCAACGCTTAAATATCTTGAAGGCCTGTTTCGGCGCGAGAAGGGGACCTTGGGAACTGCGGCGCATGTACTTGCGATGTCCGTGGGAATTTCGGGCGATTGGAGCCGGTACTGTGTTAAGACCCATGATTGGTCATCAATTCCACGATCAGAACCACCGCCGCCAAAAAACGCTGACGAGGGACGGAAGCTAGTTGATCAATTTTGTTCGGGGATGACAAAAAAACAGCTGGGAGCTTTCGCACGATACTCGAAAGCGGTGCGGAGCTTTTTGGGGGTAGATCGCAATCAAGAAGACGTGAATCGCGCCCGCAAGGATTTGCGGCGTTTATTAACCAAGTCTCGTCGGGCGAGATTTGACGAAATTGTAGACCAATTGCTTCGCGAAGTATCAACTTCCTGGGGAGGATTTCGTTTGCCTGAATTTAGCAAGGAGCTCGTGCTAAGGTTCGTGCTGAAATGGATTGCGAATTCCGGGTGGAATTCGAGGCGATTTGGGGATTTTGATCGTGGAATCCGGGAGTCTGGGAGGGACGCGCATAAGGCTGAACGAATCGGCAAGAAATACCAATGGATCGCATATCACGAAGCGATGGCGCGAGTGTCGGACAATGTTTGGCCGCAAAATGATATAAGTCCGAGGTCCTGGGCGCTGCAACTGCGGGATATCGACCCGACACTACTTCTTTCAGAAACCCCAAAGGCTGACGATCCGCCACCAGGCGGTACATGGTGGAGTCCGGAAGCCGAGGCGTCGCTTGCCCTGACGACGCCAGTGGGTAAGTGGCTCAGAAGCAGCAAGGATTTGCCGAACCCGAGACTATTGATAGAGGTACATCATGCGCCAAACTACGAGAGGGGCCTGGTGTTAGATGCAGCTAAGTCGATTAGCGAACCTACACCCTTGGGCGCTGATGACTTCCGGGCTGCCTACCGCCACATGTGGTGGCGTGTTGATTGCTTGTTGGCGAAGGCCGAAAATCTGAAGGCGTTAAAAGATTGGGCGAAGAAAGGTATCAGCAAGGATAGCGATGTGGAGGGTTTTCACTCATTTTATGAGCCATATCTAGGTGAGTACCCATCCGGAAAGATCTTCACCGATCCCGAGTTGGAATACATTTCGCGCCGGATTTGGAGCCGATACGAGCATTTTCCAATAGACGTGTTGTTGGCGGTTGATGGCTACAGTGCATCGAATTCTGATTTTGACTGTTCGGTTGACGATGCGATTTACATCTCGTTGCCAGCACCATTCATTATCGAAAGCCTGGGGCTGAAATCTCCGCGAATCGATGGTGTTTGGTATGACGCGGAAAACCGTGAAGTGGCGTGCGACCCGTGTGTGCACGAGCCGGGGAAATCTGGACTCGTAATGACCAGAGCGAGCATGGATAAACTTCTGAAGAAAGAAGGACTATTTGCTTTTTGGCATATTTGTGGCGAAAAACAGATGCTACGTGCAGAGCATGACCAGTGGCCCGGCTGCCTTGTGTTTCGGTGGGTCTGCTGGTTTGAAGATGACGAATTTAAAACGATCGCGCGGACTCGTTTTTATGCGCCGATAGTTCGCCCGGCGCCGCGTCACGGCGAGGGCGCGAATATCCGGCAACTGGGGGCCCCGCGAGACCTCTCTTCTACGGGTGAAATCGGAAAGAGCAATTGACCAGTAGACAGTAGACCGCAGTGGCTGGCGCCACCGCTCGGTTTTTCCCTGTGGGAAAAACGGAGAGGGTGGGATTCGAACCCACGATCGCTCTTTAACCCCGATACAGCATTTCCAATGCTGCTCCTTCAGCCGCTGCCACCCGCGCAATCGCCGCCGCGTTCAGCGGCCGAGTAGGTGCATGAATTCTTCGACGCTCAAGCCGGCATCGGCGATGATGCGGCGGAGCGTGCCTAATCGAATCTGCTTGTGGTCGGGGACGACGGCGCGGGCGTATGGCTGCGGGCGGCGGAGGATCATGTGGCTTCCACTTTGGCGGCGGAAGACGAATCCAGCGCGTTCCAGGGCGGTGCGAACTTCACGGCCTGACAGGTCGGTGGGGAGCTTGGCCACGTGCGGAGTCTTTCGCGGTGGGCTACGCGGCCTCGATTTCTACGAACTCCTTGCCCGTTTCGGTGGGGATCGGATCGGCGGCGTCGCGGCAATCCTGCACGTAAAGCTCAATCGCCTCGCGGATGTTGCTCAGGGCCTGGGCGCGGTCGTCTCCTTGACTGACGCATCCGGGCAACGCGGGTACGCTGGCGACGTAACCGCCGTCGGCTTCCTCCTCCAAAACGACTGTGTAGCGCATGACGATCCTCTCAATAGCCAACGGATTATACCACGTGCATGCTCTGTTGGCCGCGATGGGGCCATGGACAAGAAAGTAGATCAGTAGACCGTCCCGATTGCATCGGGACTCTGTTCGCCGCGGCGAACGGAGAGGGTGGGATTCGAACCCACGATCGGGTTTAAGCCCGATACAGCATTTCCAGTGCTGCTCCTTCAGCCGCTCGGACACCTCTCCCAATTGCCAAAACCGCATCTTACGGCATGCCGGTCCCTGCACAAAGAAACGCCGAACGCCGTGAGTGTTCCTCTCAGAACCGACTGCCAAAAATCGCGACGAATCGCCCTAAAATCGGCCGATTCGGCCCATCGGATCGAGAACCGCTTAAAATTCGCAAAAATCGAATCGAATCCGAGACCTGCCAGCCGCCGCGGCCGCTTCGCGGCCATCGGTTTCTTGCTCGCAGGTTTCGAAAGGGCGGTGCAGGGGCGGTTGTCGTTGGACTGCCAAAATGTGCAATTACAGTTCGAAGCGCGCGCGGGACTGTAAGGATTCTTTTCAATTTTTGGGAAATCTTTGCCGTAAGGTGGTGCGGGGCAGAGACTAAGAGACGTAGAGACGGAGTGAACTGCTATTTGTCGCTCCCCCTCTCCCCCTCACCCACTCTCCCCCTCCAGAGCGTCACTCAACCGTGACGCTCTTCGCGAGATTCCTCGGCTTGTCCACGTTGCAGCCGCGGGCTACCGCGGCGTGATAGGCTAAGAGCTGTAGCGGCACCACCGTCAGCAGCGGCTGGAGGCATTCCATGGCGTCCGGTACCTCGATGATGTAGTCGCTGTAGCGACGCATGGCGGCGTCGCCTTCGGTGGCGACGGCGATCACCTGGCCGCCGCGGGCGCGCACTTCCTCAATGTTGCTGATGACCTTCTCGTATTGCAGGCCCTGAGTGGCGACGAAAACCACCGGCATGCCTTCGTTGATGAGGGCGATGGGGCCGTGCTTCATCTCGGCGGCGGGCATGCCCTCGGCGTGAATGTAACTGATTTCTTTCAGCTTCAACGCCCCTTCCAAAGCAATGGGGTAGTGGTAGCCGCGGCCCAAAAAGAGCCAGTTTTCCCTGTCGCAGAATTTCAGGGCGATCTGTCTGATCTTCTCGCTTTGGGCGAGGACTTTTTCCACCTTTTCGGGGATGTCGCAGAGGGCGTCGATGATTTCCTGGCACTGGGCCTGACTCATGAATTTTCGGCGGCCCAAATAGGTGGCCAGCATGGTGAGGACGACGCATTGGCAGGTGAAGGCCTTGGTGGAGGCGACGCCGATTTCGGGGCCGGCGTGGAGGTAGATGCCCACGCCGGCTTCGCGGGCGACGGTCGAGCCGACGACGTTGACGATGCCGACGCACAGGGCGCCTTTTTCCTTGCCTTCGCGCAGAGCGGCCAGGGTGTCGGCGGTTTCGCCGCTCTGGCTAATGGCCACCAGGACGGTGCCTTCCTCCACGATGGGGTTGCGGTAGCGGAACTCGGAGGCGTAGTGGCATTCGGTGGTGACCTTGGCCAGGTCTTCCAGGAGGTAATCGCCGACCAGGCCGGCGTGCCAGGCGGTGCCCTGGCCGGTGAGGATGATGCGTCGGGCGTGCAGGAGTTCGCGCGTGAAGGTGCTGAGGCCGCCGAAGACGATGCGGCCTTCGCGTTGCTCGACGCGGCCGCGGAGGCAGTTGCGGATGGCCGTCGGCTGCTCGAAGATCTCCTTGAGCATGTAATGCTCGTAGTCGCCCAGCTCGTAGGCTTCGAGCTTGTGTTCCAGTTGGGTGATGACGTGGGAGACCTCGGCATCGTCAATGGTGCTGGTGCGGAAGCTGTCGGGGCGCATCACGGCCATCTCGTTGTCGTTGAGGTAGATGACCTGGGTGGTGTGCTCGACGATGGCGCTGGGGTCGGAGGCGACGACGTATTCGTCCTTGCCGACGCCGACGATCAGAGGGCTGCCCTTGCGGGCGGCGACGAGGGTGTCGGGTTCGTCCTTGCAGATGACGGCGATGCCGTAGGTGCCTTCGACTTGGCGGAGGGCGCCCTGGACGGCGTGCTGGAGCAGCGAGGCGCCGGTGGGGAGGTGGTTCTTGGTTTTGAGGTCGTTGTAGAGGTCGCCGATGAGGACGGCCAGGACTTCGGTGTCGGTCTGGCCGGTGAATTTGTGTCCTTTTTCGGCCAGGACCTGCTTGAGGGCGGCGTAGTTTTCGATGACGCCGTTGTGGACGATGGCGATGTGGCCGGTGTCATCCGTGTGCGGGTGGGCGTTGACTTCGGTCGGTGCGCCGTGGGTGGCCCAGCGAGTGTGGGCCATGCCGATGTGGGCGGGGGGTAGTGGTTCGCCGTGGTTGAGGGAATTTTCCAGGACGCTGATGCGACCGACGGCCCTGCGGACGTGAAGGCGGTGGTGCTGATCGATGACGGCGATGCCGGCGGAGTCGTAGCCGCGGTATTCCAGGCGCTTGATGCCTTCAATGAGCAGAGGCTGAGCCAGCTTCCTGCCGACGTACGCAACGATACCACACATAGCAGTCCTCCCTGGGGCCGGGGCGGTTGGTCAATTCCGCGGCCCGTACTTGACGTCCAAAATGAGAGTCTAAGTGTATCCCTAACCGGAGTGAGGGCAAGTTCAACCGGGGGGCGTTATCGGACGATCTTCTTGAGGGCGGCGAGGGGTCTTGACGGTCGCGCGGGCCTTGACGGGGGCGGGGGCGCAGCGGAAGGTAATCGGCCATGGAAGAAAGCATTTTCAGCAAAATCATCGCGCGCAAGATTCCGGCCAAAATCGCGTACGAGGATGACAGGTACATCGCCATCCACGACATCAATCCGCAGGCGCCGGTGCACGTGCTCATCATTACGAAGAAGCCGATCGCGACCCTGAACGATCTGAAGGCTGCGGATGCAGAGTTGGTGGGCGGGATGTTTTTGGCGGCGGCGAAATTGATGAAGCAGCTTGGGCAGGGGGAGTATCGGGCGGTTTTCAATTGCGGGCCAAGCGCCGGGCAGTCTGTGTTCCATCTGCACCTGCACGTGCTTGCCGGGCGCAACTTCGGCTGGCCGCCGGGGTAAGGATTCGCGAATCGCGACAATCGAGTCACATAAGTCGACAATTCCACCGCAGGCTATCGCACGCAATCCCGGCCAATAAGTGGTGAAGACGCTTTGGGATACGGGTCTTAGGGCAGCCATTGCCCGTGCCGGAGCCGGCGAGCCTGGGGATCGATCCGGCGAATTGTCTTGCAAGAGGCGCTTGATTGCATTATGATATCACTTTGATAGCGACGGGAAGTGAAAGGAGAAAGTTTATGGATACACAAGGCTTGGCGGCATATCGGGAGAAGGCGGTCAGGGTGCAGAACGGCTGGATCATGCTTCCGCCACTGGTGGCGCTGCTTCTGGGGGACATCGCGCTGATCATCTACTGCATCGCGCAGGGCGGGGGCGAGCACCATCACCATAGGCCGATCAACTTGAGCTGGTTGGTTCTTCCGGCGGCGTTGATGTTGCCGGTGATCATTTTGCTGCTGAAGGGATTTTTCACGCTGCAGCCGAACGAAGCGCGGGTGCTGATTCTGTTCGGGGCGTACAAAGGGACGGTGCGGGATAGCGGGTTCCATTGGGGCAATCCGTTCTATTCCAATGGCGGGATGAGTTCTGTGGCGCGGCAGCGCGGCGGCATGGCGCGAGAGAAGATCTCGCTGCGGGCGCGCACGTACAACGGTGAGAAGCTCAAGGTGAACGACAATCGCGGCAATCCCATCGAGATCGCCGCGGTGCTGGTGTGGCGCGTGCAGGACACGGCGCAGGCGACGTTCGACGTGGACGATTATGAAAAGTACGTCCACATGCAGAGCGAAACGGCGCTGCGGCATCTGGCCAGCTCCTATGCCTACGACTACGGGGAAGAGCATGAGATGACACTGCGCAGCGGAATGGATGAAGTCTCCGAATCGCTGCGCAAGCAATTGCAGGAGCGGCTGAGCAAAGCGGGTGTGATCGTGGATGAGGCGCGGCTGACGCACCTGGCCTATGCGCCGGAGATCGCGCAGGCGATGCTGCGCCGCCAGCAGGCCGAGGCGGTCATCGCCGCGCGGCAGAAAATCGTCCAAGGGGCGGTCAGCATGGTGGAGATGGCGCTGAAGGAGCTGGCGGAAAAGCAGGTGGTGACGCTGGACGATGAGCGCAAGGCGGCGATGGTGGGCAACCTGATGGTGGTGCTGTGCGGCGAGTCGGAGGTGCACCCCGTGGTGAACACGGGAACCCTTTACACCTGAGTGAATCCGGATGACGGAGCGCAAAAGTTTTTTGCTGCGGATGGATCCCGCGCTATGGGCCGAGATTGAGCGCTGGGCCCAGCAGGAGCTGCGCAGCGTCAACGGACAGATTGAATACCTGCTGAAACAGGCGCTGGTGGCGCGGAAGCGCATGAAGGATGAGCCGCGGGATCGACGTGAAAGCTGAAAGGTGAAACGTGAAGAGGGCGGCGGCCTTTTTCACGTTTCACGTTTCACGTTGCTTTGACTTGCAGGGCGCGGCGGACTTCGTTGAGGAGCTGGTCGACCTTGAACGGCTTAAAGAGCACGGCGTGCAGGCCTTCCTGGCTGGCGCGGACGATGCTGTGATTGGGGTCGTAGCCGAAGCCGGTCATCAGGATGACGGGGGTGTTGGGGTTGTGCTTGTGTGCGGCGGCGAAGACGTCGTAGCCGGTTTTGTCGGCCATCTTGATGTCGCTGATGACCAAGTCGAAGTCGTTCTGCTCGACGAGGGCGATGGCCTCGTTGCCGCTGGCGGCGACGGTGACCAGGCCCCGGTATTTGCGGAGCACGTCGCTGAGGGTGTTGCGGATGTTGGGCTCATCATCGGCGACGAGGATGGAGGTATCGGCGATGACGGGGTCGGCCTGGGGCTGAACATCGGCGGCGCCGATGACGGTGTTGGGCCCCTCGGCGACCTGGCGCAGCGATTTGCGGATGGTGCCGACGTTGTCCAGGATTTGCTGGAGGCGTTTGCGCAGATCGTCGTGGCCGATGTAATCGTCCATGAGGGCGTTGGCGTCGGAGGCGATGTCGTTGAGTGGGCCGGCGGCCTCGGCGCAGACGTCATCGGCGACCTTGTGGCTGGTGCTGACGCGCTCGACGACCATGAGGTCGAGGATGTTGAGGGCGATGGCGACGTATCGGCCGAAGATTTCGGCGAACTGGCGGTCGTCCTCGTTGAAGGCGGCGCGTTGGCGGCTCTCGATGTTGAAGATGCCGATGACCTTGTCGTGCAAGCGGAGGGGAACGGTGAGGCTGCTCTTGGCGCTGTCCAGACCGGTGATGTAGCGGGGATCGCGCTCCACGTCGGGGCAGATGTAGCTGCGGCCGGTGGCCGCCACGTAGCCGCTGATGCCGTTGCCCTCGGTCTCGGCGTAGAGGTCGATGGCCAGGGCCTCGGGCGGGAGCCCGGTGCTGATCACGACCTCCAGCTTGTTGGTCTTGCGGTCCAGCAGGCGAATGCCGAAATGATCGAAGTGCATCAGCTCGCTCGTGAAGCTGATGATCTTGTCTTCCAGGAGCTTGAGGCGCTGGCCGACGTTGAGGCCGCTGAGGGCCTCGCCCTCGAGGCGGACCAGTTCGCGGCCGGCCTTGTCGATGGCGTCAATCTTCTGCTGCAGGCGGCGCGTGCCGGTGGCATCCCAGACCACGGCGACGACCTGCACGACTTGCCCGCGCGGATTGATGACGGGGCTGGCGATCAGCTCCATGTACTGCTGGTCTTCGATGTTGAGGGCGTAACGTTTGGAACGGCTAAACGGCAGGGCGTCGGGCGTCGGCGGGCTGACTTGCTTGGAGAAGATGTCGAAGGCTTCCTGACAGGTTCGGCGGATTTTTTCGTGGATGCGAGCCGGCCAGGCCTGCATCTTCTTGTTCATCCAGTTACAGCGGCCCTCGCCGTCGACGATGCACACGCCTTCGCCGATGGTGTTGAGGATGAGGTTGGCCTGCTGGCTGATCAGGGCCCGCTCCAGGGGCAGGAAATCGGCGGCTTCGGAAAAGATCGCCGTGACGCGATCGCTCTTGATCAGCTCGATGGCCTTGTCGATCGAGTCGGTTTCCAGGATGTCGCAGGTGGATTTGAGAGCTTCTATGGCGGCGGCGTTCACCGTCGAGGGATTGGTCAAAACTAGCACTTTGTTGCGCGGGCCTTCCAAAAAGGGCCTGACTTTCCGAGTCGAACGATTGTAGTTGGCCCGCGCATTGGCCGTCAACCAAAAAAGCGAGCGGGCGCGTCAAACTTTGGCGTGCAGCATCTCCCAGGCGCCTTGGCGGCGCAAATCGGCCAGGACGGCGTCGACGGCGGTTTGACTTTGGCTTATTGCTGCTTGCGCCGAGGCACGAACGATCGGTCCGGGCGCGCCGGGATCGCGGCGGCCGATGACGGCGGTCAATCGCAAAGAAGGCCCGATAATCTCGGCCAGTGCGGCGATGGGCGAATGGCAGTCGCCGGCCAGGTCGGCGACGATCTGGCGCTCCGCCTGCACGCACAGCCGCGTGGATGGATCGTCCAGGGGCTGCAGGAGGGCGATGGTGGCGAGGTCGCCGCGGCGGCATTGCAGGGCCAGGGCGCCCTGCCCCGGGGCGGGAAGCAGGTCCTGCGGCGATAGCGGGTGCATCACCGAATCATCCCACAACCCAGCGCGTTGCACGCCGGCCATGGCCAGGACCAGGGCATCGCACTGACCGCTCTGCCATTTTTTCAAGCGCGTGTCGATGTTGCCGCGGATATCTGTGACGATCAGATCGGGGCGAAGGGCCAGGAGTTGGCAGCGGCGGCGCCGGCTGGAGGTGCCGACGGTCGCGCCGGACGGGAGCTGGGCGATCGTGGCGGATGAGTCGCAGGCAAGCACGTCGCGCGGATCGTGTCGCTTGGGCGCGGCGGCGATGAGCAAATCCGTGTCGTCCACCAGAGGCATCGTCACCGGCACGTCCTTGTAGCTGTGCACGGCGAAGTCGATTCTCCGGTCCAGCAGCGCCTGCTCGAGTTCCTTGATGAACAAGCCCTTGCCGCCGACATCGCGCAGCGGTTGGTCGAGGATTTTGTCGCCGGAGGTCTTGATGGTGATTGACTCGATGCGCAAGCCGGGCGAGCGACTCTGCAATTGGGCCGCCACCAAGGCGCTTTGCCGAAGGGCCAGCAGACTTGCCCGCGTGCCCAGGCGAAGTGTGACAGGCGATTGCATCGCCGCTATCTTAACCGCGCATGGCGGGACGCGTCTTTGTCAGCGGGGGCGGCGGGTTCGTGGGAAGCGCCGTCATCGAGGAACTGATCCGCCGCGGCTACGGCGTCAATGCCCTGGTCAATCGCAGGGCGCTATCCGTCGCGGGTGACGTGCGATCGATTTCCGGGGGGCTGTTTGACTCGGCGGCGGTGGATGCGGCGATGTCGGATTGCCAGGCGGCGATTCACCTGGTGGGGATCATCATGGAAAAGCCGGCCCAGGGGATCACGTTTGAAAAAATCCACGCCGAGGGAACGCAAGCGGTCGTCGATGCGGCCGTGCGCACCAGGGTGCAACGCTACATCCACCTGTCCGCCCTGGGCACGGGGCCCGACGCGATCAGCGAATATCACAAAACCAAATGGAAGGCCGAGCAGTACGTGCGGGCAAGCTCGCTGCGATGGACGATTTTGCGTCCGTCGCTGATTCACGGTCCGCACGGCCAGTTTATGCAGATGGAGGCGAAATGGGCGCGCAAGCAGGCGGCGCCGTTTTTGTTCATGCCGTACTTTGGCGCGGGATTGCTGGGCCTGAGCGGGGCGGGCAAGTTGCAGCCGGTGTACGTCGGCGACGTGGCCCGCGCGCTGGTCGATGCGCTGGAAAAACCGCAGACCGTTGCAAGAACCTACGGCCTGGGCGGGGCGGAAGAGCTGACTTGGCCGCAGATGCACAAGATCGCGGCGCGGGCCATCGTGGGGAAGGATCGGCTGACCATGCCGATTCCCGTGTGGTGCGCGAAGTTGGTTACGCGGATCGTTCCCGCTTCGCTGCTGCCGTTCAACCGCGATCAGGTCATCATGAGCCAGGAGGACAACACGTGCGAGATGGGGGAATTTGAGAGGGACTTCGGCTGGAAGCCGGCCGGGTTTGGTCAAATGATCGGGGAATATCGCAACGAATTGCTGAATCAGGCGATTTGACGGCGGCCGACCCATTCTTGCCGGCGCGCCTACAATGTCGTATACTTTTTGAATGACGGCCAAGGCTCGGAGAGCGATTGCCGTGATCCGACGATGCGTCCGAGCGGATCGTTTCTCGGTGACGGTTCACTTTTCGCGGCGCATGGGGCAGCGCGGGCTGTTTTGGCCGGATGTGCAGGTGGTCATTGACCATCCCGGGGTCGTGAGGCCGGGAGGTGTGGACGAGTTTGGTCGGCCCAAATGGATCATCGGCGGCCATGCGGCCATCGGCGGCAATATGGAAATCGTCTGCACCATCGAAATCGACGAGAGTGGAACGGAATTTCTGACGCTTTATTGGGAGAGCTGACGTGACGATGAGAATTCCGACAGCATGGAAGCCCGGCATGGATCTCCCGTACGTTGTATCCTTTGGCAAGCACGGGATGCTGGCGATATTGCTTCGCGCCCAGTGGCTGAAGGCCGATAGGTCCGGTCAACCGCTTTTGCTTCCGCCGGCGGTGCGCGCACTGGATCGCCTGCGGGCTGTGTTCACGAAACAGGAGCAAATCACGCCCGGTTTCATCCTGAGCCTCCGGGAAGCGATGGGATTGACCCAGGAGCAGTTCGGTCGCAAGTTAGGGGTGGCGAAAATGACGGTAAGTCGCTGGGAGAGCGACAGGATGAGGCCGAGCGCATCCATGGCCGCCGCCATCGGCGCTTTGCAGGCGCAAGCGCAGCGCCACGGCGTGAAAATCGACGGCGAAAGGCACAGGAAAGGGGCCGCTTAATTCCTGGTTCGCCGGACGCGTGGGCACAAATGGCCGCCGCCAGCGAGAGGGCGCCTCGTTCATTCAGCATTCCGCATTCAGCACTTCTTTATCTCGTTCGCGGAGTACCGCAAAAACCGTTTTTTCATCCAGCGGACGCCTAACAGATCGACGAAGGCGCGCCAGGCGCGGTTGCGCAGGCCGTACTTGGAGGTGCCGGCGTAGCGCGGGGAATGTTGGACGGGCGCTTCCAGGACGCTGTAGCCGCGCATCTTCACCAGCGTGGGCATGAAGCGGTGGGCGCCGCTGAACAGGAAGATGCCGTCGAGACAATGGCGGCGATAGAGCTTGAGACTGCAGGCCGAGTCGTGAATGGTCTCCTGGCTGATCCAGTTGCGGATGCGGTTGGCGAAGCGGGTTTGGAACCGTCGGAAAGTGCTGTCGGCGCGTTTTTGGCGCCAGCCGGTGATCATGTCGTATTGGTCCAAGAGCGGCAGGAGGCGGGGGATTTCTTCGGGATCATTTTGCAGATCGGCGTCGAGGGTGGCGATCACTTGGCCGCGAGCGGCTTTGAAGCCGGCGTCGAAGGCGGCGCTTTGCCCGCTGTTCTTGGCCAGCCGCAGGACGCGCAGCCAGGGGCGATCGCGCAGGGATTGTTGCAAAATTTTCGGCGTATCGTCGCTGCTGCCATCATCGACGATGATCACTTCGAAAGGTTGATCGGTGCGACTGAGGGCGGCGTGGACGCGGTCGAGCAGGTGCGGGATGACCTCCTGCTCGTTGTAGGCGGGGATGACCAGGGATAGCTGGGGATCATTGGCCATAGGTTCGCCCCGTAGTGTAATGGCCGATGGCCCGGATGATCCGCCGCGCCACGCAGGCGCAGACGATTCCGAGGGCGGCGCCGCCGACGGTGTCGCTGGGATAATGAGCGCCTTCGATGATCCGTTCAAGGGCGATCCACAGGCCCAGGACCCACCAGAGCGCGCGCAGGCGGGGTGCGGCCCAGGAAAGAGTCATGGTCATGGCGAAGGCCAGGGTCACGTCGCCTGAAGGAAACGACAGGGGCGCTTCGGCATGGATCAGGCCGTGCCAACCGCCGGCAAAAGGGTGGAGCTGAAACGGCGGGATGTCATGAAACGGACGTGTCCGGCCGATGCACCATTTTATGGGCTGATTGACCAGACTAAGGAAGCCGCTGAGGAAGACGAGGGCGGACGATTGCCAACCTCGCAGCATCAGCAGAACCGCGCAGGCAGCAATCGTGAACCAGAAGATGCCGTAGAATCGCAGGCCGTAGCGGATGAAATAATGGGCCGCGCCGGTGGCGTCTTTCATTTTGGCGCTGATGCCGGATTGATGCACCCAATTGGCGATGGGCCGATCGACGGCCAAGGCGGCGACGAACAGGGCCAGGAATGCCAAGGTGAAAGCCAATCGCCGGCGGGCCGACCGCGGGGGATTCATTTGCGAGATGGAAGCTGTGTTCGTCCCCAATGACACGTGGGGGATCATCGAATGGGGCTTGGCAAAGTCAAGAAAATCGGTCGTAACAGGCGGCTTTGGGCCTGCACAATTGGCGCGCGGCCGGGGGGGCGGTGAATATCAAACAAGCGAAAGCTGGGAAAGCTCTGGATTTAGGGGCCGCGATTTTTGAATAAAAACGCGATTTTAGACGCGTGGCATCGGCTTTGTTTAGGGTAGGGCGTAGTCGTCGAGGTGACGGCTATGAGCGGCCGGTCAGCCGCTCAATTTCATGGAGCGCGGTTGGTTCCCACGGCCAGTGTCGTCCGACCGACGGTCGGTCGGACGACACCTTGGCCAAGGGCTGTTCTGGAACCCACTCGCCCTCGATCCCCCCAAGCAATCTCGACCGCCGCTTTTCGCGTAATCGCCTTTGCGCACGCGGGTTGCTGCCGGACCGGACGGCTCGCGGCGATCAAACCGCGCTGAAGCCAGAATCCGTCGCACCTCGCGCGGGAACCGACAAGAATAACTACCTCGAGTTCAAATCTTGTCACTCCGTATTAACGGGATGGAATCGAACTCTCCAGAATATCGCTTGCAAGGCAATTTTTTCAGAGGTTGATTGCTTTCTTAGCTATTCGCTCGAAGCATGGAATAATTATCTGCATGCCGATGCGCGCTCTGGTCATTCTTCTGGCGATGTCGCCGATCGCATTTTTGGTTTGCCTGGCTGGATTTGGATTTGCATTTGATACGGTGATGGGAAGCCTGGTCGGGGATGTTGCCGTATTTGTTCCGCTGGCGTTTCTGGCACTTTCGAAGGATGTCGGCGTAGCGCCGGCTTGCCGGCGCTGGCTTCGGGGGGCGCTGGGAAGCGTGATTCTGCTGCTGCCGGCCGTGGCTTTGCATTTTGCTCCGACGTATTCGATAAAATTCGGGCATGGGGATCAGATCCGCCTTGACCCTCCGCTGCACCCGATGTCGGCAGAAGGCGCGGCGATGCTGCGGGGCTTGAGTGTCAAAGACGGCGTGATGATTTTGAAATCGGAACCGAATAAGGAGAGCGATAACCCTTCACCGTTCACCGCTTGCGATTATTCGGGATGGTATTCTCCGCCGTCGCACTTCAATGACGAAAACGGCAACGGGTTGGACTTTCGAATGAGCGGAGATGATCGGCTGCATTTCCAGGACGATCGGGGCGGATACGCGGACATCAAATGGGACGGCAAACAGTTCATCCTGCTTGCCAGCCATTCCGCCGGACAGGCTGACAGCGCCAAATCGCCCAGTAGCGCGGCGAAGCTCGCAGGCAAGTTCGGAAATTTTTTTCTTATCCTCTGTCCGATGCTGGCGTGGCTGCTGATTACGAAGTCTGTACAGGAGTATTTTCACGAATCGGGCATAGCGGCAGTGTCGCTCGTGTTGGCCGGTGTGCTGCAGATCGCTGGGATGATGGTTCTGGCTTTTACGGTTTTCTCGGCTCCGGACACGCTGGATGAAGTGACTGGCGCATTGGCGTTTCTTTTTACGTTAATCGCGTGCGGCTTGTCGATTGCCGGTCTTTCCATCCCGGGATGGCATATGTTGCGCGGGAGCTTTCCAGCCGTCCTGAACACATGAAAGGCGATTGGGGCAGCTTCATGTTCGGGATCGGCCTAGCAGACCCAAGCCAACAACCGCCGATATTAGGCATTCGGCCGCGGGCGAGTAAAACGGGGACGTAGCTAGTTTTCAAAAACTAGCTACGTCCCCGTTTTACTCGCGCGATCAGGAGAGCTCTTGCCAGATGTCGTCTCGAACGTAAACGCCTTCGATCTGACTGCGGCGGCGGTGAGCCAGGGCGGCTTGGCCGGGATAGCGGCTCTGGGGACTGCTGATCGCGAGCTGGCGCAGGATTTCTCCGGTGCGCTGGGCGGCGGGACGGCCGTGAAGATGGGCGGGCGCAAAGGCGAGGTAAACCTGGCTGACGCCGGGATCGCCGGGGCCGGGTTTCAGCGATGCGGAGTCCAGGCCGTCGGAGAGAATCGCGGCGAAGGCGTCGAGCAGAATGGCCAGACCTGAGCCTTTCCAAAATCCGATGGGCCAGGGATGGCCGCCGTCGAGAATGGCGGCGGCGTCCGTGGTTGGGTTGCCACTCGCGTCGATGCCGCCGACCACCGGGAGGGGCTGGTGCTCGGCACGGTGCGTTTTAAGCCGGCCGAATGAGAACTGGCTTAATGCCATATCGAGCACCAAGTGCTCGCCGGACTCGCCGGGTGCGGTCAGCACGAGGGGATTGTTGCCGACGGCGTCGGCGCTGCCGCCCCAGGCTGGCATGTTCGGCGGGGTGTTGGTCCAGCAGATGGCGAGATAGCCCTTCTCCGCGGCGCGCCAGCCGTAGTTGCCGGGGCGGCCCCAGTGACGCGTGTTGCGCAGCGCGACGCAGCCGATGCCGTGAGCCTCCGCCAACGCCATCGCCCGATCGATGCAGAACTCGGCGTTGAGCGCGCCCAGGCCGGCGTTGCCGTCGTAACGCTGTAGGGCGCCGAAGGAGGCGATCAGGCGCGGATCGCTTTGCGTATCGGGGATCTGGCCGGCGCGCAGGGAGCGGAGCAAGCCGGGGACAAAGTGAACGCCGTGCGAGTAGACGCCGTCGGCGCTGGCCTGCGTGTAGAGTTCGGCCAGGCGATGCGCCCTGGGCGGGCTGACGCCCTCGCGAGCCAGAAGCTCGGTCAAGTGCGACACCAGGCGGTCTTCGGGAATGCGGGGCATGTAGTTAGGATAGGCGCGCGGTTGAGCGAACCCGCGGACCTTCGGTCCGCCGCTAAATAATTGGCTAATCCTTCACGACGACCAGGCTCTTTCCTTCGACCATCAGGTCGAAGAGAACGGCCACGTCTTCGCTGCGCAGGCGGATGCAGCCCATGCTGTTTTGCTTGCCGATGCTCTGGGCGTCGATGGTTCCATGAATGCCGTAAGAGAGCTTGCCGACGGCCTGGCCTTCGGTGCCGGTCAGGCCGATCCAGTATCCGTCGAGGGGATTCTTGGGATCATCGGCGGCGATGACGCCCTCGCCGCGGGGACTGTAATAGGTGGGGTGCTTGAGCTTGCGATGAGGCTCGACGGTCCAGGTGCCGGTGGGAGTGGAGTCGTCGCGGCCCAGGCCGACGGGGTAGGTGGTGACGTACATGCAGCTTTTTTCGCCGGGAAGGGAGCCGAGGTAGAGGTCGATGGTAAAGGCGCGTTTGTCGACGACGGCGAAGAAGGGGCCCTGCACGATCTTGATGGTGGCGCCGGCGCGGAGGTGTTTGGGTTCGATGCCGTTGATGCGAGCCAAGAGTTCCCAGGTGACGTCGCAGGCGGCGGCGATCTTGGCGAGGCTTTCGCCGGGCTTGACGACGTAGGTGCCGCCGTAGGGATCATCGGGGAAATGCTGGCGGCTGAAGATGACGGTCTGGTTGATCTGCTGGAGCATGGCCTTGACGGCGGGGACGGCCGATTCATCGAGGCGGCCGGATTGCAGGGCATCGTTGAGTTGCTCGCGGGCCTCGAGAAATTCCCCGGCGTCGATTCTTCGTTTGGCCAGAGTGAGCAGATCGGGGCTGGGTGCGGTGGCGGGGCCGAGGATGCGATCCGAGGCGACGATGGCGCCGGCGGTGGGCCGCGGGGCGCGTTGCGGAGGCGGCGTTGCATCCTCATCCGTCGAGGCGGGCTCGCTCGGGGGGGCGTCCGCGAAAGCATCGGGCTGGGTGGCGGGTTGTGTGGCCGCGGCCGCCAGGGCGTCGCTGGGCGGGGGTTGATCCGCGGTTGGGGAAACCGCGACGGCGGCGGCGCGGTCCTTCGCTGCGGCGGGGGAGGAATGCTTCACCTTGTAGCCAAAGCAAAGAATCCCCGCGGAAACGGAGATGAGCAGCAGAGTGATGAGCAGACGGCTGAGGCGACGATCGGAGCGAGTCACGAGAACCTCCCTGTTCTCTGTACAGGCAAGAAGGGCTTCCAGCCCGTTGGGATCGAAATTGGGGCGGGAAATTCAGGGCTGCGGCGTGATGCAGTTGGTCGCCAACCGGCGAATTTCCCGATCGGTGCACAGCATACTCAGGGCCACGTCATGGTCAAGCACGGGAAGCTCGGGAATGATTTGTTCTTCAAAGGCCAAGCCGCAGGAGAGGCCGATGAAATCCGGTTGGGCGAGGAAACGGTCGTAAAAACCCATGCCGCGGCCGATGCGGTGGCCGTCGGGGGTGAAGCCCAGGCCGGGGACGATGACCAGGTCGATGAGATTGACGGGGATGGGCTGGCCGCTGATCGGCTCGCGCACGCCGGGGGTGCTGGTGGTGATGCCGGTTTGCAGACTGGTGATCTCCACGGGGAGCATGCGGCGCTGGTTCCAACTGACCTTGGGGACGACGACGGTCTTGCCGCTCTGCCAGCTGCGCAGGGCCAGGGGGGCGGTGTCCACTTCGTGGGGCATGCTCAAATAAAGCATGACGACGCGTGCGGCGGCGAATTCGGGACTGGCGGCGATCAACGTGCAAGCGGCCAGACTCTTGGCCGCACGTTCGGCCTCGCTCATGGCCTCGAGCTTGGCTCGAAGCTGACGCCGGATCAGAGCTTTGTCGGGGGCTTCAGACATCCGTTTCCTCGAGATCCATCCCTTGAAAGGTATCGGCAGGATCAGCTAGCGATCTTCCGTGGGCCGCTTGGGCTTGGAAGAGGCCGCGTCGGCCTGCGGATCGGCTGTTTGATCGGGCTTGGCCCGCTGCGCCTCCAATCGCCGCCTAATCTGGGCCTCGTACCCGCTCCCACCGGGATCATAATAGATTTTATCCACCCCTAGATAGTCCTGGTCCACAGCACCCTCGGGAAAATTGTGGGGGTAAACGTATCCCTCCCCGTGGCCGAGGCGCTTGGCCCCTTTGTAACTTTTATCTCTGAGATGTTTTGGGACCGGCAGGGTTCGGCCCTCCTTGACGTCCTGGGAGGCCTGCCAAATGGCCATGGCCGAGGCGTTGGACTTGGGCGCTGTGGCCATGTACGTGACGGCTTGCGCCAGCGTCAGTTGGGCTTCGGGCATGCCGATTTTCTCGACGATGTCGAAGGCGGCGGCGGCCACGGCCAGGGCCTGCGGGTCGGCGTTGCCGATGTCCTCCGAGGCAAGAATTGCGATCCGCCGGGCGATGAAACGCGGGTCCTCCCCCGCCTCCAGCATCTTGGCCAGCCAATAGACCGCCGCATCCGGATCGCTGCCGCGCATGCTCTTGATCAGGGCACTGGCCGCGTCGTAGTGCTCGTCCCCGGTGCCGTCGTAGACGATGGCCTTGCGCTGGATCGATTGCTCGGCCACGTCGAGGGTGATCTGGATCGGCGCCGACGGCGGGGCATGGTGCTGGTGCGATTGCGAAAGGACGGCGACTTCCAGGGCCGTCAGGGCCCGGCGGGCATCGCCATCCGATTTGGTCGCCCACAGGTCCAGAGCCTCCGGCGCGATGTCGATCTTCAGATGGCCGTAGCCGCGATCTTTGTCCTCGATGGCCCGACGCAAAAGCAGACGAATCTCATCCTCGCCCAGCGGGCTGAACTGGAAAATCTGGCTGCGGCTGACCAGGGGCGAGTTGATGGCAAAGAAGGGATTCTCCGTGGTGGCGCCGACGAGGATGACAAATCCCGCCTCGACGTCCTCCATGAGAATGTCCTGCTGGGCGCGGTTGAAGCGATGAATCTCGTCCAGGAACATGACGGTGCGCTGTCCGCCGGCGGCGAGGCGCTCCTTGGCCTCTTGCAGAATCGCTCGCACTTCCTTGACGCCGACGGCCGCGGCATTGACCTGCTCGAAGCGGCTCTTGGTATAGAGGGCGATGAGTTGGGCCAGGGTGGTTTTGCCGGTGCCCGGCGGCCCGTAAAAGATCACGCTGGTGAGCCGATCCGCCTCCAGCATGCGCCGCAGCAATTTGCCTTGGCCCAGGAAATGCGCCTGGCCGACGAATTCCTCAAGCGTCTTGGGCCGCATGCGCAGCGCCAGGGGAGCGACGCGGGAAAGGTTCTTCTGACGCGACTCGGCGAAGAGGTCGGGCATAAATAGATGATAAGTGCTGAAGGCGGAATGGGGAATAAAAAGTTGTAGAGACGAAGAGACGAAGAGACGAAGTGCGCGGTATTTATTCGGCGTTCGGCGGCTACTTCACCACTTTCGGGTCTGACTGGCCACCTTCATGGGCAGGCCGAAGAGATCGATGAAGCCGCGGGCGGCGGTGACGTCGTAGCCTTCCATGGAGAAGCTGGCCAGCTTCGGGTCGTAGAGGCTGTGGGGGCTGGTGACCCCGGCGGCGGTGGCGCGGCCTTTGAACAGCTTCACCTTCACCTGACCCGTGACGGTGAGCTGTGTGTGATCGACGAACGCCTGAAGGGCCTCGCGCAGAGGGTGGAACCATTGGCCGTAATAGACCAGCTCGGCGTAACGCAGGGCGATTTGCTGCTTGTAGTGGAAGGTGTCGCGCTCGAGGCAGATTTGCTCCAGGGCCTTGTGGGCTTCGTAGAGGATGGTGCCGCCGGGGGTTTCGTAGGCGCCACGCGATTTCATGCCGACCAAGCGATTCTCGGCAAGCTGGGTTTGGCCGACGGCGTGCTTGCCGCCAAGCTCGTTGAGGGCGGCAACCAACTCGTGGCCGGGCATTTTCTTGCCGTCGACGGCGATGGGATTGCCGTGATCGAATTCAATGGTGACGTACTGCGGCGCATTTGGCGCTTTGGCAACCGGCACGGAAATGACCCACAGATCATCCTTGGGCTCGTTGGACGGGGATTCCAGGTCGGCGCCCTCGTGGCTGATGTGCCAGAGGTTGCGGTCGCGGCTGTAGATTTTTTTCTTGCTCTGCTCGACGGGGATGCCTTTTTTGGCGGCGTAGTCGAGGGCGCTTTCGCGGTCGCGCAGGCCGAAGGCCGGGTCCTTCCACGGGGCGATGATCTTCAGCTCGGGGGCCAGGGCCATGTAGGTCAATTCGAACCGCACCTGGTCGTTGCCCTTGGAGGTGGCGCCGTGGGCGACGGCATCCGCGCCGGTTTCGTGGGCGACTTGCACTTGGTGCTTGGCGATGATGGGGCGGGCGATGCTGGTGCCCAGCAGATAATCGTTCTCATAGATGGCGTGGGCGCGGAGCATGGGGAAGCAGAATTCCTCGGCGAATTCCCGGCGGATGTCCTTGATGACGACTTCATCGGCCCCGCTCTTGCGGGCCTTGTCTTCGATGCCTTGCAACTCATCGCCCTGGCCAAGTTCGGCGGCGAAAGCGACCAGCTTGACGCCGGGATAGCGCTCCTTGAGCCAGGGCAGGATGACGCTGGTATCCAGCCCGCCGCTGTAGGCGAGGACGATTTTCTGGGGTGGTTGGGCTGACATGGCCTCTCCGCAAAACGCCGCAGTATAAGAATCGCCCGCTTAGACGGAAGGGTTGGGGTTGGCCCGGTCCCACATCTGGCGTGCGGCGTGGGATTGTTCTTTGAAGCTTATGGCCAATCGCGCGACCAAAAACAGGTACATAATCAGGAAGACGAATATGGCGATTGCCGCGACGAGCGAGAGCCCCGCGCCGGGCATCGGCCCGGCCGGCTGAATGTAGGCCGCGAGAATTACGGGGGCAAAGAGGAGGCCGCAGGTCACGGGCAGAGCGATCTTGAGGAAATTGGCGCGTGCGGTCAGGCTCGCGTCGGGGATACGCCGCGCCAGCTTGGAGAAATAGTCAAGCTGGGCCGGCAATCCGATTACGATGGCGACGGCGGCCGCAACTTCCATCGAATGCAAGATCAGGCTTCCGCCTGGATTGAGTGTGAAGAATTGCTTGAACAATCCCGGCACGCTGCTGGCCAGAGCGATGATCAGCGTTACGCGGATGATTTGGCGTGAGGGACCGTAGTTATTCACGAGAAGGCCGCTGAGTTCGCGCTGAGTGACCAGCCAAACACCGGCGACGATGCTCAAGAGGCCGACGGCGAACAGGATCAACGTGCCCACGGCGTAGACTGCGGAGAGGGGGAGAGGGACGCCGCCAATCCCAAAGCATAGCGACGTAGGGAATACGAACGTCCCCCCGAAGGCCAGGAGGTCGGCGCCCATGGCCAACTTGGCGAGCCAGGCGGGATTGGAATAGCGCAGGGTGTCGCCGCCGATGGATATGGCAATGACTGCGCCGCATTCGGGGCAGCGACCGGCGGGGCTCAGGCCGCGAAGGTTGTAGCCGCACTTTCGGCAGGGCGTGTCGATATTGAGCGTGGCCGCGGCGGCGGGGACGGGCGGCGGTGGACCTTGGGTCATGGCGAGTCCTTATGCCTGGGTCAATCCGGAAGGGTTGGGGTCGGCCCAGTGCCACATCTGGCGTGCGGCGTGGGCTTGTTCTTTGAAGCTTCGGCCCGATCGTGCCACCAAAAACAGGTACATAATGAAGAAGACCAGTACAGCGATCCCCACGATGGCCGTGCCGCAACCAAAGAGCAAAAATGCAGGGTTCGGCCCGAGCGCCCGCGCTCCGCGCGCGATGGGGCCTTGGACGACGGTCAAAACGGTAAAGGCGACGAAGATGCCGTAGGTCACGGGCAGAGCGATTTTGAGGAAATTGGCGCGTGTGGTCAGGCTGTCGTCGGGGATGCGCTGCGTCAATTTGGAGAAATATTGAAGCTGCGCCAGGAAACCGATGACAGTGGCGATGCCGGCGGCAAGTTGGAGCGAATGCACGATCAGCCGGACCCCTGGATGGAGTGTGGAAAATTGCGTGATGATTCGCAGGATGCTGTCCGCGATGCCGATGGCGAGCGTGATTCGAATCAGGCGTCGCGCGGTGCCGTAGCGGTCCTCGCCGATGCCGCTGGGGTCGGGCTCGGTGACCAGCCAAGCGCCGACGATGACCAAGAGGCCGGCGGCGACAGCAACCAGTGTGCCCACGGCGAGGACGCTGCGCAAGCGCAGAATGCCAAAGAATCCGGCGACAAACGTCGTGAGGAATATCGCGATGTAGCCGGTGACGATCAGGTTGGCGCCGTTGGCCAATTTTTGCAGCCAGTCGGGATCGGAGTAGCGCAGGAGATCGCCGCCGACGGAAATGCTGATGGCGGCGCCGCATTCGGGGCAACGGCCGCTGACATTCAGGCCGCGCAGGTTGTAGCCGCACTTTCGGCACGGCGTGTCGGAATTGAGCGTGGCGGAAGCAGACATGGGGGGCGGCAGAGGCGGGAGAGGCGGCGATGGCGGCGGCGTGCCTTGGGTCACGGCAACTCCTTATGCCTGGTTCAATCCGGACAAAACCTCGATTGCCCCAAACGGTTGAAATTTTAATCGAATCACGAGGCGGGGACAGGCCGGGGCGCGCCTTTTAGCACATAGCGGAACATCGACCAGGCCAGCACGGCATACAGGACCGTGTACAAGGCGATGGCCATGGCAACGAGCGGTAGAAGGGAGACCAGGACCAGCACCAATTCGTAGGATTTGTGGTATGCGGACGTGACGGCAGAAGCCAGGGAGAGGGCAATGAAACTGGCATAGCTCAGGGGCAAGCCGATTTTGAGGGCACGGGCACGTTTGGAGAGCCTGGAGTCGGCGATGTCGTGGCCCAATATTTGGAGATAGTGGAACTGCGCGGCGAGGCCGAGGGTGCCGCCCAGGGCCAAGGCCAACGCGAGCCAGGGCAGCAGGTACCACCACCAGACGAGAGCGAGCGAGGCATGGATGTTAAACACCTGGAAATCCAGCAGACCAAGCGCGACGGCGAGCAAGGCGGCGAGTCGGCTCAGGCGGCGGGGCAGGTCGCGACGGCTGTCAAAAAGCCGGCGCGGATCGCGCGCGGCAATGCTCCAGCAGCCGACGATGTTGAGAAGGATGGCCAGACCCAGGAGCACACCCATGGCCACAGCGCCGGGCCGGGACATGTGCATGCCTTGCCAGATCACGATAGCGCTGAGGAGCACGATGGCCGGGGCCGCGACGGCAGTCAGCAGGGCGCCGGCGGCCAGTTTTCTTCGCCATCGGGGATCCGCATGTGCCAGCCAATGGGTCAGGGATGGAGCGATTGCGGCGCCGCATTCGGGGCACTGGCCGTCAGGGGGCAATCCGCGCAAGTTGTAGCCGCACCTGCCGCAGGGAGTGTCGGAGTCGATCGGCGGCGCGGAAGTCATGGCGTCCTTGGAGGGACAAAGCCGAGGGATGGCCATCCTCGGTTTTGGCTGAACGAGAACACACTACACTTCGAGCATCAGGCGGCCGGGGTCTTCCAGGTATTGCTTGAGGCGGACCAGGAAGCTGACGGATTCGCGGCCGTCCACCAAACGGTGATCGTAACTGAGAGCCAGATACATCATGGAGCGGATTTGGATTTGGTCGTCGATGACGACGGGGCGTTTTTGGATGAGGTGCATGCCGAGGATGCCGCTTTGCGGCGGATTGAGGATGGGGGTGCTCAGCAGGCTGCCGAAGATGCCGCCGTTGGTGATGGTGAACGTGCCGCCGGACAGCTCCTCCAGGGCCAGCTTGCCTTCGCGCGTGGCGGCGGCCAGGCGCTTCACTTCCGTCTCGATGCGGGCGAAGGACATCTTTTCGGCGTTGCGCAGGACGGGCACGGCCAGGCCGCGCTCGGTGCTGACGGCGATGCCCAAGTGCACGAAGTCGTGGTACACGACGTCATCGCCCTCGATGAAGGCGTTGAGCCGTGGAAATTCCTTCAGGGCCAGCACGGTGGCGCGGGCGAAGAAGCTCATGAAGCCCAGGCCGACGCCGTAGGTTTCCTCGAATCGCTGCTTGTAGCGGTTGCGCAGATCGACGACGGCGGTGAGGTCCACCTCGTTGAAGGTGGTGAGGATGGCGGCGGTCTGCTGGGCCTGGACGAGGGTCTGGGCGATGCGTTTGCGGATTTTGCTCATGGGCTGGCGGTGGATGCCGCTGGCGTCGAAGTCCATGGGCATGGGGGCCGGCTCGGCGGGCGGGGCGACGGGGACGACGTCTTTTTTCTTTTCCATGGGGGGAGGGGGCGGCGGGGGAGCCGAGCGCGGAGCCGGCGCGGCCTTCTTGGCGCTGGCGGGGGCGGAAGCGGGCTTGACGGCGGCGGGATCAATTTCCGCGATGGTCTGGCCGACCTCGACGGTGTCGCCTTCGTTCTTGAGCCGGCGCAACACGCCGGTCGCGGGAGAGGGCAGGTCGGCGTTGGCCTTTTCGGTTTCCAGTTCGCACAGCGGCTCATCGGCCTGGACGGAATCGCCGTCGCTTTTGTGCCATTTGAGGAGAACGGCCTGCTTGACGGATTCACCGAGCGCCGGGACTTGGACCTGTGTGGCCATGGGGATTCGCCGATTCTATGGGACGAATGCAGAACCCGCGGTGCTGCGCACCGCCGCTAAATATTTGGGTTATTGTAAGGATGAATCAGTCGCCGCCCAAGCCTGGGCCGGGGGCGATTTTTTCCAGTTCGTGGTTGGTGATTTCGGCGGCGGCCGGCTCGGCGACGGCGGGGTGGGCCGGAGCGAGCTCCAAGGCGCGGGAGATGATCTCGGCCTCCTCGGCATCGCTGACCTTTTTGGACCCGACGGCGGGGCTGGCGGCCTCGTCGCGGCCGCAGTAGATCAGCACGGCCGTCTCGGGGAGCATCGCCTGCAAACGGGTGGACATGAAATTCCAGGCGCCGCGGTTCTGCGGCTCTTCCTGCACCCAGAGGACCTCGCCGGCATTGCGGTACTTGGCCAGGATCGCCTGGATCTCCTTGTGCGGGTAGGGGTAAAGCTGCTCGACGCGGACGAGGGCGGCGTCCTCGGTCCGGGCCTTTTTGCGGGCGGATTCCAGGGTGAAATAGACCCGGCCGGTGCACAGCAGGAGACGGCGGACGCGCTCGCGCGGCGGATTGGTCGGGTCGTCGATCACCAGTTGGAACGTGCCATCCGTCAATTCGGGCAAGCTGGAGATCGCATCGCGCAGATTGGACTTGGGCATCATGAGGATCAGGGGCTTGCGAAAACTGCGTTTCACCTGCCGGCGAAGCGAGTGGAAATACTGCGCCGGCGTGCTGGGGTAGACCACCTGGATGTTGTTGTCGGCGCAAAGGGAAAGGAATCGGTCCAGGTAAGCGTAGGAGTGCTCCGGTCCGGAGCCTTCGTAGCCGTGGGGCAGGAGCATGACCAGGCCGGACATTTTTTGCCATTTGGACTCGGCGGCGACGATGAACTGGTCGATCACGGGCTGGGCGATGTTGACGAAATCGCCGAATTGGGCTTCCCAGACGACGAGGTTCCGCGGGTCGGCGGAGCTGAAGCCGTATTCAAAAGCGAGCACCGCCAACTCCGAGAGCATGGTGTTGACGAAGATGATGGGGGCCTGATCGGCGGACAGGTTGGCCAGGGGGACGTATTTTTCACCGTTGTTGTAATCGCGGAGAGCGGCGTGGCGATGGGAGAAGGTTCCGCGCTGCGTGTCCTGTCCGACAAAACGGACGGGGGTGCCTTCCAGGACGAGGCTGCCGATGGCGAGCATTTCGGCGCCGCCCCAGTCGATCGGGGCTTTGCCCAGGGCCATGTCCAAGCGGCGGGTCATGAGGCCGGTGAGCTTGGGATGGAGGGTGAACCCCTCGGGCGTGCGCGTGGCGCCTTGGCCGACTTGGCGCAGGACTTCCGCGGAGACCTTGGTGACCGCGGACCAATCGTGGCCGGCCTTTGAGATATCTTTCCAGACGCCGCCAAAGCTGGCGGAAACGGTTCGCGGCTTGTTTTCGCGGGCGTGTTCGAGGGCGGCGTCGAGGCGCTGGCGGGCCTCGGCTTTCATCTGCTCGAATTCCTCGCTCGTGAGCAGGCCCTGCTCGATGAGGCGCTGGGCATAGAGATCGCGCACGGGTGTTTGGGCGGCGATCTCGCGGGCCATCATCGGTTGGGTGAAGCTGGTCTCGTCCTGCTCGTTGTGACCGTGTTTGCGGTAACACCACAGGTCGATCATGACGTCGCAGTGGAATTCCTGGCGGAAGGCGATGGCCAGATGGGCCGCGTGGATGCACGCTTCGGGGTCGTCGCCGTTGACGTGGAAGATGGGGGCCTGAATCATCTTGGCCACGTCGGTGGGGTAGGGTGTGAATCGGCCCTGCCGGGGCAGGGTGGTGAAACCGATCTGGTTGTTGACGATGACGTGGATGGTGCCGCCGGTGCGGTAGTAGGGCAGCTCGGAGAGGCCGAGGGTTTCGTGGACGATGCCCTGGCCGCAGAAGGCGGCGTCGCCGTGGATGAGGATCGGCACCACGCGCGTTCGGGTGGCGTGATCGCCGAGGTAATTCTGCTTGGCCCGCACGATGCCGACGACGACGGGGTCGACCAATTCCAGGTGGCTGGGGTTGAAGCCGAGGGCGATGTGGATCTGGCGGTCGTTCTTGGTGATGCGGTCCTGGGCAAAGCCCAGGTGGTATTTAACGTCGCCGTCGCCGTCCTGTGTGACGGGCCGGCCTTCGAATTCGCAGAGGATCAGCTCGTAGGGCTTGTTCAGGACGTGGGCGAGCACGTTGAGCCGGCCGCGATGGGCCATGCCCACAACGATCTCCTTGATGCCCAGGACGGCGCCTTCGTCCACCAGGACGTTGAGCAGCGGGATCAGCGTTTCGCCGCCTTCCAGGCCGAAGCGCTTTTGGCCCGGGAATTTCAGAGCGAGGAATTCTTCGAATCCCTGAGCGGCGACGACTTCATAGAGGAGGGCTTTTCGCTGGTCGCGTGAGAGGTCGGGTCGATTGAGGATCGGCTCCATGCGTTGGATGAGCCAATCGCGCTGGGCCTTGTCGGAGATGGTGGTGAACTCGACGCCCAGCGTGCTGCAATAGGTGGCGCGGAGCTTTTCGATCAGGTCGCGGAGCGTGCCGTCGGAGGGGCCGCGGAAATCGCTGTGGGTGACGCGTTTGTCCAGGTCGGCCAGGGTCAGGCCAAACTGCTCCAGCTCCAGGAGGGCATGGGTTTGGCGGTGATGACCCAGGGGGTCGAGCTGGGCGATGAAATGGCCCAGTTCGCGGTAGGAATGGACCAGGTTTTTGACCTCGACGCCGGCCTTGGCTTCGGTGGGGCGGAGTTTTTCCTGGAGGTCGAATGCGCCGGAAAGAGAGGCGGCGCGGCCGCCGGCCGCTTCAAAGCCGGCGAAAAAAGCGCGCCAATGGGCGTCCACGGATCGTGGGTCCGACTGGTAGCGCTGATAAAGCTGGTCGATGTAATCCGCGTTTGCCCGATTTACGAAATCCATCGGTTCCATAGGGTCGTTCGGAGGCATCGGAATTGGACGAGGCCTGGCAATTATAGGCTGATCCCGCGGCCAGCCCTGGAGGCGGAAGGCGCAAAGCTTATCGACCTCCCAGCCAGGTTGCCAGCCGGCGTTTCTGGCTTCCTACATCGACGCACGGATAGCCGGCAGCCAAAAAGTCCTCTGCAAACCATGGGCCGCATCCAGGTCAGACACATTTGGCCGGCTGCGGTTAAGCGGCGCGGCGACAACAATGTAAATCATTTATATAAATCGAGTTATATGTTTATTAGGCGCCGCGGAGGCGTGTTGCATATAACTTGCAGTTGCATGACGGGCGGCAGGGGTTAAGCGTAGAATATGCATAACCGACCGGAAGGCCATGGCAACCGAAGTTCTGATTTGTCCGGAATGCGGCGGCATCATCGGCGCCACCGAGGCGACCGATCATGGCAAGCCCTGCACGTGCTTCAAGGATGGGGAATTCAAGTCATCGACCGAAGAGGACACATCCGTTTTCGGGCAGGTTGTGCCGGTGGCCAAGGTCTGCTGCCAGTGTGGCAAGGATGTGGCGGGCAAGAAGCGCTATCGCGACAGCCGCGGCTACTGGTGCGCCGCTTGCCACAAGGCCGACAAAGCCGCCAACAACCCCATCGGGGTGCGCTGCCCCGACTGCGGCAGAATCGTCTCCGAAGGGGCCATCGTCGAGTATAACGGGGAGCACATTTGCGGCCGCTGCCGAAAGGATCGCAAGGAAATCGAAAAACAAAAACGCCGTTTCGGCAAAGTCGATGACAGCGCCTATCGGCCCCATGAAAATAAACGCCTGTACATCTTGCTGTCGATTTTTGCATTGCTGCTGGTAATGGTTATTCTGACCCATCTGAAGGAACTTGAGCGGCTGCTATGAAGGTGGGGGACGGCCAATCGGGGATCGATGCAGCGGCTTCTTTTTAAGCGCGAATTTTTCAAAGCGATCCGGGAAGGGCGCAAGACGACGACCTTGCGCCGCTGGAAAACGTGTTTCCTGATGCCGGGCGAACCAACCGTCTCGCCGGGGTTGGGTGAGTTGCGGATTATCCGCTGCGAGCGGATTGAGCTGGGCCAGTTGCAGGAGGCCGATGCCCGCGCGGATGGGTTTGCGTCGCTGGCGGAGCTGCGCGATACGCTTGGGCGGCTGTATCCCAACCAGGGGCGCGACGGCAAACAATGGTATCGCATCACGTTTGCTCTGGATGGCGCGGGGGCCGTCGCATCCGCCGGCCATGCCGATGGCGCTGCCCAACCGGCGGAGGGTGGGCCTCGACCCACCTCCGGGGACGCCAAAGCCCGCCTGGCCCGGCGCATTCGCGCCGAGCTTGACAAGGCCGTGCGGCGCAGCGGATCATTTTCCTTATGAGCAGTGCGGTCATCTTGCAGCACGTCCCCCACGAGGGGCCGGGGCGAATCATCCCCATTTTTAGAGATTATGGCATTCCCGTGCAGGTTCGGCGGCTGGACCAGGGGGATGAGGTCCCCACCAACCTGGATGAGGTGCGCGTGCTGATCGTCCTGGGCGGACCCATGGGCGTCAGCGACATCGGACATCCCCCCTACCCATTTTTGGCGCAGGAACTGGAAATCATCAAGCGGCTGGTCGCGGCCGATCGGCCGATGCTGGGCATCTGCCTGGGGGCGCAACTTCTGGCGCACGCGGCGGGGGCCAAGGTTTATCCCAACACCAAGCCCGGCCCCACCCCCAAAGACCCGCCGATCCCCATGCCCGAGTTCGGCTGGGCGCCGGTGACGTTTCCGTTTCCCGGCGGCACCGAGCCGATCGTCATGGGCTTGATGGATGGCGCCCCCATGTTCCATTGGCATTACGACACCTTCGATCTGCCCAAGCTTCCGCCGCCGCCCGGGGCCCCGCCGACGGCGACCGGCAACGCTTTGCTTTGCTCCAGCGCCGCTTGTAGAAATCAGGCGTTCCGTCTCAAGAACCGCCTGTTTGGATTTCAATTTCATTTCGAATTCACCGAAAACGACATCGAGGCGGTGCTGGCCGCCGGCAAACAGGAGGTGCAGAAGGTGCTCGGACCGGATGGCCAGACCCAAATTCACCGGGACACGGCTTTGCACTACCCGCGGCACGCCCGCCTGGGCGAGCGATTGATCCGGAATTTCGTGCAGTTTTTGAAGGTGTATTGATCGAGCATTGGGCGTGGCAAGGGCGGCGCGGCATGATGCCGCCGAACAATTCCATGGTCGGCCTGACCGCTTACTTTCGCAGACGCCGCGATAAACCGTACGTTCGGCCGTGGGCCTTGGCCACGCCGGTGGCGGTGCTGCTGCTGTGCCTGCCGCTGCTGCGCCCGCTGCGCCACCCGGGGCAACCCAGCAGCGATGAGGCGCTGCGCCTGGCGAGCACCGCCGCCATGGTCGAGCACCGCCAAGGGCTGGACCCCTCCCTCGCCGCTCGGCTGGCCATCGATGCCGAAGACCCGGCCCTGCGGTCCCACATGATCGTCGTCGAGAAGCATTATTACGCCGATCAGCCGCCGATGATGACGCTTTTGCTCAGTGGACCGTATTGGTTTCTACACCGCATGGGCTACCGCCTGCGGGAGAATTCCGTGTTGGTGCCGTACCTGCTCACCCTCCTGGGCGTGACGCTGCCGGCGGCGGCGGCGGGCGGACTGCTCTACCGCATGGGCCGAATCTTCGAGCTGAAGCGCCCGTGGCGCTGCGGCTTGGCGGCGGCGACGATCTTCGGCTCGGGAATGATCAGCTACGCGGTCGTGCTCAACCCGCACGTTCCCGCGGCCGCATTGGTCCTGGCCGCGGTGGGATGCCTGGTGCACCTGGCCGCCAGCCCCACGCCGTCGCGCGAAGGCGGATGGCTGGCGCTGGCCGGCTTCTGCGCCGCCCTGGCCGCCACCATCGATCCGTGGGCCACGGTCTTCCTGGTCCTGCTGGTCGTCGTCATCGTCGCCATGCGCCTGCGCCCGGCCCTGCGCGTCGGCGGAGTCATCCTGTACCTGCTGGGCGCGGCCCCGCCGATCGCGCTCCACGGCACGCTCACCGTCCACCTGACCGGCGACCTGCTGCCCGGCTCCATGCACCCGGAGCTTTCCGCCACGCGTCTGCGACACTTCCCAGCCGACGCCCTGGCCGCGGATGACGCCACTGCCACACCCGCCGCCACCGACAGCGGCGAGGAGGAGCCAGCCAGCCTCTGGCAAACGGCCTGGCGCGGCATCGGGAAATTCCTCTGGACCTTACTGGGCGAGCATGGGCTGCTAAGTCACTTCCCCGTGGTCGTGCTGGGCGTGGCCGGCATGTTCGCGGTCATGCACCGACACTGGCCGGCAACCACCAAGGTCCTGGCTGCCATCAGCGCCATCGCCATGCTCGTTGCCCTGATCGGCTACACCGCCGGCGGCGGCCCGGCCGCTTCCGCCCAGTTCGCCAACCGTTGGCTGATCCTGTTCATCCCGATCCTGCTTTTCTGGACGGGGGCGTGGCTTCGCCGCTCACATCGTCCCGCGGTCTGGTGCGCCGCTGCCGTGTTATTGGCTTTCAGCGTGATCGTTTCCCTGATTGGCGCCACCGACCCGATGCCTCCCGGTGGCTACTCCCGTTACACCGTTGCCGCCGCGTTGCACAACCTGTTTTATCCCACCTCGCCCACGCACACGACTGCCCTGGCGGATTGACAGCCCGCAAAAAGGGGGTCACCGCAAAAAGGGGGTCAGGACCCCTTCTTGCGAGGGGGTAACTGTTTACCGTCGCGTCACTATTTTTCGGGTGGGGTTTTTGATATGTTGCACGCGCCATGGATGGCCGGAGACTGGAACAACGGTACGACCAGGTTTTGCAGGAGGCCCAGTATCTCCGGGGGCA
>Ga0208456_1000321_pt1 | contig 36051 bp, 31 predicted proteins | sample June2015DPH_4_10_2_FD_184691 | JGI IMG/M metagenome (GOLD analysis project Ga0208456, IMG submission 184691) | Peatland microbial communities from SPRUCE experiment site at the Marcell Experimental Forest, Minnesota, USA - June2015DPH_4_100... | ecosystem: Environmental > Terrestrial > Soil >... | reverse complement strand
AAGGTGACGCAGCACGGGTCGTCGAACACCAGTTGCGCCCTTTCGAACGCGATGCCATGCTTTGTCTTATTGCTCTCACTCTTCGCCGGGTCCCATTCGATGCGCATCTGTATTTACAGTATTGCCCGTATGAGCATGTAGAGTCAAGGAGAAAACGGTGAGGATGAAACGGTGTCGGGTACCGTAGATGAGAAGGCCGAACCGCGCAGGCTGGTTGTGTGCGGAATGACGGTAATGAGTGCGCGGCCTTGGTCTCCAAAGGCCCCCCTGACTACCAGGGCGGGACGAGTTTTCCCAGCCCTGCCGAAATCGATCAGCCAGACCTCACCGCGGCGGGCGACGTAGGGCCGAACGGCGTTCGGCCCAGGACCAGCGCCGCTGGTCCCTACAAGCAATCGAACAGCGAGTAGCGCGGACCGCCGATTTTGCGGTCCGCGTCTTTTGGGTCGCCATCCTGCCCACAGTGTTGTCGTGTATCGCCGTGTCGAAGTCGCGGCGTCCTGTTCTTTTGGCGAGGTATTTCCTCATGACGGTAGGCCCAGAGGATGCGGGCACGCGCGTTAAGGAACAGTGGCAACGCGGCGCTTTGACCATCGACCGCGTGAGAATTCCCACCGATCCCCGCAGCCGGCTTTAACCACCACGCCTTTGCCTTCAGGACAACAGACGCGGACCGCAAACGCGGCGGTCCGCGCTAGTTGGTTTGCGCTACCCTGCTCTGGATGCCAAGGGCGGTCAGAATTTTTGCGGCCACTTGCGGGCGCCATGGAACACGCGGAGGATTTCGACAACATTACTGCGCACGCGGTAGGGGACCAGGTAAGGGGTATTGGCGACAACCAACTCGCGAGTGCCCTCGACGCGCCCGGGGCGGCCCAGGCCGGGATGCTGAGCAAGCAGTTCGACGGTCCGCGCGATCGTGTCGACCACGCGGGCAGCGGCGGCGGGATTATCGAGGGCGATGAAGGCCGCCTCGGCATCAAGGTTGGCGAGAGCACGCTTTAGCCAGCGGATCTCCAGCGGCCTATCGGGCACGGCCCCTCCGCTTCGGGCTCGTCCACTTCTTCAAGACGCGGCGGACGTCTTCCGGTGAGGCAAACTCGTCCCGGTCGGCTTCCGCCAACGCCTTCCGGGTTTCCAGGATTTGCCACTCGTTCACCTTCACGTACTCACGAATGGCTTCGGTGGCCACATACGAACGGCTGCGGCGCTGCGCTTTCGCCAACCGGTCAAGCCGCTCGCGCAGGTCGGGCTCCAAGCGCACTGTCACTACCGGAATCGTCGCCATGAGGCACCTCTAACACAACTGAATACATGGTATTCTACCACGGCGCGGTGGGAAAGGGACAGGAGGTAGCGCAGACCTGTTTTCCAAGGTCTGCGGCTGTCTTTTCGTCTACGGACCAAAAGCCGCAGACCTAAAGAACAGGTCTGCGCTACCAGCTAAATTAGGTGCGAGAGTTGGAGGTGTACATGAAAAGGCCCGTCCCGGTGGAATCTGCCTCGGCATTAATTGACGAGAAGATCAAGGAACTTGGGGACTGGCGCGGGAAGACGCTCGCGAAAGTGCGCGAAATCATACACGAGGCAGACCCTGAGATCGTCGAAGAGTGGAAGTGGAGGGGGACTCCCGTCTGGTCCCACGGCGGCATCGTCTGCACGGGGGAAACGTACAAGAGCGTCGTCAAGATGACATTTGCCAAGGGAGCTGCGCTCGAGGACCCTTCAGGTCTATTCAACTCCAGCCTCGAGGGGAATGCCAGGCGCGCCATCGACATCCACGAAGGCGACAAGGTCGATGAGGCGGCCTTGAAGGATCTCATCCGCGCTGCCGTGGCGCTCAATCTCAAGGGCAAGAGCAAGCCGAAGCCCCGGCGAGCGAGCAGCAAGCGGGCCCACTAGCTTCATCGCAGGTCCCGGCCATATCTCCTCCCACAGGGGAAGAGCTTCGCCACCTGCCTCATACGCCGTGAATGGTAAATGGTGAATTGGGGATGCAGAACTTGCTTTGCGCGCCGCGCCCAGACCCTCCGACCGCTGCACTTCTTCAATTCACAATTCAGAATTCACAATCAGAATTATGCCATCTCAGGATTGCGGATGCAATTCATCGCTCAACAGGCTGCGGAAAAACTCGTTTGGCCTGTCATTCCGAGGAGTCCCGCGTCCGCGGGACGACGAGGAATCTCGCATTGTCTTGAAAACACTCAGAGCCAGATTCCTCGCGCAGTTTACCCTGAGCGGGCAGAGCGAGATCCTTCGCTGCGCTCAGGATGACAGCGAAGGGCTCGGAATGACAGCTTGGAAGGGTTTTTCCGCAGCCTGTCAAGCCGCGAATTACTACCGTCGCACCGCAGCTTCCGTGATGGGACCGTACATCTCAGGCCGGCGTGCGGCGATGCAGTCAAATTCCCACTGCCCCGGCACGCGGACCACCCGGTTGCGATCCGCCCCCATCAGGTCTAGGTCGGCGACCAGGATAGTCTCCTCGGTTTCACCCGCCTCGGCATGGACCATGCCGGTGAAATCTACAATCTGCGAGTGGCCTGCGAAGCGGAATCCTCGCTCCTCGCCGACACGGTCTGCCACAACAACGTGAAAATGGTTCTCCGTGGCGCGAACCTTGGGGGTATGCTGCCAAGAATCTGAGCCAATGGGCCAATTCGTGGGGATCGCCAGGAGCTGGACGCCTTTGAGCTTTAGTACCCTGCCCGCCTCCGGGAAGCTGCAATCGAAGCAGATATTGATGCCGAGCTTCCCGTGCAACGTCTCGAACACAGGAAATGGCTTGTCCCCTGGAGCAATAAACCGATCAATCCCGAGATACGGAAGATGGAGTTTGCGAAAAGTGCCGGCGATTCCCTGTGGAGTCACCACCGCAGCAGCATTGAAAATCCGGTCGCCGTCGCGCTCGAGCAGGCCAACCACTGCGGTGCAATCGAGCGACTTTGCCGCTTCCCATAGCTTCTCCGTGGAGGGGCCCGGAACCGGCTCCGCGACGGGGTCGGCCTCCTCCCTGCCCGCGAAGCAATAACCGGTAAGCGCGCATTCAGGGAACACCACGATGCCCGCACCAAGACGGGCAGCAGATTCAAGGCCGGCAAGGATTTTCTCCAAGTTCCTTTGTCTCTCCAGGATCGTGACGTCCATCTGCACCGCAGCAACTTTCATGATCCCTCCCTGAGCCCCAATGGGCCAAAGCATTTTAGCAGCAATTCGCTTTTGACAGTCAACGCCCAATCCCCGCCTTTCGGAAAGAAAAGAGCAATCGTCGAAGCTTGCAAAGGAATATGTCAGGTCCGGAATCGGCCTGACCCTTGTCGCGGAGGAGTTCGATGATGGGCATGTCCGGTCCCGGATAGTGATGAATTTCAGCAACTACCCCGTGACAAATGCTTCTGACTTGTGCTTAAATCTATCGTACAGCCAAGTCACGTGGAGGGATCCTTTCCTTGCGCGACGATTGCTGTAAACACAGAATCTCAACGCATGGAGGAACTATGAAACGAACACTGATCTTGTGTGCGGTAGGGGTGGCGTTACTGGCCGCTACTTTACCGGTAGTTTTTCACGCGCAACCTGGATCGCCGCGGCCTAGCGCGGTGGCGGCGACTCCCAGCGCAGCCGCGGCTAGTCCAGCGCCTCAGCGTCGTCCGCGGATTGAGGCGGCCATCCGTCACCTGGAGGAAGCCAAGCGGGAGCTTGAGGCTGCCCCAGAAGAATTCCATGGGCACCGGGTCAAGGCCATAGAGCACGTGGACCGAGCGCTCGAGGAATGCCGCAGGGCGCTTGAGGTAAGCAGAGAGGAACGCAGATAGGTTCTATCCCCCAGGCCAGCTTCTTGCTTAGGTGAGATCTGGTCATCCTCTGTTGACCCGGTTCGGTCCTCGCCACGAAAATGGGATGGGGCAGCCCGTCACGCTGCCCCATTCGACCTTTTTTTGCCAATTCCCTTCACTCCAGGTCAAAACACACCACTTCACAAACGGGCACGCGCGGAACAGTGACTTCCACCCCTCCTGCCTGCCTCCATGGTATTGGTGCCACTTGCGAGACCTAGTCATTCCCGTCCCGCCATGACGGGACGGGAATGACCGGCGGCTCGAGTGGATCCCCATTCCAAATGACACCAGCACCTGCCTCCATAGAGCACTTGACAAGAGGCGAAGAAAAAGCGAAGCTTAGGTTATCCTGATTCTGGAGCTTCGCGATGGCGTCAATCGCTGTTCTGACCAATCGACCCACCCCGGAAATGCCATTAGTGGGGATCGCTCGCCTGGCGGCCGAAAGTCCCCGGGTCCGCGAGCGCGCCGAGGTGGAGTACTTCGCCCTCCCATGCCGCTCCACGCTCAACCGCGAATCGAGCGGGCGCATGCCTTTCGCCTGGACCATCAACCCCTACCGAGGATGCGAGTTCGGCTGCAAGTATTGTTACGCTCGCTATACACATGAGTTCATGGAGATGTGGGACGGAAAGGACTTTGAGCGGAAGATCTATGCCAAAGTCGGTTCGCCGGAACTGTTGCGCGCCGAACTCCGCCAAGCTAAGGACAAGGGCTTGCCCATCGCTCTCGGTACGGCGACCGATCCCTATCAGCCGGCGGAAAAGCAGTTCGAGATTACCAGGAGAATGCTGGAAGTCTTCGCCGAGTTCGCAGGGCTGGAATTCTCCATTACCACGAAGTCCGTGCTGATTCTTCGCGACCTCGAATTGCTCAGGCTGGTCACCGCCCGGCACCGCTTCAGCGTTCACATGACAGTAACCACAACAGATGAACGCCTGGCGCGTCTGCTCGAACCCAAGGCCCCGGCGCCGGCAAAGCGACTTGAAGCTGTCAAGCAGTTGTCTGAAGCCGGGATCTGCGTGGGCGTGAATGCCATGCCGATCCTGCCAGGACTCAACGATTCCGAGAGGTCACTGGAAACCCTGGCGCGTGCGGTGTCCGAGGCTGGCGCAAAGCTCCTTTACGGGAACATCCTTTTCCTGACGCCATCCGCCATGAAACAGTTCATGCCTTTCCTGGAAGAAGCGTTTCCGCGACTGGTCAAGCAGTATCGCAAACTCTACGCTCACTCGGCCTACCTGAACGGCGATTACAAAGAGCACGTGACGAAGTTGCTCGCGGGACTCCGCGCCCGCTACGGCCTCAAGGGCAATTACGGCGAACCGCCACCGGCCGCGAGACACCCCCAACTGGCGTTGCCGTTCGAGGCGGTGGATGGAAGCACCGCAGCTCGTCGGCTGCTCACGCCCTGCAATTAGAGATAACGAGTGTTCGTTTGCCCGGGCTTTTTCAGGGTGAGCCGAGGCTCCGGTTAGCGACATGGGTATTGGTGTCATTTGCGAGACCTAGTCATTCCCGCGAAAGCGGGAATCTACTCCGCAAGCCTCTGGAAATGTGCTGGCGTCGAACTAGATTCCCGCTTTCGCGGGAATGACCGGCGGCTCGAGTGGATCCCAATTCCAAATGACACCAGCACCGCGACATGGGGCCACTTGACAAGGAAATAATCCTTGCTAAAGTAAGGACGATGGCTAAAGTGACCAGCAAACTCCAGGTGACCATTCCTAAATCGGTCGCGGATCAATATGGGATTCGCCCCGGCGACGAAATCGATTGGGTTCCCGCAGGGGAGGCCATCCGCGTAGCTCCTGCCCGCCCAGCGGCCCACGAACTCGACCTCGATACCCGCCTGCGGCTCTTCGATAAGGCCACCGAGCGCCAGCGCGAACGAGCGAGGAAACTCTCCAAAGACGGGCGGCTGAATACGAATGAACCCGTGGACCGGGGTTGGAAACGAGAGGACCTTTACACGCGTGGCGGCTCTCGTTGACACCAACATTCTTGTCTATCGGTTCGACTGGCGATATCCAGTGATATGAGCACAAGTTGTGAGCAACGCGGTCCCCGGCTGAGCGTGGAAGAGCTGCGCGCCGCCGCCGCCGAGATGCGCGCCTTCGATATAATAGACATTTTCGCCGCTGGCTCCGGCCACCCCGGTGGCACACTTTCCATCATGGACATTGCTGCCGCCCTGTACCTTCGGGTACTGAACCATGACCCAAAAGATCCTGCCTGGCCCGACCGTGACCGCGTTTTCTGGTCAGCCGGCCATAAGGCGCCGGCGCTTTACGTGGCCTTGGGTAAAGCCGGCTACTTCCCTCTTGAGGACACGGTCCTGCTGCGCCAGCTTGGCTCAGGCTTCGAGGGCCATCCCAACTGGCTTGAACTCCCCGGCGTGGAAATCTCCAGCGGCTCGCTGGGGCAAGGGCTGGGAGTCGCGGTGGGCAATGCACTGGCGGGAAGGTTGCTGGGCCGGCCCTATCGCGTGTACTGCATCATGGGGGACGGCGAGCAGCAGGAAGGCAGCATCTGGGAAGCTGCCATGGCTGCAGGCCATTATAAGCTGGATAATCTCTGCGGCATTATTGACAAGAACGAGCTGCAGATCGACGGCTGGGTGCGTGACGTCATGAACGTGGACCCGCTGGCTGAGAAATACCGAGCCTTCAACTGGAACGTGCTGGAAATCGACGGCCACGATATGGACAAGATCCTCGAGGCTTTCGAGCGCGCGCGGGCGAACAACAGTCAACCCACTCTCCTCATCGCCCACACCGTGAAAGGCAAGGGCGTGTCCTTCATGGAGAATGAGGCAGGCTGGCACGGCGTGGCGCCCAACCGCGAGCAATTTGAAAAGGCCATGGCAGACTTGGCGATGCCTTCGATCCCACGCGCGCGCGTCGACGCGTTGCTCGCCCGGGCCGCTGAATATGGCGCGCAGGTAGCGCGCAAAACAAACGACACCCTGCCGACCTTCCGCCGCGATTACTGGTGGAATGCAGGCTCGACGATGAGAGTGGATATGGACCCGACGCGGATGGGATTCGGGCGCGGCCTCGAAAAAGCCGGCGGCGATGAGCGCGTGGTGACGTTGCACGCCGATATTTCAGGCTCCATCCGCATTACCGATTTCGAGGCCAAGCACCCGGAGCGCAAGCACCGCGTCTTCAGCATCGGGATCGCCGAACAGAATATGATGGAGGTTGCCGCAGGGCTCGCAAAGGAAGGGCTGATCCCCGTGACCGGCACGTACGGCGTGTTCGCCTCGGGCCGCTGCTGGGACCAAATCCGCACCACGATCTGCTACTCGAATCTGAACGTCAAAATTGCCGGGGCGCACGGCGGCATCTCCGTGGGCGCGGACGGCGCGACCCACCAGGCGCTGGAAGAGATTGCGCTGATGAGTATCCTGCCCAATATGCACGTGCTGGCCCCCTGCGATTCGCTGGAGACAGAGCGCGCCACTCTCTTCAGCCTGCTCGACCTGATGGGGCCGGCTTACATTCGCTTTGCGCGCGAGGCTACGCCTGTCGTCACCACTCCGGCGTCTCCCTTCCGGTACGGCGTGGCCAATATCATTCGCTATCGAGGTGAGAAGCCACGCTTCCTGGATGCCTTCGAGACCTTCCTCTCCACCCATTACGCGGGCGAAGATGAGGATGTGTCCATCATCGCCTGCGGGCCGATGGTGCCCGAGGCAATGCGCGCCGCCTGGCTGCTCAAGGAAGAGTTCGGCCTCGAAACGCGGGTGGTGAACACGCACACGGTGAAGCCTCTCGATGTGGCGGCGCTGGCGCAGGCCGCCGAGCATACGCGCCTGGTCTTAACCGCCGAAGAGCACCAGGTGGGAGGATTCGGAAACATCGTGGCCGGCGCCATCCTTCAACATCGCAAGAATTACAAGCACCCTCTGTTGTTCGATATGGTCGGGGTCAATGACCGGTTCGGACTCTCCGGCAAGCCCTGGGAACTGGTTCAGGAGTTCGGGCTGAGCGCCGAACATATCGCCGCGCGCGTCTTGCAGCTTCGCGAGCGCTTGCAGGGTCGCGAGGAACGCGCCACCGCAGCGTGAGATGCTACCGGGTGTACGATGTTGCCCCGGCTGTCATTCCGATCCCGCAGTCGCGGGAGAGGAATCTCGCTCTGTTTTTTCTTCCGTATGGCCCCTATGCCACCTTGAGCCCGGGGCGCGTGAGGGCAGAGCGAGATTCCTCTCCCGCGACTGCGGGATCGGAATGACACCCCCTTATCTTCGGAGTGGATTCCCGCTTTCGCGGGAATGACTGCGGCTTCCAATGGGGATCCGATCCCAAATTACCACCGGTATCAAGTGAGGAGAAAAGCGGGAGCTCTTCCCTCTCTCCTCGGGAGAGGGCCGGCCCCAAAAAGATATCGGATTGCGGCGTGCACACTCCACCCACGGTCAACGCGTGATGGTCAGGTTCTCGAATAGAAACAGGCCGGACTTCCCTGCCACCACGATGTCCAAGTCACCGTCACCGTCGATATCCACCACGGGAATCTGCATGCCACCACCCGTACGCGTGCTGTAATCGATGACGTGTCGCCTCCACTGGAGTTCGTTCCCCACTTTGATAGGTTCGTACCAGTAGATTCCCAGCGGTTCGTGGTCGCCCGGATCGTGACCATTGTGCGCAAAATACCGCTTGCCCGTTACGATATCAATGTGCCCGTCGCCATTCAGGTCCGCCAAGGTCAGCGCGTGGGCCTGTGACCAGCTATTGTCAATCAAATGCTTGATCCAAGTCCGATTGCCCGCCGCATCTTTCTTTTGCTCGTACCAGAAGATTCCGTAGTCGTGGCCCAGGGAAGTGACAAGGTCTGGCAGTCCGTCGCCGTTCACGTCCAGCGTGTAAATGAACCCCGTTGCTCCCAAATCGAATTCCGGATGGAAGATCCACTGACCATTGCGAGGGTCGGGAGGCGCTTCAAACCAGCCTTTGGGCGTGATGATATCGGTTCGCCCATCGCCGTTCACGTCTCCTGCTCCGATGCCGTGGCCGTAACTCTTTGGACTCACGACGTGCGGGATCCAGGCGGAATCGCCCCCTTTGCCCGACAACTCATACCAAGTCAAGGGAAAGTTCGGATCACCAAACTGGGGCAAGAGTTGTTGCGGCTTGCCCGTGTTGAGAATATCCACCAGGAATGCGAATTCTACCGGAGCGCGCGACTCGATCACGTGCTCCTTCCAGGGCTTGTTCTGCGCGCCGGGGTTTTCCCACCAAGTGAGTGGCTTGGACCAGTAAGAGCAGCTCACGATGTCCGGATAGCCGTCCCCGTTTACGTCGATAGCCAGATCGCTCAGGTCTTCCAAGTAGAAATCCCTATAAGGCAGACTGCGAAACTTGTGTTTGATCCAGCGCGGCCCCTCGCCGGGCGCAGCGGGCGGCGCCTGCTCGAACCAGTTTTCCCCGGAGACTATGTCCAACTTTCCATCCCGGTTCAAATCCACAATTGCCACGGTCTCGCTCGGGCCCAAGTCAATCGTGTGCTTGCGGAAGGGAATCTCATCCGAGCCTTGGGCGTCAGTACGGGGAATGAACCACAGAGCCGATGCAGCCATCGGGAAAAGTGCAAACAGTACGAAGAACCTGGTTCGTCCCCTTCTGTGGACCCGAGACATGTTAGCGAAATTCAAATCCATGGGAACCTCCAATAACTGAGTCGTCAACCGTAAGTTCTGTCAGTCGTCAGTCAAAATCCCGTAGGCCCAGGATCATGAGGTCCTCCACGCTCTGTATTGAGGTATACTGACAACTGAAGACTGACTACTGACGACTGACAACAACCTGACACCTGTCCTCACTTGATCCCCAGCCCCCTAGCCAAACTTCGAATGAAGCGCAATCCCTGTTGCGCCAACTCATCGCCGGAGGGGGCAATGTCGCGCCAGATGGCAGCCGCCGCAGCGAGGTCGGGCTCCGGCTGCGCGAACGATTCGATGGTCATCCAGCCGTTGTAACGGATAACCTTCAACGCCTTTAGCACCCCTCGCCAATCATTGTGCCCAGTCCCCGGGATGCCGCGGTCGTTTTCAGAGATATGGACGTGCCCCAGCTCCCTGGCGACAGACCGCAGCGCTTCTTCCGGATGGCGCTCTTCGATGTTGGCGTGGAAAGTATCAAAGTGAATCTTGACGTTGGGCTCGCCGATATCGTGAATCAAGCGCGCCGCGTCCTCCAGTGTATTGAGGAAGTAAGTCTCGAAGCGGTTGAGTGGCTCCAAGCAGACCATAACCTGGCGCTTCTGAGCATGGTGGGCAACCACCTGCAATCCCTCCACGGCCCAATTCCACTCTTCGGGAGTGCGGCGGCGGCCAGTCATCACACCCAGGCCGGCAAACATCGGACCGCAGACCAAGCGCGCCCCAAGCTCTGCCGTGCGGTCTACGCACGTCTTCAGAAACTCCACTCCCCTGGCCCGCACCTCAGGCTGGGGGCTCACCAGATGACACTCGCGGGGTATAACGCTGCACGTAGTGCATTCCAGTTGATTCTTCTCCAGCATCTTTCGAACAGCAGGTATGTCCGCAGGCTCCTGCGGGGATAGAAACAGCTCAGCCCCATCGAAGCCCCACTCCCGGATCCGGGAGAATAACGCAGCGTGGCTTTCGTCCACGCGCGTCGTCCAAACCAGCGTATTGACACCATATTTCATGCGCGACTCTCCTCAACTCTCAAGCGACTTTCCACGGTTTTCGATATTCCTTGGTGAGCATTTTGTTGGCTTCCGTGTCGCCAACAAACTGTTCCTTGTCTCGATCCCAATGCAACTTCCGTCCCAGCTTGTAAGAGATGTTTCCGACAATGCAGGCACTGGTCGCCCGGTGGGTCGTCTCGATATCCGAGTTTGGCTTCTTGCGTGAGCGAACGCACTCCAGGAAGTTCTCCACATGCGGCTGATGTTGAGGAGTCCCGTCGCCCGTGGTTACTGCTGTGGAACCAAAATCTTCCCAGCCGTCGTGGACCAAATCCATTGGCCAGATCGTGTAGCCCTCGCGATTCACAAAGAGCGTTCCTTCCGTGCCGTAGAACTCCATGCCATATTGGTGATTATCGGGGCCGCGTCCGCCGCGATTGTAAAACTTCACAAGGAAGCCATTCTCATTTACGGCCGTACCGGGATATTCGTAAGTCGCCTCAATCGTATCGGGGGTTTCAAAGACTCCGGAGGTAATCAACTGCCCTCCGGAAGCCACCACCGTCCGCGGGGCATCGACCCCCAGCCCCCAATGAACGATATCGATCAAATGGGGCGCCCAGTTCGTCAACTCCCCGCCGCCCGTTTCCCAGAAGCCACCCCATCCCATATGGCGGTTGCGGTTGTAATGGTGATAGGGCGCCGGACCCAGCCACATGTCCCAATCGAGACCCTCCGGCGGGTCGGTATCGGGGTAAGACGTTTGCATCCTCGACTGTACCGAGGTCCCACGCAAAACCCAGGTATCGGCCTCCGTCACCCGGCCGATCCTCCCGCTGCGGAGGAGTTCGGCAACTTTCTGGAAGTGCTCACCGGAGCGCTGTTGAGTCCCACACTGAACCACCCGGTTATTTTTGTTAGCCGCCTCCACCATCCTTCGACCTTCCAGGATCGTGTGCGAAATTGGCTTTTCCACGTACACGTCTTTGCCGGCCTCACACGCCATGATCGTAGGAATGGCGTGCCAGTGTTCAGGTGTGGCGACAATAACCGCATCGATATCCTTGTGCTCCAGGAGCTTGCGAAAGTCCTTGTAACTCTTCACCTTCTCCGATGAGAGATTAAGACCCACCAGCGTCTCGCTGAGGCGCAGGTCCCACACATCGCAGAGCGCCACTACGTCAACTTGAGTCGTCTTAAGGAAAGAGCCCAGGTCATAGCGACCTTGGCTTCCTGAACCGATCAGCCCCACACCAATGCGATCGTTGGCCCCCAGCACGTTTCGCACCGCAGGGCCTGCGGAAAGAGCCAGACTCACCGTTCCTAGTACTGCGGATTTACTAAAATCCCGGCGCGACATTTTCAAACCTTCCATCATGACCTCCTCCCGAGCGTGCATTGAGGGTTCGCGTGCCCATAATCTCTTGCGCTCTGAGCACCACTGAAAAACCCGAAGCGCAAGGCCCTCCGAATGGCCCTGCATTATACAACCCCGCGTTGGAAAATAAAGAGGTGTGAATGTGGTGGATTCAGGATTCAGGATTCAGGCCGGTTTAGGCCGTGCCATCCTGTGGCACCAGGCACCAACTTCATCGCGCGGAGCTAAGGATCTGCTTTTGGTTGCGGCTCGGGCCGCGCTATTTCACTGATGGGGCCCAGTCTTCCAGACCTTGAGTCCTGATTCCTGAATCCTGAATCCTGAATCCTAAATCCTGTTTCTAATGGCCCAGGCTTCGATGCGCTCCAAAGCCCTCTGAAGGTTTTCCACGGAATTGGCAAAGGAGAAACGCAGATACCCTTCGCCCCATTCTCCAAATGCGGTCCCGCCCAGGCACGCCACGCCGACTTCGTTCAGAATAGTGTCTGCCAAGACACGGGAATTCCACTTCGTTTCCTTGATATTTGGAAAGACGTAAAAGGCCCCGCGTGGTTGCCGGCAACTGAAGCCCGGGATGCGGTTCAAGCCTTCGACGATGACGCTCCGGCGCCGCCGGAATTCCTCGCGCATGAGGCCCACGGAGCTTTGATCGCCTCGCAACGCCGCGACTCCGGCAATTTGGATGAAGCTGGCGGTGCAGGAGTTTGAGTTCGTCATCAACTGTGCCACTTGCCGCGCCAAGTCCGCCCGCATCACACCCCAACCCAGCCGCCAGCCGGTCATGGCGTAGGTCTTGGAGAATCCGTTCAGAATGATCGTGCGGTCCTTCATGCCTGGAAACTGCGCCAAGCTCGCGTGGTCGCCTTCGTAGATCAGTCGATGGTAGATTTCGTCGGAAAGGACGGGGATTTCGCGCCCCGCGAGTTTGTCTGCAAGAACCTTTAGGCCATCGCGGCTCATCACGCCGCCGGTCGGATTGTGAGGACTACTCAGGATGATCAAGCGTGTGCGGTCGGTGATCTTGTCGATGATTTCTTCCGCATCCACATCGAAGTCCCGGTCCTCACGCAACCCATACGGAACGGCCTGTCCCCCAACGAAGTTGATCATGGATTCATAAATGGGGAAGCCGGGATTGGGGTAAAGGACTTCATCGCCCCGCTCCACCAGCGCCAGAATGATGAAGAACATGATGGGTTTGCCGCCCGGCGTGATGACAACTTCATTCAGGTCAACCGGAACCCCCAAATACTGTCCCGTGTACTCAGCCACAGCTTCGCGGAGCTGAGGTAAGCCGGCAGAAGGCCCATAATGCGTCCACCCGTCGCGTAGGGCGCGCGCGGCAGCCTCTACGATGTTGGGGGGAGTGGAGAAATCAGGCTCCCCAATCTCCAAGTGAATGATCTCCTTGCCCTGTGCTTCCAGTTCGCGGGCGCGTACCAGGACTTCGAAAGCACTCTCTGTGCCCAGCCGGGACATGCGCGCGGCCAAGCGAATCGGCCTTTGCGTGATTGTACTCATTCTGACCTCTCCTCCACCTCCAAAATTGAGCCCCCAGTGCAAGCTTCGAAGCGTAGCTAGAATAATCTCGGAGTCCGCCGAAGTCTAGCGCAGCGCTGCCCCCACGGCGTGGTGGCAATGGAAACTGGAAATCGGAAATTAGAAACTAGAAACTGGAAAATAACGCTGCCGGTTGCCAGTTTCCATTTTCCAGTTTCCAACTTCCAGTTTCAATTTTCCAGTTTCTAGTTTCTGATTTCTGCTTTTCCTACGGGTGCAGCAGGATTTTGCCGAAGAACTCCCGGCTTTCCATTTTCTTTTGGGCGGCGGCGGCCTCCCGGAGCGGGAAAGCGGAGTCAATCACGGCCTTGAGATTGCCCCGGGCGATGAATTTGAGGGCCGCCAGCAGTTCTGCCTTTCCGCCCATAAAAGAACCCAGGATCGTGCGTTGGCGGCCAAACAGGCCCTGCACGTTCAGCTTCACTTCTCCGCCGCTGGTCACGCCGCAGGTCACCAAGCGGCCATAGGTGGCGAGAGAGTTGAAGCATTCTTCCCAAATGGCAGCGCCCACGTGCTCGACAATCACGTCCACGCCGCGCTTTCCCGTAAAACGCCTGACTTCTCCCGAAATCGATTGCTGGCTGTGGTTAATGACTTCGTGGGCGCCGATAGCCCTCGCCTTCTCGAGCTTCCAATCCGCTCCGGCAGTGGCAATCACCCTCGCGCCCACTGACTTCGCGATTTGGATGGCAGCGCTGCCCACGCCCGAACCGGCGCCAATCACCAGCACATCCTCACCCGGCTTGAGTCGAGCGCGAGTGAACAACATGTGCCAGGCGGTGAGAAAAACCAGCGGCACTGCGGCAGCCTCATCAAAACTCAGGTCACCAGGGATGGGTATAACATTGACCTCCGGTGACTTTACATACTCCGCATAGCCGCCGTCCACGAAAACTCCGAAAACCGTATAGCTTCGGCAGGCGCTGTCCAGGCCCTTAAAACACATCTCGCACTGCCCGCAACTGATCCCCGGGCAAAGCAGGACGCGCTCACCGGCCTTCACACGCTTCACCTGCGAGCCCACTTCCGCTACTTCTCCGGAAATGTCGCTGCCCACAATATGAGGGAGTGGTAGCTGCCAATCGCCGACCCCCTGCCGGAGCCAAAGGTCCAGATGATTTAAAGCGCAAGCCCTCACCTTCACAAGCACTTCGTGGGCCTCGATTTTCGGCTCCGGCGCTTCTTCGTACTTCAGCACGTCAATACCGCCGTGCTCGTGGAATCGGACTGCATGCATGGGTTAACCTCCGTCTTCAAAACGCTCGACCGCGGCGACCCTAGTCGATTAAGGATCGCTAAGATAGTGACACCTCGCGGCCTTTGGCCGCAACCAAAAGCAAAGAACAAGTCGAAAGGCAAAGTGCAAATAGCAAAGCCACACGACGCACCCTGGGTGGTTTTTGCATTCCTACTCTTGCGCTTTGCGTTTTGACTTGCTCCGTGCCGGTCAGGCTTCAACACGGAGCACATGGACGCGCTAACGACACGCGGAGAAATCTTCGCGCCGCGAGAAGAAGCGAGAGCGTAGCATGGGGTAATCCCTCAGTCTCGGGTGGCATAGCGCCGACCCGCCCGGCGGGGTCGGCACTAGGAGTTTGGACATTTGGCAAGCAGAGTCAGCCCTCCCTTGTGTCATTCCGAGCGCAGCGAGGAATCTCGCCCTGTTCTTTCTTCCACCTTCCACCTACCCCCTAGGCCACCTTGGGCCCCGATCCACCTCAGCGCAGAGCGAGATTCCTCGCTGCGCTCGGAATGACACCGCCTCTAGGTCCATGTGACCTTTAACTCATTTGTTTTCAACAATATTCCCGCTTTAAACGCGTAACTAATTTGTTTTGTACAACATTCCCGCTTCGCTCCGGGCTGCCGAAAGACGGTCCTTTGTTTTCATAGACATTCCCGCTTCGTGCGGTCATTTTTTAAAGTTACTACGGTCGTCGTGGCCAAGGGAGGCAATGACATACTGTCGGTTTTGGAAGGGGGATGGAGGCCCATCCGCGAGGTCTCTGCGGTCGTGGCAGGACAGCCTGGCATCGTCTCCTAGGCTATCATATTAAGCGTAGCTTGTCAAGAGCCTTTTTCGCGGGGTGGGGCTGGCCTTTGCTCATCCACGGGTGGGACGCCGGTGCTTCGCTGAAATGGTCGCCGGCCGGCCACCGGGTTTCCGTCGAGCGTGACCCAAAAGTACCATTCCTCAACCCCTCAAAGGGGGTAAGATACGGTAGTGTGATTGGTCTGGAGTGCGGCAGCTTGCTGCCGCTTTGCTTGCCGGCTGTGCACCGGTGCGCGGTGCCTGGGCAGGTGAGGCCGCGAGCAAGCTCGCAGGACGAAAGCGGCAGCGCGTCAGCTGACGGGCCGCGCTCCAGAGCCGCTGCGGCGCGTCATGCCTCTGTGTCCTCTGTGGCCGGAAGAGCTTGAACGCAGAGGCCAGTGAGATTCTCCATACTCTCTGTGTTAAAGCTTGAAAGGCGCGGAGAACACGGAGGATGCCGTTTCTGGTTGTGATCGGAGGCGGCGCTCGGGGGGCATCGCCCAAAGACTCAAAATCAGATGTGTCCGCGCGTGTAGAGTCCACGATTCCGAACGCCTATGAGTCTCAATACGTCACTCCACGCCCAACCCAAGGTTGATTCAGCATCAGACTCCTACGTGAAGGTTGGCCCCCCGCTTGACCGCGTTGATTTGGCGCTTGCGGCCATCCTCGCGCTCGGCTCGTTGCTCCTGTTTTGGAAGGTGATCTTTACTCCTTCCATGCTGTTCTTTCGCGACATCTTCAATTACACCTATCCCTGCGCCCGCTTCATTCAACAAATGTGCCGGCGCGGCCAATTGCCCTATTGGAATCCTTACTTGAACTGCGGCCAGCCGCTCCTGGCGAACCCCAATCTGCTGTTTTTCTACCCCTACACGCTCCTCAACATCCTTCTTCCTATTGATTTGGCTTACCCGCTGTTTTACGTCGTACACTTCGCGCTGGCCGGTATTGGCACATTCCTTTTGGCTCGGCGCTGGGGACAAAGCCGTCAGGCCGCTTTCTTCGCCGGATTCGTCTTTGCTTTCAGCGGCCCCTTGCTATCGCTGGGCAATCTGTACAATCACGCGGCTTGCGCGGCCTGGATGCCTTGGGCGCTGCTCGCCACCGACCGGGCCGTTCAAGGCCGAACGACACGCCCGTGGATTCTCTTGACACTGGTTTTCTCATTGCAGCTCCTCGCCGCCGAGCCGTTCACCCTGATCACCACCTTCATCTTGTGCCTAGCGTATGCACTCTACCTTGCAGGGACGCGGCGCCCCCTGATGTCTCGGTCAAATCTGCAGATCTTAGCCGGATTCACACTGGTCGGGTGCCTCATGGTGGCGCTGTGTGCCCTCCAGTTTCTGCCTTCGGTCGAGCTCTTGAGCAACTCACACCGGGGAGCGCAGGGTTTGCTGTCCCGCGAGACTTCCAATTGGTCTCTCCACCCTCTCCTGTTGATGGAAATGCTGGTGCCTGATTTCTACGGGCCCGCCTTGATCTCGCCGACGAGTTGGAATGCCCTTGCGGATGACGGCAGCAGCCCCTACTTCATCTCCGTTTTCATGGGCTTCGTGCCGCTGTTCTTCGCCCTGGCCGGCTGGGCCTTCGGACGGGACCGCCGCCGTAACTTTGTGGCCGGGGCCGCGATTTTGATTCTCCTGCTCTCCTTCGGCCACTTTACACCGCTCTTTTCCCTCGCTTACCTGCTCGTCCCGTTACTCTGCCTAGTGCGGTTTCCCGTAAAGCTGCTGGTCCCCTTCATTATGCTCGTCGCGATCCTCGCCGGATGGGGATTGGACGCACTCCGGGGAGAAGTTGCCTGCTGGCAGGCTCGGCGCAACCGTGCCCTCTTGCCACTAGGGTTCTTGCTGGGGTGCTGCCTGTTGATTTGGACGGCTGCCTGCGTTGTCCCCAGTCTCGCTCTGCGACCCACGGAGTGGGCGCTTCTCCGGCAGGGCCGTTCGGCGAATGAAGCCTCCCAAATGGCGCAGTTCCTGGAAAGCATGTTGCGACTTTACCTACCTGGAGCCGCCGGCTTCCTTCTCGCCGGGTTCCTGCTCCTAACCGGCCTCATACAGAACAAGCACTGGGCACGTAGTGGCGTGCCAATTTTCGCTATCCTTGGGGTGATCCAGCTTGTTCCGGCGGGCTTCCGCGCCAACCCCTCGGTTCCTCCCAGCTTCTATGATTATGTGCCTCCCGTTGTGTCCCGGTTCGAAGGTTCGCCAGGGACATACCGCGTCGCTTCGCTGACCCGCTTTTCTATCGCCCCACGGAGCGACCTTCAGGCATACGTCAATTTTCAATCCATCCCCGAGGCCGCGGCGATCCCACCTATTGCGCTGGGGGTATTTCGGCAGAAACTCGTATTGGCCACGGGATCCATGGCGCAGCATGTCGAGGGAAGCCTGAACCTGGATTTCGACGATCGCTCACTACCTCCGTTTCTCTTCGACGTATGGATTTACATCCTTACCCAAGCTCCAGACGCTCTGCGGGTAGACTGCCTGCTGGGTCGCACTAATGTGAAGTACATCATCCGCCCAACCCGGGAAGTTACTTCAGGCGCAAAGCTGGTCAGCGAAATCTTCAACGGCTCTCCGGAACCGAGCTACCTGTATGAGAACCCTTACTTTGTGCCTCGCGCCTATGTAGCAGGCACATCCATTTTCACAACCAGCCCCCTCGAGACGCTCTCGTGGATGGCCTCGCCGGACTTTGATGCCTTAGAAAACGTGATCTTGGCCGCAGACCCCGGCGCCTCTCCTGCCGTGCAGGGCTCTGGTCCCGCAGGCCAGGTCGAAATCACCGAACGCCACCCTAATAGGGTGACGCTGAAGGCCGATCTTTCCCGGCCGGGGTACGTCGTCCTGCTCGATCGCTATGATTCCAACTGGCACGCTTCGATAGATGGCCGCGAGGTTCCTGTGCTGCGAGCCAATCAGCTCTTCCGGGCAGTCTACGCGGAGCCCGGCCAGCACGTAATTGCCTTCTATTACCGCCAGCAAGGTCTATTAGCGGGAATGTTCATCACCTGCATTACGATTGTGGCTCTCTTGTGGTTGTACGCGCGAAACCCTGGTTTGAATGGCCAGGTGAATCCGGCTGAGACTTCATGCTAGGGTGCCCTCCATTCACGGGCGGCGCTGATGGCGCCTTAGTTCAGCCATCGGGCAAGACATCGAGGTCGGAGTTGATTGTGAACCACATGCTGGATGATAATCAGCCATGCTCCATGAATGATAACTTTTCTTCTCCAAATAGTATAACTATAAGGAAATACTTGCAGCTATCACATCAAGTATTTCGTCAGCAGTTTTTTCAGCCAGCTACAGCACTTTGGAAAATCCCCGAATTGTTAGTATTGACTCCCAATCTAAAGGTTGGCGGCAGAGCATTAGACTTAGGTTGTGGAGATGGCCGTTTGGGAAAGATATTCCTATCGAATAGGAAACCATCAGACCTAACGGGAGTCGATTTAGATTTTGATGAAGTTTCAATGGCGGCCGAGCAAAAAGTCTATGGCGCTTTATATTGCGCATCAGCTTCGTTGCTCCCAGAAAAAAATGCCGTTTTCAATGAAGTTGTTTCAAACTGTGTCCTTGAACACATTCCCGAAATTGAACAGGTCATATGTGAAGTAAGCCGCGTTTTGAAGAAAGGCGGCGAGTTCATCTTTACAGTTCCACAAAAACACTTTCATGCATTTTTGCCATGGGCACAATTTCTTTCCTTTCTGCACTGCCCAAAATGGAAAATGGCCTATTGTCTGCACATTGACAAGCGATTGTCCCATTTTAATTATTTGTCAATCGATGAGTGGAATAGGATGCTAACGAGATATTCACTTCAAATCGTTCAGACAAATGGCTACTTCAATCGCATCGAGATGTTTGGATGGGAGTTGTTATCCAATTTGACTGGAGGGCTCGCATTTCTTTTGACCCGCAAAAAGTCATCACCGAGAAACATCCAAAAAAAGGTGGGGCTGTTAGACGTGGACCTGCCCTGGTTGGGAAGCGTAATACTTTCATTATTAATCCCGTGGCTTATTCTATGCTGGTTGTTTCGTCGGAGCCAACAATGTGGGTGTTTTTTGGTCAAGGCAATTAAGATTTAACGATTCTCCAACGCGAGGTTGTTTTTGGTTTTGGAAAGCAGAACATGAAAATCCTTGTCATTAACGAGCCTTTTACAGCTTATTTTTGCCGGACACAGCGCTGGGCTGCCCGCACGCGGGGCCGGGTGATCCGTGCGCCGGATTGGCTTGCTTATGCCACCGCCGTTTTAGAGAAAAAGTATTCCGGCCGAGTGGCGTTATATGATTTTCCCGCACGCGATTGGGGGCGAGCGGAATTTTGCGACTTGATAAAAAGAGAGCAGCCGGAATGGGTGGTTCTGGACACGACGACGCCGTCTATCTATTCGGATATCGGTTATGCCAAGTTGGCAAAAAGCCTCTCACCTCAGGCCAAGGTGATTTTTGTGGGCCCGCATGCCAGCGCCTTGCCTGAGGAAACGCTTCAAGCTGCCCAAGGTGCAGCGGATTTTGTTGCTATCGGGGAATACGACTACACAGTATGCGATATCATTGACCATTACAGCCACCCAGAAGGGATCGACGGTATTGCATATTGGAAGGATGGGCAAGCTTACCGGACGCAGCCTCGAGGTCTGATCGAGAATTTAGATGATTTGCCTTTTCCCGCCTGGCATCATCTCAATTTGCTGGATTATTTCGATGGGGGGAAGCTTCATCCCTACGTGGACATTATCAGCGGCCGGGGTTGTCCCAACCGATGCATGTTCTGCCTTTGGCCCCAGGTCATGCATGGCTTCAAATACCGGTTTCGCAGTCCCAGGAACGTAGTTGATGAAATGGAATACGTCGTCAAGATTTGTCCTCAGGTGCGGCAAACCGGGGAATTTTTCTTTGAGGATGACACATTTACCGTCCACAAAAAGAGAGCGATGGAAATTTGCGAAGAAATTCTTCGCCGGAATATGAAAACCCGGTTTTCCGTCAATGCACGAGTGGATAGCGCAGACGATGAGCTTTTCCGAGTGATGAAGAAAGCCGGATGTCGGGAACTGTTAGTTGGATTTGAATCGGGTGATTCGAGCATCCTGGAGCGTGTTCACAAGGGAATAACCCTGGAACAGTCCAGGCAATTCATGAGCCTGGCCCGGAAACATCATCTGGATGTTCACGGCTGCTTTGTTCTCGGCCTTCCCGGTGAAAGCCGGGAAACGGCGCGTAAGACTCTTGATTTTGCCTTATCTCTAGGACTTCACACAGCCCAGTTTTCGGGAGCCGTCCCTTTCCCAGGCACTGAGTATTTTCGATATTGTGAGTCGAAGGGGCTCCTTTTGACCAGGGATTGGAGTGCCTGGCTTTTAGATGGAGAACAAAGGGGAGTTGTGGAATACCCTGGACTTTCAGCAGGGGAAATAGACCGGCTGGTGGATGACTGTCTAAAACGGTTCTATTTTCGGCCATCTTACATGTTGCACTTTTTATTGGAGACACGCAGTTGGCCTGATCTTTATCGCAAGCTGAGGGGAGCCCGCAATTATTTTTCGTATCTTATGGAGAAGTCTTTAGGGCGAAAGAATTCGAACCATTCGAAATATGCTGCCGACAATTAGCATTATTGTGCCCGCCTTCAATGAAGAAGCAGTGATTGGCGAATGTGTCCAATCGCTGGTGAATCTCGATTATCCGGAACAGCTCCTGGAAATCATCGTGATTGACGATGCTTCGACCGACAGGACCAAGGAGATTCTGTCGGGCTTCAGCCGGATTCAGGTTTTGAGCGGGGGCCATCAAGGTCCATCGGCAGCAAGAAATCGCGCCTTAAAACTGGCGAAAGGGGAGTTCGTTGCTTTTACCGATGCCGATTGCATTGTCCCCCCAGAATGGCTTAAGGAATTGATGAGAGGATTTGAATCCGACCTGATTGCCGGGGTGGGCGGCATTCAAAAGCCCCGTCAAGATGCGTCTGAAATGGAACTTGTGGTTGACCAAGTTTTCAATTTGTTGGGCTTTGTAGCCAATTACAGCAGGAAAAAACCGCAATTGGGTTCAATTGACCACAATGCTTCTTGCAATGTTATTTATCGAAAATCTGTCCTGATAGAGTTGGGCGGGTTTGATGAGGCTCTGTGGCCTGGGGAAGATGTGGAACTAGATTATCGAATTATAAAAGCAGGCTATCGGCTCGTTCAAAATCCCAATGTTGCCGTTTGGCATAAACGGCCCGCCAATTTCTCCCAATTCAATTCAATGATGTACAAATACGGCCAAGCACAAGCCTACTTGGTCTTACGCTACGGGCCGTTCAGGAAGATTCACTTCATCCCGTTTGTCCTTCCCATTGCCTTGCTTTTATTCTGCTCCGGCACATGCATCATCACCCTTTATTTTGGCTTGTTCAAGCCGACGCTTGGCATACTCCTGGCGGGATTGTTTCTGCTGTTCATCTTTGGAATGCGCACCAAGGTTATCTTCAGTCCAAGGGCATTGCGCATCCTAGTAGCCACCTTCTACCAGTGGCACAAAGGATTCTATTTCTTCCTTTTCAATAGAAGAAAAATGCTGCGCTAATAGTCTGGGCGCCGATATGTGACGGCTGGTATTGGTTCCGGCGGCCAGCTCTGCCAAATCAGCCCCGCGAGGTTGCCGCGCCGATGAGTGCGGGTCCTACATGCAGGGCAGAGGAGTCATTGGGCTCGAACCAGAACCACTACGTTGTTGGGCTGTCTGGGCAAAGTTTCGAGTTTCCGGATCGCGCCGGAGCCGAAACTGCTGGTTAGGAGGGCCTTGATATCGTCCACTGTACAGAAGGCGACGTCGTCACCCGTTAGGTAGCGATCCGAAAAGACGGCGATGCAATGGAGCAGAGTGGCAGAACGCAGCAAGTCCTTGAAGATCAGGCTTCCGTTGGGCGCCATGCTCTGCTTGATTGTTCCTAGCAGTGAATGGCGGGCATGAGGCGGCACATGATGTATGACGTCAGCCAGCACAACGAGGTCGAAGCTTGCGGGTTCGCGGCGCGCGACGTCTTCCGCCGTTTCTTGGCGAAAAGTCACCCGCGAAGCCGGTCCCCGATAAAGCCGCCCTACCTTGGGGCTGATGTCGAAGGCCGTCACCGTAGCGGCGGGATAGGTCCGCACGATTCGCTCCGTCATTGCGCCTTCGCCGCAACCCACCTCCAGTATTCTCCGAGCCTCGGGGACCCAGGCGCGCATGAGGGCGGCGACTTCGTCAAGATCGACGAAGACGCAGCGGTACGCTTCTGCAACAGCGTGCTCAAAGGGGCCGAACAATCGCCGGATTAGAGGGCCTGGGCGCATGAAGGTGATCCTCCTTCATCTGAAGTCATTCCCCGGGTAAGGGGTGGTTAATGGGCGCGTGACGCGAGCCCTCTACCCTGCCCTTCCTCTCGCTGAGGAGGGGAATCGTTAGCCGCCCATTCCCGGGTTTCGCACCTAAATCCCTCGCTGACTAGATTACGGATGCCCTCAGGCCCCGACTTGTCAGGGGGAGGATCTCTAACGCATTAGCGGCGCCTGAGTCCCAGGATGCTAAGAAAGAAGCTCCCGCAAATGATTTGCACTCCCAGCATCAACGAGAAAACGGAGGGGAAGACAAGCCGCAGCATCCATGAGGGGTCAAGCGCTCCGAAGCTGGCCCGGCCCCAGTCGCTAACGGCGAGAGCCGACCCGCCCAGGCCCGCCAGAGTAAGCAAAGTACCGACGATAAGCCCGGTTTCCAGGGTGACGTGGCGGAGAGCGCGATTCAGACGCGCGTCTTGGGGCAGGAGTCCTGCGGAGATCGCGAAGACCTTCGTGAAAATTGCGAAAGCAACGAACTGGGCGCCCAGTTCGATCGCCACAAAAGCGTACAAGAGCGTATGAACGTCAAACCCGATATTGCCAATTATTGCCGGTTTCGGCAGAAGCCAACCGCAACCGGCAAGTCCAAGGGCGATCATCGCCAGCCCCGGGTACAGAAACAGCCAGCGCGGGCTGTACATTAACAGAGATCGCAGATGCCGCCAGCCGTCGCGCCAGGGACGCAGGTGGGGCGGCCGGGAGCGGCCGGCGGGGCTGAGGGTCGCGGGAACCTCGGCAACGCGCAAGCCCAAGAGCGCCGCCTTAGCGATCATCTCCGAGGCGAACTCCATGCCGGTAGTTCGGAGATACAGCTTTTGGAAAGCGGCTCGGGTGCACGCGCGCAGGCCGCAGTTGAAGTCCCGCACTTGGGAATGGAAAAACAAGCGGCCGAGCGCGGAGAGGATTGGCGTCCCAATCCAACGGTTCATCCAGGGCATAGCGCCGGGCTTGATCCCTCCCCGGAAGCGGTTGCCGATGACGAGGTCGGCCCCTGCGCGCAACTGCTCGAGAAACGGTTGTAATTCTGCAAAATCGTAACTCCCGTCCGCGTCGGCCATAATCACATGTCTGCCGCGGGCCTTGCGCGCGCCATAGATGAGCGCGGCGCCGTAGCCTCGGGTCGGAGCGTTCACCACGCGTGCGCCCAAGCGGTGGGCAATCTCCGGCGAGCCGTCCTGCGAGCCATTATCACTGACCAAAACCTCGCCACGCACGCCGTAGCGCTGGAGAAATGACTGCGCCTTCCGCACGCACTCCCCCACCGTCTCCGCCTCGTTCAGACAAGGCATGAGAATGGTCAGTTCCGGCTCGGGTTCGGGCGGTGACGACATGACAGCTTCAGAATCCATCCGGATGTTGCCCCTTTTCGCCGCCATCACTACCCCGCGGGAGCCCGCTTTGCTTCTACCGGTATGGGGTCTGCTGCGCCGCTCACAGCCAGCTCCTGAAGCCCGCGGCGGAGAAGCGCGAATCCAAGCAAGCCGACTCCGAACGTGCCGGCCAGCCAGGCTTCCAGGTTGATGCCCCGTTGACCTCGGGGGATATCCCACATCCAGATCGGCCACGGCCTGGGAACATAGAACACCCTAAAGTGTCTCATCCATTGAGGGGCCTGGGAACGCGGGAAACCCTTCGGGGTCCCCAGGGTTGTGTACGTTGGCGGATTATCATACGTATTAAACAAAGTTGCCTCCGGCGGGGGGCCGTTGATCAGTGACAGTACCTCGCCCGGTCGCGCCACTAGCGCGCTGTGTTTGAAGTAGCACCATGGGTCCTTGGCCCAGAAGAAATCGGGGAGGCCCCGCTCGAAAAAGAAGCGCTGGTGCTCGACACTCACGGCCAGGCATTGCACGATCAACCCCAATCCCACGATGCCCATCACCAAGCCTTGTCTCCAATTGGTGTTGGTAGGCACATAAGGGAACGCCAAGGCCCAAAGGGGCACGAGCGGCGTTAGGTAGCGTGGGCCCCAGCACCAATCGCCTCCGACAAACGAGATGGTTGAAATGAACAGCACCAAGACCACACTCGAGGCCACAATGATGCAACCGACCTGGGGTTTATGCCGCCAGAGCCGGCGTATCCCCGCCAAGCCCAATATGATGGGCGGGCTGTAGAACAGGATGCTCTTTCCGGGACTCACGAGCAGTGTGAGGAAGCCCGCCAAAGGATTTCCAAACAGGGGATAGACGCGTTGAGTCTGGGGAGGGATCTTCCCAGTTTCGAGCACCGAACCAAAGCGGAGGTGGTTGTAATCGAGCGCAAGGGCCACACCCGCCAGGGCGGCCAGTAAGAATAGCGCGAAGCGCCAGCAGGCGCGATGGAATGCAGAGACCTCCTCTGGCGAGAGGCCGGGGGGACTCTTGAACGCTCGGACCGCGCCTCGGACATCCAGCTTAAGAAGTAGCCAAAAAGGGCGAGAGAGCAGGCGTGCGCGGCTAATTCCACCATCGTGGACCCAAAAACTCGGATCGAGAGTGGACAGCGCGAGCAAGGGGATAATCAGGGCGAAATACTCCTGATAGGTAAACAGCAGGCCTGCGGCCAAGCCCCCGAGCACCGCGAGGCACGGAGACCGGCGCTTGCCGCTCATGAAGCCGAGGAACACCGCCAACAGTACCAGGCAACCATGCTGGCCGTTATCGAAGCTTGTGTCCGAAGCTGGCCATAGGAGCGTGGCAAAGGCGGCGACCCCGGTCCACGCCAAGGCTTTTTTTGCTGCCACACCCAGTTCCGCATAGAACAGGTACAGGACGCTGGCGGCGAGCGCACCAAAAACACTGGCCGTAAGAGAAAACAAGAAACGGGTCGCCTCACCTGGGGGATCGTCGTAGAAAGTTCCAACCCACACCAGCGGCATCGCGGCGACCGACGCGCCGGCTCCGTAGGCAGAATACGTAAACCCTTTCCTCCGAATCACTCCCGCCAGGTGCGCCACCCGGGGATCCATGAGCACGGGCCGGCCCACCGTTAGCCAGTTCATAGTAACCTCGTATCGGACTTGGCCATCGATCAGGTCAATGCGGCCCGGGTTGGCGAGCACATACACGGCGAGAACCGCAAGGAAGACGCCCGCGGCCAACCACAGGTTTCGAGACCGGCGGCTCTTTTCGGCAGGTGCAAGCTCATCATTTCGGTTCATGGTACCCATGCAAAGCGGGGGCTAGAACTCGCTGCCCGTTTCGTCCTAAAGCCTCGCCACTGAAATGCCGTTCCATTCGGTGACTCAGCGTGAGATTAGATGGTATAACGAGCTTCGAATCTCAATCTCTAGCACCAAAGTACCCGGGAAACAAGCGGGAAACCGTGGGGGTACCTCGGGCGGCCGAGTACGGGCGCTCCAGCGTGACACGGGTCATGCGGCAGCGCGGGCGCCTCGCTTGTATAGGCTAGAGTATCGGCCTCGTGGCGAGTCGGGACAAGAGACGCCACAACTCGGGGATTTGGGGAAGCGCTCTTCTGCATGTTCGAAGTGATATTTTCACATTGTAAGAAACGGGCTCTAAGTGTGGCAACATGCCACATATATGTTATTTTCTTAATACGTTGTAACTCATTGAAAATACACGTTAAATTTGTTATTCGGCGCCCAAGAACTTCAAAAGCTCGGGAATTGCGTGAATGGTGCAAATCCCGTGAATGACTACCCTCCTGCGCCTCGAAGCGCTAGGTGTTTCCCGCTACTTCCGCGAGTTGCTTCCCCGCGTATTGCACCTGCTCATCGGTCATTTCGGGAAAGAACGGCATACTCAAGGCGCGCTCGCAGGCGCGCTCGGCGTGAGGGAAACTGCCGGGTCCAAATCCGAGGGCAGCGAAGGCAGGCTGCAAAGGCACGGGACGAGGATAGTGGATGGCGGTGTGGACTTCGCGCGCTTGCAAGGCCGCGCGCACGGCATCACGCCGCTCAACGTAGACCACGAACAGGTGGTACACCCTTTCATCTCGCGGATCATCCAGCAGAATCTCCACCTTGGCGCCCTTCAACACACTGCGGTAGAGAGCGGCGATTTCCTTTCGCCGCGCGTTCCATTGTTCCAGGCGCTTCAGCTTGACCCGTAAGACAGCGCCCTGAAATCCGTCCATACGGTAGTTGTAGCCGATTCTTTCATGAATGTAGGGCCCACTCTGGCCATGGTTGCGCAGCGAACGTGCAAGTTCGGCGATTCCTGCGTCATTCGTCGTGAGCGCCCCGCCTTCACCATAGGCGCTCAGATTCTTGCTCGGATAAAAGCTGAAGGCAGCAGCATGGCCAATGCTTCCCACGCGCTTGCCCCGGTAGCGGGCGCCGTGAGCCTGGCAGGCATCCTCAATGACCACCAACCCCTGTTCTTGCGCGATTCCCAAGATCGGGTCCATATCGGCAGGGCGTCCGTACAAATGAACCGGAAGGATGGCCTTGGTCCGGTCGGTTATGACCCGCTCGAGCAGGGCGGGATCCAGATTCCCCGTCTTCGGGTCGATGTCCACAAACACCGGCTTGGCGCCCGTGTAACAAATGGCTTCGGCGGTGGCGATGAACGTGTTCGAAGTGGTGATCACCTCGTCGCCGGGGTTCACTCCTAAAGCCAGCAAAGCGAGGTGCAGGGCGCTTGTGCCACAGTTCAATGCGACACAATATTTGACTTCGCAATAGGCGGCAAATTCCTTCTCAAACTCACTAACCTCTTCGCCCAGGATAAATGACGTGTTATTGCAGACTCGATCCAGGGCCTCCCTGATCTCATTGCGAAGGCTTGAGAATTGTTTCTTCAGATCAAAATAGGGGACAAGCATGCGGTTCCTCGTGATTCCCCTCCTTGATAAGGAGGGGGCCGGGGGGTGGTTGACCTGCGCGCTTGCTCCGGCACCCACAACCCCCTAACCCCCTCCTCAGCCGAGGAGGGGGAACTATTGTACCCTCAAAGTGGAGTGCCTGACTCTTAATGTGCGTTTAAGGCGCCCTGTGGTTCGACGCGGGGGACGTAGATAACACAATCGGGACCCGTGAGTGCCTCGACGTAGTACCGAGCTATAGCGTCAAGCACATCGTCCGGGAACCGCTCTCTTCGCTTCTGAGTCGCTGGAACTTCAGTTTGGATAGCCCCGTATTTTTTCTCCGCAATCTGTTTCACGATCTCACTGCTACTCAGTTTCCCAAGTCGGACGAGCCTGGCGCTGTTGAACGGATCGAGAATGTACGGCTTGCCGGCGTCGTAACACAGAATTAAGGTCTCACATATGGCCGGTCCTGGTTGCGCGACCAGGAATGACACCTCAGCTTCAAACACCCGCTGCCGCTCCGGCAACTCGGAAAGCATTCTTCGTACATTGACGCCCCACGGGACAAACGTGAAGACCACACTCGAATAGAGCAACACAGGCACCAGGAATCTCCACCGACCACCTTTCCCTAAACTGGGGATAGGAGCCTTCCACAACGAATCCAGGCAAGCACCCATAATGATCGACATAGCAAAGAGGTTGTCGAAAAACGTATTTTGGCTAATCCCTGCGCCTCCTCCAAAGGCCAAGCCAGTCAGGAGCGAGGAGAAAAAATAGAAGCAGATCACACGCGTCCGTTTGTTTTGAAGCTGCCAGATTGACCAAAAGGCGGAAATCGCAAGGGGCTGTCCTAGTGCGTAACAAAAGGAAAAGAAATCTTGACGAAGTTTTACGAGTGAATAAGCTCTTGAAACCAACAGATGAGAAAAGAAGAATGGCCCGCCGACCAGCATGTTGACTACGATTGACAAGGCTAAGAAAAGGACTCCGAATGCTATGAATCGGAGTGCTTTGCTTGATGAGGTGATGAAAAGGTCCGAGAGTACCGAAATGGGAGCAGGCAGGAGATTCTGCTTAATGTTGCCTCCCAGAACAAAAAGAGACGTGATCCCCGCGATCCGCATCGTGCCGGGAGGAGCCGCCAAATAGAGCCACAAGCCGAAAAGGAACAATGGATGGGCGAGCATTTGCGGATCGTCCATCCCCACGTAGCCATATGCTTTTGAGCAGAACAGGCCCAGACAAAACGCGCCTGCAAACACCGCAGGCCCCCAACCGCCGGTCAGCTTCTTTACAATGAGGCCTACCAGAACGCACGAGACGAGAAGCGCGATGATAGAAAGCAAACGACCCGTCAATAAGTAATCGCCGGTAAAATGCGACACATATCCAACTAAGTAAAACGAAAGAAATGGATAATTGACCGTGGTCCAGCCATACTTCGGATAGTACAAGGGCAGATGCTGCATGGCGGCCTGCGTACTGTAAACGTTCCACCCTTCGTTGTAGTTAATTTCAAAACGATAGAAAGCTCGGGCCATCGGATAGACAAGGGTTACGAGAGAAAAAGCAAGAAGAATTGCTAATGTAATCCACACGAACGCTTCGGCTATCGAGAAAGTTCCTTTCAAGGACTGGACCGCCCTCCTGGACAGGACCTCTGTCCTGTCAGGCGGGCGATCCGCTTTGCGAATTACCATTGTGTGTGTGTGCTTGCGGCTACGTCCCATATCCTTTAGCCCCGAGTTTCTGATCCCAACTTTATCTCTGCGCGGAATGATACAGGAGCCCCCCTCTCGGTCCAGGCTCGGATGGCAGTGGAATGCCCGACCGTTAATGGAAGTTTGCGGCACTCCGTGGTTCGACGCGGGGGACGTAGATAACACAATCGGGACCCGTGAGTGCCTCGACGTAGTACCGAGCTATAGCGTCAAGCACATCGTCCGGGAACCGCTCTCTTCGCTTCTGAGTCGCTGGAACTTCAGTTTGGATAGCCCCGTATTTTTTCTCCGCAATCTGTTTCACGATCTCACTGCTACTCAGTTTCCCAAGTCGGACGAGCCTGGCGCTGTTGAACGGATCGAGAATGTACGGCTTGCCGGCGTCGTAACACAGAATTAAGGTCTCACATATGGCCGGTCCTGGTTGCGCGACCAGGAATGACACCTCAGCTTCAAACACCCGCTGCCGCTCCGGCAACTCGGAAAGCATTCTTGGTACATTGACGCCCCACGTGACAAACGTGAAGACCACACTCGAATAGAGCAACACAGGCACCAGGCATCTGCACCGACCGCCCTTCCCTAAACTGAGGATAGGAGCTTTCCACAACGAATCCAGGCAAGCACCCATAATGATCGACATAGCAAAGAGGTTGTCGAAATACGTATTCTGGGTAACCCCCGACCCTCCCTCAAAGGCCACGCCAATCAGTAGCGAGGAGAAAAAATAGAAGGAGATCACGCGCGTCCGTTTGTTTTGAAGCTGCCAGATCGACCAAAAGAAAGAAATGGCTAGCGGCAGACCTAGGGGGGAATAAAACAAAAAGAAACTGTTGCGAAGCTTCACGAGCGAATAAGCTCTTGAAGTCAACAGGTGAGAAATGAAGAATGGACCACCGACCACTATGTTGACTACGATTGACAAGGCTAAGAAAAGGACTCCGAATGCTATGAGTCGGACTGCTTTGCTTGATGAGGTTATGAAAAGGTCCGAGAGTACCGAAACAGGAGCTGAGAGAAGATTCTGCTTAATGTTGCCTCCCAGAACAAAAAGAGAGGTGATCCCCGCGATCCGCAGCGTGCCCGGAACTGCCTGCAAATAGACCCACAAGCCGGAAAGGAACAATGGATAGGGGAGCATTTGCGGATCGTCCGCCGCCACGGAGTCATGCGCTACTGAGCAGAAGAGGCCGAGACAAAACACGCTTGCAAAAACCGCCGGCCCCCAACCGCCGGTCAGCCTCTTTACAATGAGCCCCACCAGAACGCATGAGACGAGAAACGCGACGAGAGAAATCAAACGACCGGTGAATAAGTAATCCCCGATAAAATGCGCCACATATCCAACTAAGTAAAACGAAAGAAATGGATAATTGACCGTGGTCCAGCCATACTTCGGATAGTACAAGGGCAGATGCTGCATGGCGGCCTGCGTATTGTAAACGTTCCACCCTTCGTTGTAGTTGAACTCAAAACGATAGAAAGCTCGGGCCATCGGATAGACAAGGGTTACGAGAGAAAAAGCAAGAAGAATTGCTAATGTAATCCACACGAACGCTTCGGCTATCGAGAAAGTTCCTTTCAAGGACTGGACCGCCGTCCTGGACAGGACCTCTGTCCTGTCAGGCGGGCGATCCGCTTTGGGAATTACCATTGACTTTCTGTGCTTGCGGCCACGTCCCATGTGCTTTAACCCCGACTCAAGTTGCAGTCGTCTCTCATCCTGAGCCCGCCGTGCTTTCGGGCGGGCCAAGGATCTCTGCAGTTGTTTTTTGCGCTTAGCGCCAGCCACAAACTGCTGGGATGCTTCTCCCGCAGGGCGGGATCAGCATGACACCACTTGCAGAGAGCGTGCGACGCCTGAAAGCTCTGTGCATTAAACCGAAATTTTCATTTCGATTCTCCACCCCTGGCGATTATACACTCGACCACCTTGACTTGCGATCACAGCGCTTTCCCCTGCGATTCAGAAGCTGTGAAATAATCGAATATGGTCGTATGTCGCTAATGATTACTGAATAAATTAGGCCGCGCAAAACCGGCCCCCGTGGAATTATCTCACAGCTTCTCAGACAGTGGGGAAGGGGGAGGAATTGATCCAAAGCACCTGATTGTCCCCGCTTGAGCTTGCTTCTGAATGGATTTTCGCAGTTAGTGTGCTAAACTTTCCCACCCATGATCTCTATCGTGCTTCCCACTTACAATGAAGCCCGGAGCATTCAGGAAGTCCTGTGCCGGGCCTCCGAAGCCTTGCGGAAGGCCGAGGAAGACCACGAATTAATTGTGGTGGACGACTCGAGTCCGGACCGCACCGCGGACCTGGCTGAAGCCCTGGCAAGCAAGATTCCCGTGCGAGTTCTACGGCGGCCGGGACGACAGGGCCTCGCGACTGCCGTTGTGGACGGTTGGAGCATCGCCAGGGGAGAAATGCTGGGCGTGATGGATGCTGATCTCCAGCATCCGCCCGAAGTCCTGACACGCCTCGTGAGCGCGCTCCGCGACAAGAACGTGGATGTGGCGATTGCCACCCGTTCGGGTCCGGGCGGGGGCTCAGCCGCAGAGTGGCGCTGGATGCGGCGGCTAACCTCATGGGCCGCGAGGCACTTGGCGGCGTGCGTGCTTCCCCGGACACTGGCCGACCTCAGCGACCCCATGTCGGGAATGTTTCTGATCCGCGCCCGGGCGCTCCAGGGAGTCCGGCTTGAACCCACGGGTTATAAGATCCTGCTCGAGGTCCTGGGGAAAGCTCATTACAGCGAACTGGTGGAAGTTCCTTTCGTGTTCCAGGCCCGGAGCCTGGGAAGCTCCAAACTTGGCATGCGTGAGTCCCTGCAATATCTGGCTCACTTGGGGCGGCTGGCCCGCTCCACGGGTCAACTGCGGAGCTGGATCCGTTACGCGGCGGTGGGCTTCACCGGTGCGGTGGTGAACGTCGGTGTATTGGCGTTTCTGGCCGAGCGGCGTGCCTGGCCGGTCGGGTGGGCATTGCCGGTCGCCATCCTGCTCGCCCTGATGAACAACTTCTTCTGGAACTGGCTTTCCACTTTTCGTACTTTGCAAGCTCTCCGCGTGGAACCTCGAGCCGGAGTCCTCAGCCGGCTGCTCCATTACGGGAAGGTCTGCGCCACTGGAATGGCGCTTAATGCATCGTTGACGCTCGTGCTGGATTGGTGGGGAGTGCCGCTTCCCTTGGCCTCCGCCGCCGGGGTGACGCTGGGGGGCGCCTGGAACCTCTTCTTCAACGTGCCGGCCATCTGGCGGAGTTGGGATTCGCCCGTCCCGCGAAGCCAGGGTCCGGTGTGGGACGACTCCGGCAACCGCAGGTTGGTTTCGACCGGGCACACTTCCTCGCAGCAACACTAATCCTCCCCGCTCCCGGAATGGATGTAGAATAGTCTCGTATGCGAAAAACCCTGTTGCTGGCGCTCCCCCTGCTCGGACTTTTCGATTCCCTTTATCTTCTCTGGGTTTATACATCGCCGTCGCGGCCCATCGTCTGTCTGGGATCAGGGTGCGACGCAGTGCGGGCAAGTTCCTACGCTCACCTGTTTGGGCTGCCTCTTCCGGCCTTCGGAGTTGCGAGTTACGCGGTTCTCGGGCTGCTGATCTTTGCAGAAGTCTTGGTCTCGCCGCGCCTGGGGCGAGCAATCCAATACGCCGTAGCGGGGATCTCGTGTGCCGGCTTCCTGTTCTCCATTTACCTCACTTCGCTGGCAGAGTTTGTCATCCACGCCTGGTGCGTGTGGTGCGTGGTCTCGGCGCTCGTCGTAACCGGCATTTTCGTCTTGTCGCTTCTTGAACTACGCCGGCCTCTCGCCCTGACGGATCCTTTAGCGGTGATTGCAAGAATCAGGACAAACTTTGTCCTGTGCGTGGTGGCGCTACTAATCGGCGTCCCGGCCTTCATTTTGCTCTCCCGGCACGGGCTACTCCCCCCCGTCCCGCAGGCTTCATCCCAGGCCCTCGCCGAGCATCTGGTCCGCCCGGAGAGCCACATGACCGGAAACTTGCGAGCGCCTCTCACGCTCGTCGAATTCGGAGATTTCGAGTGCCCAGCGTGCAGCCTTTCGGAAGAAGCCGCACGCCAAATCCGCGCCCAATACGGGGACCGGATTCGTTTTGTGTTCCGCCAATTCCCCCTCAGCAAGATTCATCCCCAGGCCGAGAAGGCAGCGGAAGCTTCGGAATGCGCAGCACAACAGGGCAAGTTCTGGGAGGGCCTCGAAAAGCTCTACGCCGAACAAGCTGATTTGAGCGAGGACGCCCTCAGGCGCTACGCTCGAGAACTTGGCCTGGACCAGAGCCGTTTCAACCAGTGCCTCGACAGTGGAGAAACCGCTTCCCGCGTCGCCCAAGACCTCGCCGACGGTCACGCGCTGGGTGTTCCCGGGACACCCACCTTCTTCATCGGCCAGAAAATGATCGTACGCCCTTTGGACTTCGCCACGTTTTCACATCTGGTGGACCAGGAGTTGGCCGAACGCAGCGCGGCGACGGCCGGCCCCACGAACTTCGCTCAGGGTGCCGCACTCCAGCAATCGTCGCAAACTCCCGAATCCCCTGCCCCGACGTCCGCCGGGCCAAAGGCTCAGGATGCCAGTGCAAAATCTGCTGGTCTGTTCGGATCGAACCCAGGAGGATCACTCTCTGGCTTCCAGACTTCCGTCGGCGCCTGCAGCGAGGCAGAAGCAAACAAGAAGCAGCCGGCCTTGATTGGGACAGCCGAGGTCCGTCAGCTTCTCGAAGCTACGCCCAAACCTCTGTTTGTGGACGTCAGGTCAGCCAAGGACTACGCTGGCGGGCGAATGCCCGGCGCTATAAACATGCCGGCGGAGAACTTTGGGCGGGATTGGAACAAGCTACCCAAAGACAAGACCATCGTACTTTACGAGAGCGGGCATTCCTCGGGTGACATCTGCGCTGCCAGCCGCGCCGCAGGGCGTGCCTTGCTCGAGAATGGATTCACTTTCGATAAGGTGAAGGTCTATCAAGATGGGCTTGCGGGGTGGGAGAAGGCCGGCGAGCCCGTCCAACGTCGTTGAGGGTTGCGAGAAACAGTAGGACAGTAGTGCGCCAGATCGCTGTGGCCGCGCGGCCAAAGCACGGAAGGTCATGTCCAGTTCCCCACCGCGATCCGTTCAATCACCAGGATCGGTCAGCGCTTCGTCTTGACGGCAATGGGCCTGAGATTTTTCCATCGATAACGTAACCGAGTAATAAATAACTTGATCGTACAACAAAAATAATTACCCCTATATTGACTTTCCGTAATCTATACCATAGAATCACGCCTCCCTCGCCCTCCGTGCCTATGCGCCACGTTTGTGGCTGACCTCGTGAAAGTGCGCGGTCAGACCCTCACCGCGGGAAATACGTTACTTGTCAGGTCCTTTGCAAGGTATTGACAGCCTTGTGGTGGGATACCGTTTTGACAGCCCGTGAAGGCAGCTTCAGCAGGACATGATGGTTTTGCCCGCTCCAAACCTCCCGCTCCTGACCAGCCTGGTAAGGGCCATTCTGGCCACGGTTACGGTGGGAACGCTTGCACTAGCCGTGGGGGCCATGGTGCGGCGCTGGCATCACGATCGGTTTGACCGCCGGGTCAAAAGCCTCTGCATCCATTATGCGCTCACTCCCGCGACGCTGTTGGAAGGTAAGCATTCGGCGCAATGTCTGGCAAGTCTGCGCACGCTGCCTTTATCCAGTCTCGAACTCCTCCTTGAACCACTACTTCTCAAATGCGTCTCCGCTCCCGCTCTCGCCACCGTCTTAGAAGGGCTGTGCCTGGAGCTTGGATTGATCGATGTTTGGCAGCGGCGGATTCTCGATCAATTCGGGCCCGTTTCGTTGCGCGAGGCACTCTCAAACCCCGACGGTCTTGTCCATTTTTTTTCACGCCTGCACTTTTTGCTTCGTGCCCGAAGCGCAAGAAACCTGGGCCTGCTGCGCCACCAACCGAGCTGGCCCATTCTTGTCAAGGCCCTGGACGACCCGCATCCCGACGTTCAGCAGGTCGCTCTACGGTCGCTGGCCGCCATTCGCGAACCTCAGAGTTTCCCGGCGCTCCTGGATCGAATGCACAAAGCGGTCACGGAAAACCGTTCGCGTCTCTCTCTTTATTCTCTGAAGGTGGCCATGACCAAGTTTCCGCTTTCCCAAGCCCCACAGCTCCTGCCTTCGCTGCGCCACCCGCATCCGCGAGTGCGCTGGGCGGCGGCGGAGATTCTGCGCGAAATGGCGCAGAGCAAGCCGGCTGGGAAACCAGCCCTTTTCCAATACAAGAGCGTGTTCGACCGCGAGTTGGCCACGCTCACTTCCGATGCTGATCCTGAGGTCCGCGCCCTGGCTGCCGAGGTGATTGCGTATCTCGATACTGCGGTCTCCAGCTCTGTTTTGCGCCAGGTGCTTCAAGATCCTCAATGGTCGATTCGGAGGGACGCGTTGCAGACCTTGGCTCAGCGGCCAGGGCTTTTGCCGATGGCCGAGGTCCAGGGGTTCCTCACGGATCCCCATCGGATGGTCCGCCAAGCTGCGCTGCGGGCGCTTCTTGCTTACGGACGCGAGGGTGTTTCCAAGCTCTACGAGCATTTCCTGGAGACGGAGGATGAAACCCTGAGGGAACAGATCCTCGAGGAGCTGGAACACTCAGGTCTGGTTTTGAGCCTCCTGCAAAACTACGGCGAAAGCCCGGGCAATCTGGAGACTCGG
>Ga0208456_1000320_pt1 | contig 36353 bp, 37 predicted proteins | sample June2015DPH_4_10_2_FD_184691 | JGI IMG/M metagenome (GOLD analysis project Ga0208456, IMG submission 184691) | Peatland microbial communities from SPRUCE experiment site at the Marcell Experimental Forest, Minnesota, USA - June2015DPH_4_100... | ecosystem: Environmental > Terrestrial > Soil >... | reverse complement strand
GCGATTCGTAGATTCGTGCCCCCCCTTTCACGCGCTTCTGCTGGCGCTCTGTGTTGCCCAATATGACCGGTGTATTCGGGAACCTGGCAAGCGGGGGCAGCCCGCAGGACGCAGTGATCTGTTCATGTCGGTTTGCCTGCCCTGCTGCGATGAGTCCATCTCCGATGATCGGGACCAGCAGAACTGTCTAAGGGAGGTTGCATCCCTTGCGAAACTGGCGGTGAAGGTTCGTTGGTTCAAAGAGTTCCGCGGCAGCTTTGAAGTGGACCAGTCAAGCTCTGGCGCTGGAAGCAAGAAGACTGCTTCCTAACGCTTCTTGTCTTGAGAGGAGCGCACAGGTTGCCGCCGCGTTGGGCTCGGGCAACGGGGCAGTCCCTCCACATGCTGATGGCTGCGGACTGGCCATGCCCGTTTCCCGCCGGAAACAGGTCGTCAGCTGACTCCCGATTCTTTCCTTCGACAGCCTGACGTAAACCGGCTCGATCTCAACTCCGATGGCGTTTCGGCCGCAGCGGCCGGAAGCCAGGAGAGCCGTCCCTGTACCCATGAAGGGATCAAGGACGGTATCGCCGGCGAAAGAGAACATCCTCACGAGGCGATGCGCCAGCTCCTCCGGGAACGGTACCGGATGGTGCCTTGTGGATTCTCCCCTGGGGCCGTTCCATACCTGCCGGAACCACTCCTGGTGCTCTTGCTTTGCAAGCCTGGACGCCTGCCGCTGCTCGCCGCTGGGCTGGCGGTACCCGCCGCCCCGCTTCCGGAGCATGAGGATAAACTCAACGTCGTTCTTGACGATGGCGTTGGGCTCGTAGGGCTTCCCCAGGAACCCGGACCCGTTCTCGACCTCATAACTCGCATTGGTTATCTTGTGCCACAAAATGGGAGTGAGGTTGTCGAAGCCGACGTTCCTGGCCCTCACGATGATGTCGGCGTGCATGGGCATGACCGAATGCCTGCCATTCTTGCGGCGGGACAGGCAGACGTCCCCGACGACACACACGAGCCGGCCGCCGGGAACCAGCACGCGAAAGCAATGCTTCCATACCTTGTCGAGCTCGTCATGGAAGGCGTCATAATCTTCCACGAGCCCAAGCTGGCCTTCGCGGCGGGGATATTCCTTGAGCGTCCAGTATGGGGGCGAGGTCAGGGCCAAGTGTACTGATCCCGGCGCAATCCAGCCGAGCTCCCTGGAGTCTCCGTGGCAAACCGTGAGGGTGGTCTTGGCGAGGGCAGCATGCATCACGCCTAGGCTGCCGATGCCCACGTCGCTGGAAAGAAAGTCTCTCAAGCTAAAATACCGCAATGCCCCGCCCATTGGAAATTCCGGGCTGGTGCGGCGCCGGGCTCGGCCGCAGAAGCGGACTCTCGTCCAGATGGGCCCGCCAAGGTGGTCCAAAAAGCCCTGGGAACTTCTGCACCAGCCCGCCGCACCAGAACCAGCGAACTACGGTCGGATCGGGCTGTAATCGCCGTCATGCGCAACGTCCGGGGACTCAGCGGTGGGGGCGCTTACTCGGTTCGACTATCGCTCTTTGGGCTTGCCGCTAGCCGGACCCGTCTCGGTGGCGTGCCGGTTGTCCGGCTTGCCCGGCAGCACCAGGTCAAGGCTCGTGGGGTGGGGGTCGATTGCCGACATGTCCTGGTCCAGCGGGCTGGGGCGGGGGCTGTCCTCCACGGCGGCAATGGCCATTTCCACGGCGCATTCCACCGGCTTTCTTGGTTGTGGGTTTCTGACCAACATTTCCTCTGCTCCTGGCTACAACACATTTCCGCTGCCCGCATCGGCAATGCAAGCGACCTGCCCGGACGTCCGGCCGGGCTGCAGGCGGCTCACGGGCGGGCGGGGACGGGGCGGAGATCCAAGACTGCCTTCTCGATCTGATTGCCCCGGACCGGACCCTTCGGGCTTGACTCACCCCCCGATGCCTATCTACACGGCCGCAATTTCCGCCGACGGCGTGGCAGGCGTGCTCGAGAGAGTCGCCTCCATCGGCGGAGTAGCCGCCTCGCCCGCCGGTGCACAGTCCGGCTTCGGGCTGGCCGCCTCGATTGCGGCGACCGCCGCCTCCAGGGCGGAAGACCTCTTGCCCGGCCGCCGCTTGATGCCCTGCAGTTTGGCGATGCGGGTCACTTGGCTGCGGCTGAGGCCCAGGGTGCTGCCTATCTGGGCGTAGGTCTCCGACTGGTGCGACGTGATGTATTCGCCGATTCGAGCGTACGTTTCGTTTAGGTCCATATTTGCACCCTCCTATTGAATGGGATCCGTATCAAATATTTTCGTTCACAGGCGATGATCCTGGCGATCTAGGGCAGGCCGTTGGGGCCGGCGGCGATCGGGCAGCGGGCGGTCATCCGGTCCAAGGTCATCAGTACCAGGCATGGGCAAGGATTCGACGAGGTTCCTTCCGCAGCACGAGAATTCTTCCGCGTTGCGGGCGGTCGCCAGGTCAAGTCCTTGCCAGGATGAGGTCCAGGGCAAGCGCGAGGGTGTAGGGGAACCGCCTCGGGATGGAGGGCGCGGCGGGGGGCGGCTGGACCACGGTGCGAGAGGCTGACGTATTCCGCCGGCACGGCACGCCTTTCCTTGAGCCTGATGTGCGCCTCCGACGACGCTCGCACGGGCCTGGCAGAGGCAGGCTTCGAGGGAGATCAGGACTGCGCGCTGATCCAGCCCCAGTCCCCGGACTTTGTGTTGTCAGCCTGTTGTCACTCCAGTAGTCACGGAAATTGGGAAAGCTTGGTCAAATGTCGACCCTCATTGCCCCGGCAAAAGATCTGGGTCGTGCGTCGTGGGCGCCACGCACCGGGCTGGTCCCGTTCCGCTCGGTCCAATGCTGCCTCAGGTGCAACACAGCCGAACAAGCGAACAAATGCATGCTGATCGACCGGAGTTTCTGAACTACCGAGTATTTAGGTATAGGAGGATTTGCCTAGAATGGATACACAAATACACATCGAAAGTGGAATGCCTGCGCCACCGAAGAAGAGGAGCTTCCATGTCCTCAATCTCCTGAAGCCCGGCCAGAGCGTGGTCTTCAAGGACGTCACCGTCACCGCGGTGGCCAACGCGGCGGGGAGGACAAAGGCCCGCCACCCCGGCAGGAAGTTCACGGCACGCACCGTCGAGGTCGACGGCGTGGCTGCCGTGAGAATCTGGAGGACAGAATGACGGGACAGGGGTTCAGACGTCGCACACGGCGCCCCGGAGTGTTCTCCCCATGGGATTTGGCCGGGGCCGAGAAGCTCAAGGAAAACCGCCGCCTTGCCGGTGTGCGGGGGTCAAGGAAGCGGTCCGGGAATTACCCGGAGGTGGGCGGGTGCGGCTGGGACGGCCACTGCCAATGCTCCGCCCAGCTCCTTTCCCGGGTGTCGTCGAGATGGGGGGCATAAGTGAAGGACAAGGAATACTACACGAGAATCCCCAACTACCTTTTCAAAGACCTCCGCTCGGGGAAGATATCGCCCTCCATGTTCGTGGCGCTTTCCATCCTGCACCACTGGGCGGACTGGGAGACGGCCCGGGTGGAGGAGGCGTCGGCGGGGGGGCTTGAGACCTGGTCTGCGAAGGCGTACTGCGAGGACACCTACCAGCGTGCCCTCCAGCGGGCCGATGCCCAAGGATACATCGACAGGAGCGAGATGGTCCCGGGTTCCAAGCAGGCATACCCCATCACCCTGCACAACTACCCCGCCCTCATAGAGGAAGTGGACGAGCTGCCCAACGGGGACGTGAGGAGCCGCTGGACCAGCGAGGTCATCAACCGGCACGAGACCAGCTGGTGGAAGGAGAGCGGCAGGGGCATGGTGAAATCCACCCAGTCGTCCACCCAGAAGAAGTCCGCAATCAACAGAAAGCAGAAGGCTTGTGAGGAAGAGGAGACCTGGCCATCCACTCAGGAGTCCACAGACCTGTCGGGGGACATGTCGGAGGACCTGTCGGGGGAGATGTCGGACAAACCGAGATTGAACCGAGCTTCAAACCGAGCTTCTAGCGAGAGTGAAAAAGAGAGTGAAAAGAACACGTCGACGTCGACCTCCTCGCCAGCTGTTTTCGTTCTCTCAAACCCAAAACCCAAGTCCAAGCCTGAGTCTATGTCCGATGGGAATCTCCAAGTTCAAGTTGCTGTTGAGACTCCTGTTTCGATTCCTGTTGATCCTTCTGCTTCAATTCCTGTCAAGCCTGCTGTCCCCACCCCCGTCCCAGTCCCCCCTGTGCCTTCGGCACGCGGGGATGCCGGGACCGTCACGCCTGCCAAGTTCGCCGGCACCTGCCCTGCCTGCGGGAATCCCATCGCCTGCGGCGAGATGATTCTGCTCAAGGACGGGGCAAAGGCCCGGCATGTCTCCTGTCCTACTCCTGTTCATGCCCCTGCCCCATCCAGGAAAGGGCGCCTCCGGGGAAAGGCTCGTGCCCTCGCCCCCCCGAGCGCCGCCGCTCCCCCCTACCGCATGACTCCACATGAGTCCCGGAAGCCTCCCGTGCCCTGCAGGACAAGCGAAGGCATCCGCCAAGTCGGGAAGGGGACGCCGCAGGGCAAGCCAGCACCCCGGCCATCGCCCGTGGAGAAGCCGAAGGAGCCGCCCTGCCCTCCCGAGCCCCCGCCCAAGAAGGCGTGCCCCCCCGAGCAGGAGAAGGAGGAGCGCAAGAACGCCGCCTACTACTCCTCCTCCTTCGACCGGAAGGTCCAGGGGGTCAAGGACGAATATGGCTACGTCGAGGAACTGTGGCAGGAGCTTGACTCCAGGGCCGGCATCGACCCCAAGAGGCGTGAGGAGATCCGCATGGAGATGCGGGAGAGGGAATACCGGAAGCATGCCCCAGACATCCTACCCTTGATGGATTGGAGCAAGGAATACAAGGAGAGGAAGGAGAGAAAGTTGGCGGCCAACGCCACATAGCGAGGATGCGATGTCAAAGCTAGTTGGATTCGAACTGGGCACGTTCGCGCCGTGGCTTGCTAACAGAGGATGATGTATGGTTCCCTGTGCATCTCGCCTGGGATTTTCTCGTATTCCATCAAGGTAGGTTCGCCCCACTCCACGACCTGCCCGGCAAGGCTCCCGCCACCCTCGCTGCCTGGGGGGTCACCAGCATTCAGCGGCAGGGCGATATAGGCATCCTCCTCGATGTAATCATCAATCACGTCCTCCTCGTAGCGGCGATACACCGGCATCCACTCCGCCCTTTCGGCGAAAGCCTTCTCATAGCAGTCGACGAAATCCTCCATTTCGGCGAGCAATCCCTGCCAACTGGCGCACGCCCCACCCTCGGCGACAGTCGGAGCCGGGGGACCCTCCAGGACCGCTATGCGCTCCCGCAGTTCGACGACGGCCGGGGTCAGCGGGTCCTTCAGGTCCGCGATGCGCTGGCGCAGTTCGGCGGGCTCGGGATAGAAATAGGTAGATGGGCGACAACCCAGTCCGCAGGAAGTCCTGTAGCATTTCATTCCGCGCAGGAGCGCGTAGCCGGGAGCCAGGCTCGTGCATGCCAAGTCCTCGCCCTTGGCCGTCAGGTAGAATCGTAGACCCATATCGCCCTCCTTGCCGTTTTCCGTCGGCGTCTGGCGTTGGTCGCCACCCTGAAGTTGTACTGCTAGCTCGTTAATACTGCCTGTTAGGGCAAGATTGGAGTCGTGTCGCAACTTTTTTTCCTTGACCCGCTGCGCTACTGCGTAACCACGCAGTCGACCTTTCTGATGCTCTTCAAAAATCTGCTGAACTGTCATGTTTCGCATCTTGGAGTAGAGGCGGAACCGCAAAGTGCCTGACTCCATCGAGCAGGGGGTAGGACTTGCCGTGCTTCCCGCCCCCCTGAGGATGGCTGAACGGTATCCCCCGCTCCTTGCAGAGGTCACGGATGTTCCTAGCCCATTGCGGGTCGAACGGGCGGGGTTCTATCTGCTTGCAGCCATGCTCGCCGCTGACATTTACCCAGCCGAAGCCGTCGATGTGGTCGGTAAGGTCAGGCATCAAGTCTTCTAAAGTAGGGGCGAAGTCGAGCCAGCGCATCCTGCACGGTATCTTGCGCAAGTCGTCCAGCCTGTCGAGATACTTCTTTAACTCGACCGACGTCCCGAGCCAGACGTTGGGATAGCCGTCGCCCCAGTCTGCCGGGAGCCGCTCGGCAATCAAGTGCGTGCGTTTGCTGGCTAGTTGCCAAATGAGGTTAGGAGTCTGACGAATCAGGTCCCAGGCGTCTTCCCGCCATTCGTCGGCTTCCGCCATGAAGAAGTCCGAGTAGGAGCAGGCGAACACGCTCTTGAGCACACCTGCCGCCGCCGCTTGCTTCTGCCATTTGACCGGCTCTCCCCATGTCGAGGTGCAACGGTGAATATACTCTGGGTCGATTGTTCGTTGCGTCTGCCGCAGGTGCATATAGCAAGATTTGCAGCCTTCGCTGAATTTGCGGCACCCGACCCAGAAGTTGAAGCTGTAGTCGTGCTGGAGTTCGTGTGTGCCTGACTTCCTTGCTCCCCCCGGTGCTTTCACACTTGCTTCGTCTGTCGACATTGTTGTTCTCCATTACCGCCGGGCGGAATATCGCCGCCGCTCTCCGGGCTTTGGCCATCACTAGCCCAGGTGCGATAAGGGGAAATACTGAAAAACGGACAGGGTAATACGGTTCAAAACTGGATTTTCAAGGGTGACTTGAATGGAGTGATTCTCGCGGGAGGGATGGCGTTACCTGTTGCGTGAAAACGGTGCAACTCGTCCAGCTTGTGCAGCAGCAGCTTGTGCAGGCGAGGGTAGTCCTTCTCGAACCTGCGCAGCTTCCCGCGCAGGTCGGACGGCGACCACTTTTTCTCGGTGACGAGGCTTGCCAGGCCCGCAAGCTCCCCTTTCACGCCCATCCAACGCCGCTCCTTGACCTTCCTTGCGTCCGCGTACTTCAGCACGTACGCGGTCAGGAAGAGGAGGCCCTTGGACTTCAGCAGCGTCTTCTCGAAGGGCGTGGCATATGCCCTGGCAAGGCTGGCTACCCAGGACAGGGATTCCTCCAGCAGAGATAGTGCATCGTCGGCGTCCTCCGGCCCCGGCACCATGCCGGTCGGCAGGCGGAACTCGTTTGTGTCGGCGACCAGCAGAAGCTCCCTTCGGTGGCGGTGGATTAGGCGTCGAGTTGCTTCCGCCTTGTTCCTTACCGCCTCCATGTCCTCACGGGTGGCCAGCTTCCTTCCTTCCGTCCACCCAGAAGCGGTGTTGAACTCGCCGTCGTTTCCGAGAACCAGTTTCCGCCGCCGTCCCTCTCGCATGGCGGCTGCCTCGGGGCTTAATTGTTCCAGGCAGAAGTACAGAACAGCACGTCGGCAACCGGCCTTCTCCAGCTTCCTGACGTGGTCCTCCACCTTGTAGGTTCTGTCCTGTCCGAGAGTGGCACGGATGGATGGCGGCACTCCAGCGGGCGCAACGGATTCCTCAACCCATTTGCCGCCCTGTTCCCACCTCTCGACCCAATCCTCATGCAGCCCCAGCCGGTCCGCAAGCAGGGCTTCCTCGACCCTTCTGCGGGACACCTTGGTCATCGGCGTCTTTGGCGTGGGAGAGCGCATCGCTGGCTGATTGTACTGCGTTTTGCCCCGGCCGCCACCTCCAATCAAGTCACCCGGAGAAATCCGTCGGTCTGGCCGGAATGCCCTATTTTCCGACGGTAATTAGGTATAAGAGGCCAGCAGACGCTGGCCAATCAACTTCAAGACAGGATGTCTTGAAGCAATGGAGAGGAGAAACGATATGGCAACGAAAAGCACCGCCCTCGCCCCGCTCGGGGACAGGGACTACCTGATGAAGATAGCCGAACCGAATCAAGAGTTGTGCAAGATTGCACAACTCCCCACTTCCCCCCCCAATAAAATCACGGCGATACTCAAGCGCCGCACGGAGATGGACGCCACCGAATTGGCGGTCTTTACTCGGACGTTCATCGTGCACCACGGCAAACTTGAGACGCCGCTTCTAAAAGAAGTCAAGCGGCGCTTCTCTATCCTTGACCGTTCTAAGCAAGTTGACGGCACTTATCTCACGATAGACGGCGCACGGTCGTTCAACGAATGGCTTGGGTTGCACGGCATCGGAAAGCGGAATGCTTACTACATCTTAAACGGCGGAAAGGCGAAGAAAGAAAAGGAAGGCAAAGTACATCCCCCGCCGCCCTGGGGCAAAATTGACGGCACGAAAGTAGATGTCGTCTTCTCGGCTGCGCACAAGTGCGTAAGGCGTGGAAACGAAACGGACGCCATCGCTTGGATACGGCTTCTCCACCTAAACGGCTTCCACGTTTGGAAACAACTCAAGATTTACGCAATGGAAGACGTTGGTCTCGGCGATACGTCCGTCCTAAGTCGGATTGACATGCTTGAGAAATCTGCCGATGCAGTGAAAGACTCAACGCACCGTCCCGAATTGTTGGCAATCATCGAAGCCGTGATGATTCTATGCCGTGCGAAGAAGTCCCGTGCTACTGACAATGCCGCCATATGGTTTCAAGAGAATCCCACCTATGTGCCGCCAACCGAAGACGAAGTCCAAGAGGCATCTGAAGTCGAGTTGATGACGCCGCCTGTATACGAGGAGTATCTGGACAAGCACACGGCGGCGGGACGCCACAACGGGCGTGGGCTTGAAGACTTCAAGAAGACGGAAAACGAAGCATTGGCCAACAAAGCAGACGTTGCGCCATTCGTGCCACCGGTCGTCGATATCACGGACGCCGTTAATGCGCAAATCGAATACCTACAGAAGCGAATCAAGTCTCTTGAAAAAGAGAATGCGTCTCTTCGTGAAGAGTTGGAGAAGTACGCCGTTCCGGTCGCTGACGGCGGCGTCTTCGGGGGGCAGGTTTTCGGGAACGACAATGCCGCCTTCTCCTCGCAGCCGCCGAGAAGCACTGCGGCGTCCTGAAGGAGCAGGCTGCCTGACGATGGCGTCATTCGTCGAAACCGTGGGAAACCAGGATGGCAGCCGACAAGGGCGCAGGCAGCAGCAGGGGAACCGCAAAATCCCCAGGATTTTCGTTAAGCCCGATGTATTGCTGAGACAAAGGTCAACGGATTCTGCTGCCCAGGAGGGCGGAGACGGAATGCAACGAGTGGGGGGGATGTCCGCCCACGTCATATGGACATTGAAAGCCGCCTGAGGAGCCGGTGCGATTCCGGCAAGACGCCCCAAGCTGGGGCGTAGCGGCAGAGAACAAGTGGAGGAGAGCAAGATGCCAGAGAAGACATACGAGCTTGAAGTTGCTTTCTCAGCGACGGTCCCGGTGCTGGTCAAGGGGGAGAGCAAGGAGGATGTCAAGCACCGTTATCGGAGCGGGGACGCCAAGCTGGTGCCCAGCATCCTTGAGCGGTGGGGTGACATGTATAACATTCGTCGTATTACCGTGCTGGATACACTCAGGGAATTGGAGGAGAGCTGATACGGAAACATGGTCCAGCAAGTTGAGCAATTCCGCTCCGCCGTGCTTGAAAAGGTGTAATGCAGGGGCAGCCTATGGGCGACTGGGACATCAAACTCGACCGGAGCATCTTGGGCGACGATGACTGGCGCAACGAGGATTACCGCACCGGCTGCCACGAGGCGGCACATGCGGTCGTTGTCGAGCTTATGGGCGCTCGTGTGAATTTCATCCGCCTTCTTTCCTGGGACGATATGGCGGAAACGAACATGATGGGTCATACCAGCTACCGTGATTCCGGCTTTGTCCCCCAAGTGGCTGGCAGGGAGTTGGCGATATCGCTGGCTGGGGTGGTGTTCGAGAAGCTCCTATACCGTGGCAAGGGAAAGGACACCCACTATAAAGGCGATATGGAAAAGGCACAAGCACTGAGCCGGATGATGACGGGAGGGGACGGAAGCAAGTCGTCCCCCGCTTGCGAGAAGCTTTTCGCCAACGCTGTCGTGGTGCATACGTTCACTGCGGACGAGACGTTGGAACGCACTATGAAAGTCGCACGGCAGATGGTGGTCGAGAACTGGCCGCTCATCCTCGCTATCGGCAAGCGGCTGGCATGCGAGGGCGAACTAACGGGCAGCCAGGTCAGGAACATGATGGCGAGAGCGGCATAGCCGCATGGCAGCCGGGGCAGAGGCTGGACCGGCAACACAGGAGAGGAAAACGTGAGCGCATTCACAGTCAAAAAGGTCGTCGGCGGGAAGATACACGGGGTCTGCGCATGGACTGGGGCTCATATGGTCAGCCGCATCGTCGCCCAGAGCGAGAACGGCGGCTGCGTGCGGGACAGCGAGGGCAACTGGTATGGCGTCATCAAGGATGGACGCATCGGGCTGGAGCTTGAGCAGGCTTACGAACGGGATGTGTTGAAGCGCACCAAATAGAAACGGCGGCAGCCTCGCCAAATGAGAACCGAGCGTGTTGTAGGTAGAGGAGAGAATCAGAATGGCAAACCTCGACAGGGAGAAGGAACGGCTTGCCCGGCGTGACATCGCCAGGTTCGGGGCGGCAATGGCGAACAACCGTATTGACATGCCTGCGCTGCTGATGTTCCAGCGGGCGTGCGACAAACTCCACGAAGTCCTTGAGAAGCAGGCGAGGAGGCGGCTCCTCCAGGACCCCATCAAGGAGAACAAGGACGGCAGTATGCCGCTGCACATATCCAGCCGCTGGTTCCACGGAACGGACGGCGGCAACGTGCAGAGCATCCTTGAGAATGGCCTACAGCCCCGGAAGGAGCGCAGCACCAACCACCCCAACCTTCCCTCCCACCCGGATATGGTCTACATCACCGACGCCTATGGCCTCTGCTACGCCATGATGGCGGACGCCCATATCTTGGAATGCCCCGCCCACGACCCCGACCGGTGTGCAGTGTTCGAGGTTGACATCCGTGACCTGTGGCGGGACATCCACCCCGACGAGGACGCCATCGAGCAGTCCGGCAACCCCGTGGGGACGATTGACTGGGAGATGTCGCCCGAGGAGTTCAACCAGGACGTGATGTTCCGCTCCCTCTACTACTGCGGGGTGGCAACCCACAGGGGCACCATCCCCGTCACGGACATCAAGAGGTTCGCCCTGGTTCCCCATCGCCATCCCGTCATGGGTGCCATCGCCTCCTCCGATGGGGGCAGGGGATACTGCATCAGGGAACAGCAGAGGCTCATCAACTGGTGGGTCATGGACGGAGGGGAGTTCCCGGTTCCCGCCGAGGAAGTGATGATTTCCCGCAAGGTGGCAGACCTCATCACCAAGGACTTGGAGATGGTGCATCCCGCTATCATCGCTGCCGGGGTCAGGGGCGACACCCTGCTCCGCAAGCAGTGGATGGAACGACCCATCACCCATGACGGCATCGTGGTCAACGAGGTTGTGGTTGTCAGCGAGGAGCAGGAGACGGCAGCGGCAGCCTAGAACCGCCGCAAAAGGAGACAAAGATGACTATAACCGTGAGAGAGGAAGGAAACGCACCGGACGTATTCGGGACAGTGGAGATAACCAAGGAAACCATCACCGCCCAGGAGGCACGAGACCTCGCCATAAGCATCTTGGAGGCGGCGAGCGTGGCACAGGACGACGAGAACAACCAGCCGTTCTACTTCACCCCGGACTTTGACGACAACACCGGTCTGCCTGTCATCGTCGGCGACGAATGGGGATACATCGGCGACAGCACCGTGCTGGAGGTCATGACTCCCACCCGTGCGCTCATCGGGTGCGATATGGACTGCCGTGCGGTCTACAGCCCAAGGTCGCTCTGCTGGACTGAAGACGAGATTCCGCCCGGCTGCGTCAAGACGCTGGAGGAAGCCAAGGCGGCTTTCGTAAAGGCAGCGGCAGCCTAGAATCGCCGCAGAAAAGGAGATGAGATGAGAAAACAAAAGAAGGAACTAATGTTAACAGTAAGCCTTGTAAGCCCCGCTAACAGAGTAGATGGAAACATGTTCTGCGTGGTTGCGATTGACAAAAAACATCTGTTTGCCAATTTTGACGACGCCAAGGCTCTGTGCGACCGGCTCAACCTCGCCGCCAAGCGGTTGGCGACGGAAACCCCTATGCCGAGCGAGAATCTCAATTTTTTGGATAGATACAACAAGGCATACAAAAAGGCAGCGGCAGCGTAGGCTGGAGCCGCATGGGAGGACAAGATGGCAGGCAAGGATGTTCGGATTGACGAGGCAGGGACACGGATACTCCAGACCCTAATCAAAAACAACGACGACGAAGGCGTGATGAAATTCCTCGGGCTTGACTGGGAAAACCTGAATTGCTGGTTCTGCGGCAGGCGTGGTCACATCATGAAGCAATGCACCGTGCCCAAGGACAAGCGGCTCCCCAAGGAACAGGGCTTGGCTGTCTCCAGGGGCGAGGCATTCGTATCAGACGACGGGGAGTTCATCCCTATGGTGCTTCCCAGCATGGAGTAGCCACGCACCACGGCAGCCAGGGCGAAGGCTGGACCGGCGAGACAGCCCATAATCGACCCCGACCAGCGAGACGACCCGCTGGCGGGAGAGCAGGAAGGAGAGTCCCCATGGGCAGGCTTGACAGGGCAGTGGTTGCACACCACGCCGTCAGCGACCGCTACCATGCTGCGGCTGCGGCGTTCCACCAGTCGCTCGTTGACCACGGCTCTGGAAGCCCCCAGTGGACTGCGGCGAAGGAAGCCTATGCCATGGCGGGCAGGGGACTGCGTGCCAGCCTTGATGTGGTGATGGCGCTCCAAGGAACGAATGACTAAGCGGGCGGACGACAAGCAGGGCCGCAAAAAAAGGAGAAAGGCAATGGCAGACAAAAAGAAGAAGGACCTTTTGGCAAGGGTGAAAGATTCTTACGCAAGGGAGATAAGAAAATACATCCTGAGCAAGCCCAGAGCGCCGCTTGCCGATTGCCGTTTGCTGACAGGCCTGGTCCTGGACATGGCCAGCAGGAGGGCTCTCTTGGGGATGAAGCGAGACGGGAGCATGATGCTGCCCATGCCCAGCGGGCTGAGGGGGAAATCCTTCATCTTCAACTGGATTTTAACCACCGGCAGGTACTCGTTCGTCGGGCTTGACGACAGGATAATGGCAGTGCGGGTTGAGTGACAGCGCACCCCAACAACCTCTCCGGGGACGGTCAACTCCAGGGCGAGCCAAATTTTAGGTCGGCACTGTCCCCGTGGAAGGACAATCGGGCCAACGGACTGGAAGCAGGGCCGCAGGAACAGAGAGGCAAGGCAATGAAGGCAATCACCGAAAGGGAGCTTCGTGACTGTCTCGGGCAGTCTCGCCGGTCCATTAAGCCCGGCGATACGGGCGAAGGATGGGACAAAGCGCTGGACGCCCTGGACATTGACTACGCTTACGCAGCCGAGAAAATCAGCAGCTTTTTCCAGCACCGATGGCGGTGCAAGCAGGGCGTCATCGGGTGCGATTTGGGCACCCGCAGCCACCTGCACGGGCTGTTGTAATCGGCACCACGGCAGCCGGGGCGAAGGCTGGACCGGCAGTCCATTCCAAAGGAGAACCAGCATGTCAAGAAAGGGCAGGACTATAGAACAATTGAGTGAACGCCTTGTTCAGGCCCGGAGAGGAGGCAACGAAAGGCTGTGTGCCCGTCTGCGAGTTAAGATAAGAAATAAGACTTTGCCGTCGCTTACTTCATTGCCTGCTCCCTCAGTCCACTCGGAATACCTTAAGGTCATCACGGAAGGCGATGGCGATAATCTCCTAAACGGCAGACGGGGTCTCTCGTCGTGAGGTGGGGCTTGTGGTTATTTGAACTGCTGCTTTTCATTTGCTCGAGGGGGCGGCAATGTACCCTCCTATTGGCGAAGTATTTCTTCCACGGGGCGGTTTAGCAGTTTAAGAAAAATGTTTATTCTTAGTTTTCCGGGTTTCCGAGAGTAAGACCACCAGATTTTTGGTATTTAGTATCTGGGGGAGTGTATCTCGGGCGGGGAATCGAGCTGGGCAGACTGGAAATTAAGCAAAAATGGCCAGATTGATTTTGGAATAATAATTGGATTAATTTTGTAATCGTGACCGGATTAATTCTATTCTAACGATAACCGGTTTCATCGTCGAATCAATGGCCAGATTGCCCCGGAATCCCCAACCCGGCCACCTAATTTGAGAAGTTAAGAAAGAAGTTACGCAGAAAACTCTTCCGTGCGTCCTTCAAAACTCCCTTCAAAACCCCAAAATCTCAGTATTTGTTAGGCATGGGAATAATCGAGACAATAGAGAATTTTGGAAGGGCGCTTAAGGTGGAAGAACTTGCTCAACTGACCGCAATCAGTTCCAAGACCTTATACAGGATGATTGCGGCTAGGAAGCTCCCGGCGTTCCGCATCGGGGGCTGCGTCAGGCTGGAACCGATGACCACCGCTAACTGGCTCCGCTCCCGCCAAGCATAGCTCCCAAAGGGCTGGTTCGTAACCAGCCCCCAGGATAGCTCGGGCTATGAGAACGCTGCGTTCGCAGCCGCTTGCAGGTCGGACATTCCAGCCGGACGGAGGTAACGTTCGGTCGTGGCTAGTGAAGAGTGACCAGCCAGCTTCTGCACATTCCGGCTGTTGGTGTGGTTCAGCATCGTGGTCAGGTAGGTGGCACGGAAAGTCTTGAGCTTTGCCCGACGGCACTCCTTCTTCTTCCGGCACCCGGAGCATTTCCCGCAATTGAGACCAGCTACCCGCCAATCGGACTTCAGGGCTTTAAGGAACTTGATGTTCGGGCGGTCGTTCCTTGTGCCGAAAACAAAACGGGTGTTCGGGTTCTTCTTGCGCCACGCCTTCAGTTCTTCGAGGAGCACGTCGGGAATCGGAACATCACGTTCTTCGGAGTCCTTGGAGACCCACTCCAGTTCCGGGTTCCACGAGTAGGAACCCTTCCGCTTGAACCGCACTTCAGCCATCTTCAAGTTCCAATTGATGTTATCCCATTCCCAATAGGCGAGTTCTTCGTCACGAAATCCGAACATCCGGTAGCACCGCCAGACCAGGCGGTGGTATTCACTGGAGGCAGCATACAAACGCTGGAGTTCTTCTTCGGTATAGTTTTCAACTTCGAGTTTGGGCTTCTTCTTCAGCTTCTGATTCCACTCGGGGCTAACGACTTTGTTGGGGTCAAGACCGATATAGCGAAGGAAACAGCGGACATAGCCATAACGATGAGAACGAGTGCTTTTGGAGTCGCCCCGGTCATCAAGGAAATGGTCAAAGGCTATAACGTCATCTTCTGTGACCTGCGCCGGGAATTCCTTTTGCCGTTCGGACAGCAAGCGGGAGAACTCTTTCCCCACGAAGGTATACTTGCGGATGCTGTCAACCGAACCGTGGGCGTATTTCTCGATGTAGCCATCCCGTAGTTTGGAGATGGTTTTCCTGTCAGCATTCGAAGGTTCCGGCATCTTGATGCCCAGGTCTTCCTGCAACGCATCGTATTGGAGCTTCTTCTCGAAAAGGGCAAATGTGGCCAGCGCAGCATCGAGGTCCTTGCCCACGGGCTTTTGGATGGCTTTGGAACCTTTATAGAAGCGAATCTCATACTTGCCTTGGGGGCAGTAGAGCTGCTGGCCTTTGTATGTCATGAAGTCCGGTTTGATACGACCGTTCTTTGTTTTTATGAGGATGCCCCGACGCCAACCTTGGCCCGGGATTTTTGCACAGCGGATGAGGGAAGCTTTGCGGTTTGCCATGTGGTCTCCTTCGGAGACTTGATATTGGAAGGCTGACCTATTGAAGCCTTCACCTGTCTCCTTCCTCCTAATACCCACCGCATAGCTAAAACCTTGCAAAAAAAGTTAAATTTCCCGTAAGTCATTGATGGATAATAGGTAGTTGACACGGCACAATTCTCCCCCCTTCCGCACCAATTATTTCAGTAGGCAGCAAGCAGAAGCCAGTAAGCAGTACCTCACCGTCCTTTGTCCCTGGTCCCACCACGGCGGGTCGGATACCAGCTCTCAGGTATCAGCCCTTCGCCTTTAAACCCAAATCGTACTTTTCAGTTCTCAGTGCCTCTGTGTCTCTGTGGTGATCGGCATATTCCCTTGTTGGCGAGAAAGGTCTGCGGGCGCAGAGAACGGCCTCGCGTTACCCTGCTGCAATTACTTATTTCCCGGCGCGCACACGAAATTGGCAGCATCGTTGGTGTCGCCGGCGCCTTTGTACTTCGCGATTTGCGGGTACGTACACAGGGGACGCGTCATCTTAACGCCTTGTGCGTGGTTGGAGTCGTCCACGTATTTCGTCGCGATGATCTTGGAAGGTGCGACGCCCTTCTCAACCCACTGTTCGAGAGCCGTGTAGATATTGTGCTCAGGGTCATGCGGCGGGGCATTGGCATCTTGTCCGAAGGAATTGGGCCCTGGACCGCCTCCACAGTGCTGCATTCCCGGCACCATAAAAAGCCGCAAGAACGTGTCTGTAGCGCGCTGGCCCAGCGTCGCCAGCACGCTGTGGTAGTAGTCGATGGTGTTGGGCGCGGGGATCGCGGCATCGCTCCAGCCATGATACATAATGAGCTTGCCACCGCGGGCCCTGAAGGGCTTCAGATTGGGGTCGGTGGCGTTAAGGGCACGGGCCGTCTTAGCGTCGGCCAGTTTCGTGCCTTGGTCGACATTGAAAGTCTTGTAGTCCCAAGCCGCTTGTTCGTACACCATGTCTGAAAAGAACTGTGTTCCGAAAAAGAACAGCAGGCTGCGGCCGGGCACCGGACCGGTGATCCAAGGAGCCCAGCCCGCTGGACCCTCCTCGGCGCCGGGCATATAGCCGGGGAAAATCTGGTGTCCAGCCGAATCGTGCGGCCCGGCATAGATCTTCTTGAGCGCGGTCACCTGCGGCGCCGTGAGGCAACTGTTGGAGTCGGCCCCCTTGCAGAGCAGCGTCGCTGGGTCGAAGTGGCATTGCCTCGGGTCATTGAGGATACCGTCCGCTACACCGTCCTGGGCGTCGCAGGCAGCAAGCACAGCGGCGCCGATGGCCGGGAGCTTGCCGGCGGGAATGTAACTGGCCTCATCCAGCGTGGTAGCCTGGTTAACCCACATAGCACCGACCAGCAGATGTGTCCAGAAATTGGCGGGGGCGCCGGCAAGGATGCCGTCGTAGTCTTCGGGGAAGCGCTGGGCCTCCATCAGGGCCTCACGGCCCCCATCCGAGCAACTGGCGAAATACGAATGCTGGAGGTTGTCGCCGTAAAAGGCGTCGATGATTGCTTTGGCCTTCAGAGTCATCTCGTGGATGGCGCGATATCCGAAGTCAATCACCTTTTCGGGGTGGCCCAAGGCCCACGCCGCGTCGCCTCCTCCGGTGTGCCCGGTATCGGTGCCGGCCGCGGCATAGCCTCGCTTTATCGAAGCTCCCAGGGCAGGATAGCCAATCATCCCCGCGAAGCCTCCGTTGCCCTGGCCCTGGTATTTGCTATTCCAGCCGGCGGTCGGCATCCAAACCTCCATCTTGATAGCGGAGTCAGCCGTGGGCGAAACTTCTGCCACAACCCTGCAAAAGGCTGGAAGATCCTTGTAGCTCGCTTGCATCCCCGGCATGGGATTCGGGGCAGGAGGCGGGGTGAATGCTCCGGCAGGTACAGATTGGGCCAACGTGATTTTCGTGTTGGCTAGCGCAAGCTGCGCGAGGCTGTCGCAGGATCTTTGAGCCGCCCCGGTCGTCTGACTAAAAACACCTGCTATCCACAAAGCCGCCAGAAATGGGAAAACCAACGGTTTACGCATCGCGAACTCCCTTCGTTTTTACTGACCCGGCCGCCTGGATTTGAAACCACTTGACCGAATTTCTACCATTTTCTTGATAGATTCAGCCTGTGAGAATTGCATCCTTACCGCCTCCCTGTCAAACATAACTTCGGCGGCTTAACCGCAATATTCAGGGGAAAAACTCGCGGCCTTCTTACTGAATCCTGAATCCCGAATCCTGAATCCTGCTCTTCTGAATCTTAGCGCTTGACACGCGCCCGGAGATATGGTAGCCTACTATGGTTGACGTATGCTGAATGCACGACGACACCACTTCCAAGGGGTTCTAAATCGGCCTCCCGGCTGGGGAAGATTGGCGCAAAACCCAAAAAAGATACTAAATAGAGGGAACGAAGCTAAGGATTTCTTGAAGATCGCGATGAGCTTCACTCGCACCAGCTCGAGTGTTCGTGACGACGCGGCAATTCGCATGCAGAATGGAGGCAACGGATCGCATGAACAACTCTCGCAGAACTTTTCTTGGTTACGGAGTCGCGGCGCTGGCGGCTGCCAATTCCCCGCGTACCAGAGCGGGGGGTAGCGCTTCGACCTTCCTTGACATCATACGTCCACCCGATCACGTGACGGCGTTCGCCGAGGGTAGACCGCCGCTTCATCTCCAACGTTCCGGCGCGCGTTGGCGTGCACAGGATGTTGAGATCGCCACCGAGCCCAAGCAACAGCTTGGAGTCCGTGAGCTCTCCATCAAGGTCTCATCCCCACAAACCTCGCTCACCCGCGTGCATCTGCGATGGTCCGGTCCGCTGCCGGAGACCCTGCGGTTTCTGGGCGATCACTGGGAGCGGTCTTACGGCGATCTGGAGTGGCGCGGCTTTGCGGGCGAACGGATTATGCCCTGGTATTTCCTCGCCTCGAACGGTCACGTGACTCATGGCTACGGCGTAACGACGGGTGGGGGCGCGTTGTGCTTCTGGCAGGTGGACCCGGTGGGAATCTCGCTGTGGCTCGACGTGCGCAACGGAGGCAGCGGCGTACAACTGGGCGAACGCGAGCTTGCGGCGGCCGAGGTCGTCGCAGAGGAAGGCCGGGCGGGCGCCACAGCGTCTCAAGCGGCGCGGTCCTTCTGCCGAAAACTCTGCGCTCACCCTTGCTTGCCGGAGAAGCCCATCTATGGCTCGAACAACTGGTATTACCTGTATGGCGAAAACATGACGGCGGAGAATATCCTGCGCGACGTGGAGCAGCTCGCGGAGCTCGCCCCCTCAGGCGACAACCCGCCTTTCATGGTGGTCGACATGGGTTGGGGGAAAGCAGCGGAGGGCGCTGGACCCTGGACACCGGGCAATTGCCGTTTCCCTGACATGCCGGGGATCGCCGCCGAGATGAAAAAGCGCGGGGTGCGGCCAGGGCTCTGGGTGAGGCCGCTTCTCACCGTCGAGGCGCTACCGGAGACATGGCATTTGAACGTGAATCCCACCGCAGGCACGTACAAGCCCCCACTCCTGGTGATCGATCCCAGCGTGCCGGAGGCGCTGGCGCACATCCAGGAGGGCCTGCGCGGTGTGGTGGGTTGGGGATTCGAACTGCTCAAGCACGATTTTTCCACCTTCGACATGCTGGGCCGGTGGGGCTTTCAGATGGGGGCGGAGGTGACCTCCGAAGGTTGGCACTTTGCGGACCGCAGCAAGACCACGGCGGAAATTGTGTTGCAGTTCTATCGCGCAATTCGTGCGGCGGCGGGGAACGCCCTCATTATTGGTTGCAACACCCTGGGGCATCTGGGCGCGGGAATATTTGAATTGCAGCGGATCGGTGACGATACCAGCGGGCGCGACTGGAATCGAACTCGAAAGATGGGCGTGAATGCGCTGGGGTTTCGCTTGCCGCAGCATCGGGCGTTCTTCCTGGCCGATCCGGACTGCGTTCCGTTCACGAAAGCTGTGCCGCTGGGCATGACACGCCAGTGGCTGGACCTGGTAACGAAGAGCGGAACAGCGCTCTTCATCTCGGCGGAACCGGCGACGGTGACGGGCGAAGAAAAGAAGATGCTGAGAACGGCGCTGGCGGCTGCCGCCCGAGTTCAGCCGGAAGCAGAGCCGCTCGACTGGATGGAAACGATGTCTCCCAAGCGGTGGAGTCTGGAAGGTGAGACCGCGAGCTTCGACTGGTTTGGTGAGGAAGGAGCGAATCCGCTTTCTAAGTTAGATTAAACCGGCGCAGCCGTTCGTTCGAAACCGCACACTGGCCGAGGCTGCGCCCGCGAGCGGCAAGAGGGAGTTAATAATCCAATGAGGCATGATAAGGGTAAAGAGGTTTTACGGCCGTGCGCCACCTCGGACCACATAGCGAGGAGGTCGCCGCAAGCACGCTGGCCTCGCGCGCATGGCTGGGGGGCATTGCTGGTTGTGATCGTGGCCCTGGGTGGTCTCGCGGGCGCATCCTTAGCAGGCGGGCAAGGTGGCACCGGCGTGCTGCTGCCGGATGGGCGTGAGTTCGTTTCCTGGGAGCAGCCCCTCCAGTTCACCAAGACCTACTACGTGGACAACCGGAATCCTCGCGCCGCGGATTCGAATCAGGGCACAAAAGAACTGCCCTTTCTCACCATCAACAAGGCGGCGCAGGTGCTCGAGCCGGGCCAGCGCGTAGTCATCATGACGGGCGTCTATCGCGAGCGCGTTGCTCCCCTGCGCGGCGGCAGCGGGCCCGACAAGATGATCAGCTACGAAGCGGCGCCCGGCGCCAACGTGGTGGTCAAAGGCTCGCGGCTGGTCAAAACCGGTTGGGAACCCTCCAGCGGCTTCAAGCTGGGTGAGTTGGGGCCGGCTCGCTCCAGGGTGAAGATCTACCAGCGTCGTTTGCACGATCTCGATTTCCAGGGCTACAACCCCTTTGGCATGGTCAACATCATGCAGGACCGCGTTTACTTGCAACCCAAGCCGGAGGAGTTGCGGCGGCATCTGCTGCGCCGCGGGATGGTGTTCGTGGACGGGCAGCGGCTCGAGCAGGTCGAGCTCTACGGGGAACTCGGCCAGAAAGACGGGGCCTTCTGGTGTGAGCACAACGGGCTCACCATCCACCTCCGTCTTGCCGGTGATGACGACCCTGCCCGGCACGAGGTTGAGCTGGTAATCCAGGAGCAGGTTTTCGCTCCCGTGACGCTGGGGCTGAACTACATCCGGATCAAAGGCATCACCTTCGAACAAGCCGCCAACGCCTTTCCCGTCCCCCAGCGCGGGATGGTTTCCGCCAGTCGGGGGAACCATTGGATCATTGAGGATTGCGTCCTGCGGCACGCCAATGGCGTGGCGCTCGACATCGGCGCCCAGGATTGGAACATGGAGCCGCCCGCCCTCACCGGTTACAGCATCGTGCGCGGGAATCACATCGTCGATGCCGGCGTCTGCGGGCTGGCGGGATTGGGTGTGCAGGACACCCTCATCGAGGCGAACCTCATCGAGCACGTTGGCTACCAGGACGTCGAGCTGACCTGGGAGACGGGTGGGATCAAACTGCACGTGACCAAGAACTGCCTGCTGCGGAGCAACGTCATCCGGCACATGATTCACGCCGAAGCCATCTGGCTCGACTACCAGAATACCAACACGCGCGTGACCGGGAACGTGATAGGCGACACCCTGGAAACACTGCGGGGCGGCATCTATCTGGAAGCCTCGCACGACCCCAACATGCTCGACCACAACATCATCTGGAGGGCGACGGAAGGCAAGGGGGGCGGCGCCTACAACATGCCACCCCACGGTGGCTGGGGCATCACGGTGGATGGAAGCGACGAGACGGTAATTGCCCATAACTTAATAGGCTATACCCAGGATGCGGGCATTAAGTTTAGAAATATCGAAGGCCGCATCGTGGGCTCGCGGGGCGGCACCACGCGCCGCAACAAGATCCTCAACAACATTTTCTACCGCTGTGGCAAGGCCATCGACTTCTCCAATCCGGACAACACGGCGGAAGGCAATCTCTATCTAAAGGACTGGGGCGAGGTGACGGATGAGAGCAAGGGGGTCGGGCGCGGGCTGAACTGGATTTCCGGGCCGGGCACGCCCTTGCTTCTGGACCTGGAGGCGTGGCAGAAATTCTTCGGCTTCGACAAGCAGGGCGCTTACGCGAATATGAGCATCGACATCGACCTGGATGCGCTGACGATGACCTGGTCGTTTTCGGGTGCTACGCCGCAAGTTTCGACCGAGCGGCACTTCCAACGGGATTTCCTCGGACAGGCCGCCGGCGAGGTGCGCAAGCCCGGTCCCCTGCTGCGCTTGCCGGATTCGCCCACGAAGGTGGACATTGATCCGCGCCCACGCTGTGTTGAACGATTGGATTGACACTAAGGGGGACAGGTGTTATACAAGACCTTGTCAACGCATGCTAGTTCTGATGCCATCGAATTGCTAAAGATAGAGAGTGCGTCCGGTTTTCCTCCCGAGGAGGTCTTCAATGGATATCTTTGACAAGGTCGACCCGAAGACGCTCGATCGCCGTCACTGGCAGTTGTCGATGCTTTCGCTGGGGATGATTCTCGTCCTAGGAGCGGGTATGGCCTTGCTTATGTATCCTGCCGTTTTTGGCAGTAACGCAGCCCCTAGCGGGCACACTACACGCACTTTGTTCTTTGGCTTCTGTGCGTTGTGTGTGCTCGTGGTTGCCTACTTGTTGAACCGGCAATATATGGTTCACCAACTGCGCAAGAACTTGGTCGAGCAGAAAACGGAAATGGTACACCTTCGCCAAGAGGCGAGCGCTGATTTGCTGGGCACCGTGCCGGGTTTCAGTCATTTTCAGGATCGGCTGATCATGGGTTTTCGCCGTGCCGCCCAGACCAGCGAGCCACTTTCTCTTGTACTCGTGCGTCTGAAACCCTCCCACATGTTCAACAGCCCAGCGGAGGTCTCTGTAGCGCTGGGGGACGCAGCCAGGGTGCTCCTCCGCAAGCTGCGCACGGATGACTCACTCTACCATTTGTCCTCGGATGCGTTCGCTATGGTCCTGCCAAACACCTGTGGAGCTGATATGAACCAAGTCGCGAGCCGGGTTGCGGAAGGCCTCACCGACGCTTCCGGCGCTAGCAACCGTTTCACGTTTGATATGCAAGCGGTTAACTATCCGGAGCAAGTCTCATCGGCTTACGAGATGGAACGCATAGCTGGCTCTTTTTCACTTCATAAGAAATCAGCGGCAGGGAAGGCGGAGACAGCATAAGAACAATTTGTGCCTTCCGGCAGAGCGATCGAAGCCCTCCGCTTCCAAGTTAGGACACTAGCGTGGCAGCTTTACCTCGCTAGCGATCTGCAACTTTGCCTCGAGGCCATGGGCGCCTTCCGTGGGCTGGCTACCGCCGACGAAGACGGTGTAGCTGCCGGGCATAATCCTATGTTCGCCTTTTTCTGTGACCTGGCTCAGGTCCCGCGGATTGAGCTTGAAGGCGACGTGCCGGGTCTCACCCGGAGCGAGATGGACGCGCTCGAATCCTTTGAGCGCGCGCAGGGGAGCGCCTGGCGACTGCGGGTACTCGAGGTAAAGCTCCGCGACCTCATCGGCACTGATCCCGGCCGTATTACGGATGTCCGCCTCGACGGTGAGTGGCTGGCCGGCTTGCAGCTTCTCGGATGAGAGCCGGAGATTACTGTAGACGAAGCTCGCGTAGCTTAGACCGTAGCCGAAAGCGTAGAGCGGCTTGCCGCCGAAGTATCGGTACGTCCGCTTCTGCATCGAGTAATCGTCGAAGGGCGGAAGCTGATCGAGCGAAGCGTAGAAGGTGACGGGCAGTCGCCCGCCAGGGTTGTTAGCCCCCGCCAGCGTCTCGGCAATGGCTGTGCCGCCTTCCTCGCCCGGATACCAGGCTTCGAGGATAGCAGCAGCATGCTGCTCAGCCCAGTTCACCGCCAGCGCGCTGCCGTTCATCAACACCACCACCAAAGGCTTGCCGGTGGCCGCCAGCGCCTCGAGCAAATCCTGCTGGGCACGGGGCAAGCCAATGTCCGTGCGGTCGCCGCCGCTGAAGCCTTCAACATGGATGCCCATCTCCTCGCCTTCAAGATCCGGCGAAAGCCCCACGAAAGCCACCACCACGTCAGCTTGCTGGGCGATTTTCACGGCTTCGTCGCGCAGGGCTTCGGCCGGCGGCTGCCAGTTGAGCGTAGCGCCGGCCGCGAAGAGTGGCGCACGGTGCGCGTACTCCAGCCGGAAGCTGTGCGGCTGGGTATCCGTGAAGTGTGCCTGGAAGCGTGGCGCCTTTAAGTTACCAATGTCTTCACCTAACGCACCTTCGGTCACCAGCTTGTCGTCCAGGTAGAGCCGATAAGTCTCGCGGTCCTGGCAAGGGTAGCAGTGAGGCGCGCCGAGGCTAAAGGTATAGTCTCCCACTCCAGGCGGGGTTAACGTGCCGCTCCAGCGCACCGCGAAGGCTGGCAGGGGAATTCCCGCCGCAGGTGAGGCGGCGTCCCAGTCGAACTGGATCTGGGGGTCAATGCGGGTGAGCGCCGGCTTGCCGGAAAAGTCGGTATTGGGGAAATACTCGGCCTTGAGGCCCGGTGCAGACCCGGACCTCGCAGTATGGAACACGGTGCTGGGCACGGGCACGGGCAGTTGCGCCACGTAGGCCGAGCCCGGCGCGTAAAGCACCTCTGCTTTTCCCGCGAATTCTTTGCGCAGACCGTCCACAGGCAGGACGGGATGGGACGGTGTACCTTTGTAGTTGCCCTCGAGCGCGGCCAGCGCCTCGGCGTTTGGCCCGATCACCGCAATCCTTTTCACACTTGCCTTGAAGGGAAGCTGTCCGTCCTGGTTCTTGAGCAGAACCATGGATTCGCGCGCCGCCTCGAGCGCCAACTGACGATGCGCCGGCGAGTCATCCTGGGACATCGGAATCTGGCTATAGGTGACCGCGCTGGGGGGATCAAACATGCCCAGCCGGAAGCGTGCCGTGAACAGGCGTTTGACCGCCGTGTCGATCTCGCTTTCTCGAATCAGGCCGTCTTTTACAGCCTTCACCAGGGTGACGTACTCGTTGCCGCAGGTCGTGTCGGTTCCAGCGCGCACCGCCGCCACCGAACCATGTTCGTTGTCCGATGTAAAGTGGTGTCCCGCGCTGATGTCGCCCACCGCTCCGCAGTCGGAGGTCACATAGCCCTGGAAGTGCCAGGCTTCGCGGAGGGTCTTCTCGAGCAGGAAGTTGTTGGCGCAGGCCGGCGCGCCGTCGATGGCGTTGTAGGCACACATGAGGGAGTCAGCGTGCCCTTCGGTAACGGTGGCGCGAAATGCCGGAAGATAAGTATCCTCGAGGTCGTGCGGCGAGACTTCGACATTGAAGCCGTGCCGCTTAGTCTCCGGTCCGCTGTGCACGGCGTAGTGCTTGGGCGTGGCCACTACTTTCAGATACTTCGGGTCGTTGCCTTGCAAGCCGCTCACGAAGCCCACTCCCAGCTTTGCGGCCAGAAAGGGATCTTCGCCGTAGGTTTCCTGACCGCGTCCCCAGCGGGGATCGCGGAAGATGTTGATATTCGGCGACCACAAAGTGAGCCCGTAGTAAATACTGTGGTTGCCTTCTCGCTGCGCTTGGTTGTACTTGGCCCGGGTTTCGGTGGCGATGACTTCGGCCTCGCGGCGCACCAGATGAGTATCCCAGGTGGCCGCCATTCCGATGGCCTGTGGAAACACGGTGGCATATCCTGATCGCGCGATACCGTGCAACGCCTCACTCCACCAGTCGTAGGATGGAATACCGAGCCTGGGGATGGCCGGAGCGGTGTGCTGCATCTGCAAAACCTTTTCTTCAAGTGTCATCCGCGAAACCAGATCATCCACCCGCTTATCGGTCGCCACGGACGGGTCGCCATAGGTCGGCACTGCTTCCTTGGCCGCATTCTGCGCATGGACCGGCCGAACGAGAGCACAACCCACTACCGCCACGATCAGAAACTGAAAGAGAACCTTGCGTATGACTTCACACCTTGACATGTTCATAACCCCTTCCCACACAATAATGAAACTGGAAACTGGGAATTGGAAACTGGTATCACGTCCGACGGGCGAGGACATGCTCGTCGGTCTGAGGCGAAGCGTCGCTAAGAATCAGAACTAGAAAACAGCGCGGCCAGTTTCTAATTTCCAGTTTCCAATTTCCAGTTTCCACATTCTGCTTTGTCGCGCCACCCGCTGCGCGACCTGCCCCGTGTCCGAGGGCGTCAGTTGACCTCGGCAAGCAAAGGCCCGGCAAGGGCCTTTGTAAAGTAAAGGACACCCGGCTGCGTTGGCATCCAGGTGGAAGGCACATGACGACTGGTGGGGTGCCGCAGCGTGACCCACAACGAAAGACCCTGCCATTGCATACCGCGACCGAGTTCGCCATCCGCGCCGCCAATGGCGTAGTCGGCGCGCGTAAAGAAGGCGGGACCTATGGTGTTGGCGAAGGCAGGCACCAGCGTCGTCCGACTCTTGAAGCTGGTAATGGCATTCTGTTCGATGGTCAGCGGGTGCAGCTTAGCGCCCAAACGATGAGTCTGCTTTCGCCAATCTTCGTCGTTGGCGAACTCAAGCCCAAAGTGGGGTTCCCAAAAGGCAATATGACAGGCGCGCCCAATGCCATAAACCACCACCAGCTTTGCCCCTTCCTTGCGCAATGCGCCGATCCGATCCGTATACTCGGGGAGCAGGCGCCTGGTGGCAAAAAAGCGCTGCTCCGGCGGTATGGTGAGGTTGGCGAGAGGGCGGTAGAAAGCGGTCTCCATGGCGTTCTGGAAAGCACCTGGATTGTTACCGGGAAGCGTGTTGCCCTCGCTGTCGCTCCACTCGTCCATGTTGAAACCGTAAACGTGCTGGCAGGGAATGTTCCAGTCGCGCAGAAAATAGACCGTCCAACGGTACATGCCCATGGGGCCGACAGGCAAAATCAGAGCCAGCTTGCGGCCGACTTCGCGGCAGCGCCGAATTTCCCTGGCCAGCTCATGGCCTAACATCACGTTAAAATCCGCCACGTCGTCGGCCATGCGGATTGAGAAGTCCTGGTGCCATTTTGCCTGCCGATCGAAGATGGCATTTGGATCGTCGGCCACGCAGGCGTCCCACTGCGTCAAGTCCCATGCGGAAGGGAAGAAGGATTCAAGCAACGAGCCTTTCAAGGTTGTTAGAAGGTTCATTTGAGTTAACCTCACGATGCAGGATTCTTGTTCAAGCATAGATCTGGCACACGGGGATTGTACACCTTTGACATGTTAGGCGGGAAAAAGGGTTCGGGGTGCTGTGACAGCAGGCCTGTTTCGGCTTACGGGTTCGCCGCCCCAGATTTCGCCGGGCAGATTTCTCCGCCTGACTCTCGCTTGGCTACCTGTCGGACGGGCAAATTAAGGGTAGGCTGCTTTCGGCTTACGACACCAACCAGGCTTGGCGCTCTCCTGTCTGCCCCACCCGAGTGCCGGAACGGTCGCGGCACGGAACGGCCGCGGCACTTGACATCTTCTCGGGTAAAGGGTAAATTCTGCCCATACGGAATTCCAATCCTAGATGAGGAGCACTTACATGCAGATGCCAGTATGGTCGAAGAAGAGCAAGGTTGTCACGGTCGCGTGTGCTTTTGTTGCAGCGCTCGCTCTCATGCTAATCAGCCCCGCTCCCGCCAAACCGCAGGCCGGGCCTGGGGCAGGAAGGCATGGGGTTCCCTGGGCCAACGCTCAGCCTCAAACCAAAATCTCCCCCAACAATCCTAAGCCATTCTGTCTGTGGCGGTCGTTTTTTGACACCAATACAACGGTTATACTGACGTCCTGCGATACGGAGTTGTGCAGCGCGTTTACGCCAATATTCACAGAACAGGTCGTCTGCCCAGTGGAAGAGGGAGGAAGTTGCACGTTCCAGATTACCATTGAGTCGGAGAATTTTGTCGGGTCCAATGAGAACCCCCCTCTTTACGGGGAATCCGGGCAGTATGCATTCCTCGTGGACGGCGCCGCGCCCAGCCCGGGGCCGGTAGGGGCAATTGACACCATTTGCCCCAACTGTTACGAGTGGATGTACAGTAATACATGGGACGACGTATATGTCGGCACTTCGTACGCCGTCACCGCAACCGTCACAAATACCAAGAACCGGCAGAAACACACGGTCGAAGTGGACATCGGGTGTCGAGAGGAAAAGTTCGATGCTACGGGTTGTTACGCTGGAACGTGGCTTGCGAATCTACAGGTTGCGGTCTACACGCGCAACTCGGTATTGTTCTAGCTTAATTCGGCTTCCAGTAGTGCCAGTGTAGTGTCCACAAATATCTGGACAATGCCCTTTGCCGTCGCGCCGGGCCCCCGCGGCGGGACCGGCAAATACTGCCGGGCACATCCCGCGGGGCCGGCGCGGGCGGTGCTGCACTGTCCACGCAATTACTGGGCACTACGCTGGCGGCGGGTAGCGAAACTCCTCAGGAGAACCCTGGCCGCTGAATGCCTTGACTCCAGGCCGCTTCACGCGCACAAGTCACGTCTCAACCACACCAGCGCGAAACGGGCTCGAAGCGAAACTTGTAAGCCAAGCAGAATTATGGAAGACTGGCGGTGACGCTTCTCGTCACCTGTCACTATGCCTTTCAACTGCTGGAAGTGCCGCCAGAAGATTGCGTATCCATCCGGTAGCCGCGTGGGCACGCTCGACGTCTGCCCCAAGTGCGACGCCGACTTGCATGCCTGCCGCAATTGCCAATTCTACGACCCCGGCAAACACAATCAATGCGCTGAGACGCGGGCCGAATGGGTCCGCGATAAAGAAGCCGCCAACTACTGTGACTACTTCCGACCTAATTCAACCCTAATGGCAAGCGCGGATCGCTCCGCCTCTGAGACCGACGACGCCCAGAAGAAGTTCGACTCGCTGTTTAAGATCTGACGAAGTGGCGTCGGCCGTGCACGGAAACTATGGCAGCGTGTGGTTTCTCTGATAAGCTCGCCCTGATTACAGATTCAAGATTCCAGATTCAAGAGGCTTGCGGTGCGTTACGAACGGTTTGAGCAACTTCCAGTCTGGCAAGCCAGTGTCGAACTGGCTCTGGTGACCTACGCCATGACCGCGCAGCCGGCCTTCCGGCGTCAGCGTAGTCTGCGTGACCAGCTTGAGCGTGCCGCGCTCTCCGTTTCGAACAACATCGCTGAAGGGTTCGAAAGGGGTACGAATCAGGAATTGCTCACTTTCCTGTATATCGCTCGCGGCTCTGCGGGAGAAACACGCTCGATGCTGTGCCTGCTCGAACGCATGCCCGCTTTCGGCAATCTGGAATCCGAAATTTTGATCTTGAATCTGAAATCCAGCGTCGAAAGCGTTTCCAGGCAGCTTGGTGCTTGGATTCGCTCGCTGCGGGATTCCGAGATGAAGGGTCAGCGCTACGTTACGGAGAAAACGCGCCGGGTGACCCAAGCCCGCCACGAGCGCGAGGAGTTCCTGAGGAAATTGGAGCAGATTCGGAAGGGGAGTGCCTCAGGTACAGAAAAGCCTTGAGATGAATCCGCCTCTTTTCTTGAATCTGCAATTTGAGATCTTGGATACGGTACCCGCCCCGCCTCCAAGAAGAAGTTCGACCCGCTATTTCGAGGTTAAATTAAGCCGCTATTGACACTGGATCGTCGCAGGAACTTCACGCACCTTCAAATCCACCGGCCTTTTCGAAGGCATCGGCGACGCGCAGGAGCCTTGCCTCGTCGAAGTGCCGGGCGAGAAGTTGCATGCCCACCGGAAGGTGTGGTTCCCCTTTGGTCTTTCCGCACGGAACGGAAATGCCCGGGATGCCGGCAAGGCTGGCGGTAACGGTGTAGATATCGGCGAGATACATTTGCAAGGGATCGTCCATACGCTCGCCGAGCTTGAAGGCGGGGATGGGGGAGGTTGGGGTGACGATCACGTCCACTTCGTCAAATGCTTCCAGAAAATCCCTGGTGATGAGGGTGCGCACTTTCTGGGCTTTCAGGTAATAGGCATCGTAGTAGCCGGAGCTCAGGACGTAGGTGCCCAGCATAATGCGCCTCTTCACTTCGGCGCCAAACCCTCCGTAGCGTGTCTGTTTGTACATCTCTTGCAAATCCGCGTGCTCAGCGGAGCGGAATCCATAGCGCACGCCATCGTAGCGCGCCAGATTCGAGCTAGCCTCAGCCATGCAGATGATGTAGTAGCAGGCAATGGCATAATCGGTGTGGGGAAGGCTTATGGGAACGACCTCGCATCCCAGCTTCGCCAGCACGTCGACTCCCTTCTGGATGTTATCTCCAGTTTCCGGATTGAGTCCCTTGAGATATTCGCTTGGGACGCCCAGCTTGAGGCCGCGCACGTTTTGATCCAGCCCTGCGATGTAGTCTTCAACCGGAATGTCCGCCGAGGTGGAGTCGTGCGGGTCGCGGCCCGCAATCGTCTGCAGCAGACGCGCCACATCGCGGACGGAGCGGCCGAAAGGCCCAATGTGATCGAGCGAGGAGGCGAAAGCCACCAATCCGAACCGCGAGACCCTGCCGTACGTCCCCATCATGCCCACAATTCCACAAAAGGCCGCCGGTTGCCGGATGGAGCCGCCCGTGTCAGAGCCAAGAGACGCCACGGCCATATTCGCCGCGACCGCCGCGGCTGAACCGCCACTCGAGCCCCCGGGGACTCGGGTTAAATCGTGAGGGTTGTGGGTGGTGAAAAAACCGGAGTTTTCCGTCGAAGATCCCATCGCGAATTCGTCGCAATTCGTCTTGCCTAGAATGACCGCGCCTGCCGCCTCCAACCTTTCAACGGCGGGGGCATCATAGGGGGCGACGTAATTGGCAAGAATCTTCGAGGCGCAGGTGTTCCGCGCGCCTCGGGTCAGAATCACGTCCTTCACCGCCACGGGGATTCCACCCAGCGGACCCAAGGGCTCGCCGGCGGCAAGCTGCCGGTCAATCTTTGAGGCCTGCTGCAGGGCGCGTTCAGGGCACAACTGCAAATACGCACGGACCTCTTTGTCGCGCCGCTCGATGTGAGCAAAGTGAGCTTGCGCAACCTCCACCGCAGATGTTTCGCGCTTGACCAGAAGGTTATGGAGTGGGTCGATAGTGAGTTCAGTTAGGTTCATTCGTACGAATTAACTCCCCCTTCCGGGGAAATTGGGTCCTTGCCCTCTCCCTTTGGGAGAGGGCGTCCCGCTGCCGGCGCTTTCACCAGCCGGAGCGGGACGGGTGAGGGGTCGGTTGCACGCTAACGACTGATCAGAGCGTGAACACGACGAAGTAACCCCTCACCTGGCTCGCTCCGCTCGCCACCCTCTCCCCAGGGGAGAGGGCGGTGTTTCCCCCAAGGTCGCCGCAGCTTACTCCTCCTTCTCGATGACGCGAGGAACACGGAAACAACCCGCGCTTGGATCGGGAGCATTGGCGAGGGCTTCGTCCTGCTCGAATGTCTTGTGCGGCTCGTCTCCCCGCAAGGAAGGGTTCGCCGCAGCGGGATAGGTCACCTGCGCCATCGGTTCCACTTGCGAGGTATCCAGCTCATTCAGCTTCTGCATGTACTGGAGGATGGAATCGAGCTGCGGGAGGAATTTCTTCACCTCTTCGGGAGTTACTTCGAGGTGGGCGAGTTCGGCGACGTAGCGCACGTCCTTTTCTTCGAGTGCCATCAGGCCACCTTTCCACGCTTGCGTCCGAAGTATTTGGCGTAAGGCCGTCGGATCACTTGCGCCATGTCGGGAGCCAGACCTGAAACCTTTCCCGGCCAATCCTTCCGGTTGGGTTTGGAGACAGGTAGATTTTCTTGCCGCCGCTGTGCCCTGTCGCTGCGATCGAGCTTGCCGACGCGTAAGATCCTGAGATGTTTTACCACAGGCTTGCCCAAAAAGTTGTTAACATGCGCCCGGATTTCCTCCGCCATCTGTTGCAGGGGTTCGGCCCAGTCGGCATCGTCCGTGGCCAGCGTCAAAGTTCCCGCGCTGAACGCCACTGGCCGGCACTGCCTGGCCAGCGCCTTTCCTGCCACGCGAGTCCAGAGAGGGGCCAGGACTTCGACCACCGGGGGTTCCAGGCGGGACAACTGAGGCTTGAGTACCTTGGGTAGAATTTTCCCGATCTCTTCCATCGCTTGGCTCCGATGATCCGGACTTCTGAGGCAGATAGATTTGGCAGTCTAGCACATCGGGGCCAGTCGAGGGAATCACTTGTGACCCGGCTCGCAGGTCTCCTATAATCCCTGCGCATGCGTTTTCTCCTTGCCTCAGCTTCGCCACGGCGCCGGGAATTGTTGCGCAACGCCGGCTTCGATTTCGATGTCCAGCCCAGCCATATCGTTGAAGAGATCCAGCCGGGCGAGCCGCCGGAGGAATTTGCGCGCCGCGCGGCGCGTGAGAAGGCCATGCAAGTCGCGGCCTCCTGTCCTGCGGGCAGCTTTGTCTTAGGGGCGGATACGGTGGTCGTCATCGACGGAGAGACGCTGGGAAAGCCGTCAGGCCAGCAGGACGCTACGCGCATGCTCCGGCTTCTATCCGGTCGAACCCACCAGGTGCACACCGGCATTTGCCTGGTACGGGCGCCAGGCGAAATTGAAGCCCTCAAGCACGAGACAACCTTCGTGACCTTCCGTGAGCTGGATGAGGAAGAGATTCGCAGTTACGTCGAGAGCGGTGAGCCTCTGGACAAGGCGGGCGCCTATGCGGTTCAAGGGCTCGCATCCAGATTCGTCACCCGCATCTCGGGTTGCTACTTCAACGTTGTGGGCTTGCCTGTCGCGCTTGTTTACGAAACCCTTAAACCGCTCTTGAATGCAGAAGTCAGAAGCCAGAAGCCAGAAGTCGGGAGGTAGTTGCCAGCGTCACGGTTTCGTTCAGGATTCTGCTAAAGGATTATCCGCTCGTCGCCTTCCCGCCTCGTCACCCGTTCCCGGTCAAGGTACTCGAGCAAAGGAATGGCGTATTTCCTGCTCAGTCCCGTGATCTCCTTGAAAACCGCGACGTTGATGCGGTTACTTTGAGCTTTGCGCCGGACAAGTAGCTCCTTCAATTGCTGTAACGCCGAGCGGTGAAAAATCAAATCCTCGGTCACTTTGAGGAGCACTTTCTCCTTGAGCAAGATTTGGAGCAGTTTTTCGGCTCGCGGGCGGTCGATGCGCAGCTTGGCCAGGACCTCCGGCGCGCCGGGAACCGCCAGCCCCCTTCTCTCAAATGCCGCGCTGATCTGATCCTTGGCAACCTGCTCTTCAGGAGTCAGTTGAATCCTGCGTCCTGCGAGCCGCACCGTTTCGCCCTGCACATCCACTTTGCCTTGAGCGGCCAGTGTTTGAAGGAGCGCGTTGAATAGCAAGTTTGAAGGCGATGCGGGGTGCGGCGAACTTCGGGTGTCGGTTCTCGAGCGCAGGTCTTCCTTGGGCAACCCCGCAACCAGAGGGTTTTGGGCGTGGAATTTCTCAAGCTGTTCAATCACCCTTGTGGCCAATTCTTGGAAATGTCCCTGGTGCACGAACAACTCCGGCGGCTGCCCCAGCAGCGCAAGCCGATTCGTGGAGGCAAGCACCCTGCCGACGCGCAAGACCTCAGCAGGAGACCATCCGGTGCGGGACACGAGTCCAGAGAGGGGAGCTTCTCCGGCTTGTCGCACCAGCCGTTCAAGCCTAACTTCCGAATCGCCTTTCTCCAAGGTGTCGAGAAACGGCACGACAGTTGCATCTCCCAAGCGGTGCCTGGCGGGCTGGTTATCAAGGACCGATCCGCCCCCGATGGTGGTGACGGGTGAGAACTGGCGGATGATAAAGCGATCTCCCGGCATTAACACGCTTGGTTCGGAGAGCCGGAGTTGAGCGAACGCACTGCTTCCAGGCTCCAACTCCTTTCCCTCTAACAGAACCACTTCGGCAATCGTCTCGGCTGTGCCACAGTGGAAATGGAACCTGGCGCGGTTTTTCAAAGCCCGTGCCGCGGGCAGCAGGTTCAACCTGCAATCCAAACGCGATGTCGCCTGGAAAAGTCCCGGCGGCGCCAGGATCATTCCACGGGAAATTTCCTTTGCCTCGATGCCGGGCAAGTTTACCGCCGTCCGCTGTCCTGCCAAGGCGGTTCGGGCGGGAGCGTTATGAACCTCGATGCCGCGCACGCGCACCCGCCGGCCCAGAGGATAGATTTCCACTTCCGCGTCCTTCTCGATTCTTCCGGCGATAAGCGTTCCGGTCACCACCGTGCCAAATCCCTTCATTACAAAAGCGCGGTCAATAGGGAGCCGGAAGGGAAGCTCTTCCGGTTTGGGAGTCACCTCCAGCGCCAAGCGTCGCAGCTCGTCCTTGAGAGCCTCGAGACCTTCGCCGGTCTTGGCGCTCACCTGGAGGAGCGGCGCGTCCTCGAGGAAAGAACCACGCACAAACTCCTGCATCTCCAGCCGAACCAGGTCCATGATCTCCCTGTCCACCAGGTCTGACTTGGTGATGGCCACCAGGCCTTTGCGAATCCCCAGTAGTTTGCAAATGTCAAAATGTTCGCGAGTTTGAGGCTTAATGGACTCGTCGGCCGCCACAACAAGGATGACCAGGTCGATCCCTCCCACTCCCGCCAGCATGTTTCTCACGAAGCGCTCGTGGCCCGGCACGTCAATGAAGCCGACACGTATTCCTTCGCCGAGGTCCAGGTGGGCGAAACCGAGGTCAATCGTTATTCCGCGCTTCTTCTCTTCCTCCAGGCGGTCGGGGTCAATGCCCGTCAGCGCCAGCACTAGCGCTGACTTGCCGTGATCAATGTGACCTGCTGTCCCCACTATCAGGTGTCGCATCGGTTCTTTGATTATGCGAGAAAGGAGGCCCGGAGGCAATCGCTGCGAAGCTGATGGTAGTAGAGGCGGCTTTACGCCGCCATTTGGCGATCCCGCCTTGCGGGATCGCCGCTACAGCATCACATTGACCCACTACAAAGCTGTTCGACCTGCAGGAGCAAGCCGTGCCTATATTCAATAATTGGATGACTCCTATGCGAGCCTGTACCTGAGCAATCCGCCCACGGGAGTGAAGACCACGGATGGAATTCTTACCACGGGATTGAGATTTACTTTAATCTGCAGGGCAGAGGAAGTTCACTTCTCGGCCGACGGCTTGCTTGGCGGAGTTGCCCCCGGCTTCTCGGTTTCAGCGCCCAGCCAGACACTCACCACTCCCCAATTCCCAAGGCGCTTCTGCAGAACCAAGTCGTATTTGGCGACGGCAGAGGGGTCTTCCAAGGTTACAGCAGCCAGCGCGCGAAGCCTCTCCGGCGAGAATGTGAGGTTCTGGATCTCTACCTTGACTTCCGGCTTCGGAACGGCGCGATGAGGCTCGGCATCCAACTGAGATGGAGGAGGGGGCAAAAGCGCCGGGATGAAATAAGTGCGGACGGCTGCATCGATCGAGCCACCTGCTTTCTTGCCTTCCTGGGTGGCCAAGTACTTGGAACGAATCTGGATGACGTCGAGGGCGTTTTCCAGGTCGTCGTGGATGACTACGTCGTTCACCTTTTTCTCCGCTTGACGAATCATGTCCGGCAGCTTCGGGTCGGTCCGAACCGTGAGAGCCAGAATCGCCGCCTCGGTCACCGTCCTGTCTGGCTCCGAATCCGACTTGTTGATGACCTCAAACAGTGTTTGCGTGGCCTGCTCGGCGTCGTACTCAGCCAGGGCGCCGTAGTAAAAGCGCCGCAAGTTGAGATCGCGCTTGTCCTCCTGAAGTTTCCAGAGGACTTGCAAGGCCTCTTCGCCCCCGATAAACGCCAGTGACTGTGCGGCGTACTCGGCGGTACGGTCATCCTTGAGGGCCTCGGCCAGTTGCGGAATGATGCCACGCCCGGCCGCGAATGCGGCGCGAAAGAGCGAGTCCGCCGCCTCAGGGTTAGGCGAGCTCAAAATGCCGTCTAAAAGTTCCCCAGCCCAGTCCTTGGAGATACACGCTTCCCCCTGCTCACCGCCTTGATTCTGGGGAGCCTGCGCCGGTGGGAGGTTTCCCGGGGGACTTGGCGGCGGCTGCTGCGCTGCGCAGAGGGCGGCCAGGAAAAGACAGCAGGCCGTGAGCAGAAGGCTCTGCGACACGCGCCCGAGCAAACATCCGCACTTCGACCCATCCGTGATGGCTTTCACCCTGTGCATTCCGCAGTCTGCCAGTTTTTGGATGCCGAGCGACCCGTAAGAGTTGGAATAAGTGCCCTCCACGGGGGACTGGGTGCTAGGGCGATTTTGGATTTCAGATTTTGGATTTTGGATTGCCCTCTCCCTTGGGAAGAACAGTAGGCAGTAAGCAGTAGGCAGCAAGCGGTCGGCGCAGTCCGTAGTGCCCAGCCCCTAGTCCCCAGCCCGGCTGCCTGCTGCTTACCGCCTACTGCTTACTGCCTACTGCTTACTGTTCTTCCCCAGCCCCTAGCCCCCAGCCCGGCCATCCAGGATCGGAGGCAGATCGCGCAGGTCTTGCAAGAGCAAGTCTGGACCGGCCTCTTCCAGCGCCTGCGGTCCGAACCCATAAGTTACGCCGCATGTCCAAACGCCCGCGTTGCGTCCTGTAAGCACATCCGTTTCGGAATCTCCGACCATGAGCGTCTTCTCTACAGGAATCGATAAATGGCTCATCAAAGTCTTAATTCCCATCGGATCAGGTTTGTTCAGGGGAAAGCTGTCGCCGCCATAGATCTCAAAAAAGTACGGGGCGAGTCCCAGCCCGGAAATTATGGCGCGGCTGAAGCGAGCGGGCTTGTTCGTCAGGATGGCCAGCTTTCGATTCC
>Ga0208456_1000317_pt1 | contig 36522 bp, 47 predicted proteins | sample June2015DPH_4_10_2_FD_184691 | JGI IMG/M metagenome (GOLD analysis project Ga0208456, IMG submission 184691) | Peatland microbial communities from SPRUCE experiment site at the Marcell Experimental Forest, Minnesota, USA - June2015DPH_4_100... | ecosystem: Environmental > Terrestrial > Soil >... | reverse complement strand
CTGAAGGCATGAAAAAACTGGTTCAGGACAGCGTCAAGCTGGGCGCGGAATTATCCGCCGCGGCCGGCCCGGTGGGTCGTTCCGCGGAAGGCGCGACCGACGTTCAACTCCATGCTGAGATTCTTAGCTACTCGCGCTCACGAGGCTTGTTTGGCGGGGCGTCGCTCGACGGGGCCGTGTACAAGCAAGATGAAAATGACAACCAAAAGATCTATGGACGCAAGGTGACCGCGAAAGAAATTCTGATCGACGGCACAGTGCACCCACCTCGTGCGGCCCAGCGCCTGGACAGCACGCTGACGAAATACTCTCCCTCGGGTGGACGAACGTTTGACCGCTTATAAGCGATCCGTGGGGAGAACTGCAAGTCATCGAAGGGAAACAACCACCGCGCCAGACGCGACGGGCGTCTGGCGCGCCAATCCCGGGTTCACCGTCGTTAAGAAAAAACGAAACATGAGAAAAACGCCAGTTGTTGCACTCGTCCTCTGTGTCTTGCTAAAGACAACGTTCGGATGAGCAATTTCGACCAAACGTGTGACCCGTGCCGGAGCCCCCTTGATGTCAGGGCTGGTTCGGGGCCGGGCCTGGCTGGCCGGTGGTCGGCGTCGTAGACTGCGGAGCGGGTGGATTGTTCGGGGGTGTCCTGGGCAATCTTTGATCGACGTACTCTGTCAAACTTTTCTTGAGGTTCTGAATGGCTGGCGATAGCAAAACGTCATTCGGGAGATCATGAAAGCGCTTTTCAATCATCGCCCTGAGGTCACTATTGAACGCCTGCACTTGCTTGTTGAGGACATCCTGGGTAGCGCTGCTGGTAGTGTTCAGCCGATCCAGAGCTGCATTCAGCTTCACCAACTCATCGTGGCTGAGTTTCACATTCAGGGCCTCGTAATCGTTGGAGTTGTAAATCGGACCGGTGCATTGGACCATTTCATAGGTCCAGTTTTCGGTAGCGTCTATCGAAGTATGCGTGAGCTGACCCTCGCAGACGTACCCACCCCGGCCCATTTTTACGGACTGGTTCGGTTCCGCGATGGGCCGGATTTCTTGTGCTCGTAGAGCTCCGGCAGTCAGCAATGAGAGTAGTGCAAGAGACGCTGACCATAATGTGAAACGGGCCGTCTTCCTGATCTTCCTCATAGCGGTTACACACCTCCCCACTACGCAGCATGACAGAAGCCGAAGACAGATGTCTGCCCACTTTGGAACACTCTCGTGTATTGATTTGCTCATTCGGCGGGTTTCATAAGATGAGTTCTATTTCCTTCAGCCCTGGCACGCATGTCCCCGTCGCAAAACTTGGGTGAGCTATTTTGACCAAACGTGTGAGCAGTACTGGACTGAAACACGATTCACTCCAGGATATAAGGAGTGTGCTTCGAGGGCTCCGGGTGATTGAAATCGCCGCCTGAAAGGTAGCAGGGAAAAGGAAAATGGATCATAAGAGCGCAATGGATTTCGAGGCGGCGTCAGGGCCCATAGGTTAATGGCTCCTGACTATGACTTGTCGAACCTCGAGACCTCCCAGGTCGACCTGTGGATGTACCTCCAGGTTGATGCCATTCGCGCCGAGATCCTCGCTGATCAGGCCGAGTGCCTGGGCTTCCCCCTCGCTCTAGGGGACGGCATCGTTTCAGTCGTAACAGAGAAACCGCAGGCGATATTCAAGAATGGGAAACGGGGAGCGGACCGCTGGGGCCGCCTCAGAAAGCAAAACTAGGAGATTAGATCATGCCTTTAATGCAAATCGTAATTGCCCTGATCGTGGTTGGGGTTCTTCTCTGGCTCGTCAACAGCTTCATTCCGATGGCGGGCTCCATCAAGTCGATCCTGAATGCTCTCGTGGTCATTTGTGTAGTCGTGTGGCTCCTGAATACCTTTGGACTCCTGCATTCCATCTCCACGATGCACATCGGGCATATAGGGTGAGGGTGGTCTTGGTTCAGGGCGGGTGCTGATGCGAAGCTTTGGAGTGCGGCAGCTTGCTGCCGCTTTCCCCCGCGAGCTTGCTCGCGGGAGTTTCAACCGAGAGCACAATACCCAAGCCAGCAAGCTGGCTGGCGCCAAAGCGGCAGCAAGCTGCCGCACTCCAAAGCGGGCTGCGCCCGCACAAGCGGCGCAGGGTGAATTCTCACGGCAACTCCAAGCCTTGGTGGGTGAGACGGGTGCAAGAGCCATTCAAGCGATCATCCGGAGCGCGAATCGGCCCGCGCTTGGCGTCATTGCGAGCACATATGGTGGTGATTTACCCTCCCGCGGGCGGTTGAAAACCCAACTTCGGCGAAGTTGGAATTTCACAGTGCGAGAGATTGTCTAGCAGGCGGGCAGAAATCATCAGCGGCCAGGTCTGACTTCAACTCCTCAATCCGTTGTTCCATCCCGCCTCGCGGGACCCTCTGGTTGTAGTCGCGCCAAATCTCTTCCAGCGGGTCCTCGAGGTTGGTCACTAAGACCCGAAACATCTAACCGGGAACCGCGAACAATTTACAGCCCCGCGAGCCCTTGGCCTCCTGAATTATGCCTACTCACTGAAAAGCGGGGCATAAAGAGCCCCGCTTCTCAGCCATCGATCACTGCTCGTCCTACTTTCACACCGAGTGCCTCGCGCCTTACGGCACGGTAATGACGGTCTGTACCATGGTGACTGATCCGGTTAGGCTTATCGCTCTCCCGGTCAGATATGTAAGGTTCGAACTCGTGCTGTTGGCGGGACTAGACAATGTGACTGTTGAATAAGCGATTATGGTTCCCACCATAGTGCCGCCCCCTGTGTAGTTAATGGTCGCGGCACTGCCGACGTGCCAAAAGACGTTGCTGGCCTGCGCGCCGTTGATGAGGTGAACGGTGCGAGGATATCCCGCTATCCCGACGGTGAGTGTACCACTAGCCCCTGTCTGGAAGACCCAAACAGCATTGGCATTGCCTTGGGCGTCGAGCGTGAGATCCCCTGCCGTTATACCAAACGAGCCCCCGAGGGCTTCATAGATGCCCGGGGCCAGAACTAGATTGCCCAACTCGGCGGTATAAGCGCAGAAGGCGGAGCATGGCATTAGGGCCGGAGCGGTGTTGTTCCACGCGGTGGTCGCGTCGACTAAGGCCGCGGCTGCGACCGCTGCGGTGACAGTAGTTCCTTCATTAGGACACGTACCATTGGGAGGCGGGGCAGCAGTATATATCACTCCCGTGACTAATCCTACATTAAGCGGAGTTTCAGTATATGTACATCCTGAGCTAGGCGGGACGTATGGGGTGACGGTGAGATCGTGGAATCCAGTCACCGTGCTCGAAGCAGCCGTCGTCTCAATATCCCCATAAATCACGGTAAGAAGTCCCTCGTTGGTCATCCCGGAGTAACCCCCAAAAGTCCCGACAGGCGCGATCGAACCAAGGGAAATGGGCACGGCCGGTGTACATGTCCCACTTACTGAGAACGTCCATGGATTGGCTACCGGTCCCGAAGTCAATGGAATCTCTGCCAGGTTTTCGGCCCCGGACGAGATCGTGGCAGTGTAGCTGTCACCCGAATTGAGGCCAGTCAGGGGTGTGAAGGTTGCGATTCCGACGTTGGCTAATTGCGCAAGGCTATAGGTGACTGCATAGGAGACTGTTCCAGAGACGGACCCGGAGCCGCTGGGGCCGTTATCCACCACCGTGAAGCTCGCTGGGATCGTCGTTGGGTCCATCAGCTCATTGAAGGTTGCGTTGATGGCCCCGTTGGTACACACTGTGCCGCCACTAATTGGGTTCGTGGAATACACAAAGGGCGCGCCGCTGAGTATGCCCGTACCGGTCGTAAATTCCCAAACATAGGGAAGTGCCAAATGATTGCCCGCCATGTCGGTTACCCCGGTTTCAATCGTGGCAGTGTACTCCCTATTGGGGTCGAGATTGGCGCTTGGCGCAAAGGTTGCAGTATTGCCAGCTCCGTAGCTCACCACGCCTGATACCGTGCCTGGTTCTAATGCGGGCGTTACCCCTACATGTTCCTGTAGGATGAATTGTGGTGGTGTGGTGATCGTTCCAGGCATCATCGCCTCACTGAAGGTTGCGGTGATAATCTGGTTGAGGGGCACACCGCTGGCTCCATTCAGAGGGTTTGTCAAAATCACCGTGGGTGGGGTGAGGCCTAGGGTCGTACCGGTCGTAAATGTCCATGGATAGTCACTTACCATTGCATTGCCCTGCAGGTTTGTGACCAAATTTGTAATCGTGGCAGTGTACTGCGTATTGGCTGCGAGAATGGCGGGCAGCACAAAGGTTGCAGTGTTGTTTATAACATCGTAGCTAATTGATGTCACGGTTACGAAGCCGGGAATTGTGTCGTTGTGTAGCAAAAAAGTCGAGGTATTGAGGGTTGCAGGCTTCATCGCCTCGTTGAACGTCGCGGTGATTCTCGTGCTGAGCGCAACACCCGAAGCACCATTGAGAGGGTATACGGCGATCACCGTGGGTGGCAATGCGGTCGAACCTGTTTTAAAGCACCAGCAAAAGTCGCACTCGAGTCTCTTGCCTTGCACGTCTTTCACCCTCTCTTCAATCGTGGCAGTATAGGTGGTATTCGGCGCGAGATCCTTTTCCGGTGTAAAGGTCACCTGCATCCCCAAGCAGACGATTTGTCCTTTTACGCCTCGATAACCTCCTCTGTCGCTCCGGAGGGTAAAGGTTGACGCGGTAACCGTTGAACAGAGCACGTCCTGATTGAAGGTTACCGTGAGCGTCTGATCGGTAGTCACGCCTCTTGCGCGATCTGTGGGGACCGTGGAAGTCACCTCAAAACGGGTTTTCTTGCCGCCCGCCCACAGCGCAGACACGACTAAAAAAACGACCGCCATTGCGGCAGATATCCGGTAAATTTCTTTCCTCATCGTTGCCTCCTGAATTGTGCCCACTCCCTCAGAAGCGGGGCATTCGGACTGACCGGCGTCAACGTTGGTAGGAGCGTTCCCGGCTCTCGACCGCATCCGGCCACAAGAACGACCCGTAGGAGCGCCATAAACCACAGCTTGCTAACTTTCCATGCGCCCATTCGCGACCTCATCTTTGTTTGGTCACGTGGCGTCCCCTCCCCGGCTGGGTGACAGCGCTAACGTCCACAACATAATATCACAATTAACACATCCTATCAAGTCGGGTTCTGACCTGTCTGTTCAAAAAAATACACCTGAGTGTTCAAAATTGGTCATCCCCCTTTTTGAGGGGGAACTACAGCGGGCAGAGTTATCCGGCCGCCCGCCGGATTACTCTGCGGCACTTCTAAACGACCTCCCTTGTAGGCGGAGGGCAAGGGTTATAATCGCCCCCCGAGCAGCGGATGCGTCCATGACGAAAGGAGAAAAGTAAAAAGCCGCAGAGTTATCCGGCTGGGGGCCGGACAACTCTGCATTGCAAACTCGTATTTCCTTGTCTTTTTAGCAAGGATTTTTGAACGTGCGGCTTTTCACTTCTACCCTTTGCCCTTTGATTTCCTTTTGCGGCTCCGCCGCGCTGCGCTACCCGCTCCCAAAACCGCCACAGCTTACGGGAGTACTTCGAGTAGCGTGATGATAAGATGTGCTGAGACGGCTGAGGCTGCGGCTCCGCCGGCATGTGTCGTAATGGTTAATGCAGTAGAATTGGCTGCGGGATTAAAAACCGAGATATATGAAACGGCATCTGAGGTTTTCACCAGAGCCATTCCTACGATCTGGCTGGTGCCAGTTGCTCGCCCAACGACGGTATAGGGGAGCTCAATCCCATTGACGGCCAAGTCGAGTTGTCCCGCTTCGGTCACACTCACCTGAAACATGACCTGATATATACCCTTGGCACCCAGTAGAAACTCACTCGTCGGGGAGGAGACGCTAGGAGTGATGCTGGTAGCTGTCTTCGCCAGTCCAGGTGTCGGGAACAATACAGGGGCACCGGTCGCAACAGTCGCGGTGTTATCGCCAGGCATCAACGCATAGAACTCGGCGAAGTCTAAGACGGTACCGGCGGCACCTGGGGCACCTGGGGCACCTGGCGTACCTGGGGCACCTGGGGCACCTGGAGCACCTGGGGCACCTGGCGTACCTGGGGCACCTGTGGGACCTGGCGGCCCAACCGCACCAAGCGTGATGTCGAACGTCGTTTCGGTCACGCATCTATCTGATCCCCGAGTGAGCGACAAGGTGTAGCTTCCTGGCGTCGCTAAAATCAAGGGCGGTATCACCACTACCACCGTGGTGTTGTTGTAGCTAACCACGGTCGCCGATATGTCGGCTATCGTAATTACTGGTTGCGTGGTTCCGAAGTGGCTTCCCTGGATGGTCAACCGAGGTGGGATGAATGTATAGTTAGGCACGGCTGAATCGATAACGGGAGCGCGCGTCTTGGCAGCCGCCGTCAGCAGCGGATAGCAGATCAGGAAAAGAAGGCTGGCCATAAAGGCTACAGTGCCCATACCCTTCTTGGGTAGGGATGTGAATCGGTGTTTCATTGATGTACCCTCCATTGAAAAGTCGTTTCGGGCCGTATCTATGTGGGGCCGGGTCGGTTTTCCCAGCGGCGAATCCGGCCCTGCTGACTCATTGTGTCTCAAAACCGACGGCCAGGATGCCTCCCGACATAGGACACTGGTCCCGCGCGAGGAAACAATATCCTTTATAAGACGAATAGACGCAATACTGGAGATTGAGTATTCGACAGTACATTGAGCGCCTGAACCTCCAGGTGACTCTACAGAATCTACAGTAGAGACGAATGGCAGCGGATTGATCCACGCTGATGCCAGCCACAGCCTGACAGTAGGGGTGAGCAATTTTGAGCAGACTCCCGACGCAGAATTTGTTGCACTATGAGGCTACGCACTTGGGCGCCTCGGATGAGCCTGCCCGGGGGTAATTCGCTGGATGAATCGGGACCTTTTACGAGCGTCGAGGGTATCAGTGAATCTGAAAGCCGCTTACGCGCTGTTCAAAGAGGCAGGCTCGGCATGGGCAGAAGACAATGCCCCGAGCATGGGCGCGGCGCTGGCGTTTTATACAGTCTTTTCGCTCGCTCCGGTCCTGATAGTCGCGATAACGGTCGCGGGCCTGGCGTTCGGGCAAAAAGCGGCGGAGGGTGAATTCTCACGGCAACTCCAAGGCTTGGTGGGTGAGACGGGTGCAAGAGCTATTCAAGCGCTTATCCAGAGCGCAAATCGGCCCGCGCTTGGCGTGATTGCGAGCGCAATTGGCATCGGGACCCTACTGGTCGGCGCGTCAGGCGCGTTTGTTGAGCTCCAAGGCGCGCTCAATAAGATCTGGAAAGTTCAGCGCCGATCAGAAAGTATCTGGTTGGGCGTGATTCGAGAGCGTTTTTTGTCGTTCGGCCTGGTCCTGGGTCTGGGCTTCCTGTTACTCGTGTCACTCGTGGTGAGCGCCGCGCTGGGGGCCGTGGGAAATTTCATAGCACCTCTGCTTCCCTGGCCCGTATTCTTGTTGGAATCGGTCAATTTCTTCCTCTCGTTGGGTGTGATTGCGCTGCTCATCGCGCTGATCTTTAAGTATCTACCAGACACGGAAATTGCCTGGAGTGATGTGTGGATCGGTGCGGCAGTTGTGTCACTACTCTTGACGACTGGCAAAGCGCTGATGGGGTTGTATCTCGCCAGGTCCACCGTCGCCTCAGCATACGGAGCAGCCGCATCCTTCGTCATTATCCTCACTTGGGTTTATTACTCAGCACAGATTTTCCTTTTAGGCGCGGAAGTCACGCACGTCTACTCCTACAAGCACGGTTCGCGGGCCAAAGGAAGTCCTGTGCATCGATAACCGGGGTCGGCGCTACTGAGGCGGGCAGCCGCTCGAATTTCTGGTGAGTGTTAGCCCGCCTTTCGGCGGGTCCATTGCCCGGCCGAAACGTCCGCTTGGCCGCTGTCATTCCGAGCGCAGCGAGGAATCTCGCTCTGCTTCGGGCGCAGCGCGGAAAAGAGATCAGGGCAAGATTCCTCGCTGCGCTCGGAATGACACGGTTAGGTGAAGTTCCTGTAGAGGAAAAGACCGGTGAGCAAGCTTAACAGAAGTCAGGTTCCTCCCTGAGGGGCAGCACCGTCAGGCGCTACCACCGCGGGAGGAGCCTTGGTTAACAACTGCCGGTAAACGACTCGCAAAGTAGCGAGCACCGGAACCGAAAGAAAGCTGCCGGCTATACCTGCGATAGAGCCGCCCGCCAGGACTCCGAAGATGACCAGCAAAGGGTGTAGCTTCATGCCGGCGCTGAGCAAATGCGGTGAGACAACATAATCCTGGAAAAAGCGGAAGGCGACAAGGAACGCGAGGAGTCCGAGCAGGTGGTGGGAGCCGCTCAAGCCAGCAACGAGCAAGACGATGACGGCTCCAGCCAGAGGACCCACCATGGGAACAAATTCCAGAGGAAAGGCGACAGCCGCCAACAGAATCCCATACGGAACGCCCATCATCGAGAAGAAGAGTCCATAAGCCAAAGCTGCCACGACTCCCAACAACACCAACGCCCGCATATATTGTGCAAGCAGCAGGTGCAGGTCAGCGGCAATTCTCTCGACCGTGTCGCGGCGGGACCCTTCGGCAAGAAAGCCCAGCACGGAATTGCGCATCTCCCGCCCATCTTTCAAGAAGAAGAAACCGAGAATCGGAACCAGGACGATAAAGATGAGGCTTCCGGCGCGCGAGATGACCCCCAAAGCGGCATTCGGCAGCAGTGCCAGGAGATCTCGCGAATGATTGGCCAGTTGCCGTTGCACAGTCGAAATGACAGTGCTCTTCAGCGTCTGAGCGGAGGGTGAAACGACGGGCGCGACCGGAGGCTCGAATTTCGAAAGGAGCTCTGGAAGCCTGGCGGCCAGTGCGTTCGCCTGGTGCACTACACGAGAGCCGATCGCAATTCCAATGACAATCAGAAACCCGACCAGCGCGAGGTAGACGAGGGTGAGCGCCAGCACCTTCGACCGCCCCGGTAGCCGCCGATCAAGAAGCTTCACCAGTGGCCAGAGCAGGTAGGCGAACAGCAGTGCCACGGCAAAGATAATCAAAGTCCCGCGAATGAGATACAGCAGTTCCACCAGGAGGAGAACAAAAACCGCTGTCCAGGTGTAACGCGCGGCGCGACGATCAAGACCAAGCAAGATTCTGCTCCCTCGGCCACCATGCGTAGCCTTAGTCACGAGGCTCCGGCCCACCCGGTTGCCCGGTCGAGCCGCTTGTCAGCTACCAGACTTACCGACATCTATCCGGGCGGGTCTTCCACCCACTGGTGATCTGCGCCGTTGGGGCGCACTGAGAAATCCCGGCTAAAGAGTTGCAACCCTCTCATCCCCAGCGCGGCTGATGTTAGTAGGGGCGCCATGGACCCCGCTCAGCCAAGTGGCGGCTTCTGTACGTTCATCTCCGGTGGGCGGGTAGATCAGAGCCAGCCCATCAGGGCAAGCATCGGCGCGACGTGTGAACTGACCCTGGTTCATCAGGATGAAGTCAAGGGCCTGACCCAACTGATCAGAATGGAAACTGTTGCTGAAACGTACCCCACCTGGGTGAGCCGGAGAAGTCCACGTCCAGTAGTCGCACACCAGATCCTGTTTACCCCCGGCTCCAACCGACCAGACGCTCAGGTAATCCAACGAAGTTCCAGGTTCACATCGGTATTCAACCCGTGCTGAACATGGGCTGGTGACTTTCATCAAGTCTTCCCAGGCTAGAATCACGGCAAACTTAAGGGCCTTGTCCAATTCCATGTTGAGTCTCCCTCACCAACGAATCACTTGGGTGGCCTTGGAATCACGCGCTGGCGAAAAGACCGGCCAGGTATCGGCTCTAAGAAGTTTGTTTGGGCCGAAGACGCGTCGGCAACGAGTTCGGTGATCTTATATTTCACGTCGCGCGAAACCATCGTGCATGGGCCGAGTATCCGGACACGGGCGGTGGCTTCCGAAGCCGTCTGCAGCCACATTCCGCCGACATCGCCGTAGCGCAGCGCGATGCGCACGTCTCGCACCCACCAAGAGGGAGCCTTCGCCGGCTGGCCCTCGGTGCGACGAAGCAAGTAGGTGTTGGCATCGACCCAGATGTTCCCGCGCAGCAGATTCTTGTCTTTGCGCCTGGGAAGCAACTCGAGGACGTAACAGCGTTGGCCGCTTACCTCCTCCTCGCGGATGAAGCGGAAATCATAATTGTCCGGCGAGATGTCGGTGGCGCCGTAATCCTTCGTGACTTCCACTTCTTTTTCCAGCATGCGGCCAATAATCATTTTTCCCAGACCGCTGCCGTTAATCTGCTGAATGGTGTACTCCTTGGAGTCCGGGGGGACGAAGGTCACATCGGCAACCACTTCCGACTTGGCTGCTTGCCTTTCTTTACCATACAGCTTGTATTCGCGGGTGACGATGTAAGGACGAAGGCGGGCCCGGTTCTCAGCCCGGGCCTGCGCCATGCTGGCGATGATGGTTTCCGCAGTTGGGACTGAGCTTCCGGTCTGCGCCGATGCGGATGCCATTGCGGCGACTAGATAGAGAAAAAGCAACCACGAGGTTTGTTGCCGCGCAGCCACGTAGAAAAAGCTCCGCCTCGCTTCGCGAATCTTGAACCACCAGTATTGCGGCATAGGCGCACCCTCCGCGATGATTCGACGGGTCTCCGGCCTTGGATGACCCTGACCAACACTACATCGACGGCCAGCAGGCCCTGAATAAGAGGAGCCGCAGGGTTAAATCTTGCCGACCTCTAAGATTTGGCCTGTTCGGCCGCCTCACGACACAGATCTCCGACCGGTGAGCAGGTTCCATAGCAACCAAATCACTGCAAGCACGAGCAATATGTGGATGAGGCCTCCGCCAAGGTGAAGGGCAAAGCCCAGCAACCACAGGATTAACAGAATCGCGAAAATTGTCCAAAGCATGTTGTCCCTTCCCCGTTGACATCCGCCCCTCAGCAGCGCCGGGCTGGCAACTCGGGGCACATCTTTTATAGCTTGGGGTAATTCGCGTGTAAGCCCCATATTGCTCACACGTCTGGTCAAAATTGCTCATCCCGGTTAATGACGGGTAACTACAGGGGGGTCGGCGGAAGTTACGAAGGCGTCGACATGGATACAGGCACGCGTGCAATCTTTGGGTAGCTGAGAGAGGGGTGCTTCTGGGCGACTCACCCGTTGCAGGCACCGCGGGGTGGAATCCGGGTTTCTGACTCGAAGCAGCTTCCGCTTGGCAGTTGCCATTGTCGGATTCGGAACGCCCTAGAACTGCACAATCTTATTGCGAAGAGCGTAGCGAATCAGGCCGCTCAAGGAATGGGTATCGAGCTTGTGCATGATGTTGCTTCGGTGGGTTTCTACCGTGTGAACGCTGACCCCCAAGGTGGCCGCGATCTCTTTGTTGCTCTTCCCCTCTGCCAGAAGCTGGACAACTTCGCGCTCGCGAGGGGTCAGAAGGTCGCGAGAGTGGTTCGTTCTGCCGGTTGTCTTGCCCCCTTTCAGGTGGCTCTCCACCAGGAGCGTTGCTGCCTTGGATGAGAAAAAACCTTTGTGCCGGCTAACCGCCGCCACGCCCTCCACCAAATTTCGTCCTGCGTCGGACTTCAGGACGTAGGCACGAGCGCCTGCTTCGACCACTCTACGTATTAACTGTTCGGACTCATGAAGCGTCAGGATAAGCACCTCGGTTCTGGGGAGGGCTTTCAGGATCTGCCGCGTGGCTTCCAAGCCATTCAATTCCGGCATGCTGATATCCATCACCACGACGTCAGGCTTCGTCTGTTTTGCCAGTTCGATAGCCTCCCGGCCGTTGGCCGCCTCCGCACAAACTTCCCATTCGGGACGGACTTCCAGAAGGGCTCGCATTCCCTTCCGCACGACCTCGTGATCATCCGCCACCAGGATACGAAGCGTTTTCACTTAACGACCTCGGGATTCGGGATCACCACTCGGACGGTCGTGCCTCGGCGGCTTGAATCAATTTCCAGCCGACCCCCGAGTTGTCTAGCTCGTTCGCTCATGCCCATAATGCCCACTCCAAGCTGTCCGCTTTTCTGATTGCTCGAGTGGAGGGCCTTCGCGGGCATCCCCTGGCCTTTGTCCGCTATTTCTAACTTCACCCCAGCCGCGCGCCGTGAAAGCCGTATGCTGGCTGTCGGACTTTTGGAGTGACGGTGGACGTTGGTAAGGCCCTCCTGCACCACGCGAAAAAGGGTCGTCTCCACCTCCTGGGGCAGCCGGCCAAACTTAGGAGACACTTTGAGATCGATCTTGATTTTGCTTCGCTCGGCGAACCCTTTAACGTACCAAGCCAAGGCTGAAGCCAAGCCATCTTCATCAAGCAGTGGCGGGTGTAACAAGTAGGAGAGGGTACGCATCTCGTTCAAGGACTGCTCTGCCACCTCGAGACTTCCAGATAGAGCTTGGCGCGCTTTCGGATCAAGTTTACCAGCCGACTTGTGCGCCAGGGTGAGGTTCGTCACCAAACCGACGAGGTTCTGGCCTATGGCGTCGTGGAGTTCCCGGGCTATGCGCCGCCGCTCCTCATCCTGCAACTGCAGCAGACGTGTAGAAAGCCCGCGGAGAGCCTTTTCACCTTGCTTGCGTTCCGTGAGGTCTCGCATGACGGCCAACATGCAACTTGATCCCGTCTCATCAGCAATTGGGGCTGCATAAGACTCCACCCACCGCCGCGTACCTTTGAGCCCGACAATCTCGAATTCTAAATTGGCTCTGTTGCCGCTGCAAACTCCCTGCAAGAAAGCTTCGAACGCCGCCCGGTGCTCAGGCAGAATCAAGGGAAGGACTGACTTTCCGTTAACTTCGGCAAAGCTCTCAGCCTCGATCATGGCCAGGCCCGCCGGGTTCATTTGAAGGAGGTCGCCGTTGGGCGCGACTTTCGCGACACATTCCGGCTCGGTTTCAACGATGGCACGCAAGTGACCTTCACTTTGCCGTAGCGCCTCCTCAGCCTCCTTGCGCCGGGTAATATCAATGATGGTCCCTAAGATGAACGGTTGGCTGCCTGCCTCCCCTTCGATTAGATTCTCGTTAACCAGAACCCAAACCGGGCTGCCATCTTTTCGCTTAAGGCGCAATTCCAAATTCGAGAGGGTCTTTTCCGCCCTTATGCGGGCGGTGATTGCCTCCGGCTCGCGGGGATCAAAGTAAAATTCCTGCACTGGATGAGCTAAGAGCTCTTCACGAGAGGCAAATCCGAAGACCTTGACGAAAGCTTCATTACAGTCCGTGATGCGGCGGTCGAGGGCAGTGCGGTATACCCCCGCAAGATTTTTTTCAAAGAGCAGGCGATACTGTTCCTCGCTTCTCTGCAGAGCTTCCTTCCCTTGCATCCGCTCAACCGCATAGAGGATGGCGCGGCAAAGCCACTGGCTATCTACCTTTCCTTTGATCAGGTAATCTTGCGCCCCTTCCCGGACTGCTTGGAGGCCCAGTTCTTCATCGGTAAGACCAGTTAGCACTACAATGGGAGTGCGGGGGGATTGATTGTGTAACTTCGCGAAAGTGCTGATGCCCTGGCTGTCCGGGAGCCCCAGATCCAATAACACCGCGTCGATTCCGCCCTTCGCCAGCCGCTCGACAGCCGTCATCAAGCTTGGGGTGTCCTCCGGGGTAGACCAAGCGGCCTGCGCTTCCTTCAACATTTCCCGGATCAGGCGGACATCTCCCGGATTGTCCTCCACCAGCAAGACCTTAATCGGATCGGATGTCATGGCGTTACTCCTTGCGGAAGTTTCACGATCGTCAACCAAAAATCTTCAATCGACTTCACAACCTTGACAAACTGTTCCAGATCGACCGGCTTCGTCACGTAACAATTGGCATAAAGGTTGTAGCTCTTAACGATGTCTTCCTCGGCCTTTGATGAGGTCAGTATCACCACCGGAATGCGCCTTAAGACGGAGTCGGCTTTGATTTCCGCCAGGACTTGCCTGCCATCCTTCTTGGGCAAGTTGAGGTCGAGCAAAATGAGGTCGGGCCGCACAGCGTGGGTGTATCTGCCCGTCCGGCGAAGCACATCCAGTGCTTCAATCCCGTCGCCGGCGACGGTCAAGGTATTGCGGACCTTGGTTTCCTTCAGGATTTCCACCGTCAGGCGTACATCGCCAGGATTATCCTCGACGAGCAAAATTTCAATAGGCCTTCCAGTGGTCTCCATGGTTGCCTCCTTAGAGACATTGTAGTTGATTGCTCAAGCCGGCAATGTAAAGTAAAATGTTGACCCCTTTCCCGCTTGCGATTCGATCCAAATCTTCCCGCCGTGTTCCTTGACAATCTTCCTGCATATCGCTAAGCCGACGCCCGTGCCGGAATACTCGCTCTTGCCGTGCAGGCGCTGAAATATCAAGAAGACACGCTCGAACTGCTCAGGGTCAATTCCGATGCCGTTATCCCGCACCGAGAAAAGCCATTCGTCCCCATTTCGTCGAGCTGAAACATGAACGACCGGCGGATCCACGGCGCGAAACTTGATGGCGTTGCTGAGCAAGTTTTGAAACAGGCGGCTCAGTTGGTCCCTGTCGGCCATCACCGTCGGCAAAGGATCGTGGGTCACTGTGGCTCCGTTTTCCTCAATCGCGCTTCCCAGATTCGAGACAACATCAGCAACGATCGCCTCGCAGTCGGTGGGTACAAACTCCGCCGCCCGCGACCCCAGGCGTGCATACGCCAGCAGGTCGTTAATCAAGCGTTGCATTCGCGTGGCGCCATCAACGATATAGGCGATGAACTCATCGGCATCGGAATCGAGTTTTCCTTTATAGCGTTTTGCCAAAAGCTGCGTGAAACTCGTAATCATGCGCAGTGGTTCCTGGAGGTCGTGGGAGGCCACATATGCAAACTGTTCCATGTCCGCATTGGACCGCTCCAATTCCTTCGCATGGAGTTGTAGCGCTCTTTCAACTGCCTTGCGCTCGCTGATGTCTTCTATGGCGAGGAGGATCATCGGCTGGCCCGTCTCACGCTCGATTCGACGGGCATTAAGGATCATGAACCTCCGGCCGATGCCGGGGAAGTCGGACTCTACCTCGAAGTCTTCGACCTGCTTGTCGCCGAAACCAATCTCCTTCAGGAGAGCGCGAAGCTTGGGAATGTTCCACTGGCCATCCCCGAGTTCATATATGATTTTGTTCTCTGTCTCCTCGGGCTTAACCCGGAAGGTCCGGTAGAAAGACCGATTTGCCATTTTCACCCGCAGGGCGACATCGAGAACCAGGATGGGTTCCCGTAGCGTATCAAGGATGGTCTGTGCAAGGATTTGGGGTGCTTCCGAAAGCATAACTGCATGCCCCCGCTTGCGTTTAGTGCCACCCTGAATCATCTCCGAATAGTCCCCTGCCCTTACGACTAGGATCGGTGGCGCCTACACACCATGCAGCCAAGATAGCACACTTGGACTGTATAAGAAACCGAGTGTGAAGGATTCTCAAATACCGCACAGCTAAGCCCAGTTCGACGCACTTTTTAGCAATTATCAAGCGTCAGCGTGGATCAATCCACTGCCATTTGTCTCTACGTTAAATTCTGTAGATACACCTAGAGGTTCAGGCGGTCAATGTACTGTCGAATACTCAATCTGCAGAATTGTGTCTGTTCGTCTTAAAGGATATCGTTTCTCCTGACCGGAGTGTTCTATGTCGGGAAAGATCCTGGTCGTCGGTTTTTGAAAGGCACCGAACCAGCAGGCCTTTCGCACGGCGAATTTGTATTGGGGCGAGGCGGACGCGCAAGGCGAGGTCAGAATCCTCGCCAAAAACCAATTGCTTTTGATACCGCGGGCTTGCTTTCAGCAAGCCGAAGGAGGTTGTTATGGCCCTAACGAAAAACCAGTCTCAGGCTGTTGCCGCAAATAATGACAAGCCGACCGTCGATTGGGAAGGCTTCCTCGCCGGATTCGCCGGCGGGAAAACCGACATTGAATACGGCGCGAACCGCAACATCTTCTGCCAAGGACAACCTGCGGATTCCGTGTTCTACCTCCGACGAGGCAAGGTGAAGATCGCGGTAACATCCGACCAAGGCAAGGAAGCGATCGTCGCCATTCTGGGCGCCGGTGACTTCTTCGGCGAGGGATGCCTCGCCGGTCAGCCGTTGCGCATCGCCACGGCTACCACGCTGACAGATTGCAATCTGGTCAGGATTGCGAAGCCGCTGATGGCGCGCATGCTGCACGAAAAGCACGAAATCTCGGAATTGTTCGTCATGCATCTGCTTTCACGCAACATCCGATTCGAAGGGGATCTCGTCGATCAGCTTTTCAACTCCAGCGAGAAGCGTCTGGCTCGGATTCTCTTGCTGCTGGCTCATTTTGGGAAGGAAAGTAGAGCCGAAACTATACATCCCAGAATCAATCAGGAAAACCTGGCGCAAATGGTCGGCACAACTCGGTCGCGGGTCAGTCATTTCATGAACAAGTTCAAGAAGCTGGGCTTTGTCGATTACGAAAGCCTCACCGGGGGGTTGACGGTTAACAGCAGCCTCTTGAGCGTGGTCCTGCACGACTAGCCTCATCTACCCGAAATAGGTGTTAACGGCTCGATGAGCCTGCTGGGCTGAGCGGTGTAGTGCGGAAGAAAGCATTCGGTTTGGATGAAGTGCTTTCCAAAGGATAGCCTTCGCTCAGGCTCAGGAAGCGAGCCGCCGCATTGTCCACCTTGTTACGGAACGAAGCCCCCGTCCATGTCAAATCCTCGGCAAATCCCCACCGGCTCCAGACTGTAGTTCCCCCGCCATGAACTCGGGTGAGCATTTTTGACCTAATACGTGAGCCGTAGTGAACTGACACCCATGCACACAAACGGTATAACAAGTGTGCCTCGAGTATCCGGTGAGAGGCAGATGTGACATCAGTTGGAGGGAACACCTATGAACCAAAATAGAGTTATCAGCACAGCAGTTCTGTTTTTACTTCTCGGAACCACCATTCCTGCATTCGCACAAAAAGGCGAGGAGGAAAAGGGCGGAGGAAAAGCCCAGCCGGCGCAACACCAGGCGCAACCGCAAAAGGCAGAGAAAGCGCAGCCGCAGCAGCGCGCACAGAAAGCCCAACCGCAGCAGCGCGCAGAGAAAGCGCAGCCGCAGCAGCGCGCAGAGAAAGCCCAACCGCAGCAGCGCGCAGAGAAAGCGCAGCCGCAGCAGCGCGCAGAGAAAGCCCAACCGCAGCAGCGCGCAGAGAAAGCCCAACCGCAGCAGCGCGCAGAGAAAGCGCAGCCACAGCGTGCCCAACAGGGGCAACGCCAGCAGCGGCCACAGGCCGTTGCTAACAACCGTGGCGGCGGCCATTATGGCCGCATTCCTGACACCAGTTACCGTGCCCATTTCGGTCAGGGCCACTCGTTCCACGTGGGGCATCCCCAGATGATCGGCGGGTATAACCGCTTCCAGTACGGCGGCTATTGGTTCGGGTTCAATGAAGGATGGCCAGTAGGCTGGGACTACAACGACGACTTTTATGTCGAATACATTGATGGCGTCTATTATATGTTCAACGTGAGGCATCCCGGCTTCCGCCTTACCCTCAACATATTCTAACGATTTATCCAGCACACCTTCGGGGGAGGATTCAATCGGCACGGGCCGGTGGGTCGCCCCGAAGGGGGAAGCCGAATGAGTCATTTGGCTTGAGAGCTACCCAAGCGGCCAATAATGCTGGAGGCTGTCATCGTGGAATGGCAAGTTCAGTCAAGGCGCACTGGGCGAATGATCAGATCATTTCCAGGTTCGGACCCTCATTGAATTCCACGAGTCCCAGCATGTGTTTCTCCCGCCGCAAACGTGACTGAGCAATTTTGACCTAACGTGTGAGCGGCACTGAACTGACGCGGAATTACCTCCAGGGTTTATAAGAAGAGTGCCTCAAGGTGCCAGACAGGATCTGGTAAGAGGCGCATGTCAGATGAGTTGTAATGGAGGTTACACTTTAGAGAGGCACCGAAGTGGCAGGCGAAGGCAAGGTAACTAAGGAAGTGGAAGTTAAACCCGAGAAAAAAATCTTAAGACCAAAGGAGAGTGCAATATGGCGGCAAAAATAGCGGTGTTGGGCATTTACCCCAATTACGCGAGCGTGGAGAACGGGGTCGACGTGTTGAAGGAGTCCGGCTTTCGAAACACGGATATTTCCGTGCTATTTCCGGAAAAAGTAGTCTCCAAAGACTTCGCCCAAAAGAAACACACCAGGGCTCCAGAGGGTGCTGCGGCAGGCGCAGGAACCGGTGCGATCCTCGGCGGCACATTGGGATGGTTGGTGGGCATTGGCGCTCTGGCCATACCGGGTTTGGGTCCCTTTATCGCCGCCGGTCCTATCATGGCGGCCTTGGCGGGGGTCGGCGTGGGCGGTGCAGTAGGCGGGATAACGGGCGCGCTGATTGGCATGGGGATTCCCGAGCACGAGGCCAAGCGCTATGAAGTGCGGGTAAAAGAGGGCGGAATCCTCCTCTCGGTGCATTCGGACAATGCAGAATGGACGAAGCGTGCCAAGGATATTCTGGAGCGGACAGGAGCGCAGGATATCTCGGTAACCGGAGAGGGCGGCGCCGACTACGTCAGAGGCGAAAGGCCGGCCACTCACACGGCTACGAAGTAGCAGTCCGGGAGAGGCGCTTCCATCCCATGATTCCGTGAGTTCCAGATGCGTTGACTCTCATGAGTGAGATGAGACAAAGCAGGCAACGTGATGAAGCCAAGCACTAAGGATGCGCTAAAGGGTATGGTCAAGGAGAAGGCCGGACAACTGACGAATAATCTCGGTTTGGAAGCCGAGGGCACAGTTAAAAAGACGGCCGGGAAGGTCCAAAAGGAAATCGGCCAAGTGGAATAAGCCCTCGAGCAATGGTAATGCCGGCTCGTAGTGCGACAGCTCTGAATGGGAACATCGGACACACCGGTCAGTAGGTGTGATGGCAAAAAAGGAGCTTTAAATGAAAAGACTTACTTGGATTCTTCTGTCGCTGACGTTCTGTGCGACGGCTTTCGCCGGTGAGAGCCAACTGCAAAAGGCGACCAACGTTATAAACGAGATCATGGGGACTCCCGACAAGGGCATTCCTCATGATTTGCTGGACAAGGCCGTGTGTGTGGGCATCGTTCCTTCTGAGGTGAAGTTCGCCTTTGGATTTGGTGGCACTTATGGACGCGGTGTGCTGGTGTGCCGCAGGCGCGGGAACGGGGCGTGGGATGCCCCCTCCATGTTCACCATGGGCGGCGCGAGCGTGGGATTTCAGATCGGCGGTAAGGCGACCGACGTCGTCTTCCTGGTGATGAACCCTGAAGGCATGAAAAAACTGGTTCAGGACAGCGTCAAGCTGGGCGCGGAATTATCCGCCGCGGCCGGCCCGGTGGGTCGTTCCGCGGAAGGCGCGACCGACGTTCAACTCCATGCTGAGATTCTTAGTTACTCGCGCTCACGAGGCTTGTTTGGCGGGGCGTCGCTCGACGGGGCCGTGTACAAGCAAGATGAAAATGACAACCAAAAGGTCTATGGACGCAAGGTGACCGCGAAAGAAATTCTGATCGACGGCACGGTGCGCCCCCCTCGTGCGGCCCAGCGCCTGGACAGCACGCTGACGAAATACTCTCCCTCGGGTGGACGAACGTTTGACCGGTTATAAGCGATCCGTGGGGAGAACTGCAAGTCATCGAAGGGAAACAACCACCGCGCCCAGACGCGACGAGCGTCTGGCGCGCGAATTCATCCTTCACCGTTTTTCAGGAGAAAGGAACCATGAGAAACATGCGAGCCGTTACAATCTTAATTTGTATAACAGCCCTGGGGACGGACTAGTTTTCAGGGGGGAGGCCACCGCCGGTGTTCCCAGGTGTGGCTCCTTCGCCTTTTCGATCCTGCACGACTGGCCTGTTGTTCAACCGTTTTCTAGGCCCCTCGCCGCCCCGGCAATCACGGTTGTAAGCATGCGGATGGGGCTCTCCCCAACCTCCTTGTTTCCTTCCCCCTTAAAACCCCGGCTACCCCACTTAGTTTTCTCCTCATAAACTGGGCTGAGCAATTTTGACCAAACCGGTGAGCCGGAATGAACTGACACGCGCTTCGCCCTCGGATATAAAAATGATGTGCCGGCAATTCGCTGAGGCGTACGCCTACGGCAACCCAGAGTTTCAAAATGGAAATCGCAGTATTACTTGGAGGCAACTTATGAAGACACAATGGTGGGTGACTGCTTGTGTGACGGCGCTGCTGGCTTTGACGTGCTGTGCGGCTGTGGCACAAGACCAGAATCGCGGCCAAAGCCAACGGACTGAGAATCGCGGCCAAACTAAGAAGCGCTATCGCCAGTTCAACGAGAATCAACGCCGATACGCGACCACTTATTACACCCAGAACCGAAACCAGGAGGTTTTTAGACAGGACAGCCGATGGAACAACGACTACGAAAATCGGCTTCGGCCAGGCTACGTGTTCGATGCTGATATGCGGAGAATGAGTCGCCCGGCACCCTATGAAATGACGCGCGGCTTGGGCCGTGCCCCTTGGGGCTACCGTTACGTCGTCATCGGGGGACATGTGGTTCTGGTTGATAGAAGGTATCGCGTTCACGACGCGATCCACTTTGAGGTTAACGTTGGACATTAACTTGTAAGAGCTCTGCGACTTCTCTGTTGCTGGCGGCGCTGAGTTTATCCAGCAGGATGCTGATGCTGCCAGCAAGGTCGCCGTGTTCGGCAAGACACCGGGGGACAATTTGTTTGGCGGCGCCGTGGTCGAATACAACCTGACCCGACGTGGGAATTTGTGAAGGAGTGAAGTTTATGCCGGGGTCCAAATCTACACTGTCAACGCGGGAGGCCAGGGGCGACGGTTGGCGCGCTCTCTTGCTCCGTGGGTTGGCAATTCTCGGCATCTTGCTGCTGTGCAGCCTGGGCTCGTTTGCATACTCCGTTCTCACGCACGAGGAAATCGTCGACCTGCTCTGGAAAGATGAGATCCGGCCTCTGCTGCTCAAGCGATTTCCAGCGCTCACGGAAGACCAGATTACGGAGGCGCACGCCTATGCCTACGGCGGCGCGGTCATACAGGACCTCGGCTACTACCCATTCGGCAGCAAGCAATTCAGCGATCTGGCGCATTACGTTCGTAGCGGGGACTTCGTTCGCGAGTTGCTGCTCGAGAGTCAGGACGCTAACGAGTATGCGTTCGCCATGGGCGCCTTGGCACACTATGCGTCAGACATTGCCGGCCATCCGGCTGTCAACCAGGCCGTGGCGATTGAATACCCGAAGCTGCGGGCGAAGTTCGGCAACTCTGTCAAGTACGCAGAGAACAAAACGGCGCATATCAGAACGGAATTCGGGTTCGACATGGTGCAGGTGGCGAAGAGCCGTTATGCCTCGCAACAATATCACGATTTCATCGGGTTTCAGGTGTCCCTGCCCCTTCTGGAGCGCGTCTTTCCGGTGGTTTACGGTGTGGAATTGAAAGACGTGCTTCCCCGCGAGAATCTCACGATCAGTTCGTACCGTTACGCTGTCAGCCGGCTGATCCCGGAGATGACACAAGTCGCGCTGCGGACCCATAAGAAAGACATGATGCGCGAAGAACCCAGCTTCTCAAAACGAAAGTTCCTTTACCGTCTTTCGCGCTCCGACTATGAAAAGAACTGGGGAAAGGAATACACAAAGCCGGGATTCGGCACGCGTCTGTTGTCAGTGCTCTTGCATTACATGCCGAAAATAGGGCCATTCAAAGCGATGGCGTTCAAGAGTCCCACCCCGAAGACGGGGGAGATGTATTTTAAGAGCATTAATACCTCTGTAGATCAATACCGAACCTATCTTGAAGAATTGCGAACGGACTCCCTGCAACTCTCCAACATTGATTTCGATACCGGCAAAAAGACCAAGGCGGCGGAGTACACACTGACCGACGACTCATACGCAAAGTTGCTGGCCAAACTTTCCGAGCGAAAGTTCGATCGGACGTCACCGGAGCTGCGCGAGGACATCCTGAACTTTTATGGGGACCTCTCCGCACCGATCGATACCAAGAAGGACTCCGCCGGTTGGCAGGCCGTGCTGACGTCGCTCGATCAGTTGAAGGCGCTGACTCTGGTTCCGGCTAGCGCGGGCAGCCCTCCACAAGCCCAAGCGCCAAGTCTACCGCCAGCCCTATCGCCGGCTCCAGCCCCAGCCCCGGTTGTGAGTGCTGGGAAGCATTTCGATCGTGTGCTGATTATCGTGCTGGAAAACCAGAATTACAGTGCGGCCATGACAGACCCCTTCTTGGCGCAGTTAGCACAGATGGGAGCTAGCTTCAGCAACTTCAAGGCTTTGATTCACCCGTCCTATCCCAATTATCTGGCCATGGTTGGCGGCAGCTTGTTTGGGGTTCGAAGCAACGACCAAATTACTCTCCCCGATGACAGTAGCCATCGCACCATCGCTGATTTCCTGGATTGGAAGAACTATGCTGAGGATTACCCATCAGAACCCCAACCTTTTCTTGGTGACCGTGGGAAATACTCTCGAAAGCACGTTCCCTTTCTGAGTTTTGCGAAAATTCAGCAAGAAAGCTTCGGCAACGTAATATCCGTCGATACCAAGGACCCGCACAACAGATTTGTCGCTGACGTTGCAGACTTCCGAAGCGACCCGAAAAAGCATCCTCTCCCACGTTACATGTTCTACAGCCCCAACTCGGACGACGACGGGCACGACCCCGTGTTGCGACCTGGGAGGGGATTGAAGAAAGCTTCAAGTTGGCTGAACAAGTTCTTGAAGGAGTCGTTTCCTCTGGACGAGAAGATGACAGGAACTCTGGTCATTGTCACATTCGACGAGTCACAGTTTCTCGACAAGACTGAGCGAATCTATGTCGTTTTTTTGGGAGACATGGTGAAGCCCGGAGAGATTACAAAAACCTATACTCATTACAGCGTTCTGAGGACAATTGAAGACAACTTCGGAGTGCTCCCACTCAATTCCGGCGATGGTCATGCCGAGCCAATTACTGAAGTGTGGAAATGACCTCATACCCCTGACGTGACCGGGGGTTTTTGTACCAGGTGAGTCTCAGAGTTAAGAGCTGGCTGACCCAGCTCGTTTTGAATAGGTCTCCGACGAGCACATCGTGATTCACGTTGGCAAAGTGAACTCCGGGACTCTTAATCGGCGCTTTCTGAATGAATTCCCAGGTCTCAGGGTCAACGCTGAAGCCCGCAAGGATGAGCATGTCATACCCGTTGACGCTTGCGGTCTGTGTGCGGCCTCGTGAGTCTGGATGGGCGTCAGTGGCCCGTGTGGAGGGGCAGTCATTTCATGAGTAAGTTCAAGAAGCTTGGCTCCAGCGGCGGGTTGGCGGTCCATAGTGGCCTCTTAAGCGTAGTCCTGATCGACTCACAGTCCCAGCATGTATGTCCCCGCCGCAAAACTTGGGTGAGCAATTTTGACCAAACGTGTGAGCAGTACAGGACTGAAACACGATTCACTCCAGGATATAAGGAGTGTGCTTCGAGGGCTCCGGCTGATTGAAATCGCCGCCTGAAGGGCAGCAAGGAAAAGGAGAATGGATCATGAGAGCTCGACGGATTTCGACGATTCGTCGGGGCGGCTTGTTTCGCCTTTCTCTTCGGCGGCGGCGCGACGCCTGGGACGTTTGATTGATGGAAAAGGAGGACGTAGATGAACAGATTCGGAGTCGGGCTTGTCTTGTTGATTATCGGAGTGGTTCTTCTGCTGGTCGGCGGGATTTCCTATACAACTCAGGAAAAAACCAAGATAGGGCCGATCGCCATCGAGCATCCGGAAGAACATACCATTCCCTATTCGCCCTTAGCGGGAGCGCTTCTGAGTCTGACGGGCGGGGCTCTGATGCTTACCGGGCGCGCAAAGCGCCCTTAGGGCTGATTCTACGCGGGTCGCAGACATGGCAGAAAAACGCCACGCTGGGCTCCTCTGCGGGCTCTATCAATGGTCTGCAGTCAACACACTTGAAATGGAGGAACAAAATGCTTCTAAACAGCAAAACGGTATGGACTAGGGTTGTCTTTACCCTTCTGATGACTGGGATGTTAGGACTAAGCCTGATGCCGCTCGCTTCCGCACTCGATCGTGGCGATATTAAGAAGGTGCAGGAAACTCTGCGCGACAAAGGTTACTACACGGGACAGGTTGATGGCATCATAGGTCCCCAAACCCGCGCAGGTATTCGCCAATATCAGCAGTCTGAGAATCTGCCCGTCACAGGACGTCTCGATGCCGAGACTGCGGGCAAACTCGGAGTGGGGCCGGAGTCGGAAGGCGGCAATTTTAAGGGCGCGGGCCAAGAGGTTGGAAAGGGTGGCGAGGAAGTTGGCCACGAGATGAAGAAAGGTGAGCCGGTTGCGGCAGGCAAGGAATTTGGTAAAGGAGTGGGCCGTGGAGGCAAGAAATTCGGTAAGGGAGTCAAGAAAGCTGTCAGTCCGGGGAGTGATCGCGGAGATCGCGAAAAGAAAGAGCAACCCGAGACCGAGAAGCAGCCGCAGTAGTTGAGTCGCCGGAATTCTCTTGCGTTTCCTCTCCGGCGAAAGCCAGGCGACGCAAGAGAGCAAGACAGGAACTGGCATCGAGCTGCCTCAACCTGCGCCAAGGCATATAGGTTAATGGATTGTTAGTTCAGATACAGCGAGCCGGTGGCTTCCCCTAATAGAGGTGCAGGCCGGGATCGAAGCCAGTCCGAAGGTGAAAGGAGATTCCCATGTTACTGATCCTGCTGATCATTGTCCTGCTGCTCGTGTTCGGCGGCGGCGGTGGCTATTACGGATATCGGAGATGGGGTTCGGGCGGAGGCATCGGGATCGTCGGGGTGATTCTGATCGTTCTGGTGCTCTTGTACCTGTTCGGCGGATTGAATCTGTCCCGGTGAGGTTCGATCTGAAACCGAAGAAGATAAGAACTCATTGGACTCAGAGGAGGGACCAAGTATAGGCCACAAGAACGGTCACACCGCCTTGAAGATAAGTCCAAGCGCGGCTGGGGCTGGGCGGGCCCGGCCCATGCTACACCAGCATGCCAGAGAGATTCAATCCGCACCCATCGCCAGACTGATTCCGCCCAGAATCTGAATACGCTCAGCGAGGCAGATTCGAGGAGGGAAAATGACGCCTGACTATGACTTGTCGAACCTCGAGACCTCTCAGGCCGACCTGTGGCTTCTCCTCCGGGTTGATGCCATTCGCGCCGAGATCCTCGCTGACCAGGGCAAGCGCCTGGCATTGCCACTCGCTCTCGGGAGCCGCGCCGTTGCAGCCATCACTGAGAAGCCGCAAGCAACACTCAACAGTGTGCAACCGGGAGCGGACGTACAGACGTCCGTCCCTGAAAACAAAACAGGAGGTGTATTGGATCATGCCTTTAGTTCAAGTCTTGGTGGTTCTGATCGTGGTTGGTGTTCTTCTCTGGCTCGTCAACAACTACATACCGATGGCAGGCTCCATTAAGTCGATCTTGAATGCTGTCGTGGTCATTCTCGTGGTTTTGTGGCTCCTAAATATTTTTGGAGTTTTGCATTCCCTCTCCGGGATCCACGTGGGGAAGTGACGGTCTTGGTTCAGTGCAGTGATCGTGCTCGCCTACATGAAGAACTGATGCGCCACCTAGCAGTAACTTCGACCGGCCCCACACTGTTGTTGGCCCCCATTAGCCGGGATGAGCAATTCTGACCAGACGTGCGAGCAGTAGTGAACTGACACGCGAATTGCCCAACGGTATAACAAGTGTATCTCAAGCTGCCAGCCAGGATCTGGCGGGAGGCGAATGTCAAGGGGAGCGGCGTGTTTATACGAGCGCTTTTAATCAATGTGAAGCCCGGTTGCGAGGCCGAGCTCGCCAGGACCATCGAGCAGGAAGTTGTCCCCCTGTTTCGAGTAGTTAAGGCAACTCCGGATCTTGAAATCTATCACTCTGCGCTTCGGCCTTTCAAAGTGTCGCCCGCGCGGCGAACGCTGGGACGAGTTTTCCCGCTCGTGTGGTGTTTCATGAATTCGTTGCATAGGTAAATCCGGTTTTATTACGACGGGGCAGAATAGAACACCCCGAGAACGATCGAGGTAACTCCAATGAGAAATATGGATCGATTCAGAGTAGTAGTGATGATCTTCTGCTTGTCCCTGGTAGCTCTAGCGCTTCTACCCAGTGCGAGAGCAGACGAGTGGAACAACAGAACGACGGTGACCTTCAGCGGGCCTGTGGAGGTTCCGGGTGTGGGCGCTCAGACTCTGCCGGCGGGTACGTATGTTTTTAAGCTCCTTGAATCCCCAGCGGACCGCCACATCGTTCAAATTTTCAACCAAGCCGAAGACCATGTGTTCACCACCATCCTCGCCATTCCCAATTATCGTCTGAAGGCGACGGGCAAAACGGTGGTGACATTTAGGGAAAGAGGCGAAGGACAGCCGGAAGCCATCCGTGCCTGGTTTTATCCGGGACATAACTGGGGCGAGGAATTTGTTTACCCCAAGACCAGGGCTTTGGAGCTAGCAAAGATCGTCAATGAGCCCGTTCTCGCGACACCGATCGAACTGCCTGCGCCGGTCGAGACTTTGAAGACGGCGCCGATCATAGCCGTTAAACCTACAGGAGAAGAGGTAGCGGTAACGGAAGTGGTTCAGACTCCGCCGACCGAGGTCGCCGCCGCGGAGACACCCGCTCCAGCAGCGACCCTGCCTAAAACAGCCAGCCCATTGCCACTGGTGGGATTGATTGGGCTACTGTCGCTGGGTGCAGGCTTTGCTCTTTGGGCTTTTTCGAAGCGAGCTGTCTGACCCAAGGGAGTGCGTTGCGGGGCCTGCGTGGACCGCCCACGCAGGAGACCTAAGGAGGACGCTTCGGGCGCCAATTTGCTGGCCCGGGCGAAGCTGACTGAGCGTCGGGTTGTGAAGGGGGGTGGTATGCGAGGATTACCTCCCCTTCACGGGCGCTCGAGTTCGCGACCACCCGGGTGGACTCCCGGGCTATCGCTCATGGAGCCAGTATCCTGGCACCGAGGTCGCGCAAACTCACACAGGGCGCCACTCATCTGAAAGGAAGATGGATGGCGGCTGAGTCTCTCGACTCATAGTCACGGTTCACCTTTCTACGGGAGGTGGAGGTTGACGGCCGCGGAATTATTCAGCACGGGAGTACGCACCAGGGAGGCATGCGCCTTCACAATCCGATGTGTGGTCTCGCTTCTTTTCCTGCTCGTTCTACCAAGCGTCGCCCGGCCTCAAGAATCCTCGCCCTCGAAGAGCCGCGGGGGTGACGAATACACGATTAGGGTAAATGCTGACTCCGTGGTCTTGAACGCGACCGTGCAGAACCACAAAGGTATGCTTGTTTCGGGACTTGCCAAAGATGACTTTCAAGTCTACGAGGACGGAGTCCTGCAACAAACTGAATATTTCAGCCATGAAGATATCCCGGTCACCGTGGGCTTGGTTGTCGACAACAGTGGAAGCATGCGGCCGAAGCGGCCTGAGGTTATTGCCGCTGCCTTGGCGTTTGCCCGCTCCAGCAATCCGCAGGACCAGATGTTCGTGGTCATTTTCAACGAGCATGTTTCCTTTGGCCTTCCAGACAACACACCGTTTACGGACCAAGCGGCTCAATTGCAGGGTGCGCTGTCCAGAATTGCCGCAGACGGCGAGACAGCGCTCTACGACGCTGTGGCTGCCGCGCTCGAGCACCTGAAGAAGGGGAATCGGGACAAGAAAGTGCTGATCGTGGTCAGCGATGGGGGCGACAACGCCAGCAAACACAACCTGGCCCAAATCATGGCCATGGCGGGGCAGTCCGACGCCATCATCTACACCATTGGTCTCTTTGATGAGGACGATCCCGACCGGAACCCTCATGTGCTCAAGCAGCTTGCAAAGGACACGGGCGGCGAGGCTTTTTTGCCGGAGTCTCTAAGGGACGTTGTCCCTCTTTGTGAAGGAATCGCACGTGATATCCGTAACCAGTACACCATCGCCTATGTACCCTTGAATAGAAAGCAAGACGGGGCCTATCGGCCCATAGAAGTGAAGGCTGGGGCGCCGGATCGTGGACGCTTGTTCGTCCGCACCCGTGCCGGTTACTACGCACCTTCGAAACCTCAGCCCTTAGCCCCCCTTGTCGGCAGCCAGAGCAACCGGCCATGAATTTAAAAATCAAACGCCAGAGCGCTCATCCGACGCGAATCGCTTTGTTTCTCCGTTGGAGCCAATACTTCTTTTTTGTCGTGGGCGTGCTGGCGCTGAGTTACTGCGCCACCGTGCTGCTCGATAAGTGGCTCTTTCAGGCCTATCAAACCTGGCGATTTGAGCGCGCCTTGAAGGATGCGCAGACGTCTGCACGTACCATTCAACAGCCTGCTTCGTCTCCTCTTCTTCCCGCCCAGGCGGAAGCGGACCGTGCGCGCGCTGAGAGTTTTGGCATCGATGGCCTCGCGGGCTCTCCGTTGGCGCGCATCGAGATCAGTTCCATCGGCCTTGCGGCGATGATCATGGAAGGCGTAGACGGAAGAACTTTGCGACACGCGCTCGGGCATATTCCGGGTACCCCGCTGCCGGGTCAACAAGGCAACGTCGCGATCGCAGGACACCGGGACACGTTTTTCAGAGGGCTGCGCAATATTCGAAAAGACGATGAAATCACCCTGACGACATTGAACGGAACCTACCGCTATCGGGTGGACTCGACCCAAGTGCTCGCGCCCGAGCACACTGAAGTGCTGGACGATTCAGGTGAAGCAATCCTGACCCTGGTGACCTGTTACCCGTTCTATTTTGTGAGCTCGGCGCCCAAGAGATTTGTCGTCCGCGCCCACAGGATTCCTGGATGAGGGGAGACTGCATCCGCTTCCGCAGACCAGACTGTTGAGGTGCAGTCGATTGCATCAATGAACCGACTCCCATTGAAGGGCGTTTGAGCTATGAGCTACGGACCATACGTGGGTTCGAAAAGGGTTCGATAAGGGTTCCAATCCATGCCTTGCCGCGCCGAAAACAGCCATCCGTGCCTGATTTTTCTATAAATTACGATCGACCGCCGCCCTTTCACGGCGGTAACACGGATTCAAATCCAGTCGGGGACTGTCCTCCGCAAGAAAGACGCCTTGGGCGCTTTCAGGCTTACGCCGCAACCCTCTCTAGTCCACGCTGAGAATACGACCAGGAAACCCGGGTCCTCATGTCGCCTGGCGAAGATGGTGGCTCTCACACTCCCCATGGGGACCAAGCGTTTCACGGATTGCGAGCAAGACCAGAAAGGAGGACTGCAAGAGTGTTTGATGAACTGATGCCCTTACTTGCGGGGCGCACGGTAATGACCGCTGTCGTCCTCGAAAATGACAAGACGTTGCGCGTGAATGTTATTCCTACCACGAAGTCCGGTGTAAGCGAGAATCCCGCACTCACCACGCCGCTGAGTCGCACGGGCACGCATGGTGTGGGATGCAAGGCTAGCCTCCGCCGCGCAGGTAGCGAGCAAGTCCGCGAAATCCTGCTCAGTAACGGTTCCTTTCCGAAACCGTCTCCGTGCCGCGTTCTGCAACCATTTGGGACGGTCTTGAAACCATGTTTCAAGTTTGCGGAGGCACCGGCAGCGCAGTGGACGATCCGGCGCTTGTCTTCCCTCATCTCGAAAGCGTCGAGAACGTCGTCGCTGCACTGCTCGGAGGCTCTTCGCCACTCCTCAAAGGATGGGTAGGGGGAAGGACGCTTCCGCTTCCACTCATGCACGCAATACTCGGAATATGCGAGGTCTCGCAAGAACACGGGCTCGCGAACCGCATAGAAGGTGACGGCACGCAACCACCCTTCCTGCCGGGCGTGGTCGAGTATTTTCCCTTCGACACGCTTCAGATGCTGGGGCAGCACGTCAAGGTTCTCGTCCGGGTAGGCTTTGCTCTGAGCGTTTTCGTCCTCGAGAAGTCCGGGACGGCAGTCCTCAACAACCTTCGCGAGCCAGTCGGGAATTTCACCCTCCGCCTCCTTGATCGCGCGCACCCACAAGCTGAATGCATTCCACTCGATGTATTGCTTTCTGGCCTCCTGAAGGAGTTCCCAGGGTACGCGCCTCGCTTGCCGTTCGGCTTCGCGCCGAGCCATCACGGACACACCAACCTCGGATTTACTAAGTCGCCTTGGTCGTCTTTTTCCGGAATTCATTGTGGTCAAGCGTACTGGATTGCTCGCGATTCGAGTAAGCCAACGGATGCATTCGCACGGAGGATCCGTCGAGCCTCTTGAACATCCAAGAAATGCGCTCCAAGGCTGATATTGTAGCCTGGAAAAGGCTGCAATGCCCAAGGCCCCGTCCTTCCTTCCAACTCCCGTAGAGGCACATCCGATCCAGCAACATTTCCACAATATCCTGCTGATGCCCCCGCAGGTCCAGCTTGGAGGCAGGGTCAAGTCGGGCAAGATTATTCGGCGGTCTCACTGGGCGGCCGCCGACCAGCTTCCGGTAACGGAATTCCGGTTGAGCAAGCGGCGTCTGGGGCTTGGTGAGCGGGCGGACGGGGTGGTGCTGTTCGAGTGCCCGCCGTGCCCCTACAACACGCGCATAGTCCCCTCTCGAACTTTGATTCAGAACCAACGGTCGAGGCTTGTCCTGGCTCTTCCCCACCTACCCCCTGCCACCTGTTTTTCATTCCCCACCTATCACCTACTAACTACCTTTTTTTCAACAACATTCCCGCTTTCTGATTATATCTCCTTTATTTTCATATACATTCCAGCTAAGCTCCAGAGTTTTTCACAGCCGTCCTTTGTTTTCAATAACATTCCCGCGTCGGTCCGTCAAAAAAGGAATCCCTCTTCAAGGTTGGTAGGCTTTCTTGAGCCGCAGGAGAAACTGAGCGAGTGATGCTGGCACGAGTCGGCGGCGGGCAGGCCTTCGTCCCCCAGTCCCCAGCCCCAGCCCCTGTTTTTCATTCCCCACCTACCAGTTACCACCTACTTCCTTTCTTTTCAATAACATTCCCGCTTTCCACTTGTATCTCCTTTGTTTTCTTTAAGATTCCAGCTTCGCCCGGGGCTGCTGAAAGCCGGCCCTTTGTTTTCACAGACATTCCCGCTTTGTTGCTTCATTTTTGAAAGTTACTAGTTTTTTCTTTCCCTGTCAGCGGTGACATCTTGTCCAGGGCTGCCATGCCTGCGAAGAGCCCTCTCCGTCCCGCCTCACTCCAATGCAGTAGGCAGTCGGCAGTGAGCAGAAGGCAGTCGGCGGGAAGCAGATGCTCTTCATTCTGACTCCTGAATCCTGACTCCCGTTCTTCCCCCACCTACGACATACCACCTACGATCTACCACATATCACATCCCTAGCCTCGTGTCAAGAGCAAAAACGCCGGATTCACAAGAGCAGGGGTGTAGAGGCGGGCGCGATCCCGCCTGCGGGATGCTGGTGGTCACGTAATCAGGATGATTGAGGGCGCAAAAACGCCGCAGCCAGGGCAGGCAAAGATTCTAGCTCAGCCTCAAGCGGAATCAGCATGTCGCAGACCCGCCGCGGCAGGCCTGCGCCACCCGCGGATTACCTTGTTGGCGACGCGGCAAGAACCCGCGTCGCTGGAAGAGCCGCAGGGCCGGACCGCGGGCCCTGCGCTACAAGCGGGCTCCGGTCTATTCACCCGGTCCACCACGGCGCGGCCCTTCAGACCTCAAGCGCCCACAAGGCATCTCGGCGGTCTCACACCGCACAAGCGCGGCAGCGTCATTTCGAGGGGCGGACCGTCGCGGGGGTCTTCCGTCCTCGCGCGGTGCGGTCGAAGTCCGTGTCGAAGCTCAACAGGGTGAGATTGTATTTTTCGGCTGCCGTGTACTGGTACGCATCGTCAAAATCCAGTCCAAATTGCTTTCGCGCACTGAGCAGGTCCTTCATTTCGGCCGATCCGAGGCGAAGCAACCGTGTGCCCGCTTGCTCCAATGCGTCGGCGATGAACTGCGCAAAGGCTTGATCTTTACTCAAACGGGTAAGGACAATGCCAATCGAATAGAGCGAGAATTCAGTAATTGCAAAGTCGGAGCCCTCGCGCTCCTCAAACAACTGGCGAACCTCTTGGGCCCGTTGCTGATTGAGCAACAGTTCCAGCCAAATGTTGGTGTCTACCAGAAACTGCATCAGTCACCCCACCACTCGAGGGCTTTTTTCTGGAGATCGAGGGATGTAAAACGCTCTCGAAATTCCACCAACGCGCCCGCCCAGTCCATGCGGAGCCTGCCCGTCTTAGGCTCCGCTCGCGTCTCCAGTAGGAATCTGGCAAAATCTTCCACCTCGCGCTGCAGATCGGGAGGAAGCTTTTGAATGAGCTCGTCAAGCGTCTTCACGACACACCTCCATTCCGGTGATCTTTCGCCTTCCTGAAACCCGACACCTGTGGCACCTGAAAGAGTACTTCAAATCATTCAATGACTCAATGGCCCTATCCGAACCGGGTCCCCTTGTCATCGGAAACTGCCTTCGGACCTCATTCGTAATTTAGCATTCGCAATTCAGCATTTCATATCGTCCCCTCTTCAAGGCTCGCTCTCCAGTCCGTCAGCCGACGGACGGCTTTTCCACCGCGCCGTGGTTTTGACGGCGCGGCCAAGCAAGTGTAGCGCCGACCTTCAGGTCGGCATTTTTCGGGGGCGGCCGACCTGCTGACCTAAAGGTCAGCGCTACTGCGGCGCGGCAAGAACCCGCGTCGCTGGAAGAGCCGCAGAGCCTGCCCTGAGCGGAGCGAAGGGGCCGGACCGCGGGCCCTGCGCTACAAGCGGGCTGCATAAGCTGGGTGGGGTTGCCGCCGTCCGAGGGCCAGAGCAATAGGTGACAGTCCCGCCCTACGGGGTGAGAACGTATCCGACGCTGCGGAAGCCGGGCTCGCCTCGCAGGTCGGCGAGTGCGCTGACGAATTTGCGCTTAAACCGCTCCGAGTCGAAGAGGCGGGCGCGATCCCCGGTGCTCTTCCCCACCTACCGCCTATCATCTGGAATCTGCTCTTTCACTTCCTCAATCCCGAATCCTGAATCCCGAATCCTGAATCCCGAATCCTGAATCCTGTTCGATGCTGGCGGTCACGTAATGAAGACGATTGAGGCCGCAAAAATGCCGCAGATGAGGCATGAAAAGATTTTATTTCGGCCTCAAGCGGCATCAGCATGTCGCAGACCCGCCGCGGCCTACGGTCCGCCGATCTTAATGGTGGGGCGGGTCTGCGCCACCCGCGACATGCCGCGAGGCCTGGGGCGCGGTTATTTGTTTTGGCGAGCAAACGCCGCGGGGTTTCAGCTTGACGGGCGTAACCGAATTGGTTACAATCGTATCCAATATGAGTACAGCGTCGGCCAGTTCGAGCCTATCTGCTGCGCTGTTCGGCCGGACGCGGCGCGCTATTCTGGCCCTGCTTTATGGCCATCCGGACGAAGCCTATTATCTGCGTCAACTGGTCCGTTCAGGTGGGCTGGGCCTAGGGGCAGTGCAGCGGGAGGTCAAGCGGCTTACAGAGGCAGGGATTCTCCGGCGCACAGTCCGAGGGCACCAGGTCTATTACCAGGCGGATCCGGAATGCCCAGTTTTCGCCGAGCTGAAAGGCTTGGTAGTCAAGACCGCTGGCGCTGTCGAGGTCTTGCGCGATGCCCTGGCGCCTTTAGCCGGTCGGATCAAGGTGGCCTTTATCTATGGTTCTGTGGCCAGATTCAAACAGAAGTCCGGCAGTGATGTGGATTTGATGGTGGTGGGTGACGTGAGCTTCGGCGATGCCGTCTCGGCGTTGGCAATCGCCCAGGAAACCCTCGGCCGAGAGATTAATCCTACTGTTTATTCGCCCCCGGAATTCAAGTCCAAGCTGAAGGCGCACCATCACTTTCTGTCGAGTGTGCTGAGAACTGAAAAAGTCTTTGTCATGGGCGATGAGCAGGAGCTTGCGAGACTGGGTCCAATACGGCTGGCTGACCGAGCACAAGAGCAGCCGCGAGGAAATCGAAAACCTCTTGGGCGTCGTGGACCGCGACCTTAGGGAGTGCCAAGCCAAAGGGTTGGGCGCGGATTGGCGTTTCGCCATTGCTTACAATGCCGCGCTGCAACCCGCTAACACCGCATTAGCCGCCGAGGGTTATCGCGCCGCCCGCGACTCACACCATTACCGGGTGTTTCAATCGCTCGAATATACGATCAAGGCCGAACCGAAACTGATTCATCGGTTGGACGCTTTTCGGAAGAAAAGGAACCTTTCAAGGTACGAAGTGGGTGGGACTGTTTCCGACGGGGAAGCCAAAGAAATGGCCGCGCTCGCCACGGAGTTGCGTGCTGAGGTAAAACGTTGGATTCGGGCCGAACATCCAGAACTGCTGTAGAGAATTCTGCGAAGCACCTTGGCGAAAGGCCGGAATTGCCGCGCGTTGTGAGCGAGGAATGGGTGCCCGCAGCGGCGATGGACGTAGAGTGCATGCGCGAAGGGGGCAGCGTCGCCCGGGCGAGCATCTTTTGGCGCCACGGGTACTCAAGATTCCGCCGCAGGTCCTTGAGGATGAATTGGGCCGTGCGGCCCCTCCAGTCGCTGCATAATCTGGGTGGGGTTGGCGCCGTCCGAGGGCCGGAGCAATAGGTGAGAGTCCCGCCCTGCGAGATGAGAACGTATCCGACGCTGCGGAAGCCGAGCTCGCCTCGCAGGTCGGCGAGCAAGGAGGACTGCCATGCGGCTTCATGCGTTGATTCCTGCCAGCCGTGCTAATGGACCAGGCCTGCACGCCGTGGTGTTCTTCCAGGGATGCAAACTCGGCTGTGTTGGCTGCTGGAACCCTCAGACTCATCCGTTTCATGGCACAGCAGCCACGGTTGATGCTGTAGTTCAGGGAGTTCTGCGGGCGCGCCAAGAGCATCCTTTAGAAGGCGTCACCTTCTCAGGTGGGGAGCCCATGCAGCAAGCAGACAGTTTGCGTCGACTGATTCAAGGCTCGCGCCGGCAAGCCCCAGAGCTAAGATTCGGCATGTTCAGCGGCTATGCGGAACACGAACTCACCCCGGGTCGATATTGGATCTGGGGAAATGGTTCTTCCCAACAACACAGGCGCCGTCTCTGGCAAGAAACCCGTGCATGCCTCGACTTCGCCATCCTCGGGCGTTTCGATGAGGCTCAGCCAAGCAGTCAGCCGTTGCGCACAACTCGCAACCAGGTTCTATGGCTGTTCAGCGCCCGCTATGCTCCCCCCAATTTCAGCGAAGAGTTGACTGAAGTCAGCATCAAGGAAGGCGGCCGGGTGGAAGTCACGGGATTCCCCACCCTTGGCTCGCCCTGGCAGGGCCCCACTTGGCTTGGCTAGGCCTCCGGTATCACTTAAAAGAATCCGTCCGGGCTGGGTCATGGTCAGTCAAGTAACAGCCCTTAAAATCTTTTGTGATGAAAGTATCATCAGAGAACTTGAGAGTAACTTTGTAGTCGAACGACCATTTGTTCCTTCTTTGCGGGTGGAGAGTCAGCGTAATGTTGCCGTCCGCGACTTCCCCTTTCGTTGGGTTGCCCTCGACCTTTAACGTGACGGTGTGGGTAGAATTCTTGTTCCAACGGCCTTCATTGCCTTCGGACTTGGCGATTTCATGCCCGTCACTGGTCTTGATGTAAACATCCAGTTTGGTTTGTTGATCTTTATTGTCGGTGGTCGTGTTAAACTTCACTTCCGCGGAAGTGAGGGTTGGCTCCTGGGCGAACGCGGCTGACGTGAACACTGCCAAAGCGACTAGCGCCAGGCAGGACATGATTGTTTTCATCTGAAATCTCCTTTTCTGATTCCGAGCTGACTAACCTGTAATGAATCACTCCTTTTATACAGTCAAGCTGACGCGTTGTCTGTGCCGTTCGGAACACCTGTTTGGTCAATAGCGCTCATCTCAGGTGAAGCTCATCGGTGAGCGCTGGTGGGCGCGAAAGACCGCGGATCTACACAGCGGAGGTCCGCGCTACGCTTGCTATCAGCCAAGATTTGCACTGATAAGCAAGCGGGTGAATATCAAGGCTCGTCGAGACATATAAGCGAGTTATGGTGGGATGTCCTCTGTCCGGCCATGATCCCCAGAGGCGAGTACTGGCCTCTCGGGGTGGTCGTCGGCATCAATCAACCCTTGCTCGTCGCACGGCTACATTGTTGCCAGATCCTTACAGCCAATATGGCGGCCGCCCATAGTGGTCATAGAGCCTTTTCTCAAACTCGCGGGTGATGGGCATGGACTCGATGTACTCCGGGCCGTTCTTGATGGTTTCCCGGGAGAGGTGTACGTAGACTTTGGAGTCCGGCCAACTCACATTATCGATCCACTGAGGCGACACCAGCACCTTTTTGCCAGGCCACCAGTTCCGCGTATCCACCTCAAGGTATCGAATCGCCCAGGTTTCATCATCGACGATGAAGTCCTCCACGTGACCGATCTCACCATCAGCCGCCTCGATATGATAACCTGTCACCTCGTTGGTGCTGCGCAGATGTGAATCGGGCCACTCTTTTCCCGCCCTGGCTTGCGCTGCTTCCGCGTCCGTCACCGCTTCCCTTTGAACCGTCAAGCCTGCCGGGTAGGACGTAAGACCCCATAGATTGGGCCCACCCCAATAATAGGGGTAACCGTAATACCCCA
>Ga0208456_1000291_pt1 | contig 39290 bp, 40 predicted proteins | sample June2015DPH_4_10_2_FD_184691 | JGI IMG/M metagenome (GOLD analysis project Ga0208456, IMG submission 184691) | Peatland microbial communities from SPRUCE experiment site at the Marcell Experimental Forest, Minnesota, USA - June2015DPH_4_100... | ecosystem: Environmental > Terrestrial > Soil >... | reverse complement strand
TGACCTTTCCCCGAAACAGTGGACACTCAGTTAAGTTTCATTAAGGAGCCTTTCGTACTGCTCCGGGCTCCTATACCCTAATGCCGAATGCCGCCTCTGACGATTATAAAACATTTCCACATATTCAAAAATACTTAGTCTCGCTTCAAGCCTAGTGCGATACCGCTCACCATGGACCAACTCGGTCTTCAGCGTACCAAAGAAGGACTCCAGATAGGCGTTATCATAACAGTTGCCACTTCTGCTCATGCTTGCCCGCATCCCGTACCGTTTGAGTAGGTCCTGATAGACATAGCTTGCATATTGTCTGCCCCAATCAGAGTGGTGGATCAACCCTTCAGGGCGGTCCTGCCTGCCCACTGCGTCCATGAGTGCAGCAGATGCCAGGTCCTGGGTGATCTTCTCGCCCATGGCCAGCCCGATGATCTTTCTGCTTTTCACCTGCATTACTGCTGCCACATAGAGCCATCCCTCAGACGTGGGGACAAAGGTCATATCAGATGCCCATACTCCCTCCGTCTGACGTTTGCCAAGCAGCAAGTTTGCAGCCAGGGCATAGGCATGCCGTGAATCGGTGGTCCGTCTGAATCTCCTTCTCTTCACTTCTGCCCTCACTGCGTGGTCTTTCATGATCCTGGCCACCCGGTTCTTCCCGCACCTAAAACCCTGCGCCGTGAGCTCCGCTCTGATCCGTGGACTCCCATAGAGCCTTCTGCTCTGCGCATGGATTGCCCGTATCCGGCGAAGGAGTTCCTCGTTTTCTTTCTGACGCATGCTCGGTTGACGAGACCTCCATACATAGTAGCCGCTTCGGGATACCTTCAGCACCTCGCACATGCGCTTTATTGTGTGGGTGGCTTTTTCTCTTTCCATAAACTGATGCTTCATCTGTGCCGTTTTGAGAATGCCAAGGCTTTTTTTAAAATATCCCTCTCTTCCCTGACTTTCTTCAATTCCTTTCGAAGCCGCCTTATTTCCGCTTTCTCCGGCGCTATACGGCCTTTCCCTGTAAATGCCTTATTGCCTTCGGCCAGGAACTTCCTTCTCCACAGATGAAGAAGATTGGGATGGATATCGAGCTCTCTGGCAACCTTGCCCACTGGCATACCCTTCTCGGTGACCAGCTGCACTGCATCTCGCTTGAACTCCCGACTGAAGTGACGGTGTTTGTCCCCCAATGCACACCTCCTGTCTCATAGTACAAATTCTTAGGTGTGTCCATCAAGTTGGGGGAAGGTCACTTGAAAATGGTGTAATTGCAAGTTGAGCGGGAGACCTGGTTGCGGGGCGATCCTCTCCAGATTTCGCTTCCAATGCACAAACATGAGTGATCGCTTAGACAAAGCCGCACACGAGGGTTATATTTTAGTAGGGGTCCGGGGTTGAGAAGGTTCTTTTTTTCTCGGTGCCGCTCGCCCAGCTTGGTACTCCTATCAAATGTGGAGGTGTTTATGCGGAAGATTGTTCCCGTTTTCTTACTTCTTTTTCTTTCCGGCACCGCTTATGCGCACGAATTCTTCGTGAATGCCGGTGTGACGCGGGACACTCAAACCAGTACCGCGCGGCTTCAGTGGTCAACCACTTATCTGCAGGAGATTGAAAAGTATATGGCCTTCAGTTTTTCGTATATCAACGAGGGACATGCGGTAAACCACTATCGAGACGGCATTGCCGGCCAGTTGTGGGCCCGCGCGGGCGTGTGGAATCGAAACCTGGTTCTCGGCCTAGGGGCCGGCCCGTACGCCTTTTTCGATACCCACGGCGGCGCGAACGGTTCGTTCCATGATGAGCACGGAGTGGCAGCACTTTTCAGCGCCACGGCCACCTTGTACACACTGAGCCCTCTCCTGTTTCAGGCACGTATCAACTATTTAGCGGCCAGGCAGAGCTTTGATACGCTTTCAGGCACCATCGGGATCGGATATGAGCTGGGAACAGACAAGACGCCGACCGGAACGTCGGGGGGGCAAGGTGTGGGGGACCTCCGCAACGAGATTACTGCGTACACGGGGGCGACGGTCCTCAACACTCAGAAGAACGAACAGAGCACTTCCTGGGCCGTAGAGTACCGGCGGAGTCTTGCCGCCTACATCGACTGGACTGCCACGGGGCTCTTTGAGGGCCGCGACCGGCCTGTGGCCCGCTACGGCGTCATGAGCCAGGTCTGGTTGGCCCATCCGTTTTTCAGGGATCACCTGACGCTCGGCGCGGGCTTAGGTCCGTATCTGGCACACGACAAGTACCAGCAGGGAAGCGACGATAAGACAAAGGTTGACTGGGCTGCAAGCTTCTCGGCCAGCGTCCGCTTCCTCGAGCACTTTGCGCTGCGCGCCTCCTGGAGCCGGATTATCACGCAACAGGACCGCGACACCGACGTCTTCCTGGCCGGGCTCAGCTACCGCTTCTAACACAAGGGCGCATGAACTGAGATAACAAGAAGGGAAAGGAGGAATGACAAGGAAACTTTTAATATTGGCAGTAATAGTAATAGCCTGTTATTTGATAGGATGGTCAGTGATTATGGCTAAACTCACGGCCTTAGTACATTGGCTCCAACACGCTGTAAAGTGAAGTAAGGGAAAGGAGGGATGAAAAGGAAGATTTTGATGGAAGCGGTAGTGGTAGCGGCTCTTGTTTGTCAGGATGGACAGTGGTTACACTCAGGCTTATAATATGTCTGCGGTGAGTCCGTTCATTTACAGTATGCAGAAGTAAGGGAGGGTCTTATATTCTCCCTAAATAAAAACAAATGAAGGGAGTTTGTTATGAAAAGAGTTGTTTGTATTGTTGCTGCACTGTTTTGCATGGCCATTCTTTTTTCGAGTCCGTTAATGGCAAAAACCGACGCAGAAAAAGCTCAGAGGCAAATGACCAAGACTGATCGTACTGAGGCACAAATTACTGACCTTCATACTAAGCTACAGATTACACCTGCGCAGGAAGATCAGTGGAACAAAGTTGCCTTAGCGATGAGAGAGAATGCGTCGCAAATGGATATCCTTGTATACAATAGGAAGGCAAAGCTAGGTACCATGAATGCTCTCGATGATCTTAAGTCCTACAAGGACGTTAGCGATGCTCACACTGCATGTCTTGCCAAGTTTATTGCAGCATTCGAACCTCTTTATACCAGTATGTCCGACACTCAGAAAGCAAATGCTGATGCCATTTTTGCAGCGAAAATGGCTAGACAGGGCCATCATAAAGGCCACAAACATACGACGAAGTAGGGAGGACATATGAAAAGGATTGTATTAGCTTTTATTCTTTCAGTTATCCTTGTCGGAATGTCCATACCTGTTCTAGCAGAGGAGCATGGACGGGGAGACGAACGAGGACGAGGATACGCGCGTGGTCACGAACGTGAGTATCGTGGAGGATACAACAGAGGATATTACAATCAAGGTCACTATTACGCTGCTCCAGTCTATGCTCCTCCACCTGTGTACTACGCCCCCAATCCATATCCGCCGCCTGGAATCAACTTTGTTATTCCCTTACATATCCATTAGTTAGCAGAATTTAGGGAGGAATCTATTATGGGTTCCTCCCTAAAATAAAGCCATGAGCAAGGACATGATCTCTGTTTATACTATGTTTTGGAGAATCATAGTATAAAACCGACCTCCCAAATTTTGCCTCGTATTTTCCGCTTTTGCCGCTGCTGTTTTTGCCCTGGTTATCCCCGAAAGTCTCCGTCACCACTTGATCGTCGGTTGCGATTTTTATTTCTGACGCCACCAAGGATCCCGAATCTGTCGCAGTAACAAAAGTTGTAGACGTAACGTATATGTAACACGGGTTATCGTATACGTTTTGTATACGTAACGGTTATGTTGGGTAGCTTCGCAGCCTCAGAAGAAGAGAACTGTAGAATGCCACTCGAAATGTGGAACCTTTTTTGTGGAAGGCTGATTCTCTCTTCCAGGAAGGAGCCGAGCATCGCCTTCACCTACGAATAGTTGAGTTGGCTGGATGCTCTGAGGCGAAGATTGCCGCAAAAAAGAGTCATTTTCCATGGGATTCACTATCCGGCTGCGGCCGGATGACTTCTGCGAACCGCCACGTGCGGACCCGCGTGCGTGGTGGTGTGGGGAGGGACGGTTAGAGGCGTCCCTTACCCGATTGGGCGCCTTACCGAGCACCATTCAACGCCCACCAATAGTAGGCTGCCATCTCGACATCGGCAGGTGTCCAGTTCACTTGATGATTTCTAGCCATACATGTGTAAGGCGCAGGAATCGCATTCATTGCTTGTGCGATAGAACTAAGGGTTGGCAAGTAAGCCGTAAAATACTCAGCCTTGTTGCGCGCATAGCTTGTTTGGTTGTAGATGGCAAGCCTTGAAGTTGTGTGGCGCCCATTAGCCCATTCTCTAGCGAACTGTGTGGCGTTACCCCCGCCGGGAACCCGAAGCGAGTTGAAGAAATATGAGGCATGCCTATCGACAGCTGCTCCAAAATTGGGGGAGCAGAAACGAAATATCTTTGATGCGATTACGAGGCTGATTCCTGGGAGAGCACATAACCCATCGATACCAGCGCACTCCTGTCCAGGTATTATGAGGCAAGCAATGGCCGCTTGCATTTCATTTTGTTGTGCTGGTGTTGCTTGAACAATTTGTGCGTGCGCGTTCGCATTGTTTCCGGCCCACTGCGACACCGCGACAGCTATTGCGTGAGCGTTGGCCTGCGTGAGATTTAGCAAGTGAGCATTGACCGTTGCTTCAAGATTTCTAATGGTCTGCTGACTTTGAACCGCTCCTGTTCCCTGGGGCCAGTCATAGTTGTTACGTGCATGCAGGAATAGATCAACCAGCAATTCCGACAGAATGTAGTGGCCATTTGCCGCAACGGTCAGTGTGACACCTTGCGGAAGACTTGGAGCATCGTTTGGTGGAGGCATCTTTACTCCTCCGGAATTTATTTGCGCCTACAGTTTTCAGACGCCCAATGCGGGCGACACCCGGAGCCGGGACAGCCATCCTATCAAGACAGCCTGTCATTTACTTGCATATTCATAATCTCTCCCAAAATCTCTTATTAAGGCACACTTAAACACCTCGAATACGAACTTCTCAGCTCTCAGTCTACACAAGTATCTCTCTATTGCCACGGCTATCGCACCTAACAGACAATCTGGATTGATTCTCATCACTGTCCCCGCCCCACTCGCCTTGATAGTATCGACTAATTCATTGCAGTCGTACGAGAATTGCCCTGCGTTCTTGATTCGTCCTTCATGGACAAGACCATTGCGAAATTCGTCGTAAAATCTCTGCGCGAGAGTTTGAGATACATTATCTGGATCGCGTTTGTTAAACTTCTCAATATTGTTTTTGATCCACTCCCCAAACCGTTCTTTCACCTTATCCGAACCCGTTTCAATCCTTGCCAAAAAATCAATGGTTGCGACGCACAAAACACCGACAGCAAATGCGCTGTTTTTTTCGTTATTCAGCTTCCTTGCGGGGTTCATGTAAAACCCTTCCACTCTGTCTTGAAACGCCTTTATTAGAAGGCCGAGCTTCCCGACTATCTGAAGCCCGTTCTTACCACCGCGTATCTTACAGGAATGAGAAAGGGGGAGATAACGTCTCTGACTTGGGATCAGGTAAACGTATTCGACAAGAAGATCACCCTTGAGGCTGGGACCACAAAGAACGGCGAAGCCCGCATAATCTATCTGACGGGCGAGCTTTACGACACGATCCTAGAGCAGCAGAAGGTGCGAATTAGATACCCCGAGTGCCCTTATGTTTTCTCACGGGAAGGGCGCAAGATCAAGGACCCGCGCAAAGCGTGGCTCGCCGCGTGCGAGCGGGCTGGCTTGGGCGGTAAGCTGCTCCACGATTGCCGGCGCACGGCGGTCAGGAACATGGTCAGGACTGGTATACCCGATCTGGTGGCCATGAAGATCAGCGGGCATAAGACTCGGGCAGTTTTCGACAGATACAATATCGTCAACGAGGAAGACCTTAAAGCAGCTTGCGAACGGCTTTCAAACGCCCACGAACAGATGAAAAAAGTTGTGTCCCAGGCACAGACGGGCACAATTACGGGCACAGTGGTACCAATGAGAGGCCAGAAGTGATAACCTCCCTCAACTTCATGCGCTGTAAGTCATTGATATTATTGAATGGCGGAAGTGCATGGGAATCGAACCCACCCACCAGCTCGTCACCGGTGCACTGGTTTTGAAGACCAGGAGGCCCACCAGGCGCCTTGGCACTTCCGATCTGAGGGTACATTTTCTCATAAACGGGCATCCTTTTCAAGGACCACGGCCGAAGGCTGCGACTCCGCATCCGTGACGGCGACCGCCACCGGATTGAGCGCGAGGGCGGCTGATTATAGTCGAATTTCAACAGGAGCGAGTGGCCCCTCTGCTCTTGCCGTTTCCCCACCACCGGATGCAAGGCAAATTCCTTGAACGAGGAGAAGGACCGCGACGGCAAAAAATAGCGATTTCATGTAATCACCTCTCCTTTTTTGAACTCCCTTCCCCTCCATATCATGTATATGGCAGGGTAGATGAGGAGTTCCAGAATTGCAGACGTGACTACGCCCCCGACCATAGGGGCCGCGATCCTTTTCATGACGTCCGAACCGGCGCCCTGGCTGAACATTACAGGGATAAGGCCGGCGAGGATTACGCCTACGGTCATGATCTTCGGCCGTATTCTCTTCACCGCGCCGTGCATTACGGCATCCTTGAGGTCGGCGACGGTCTTCAGCATGCCTTTTCGCTGCCATTCGTTATGAGCGAGCTCCAGGTAGAGGAGCATGACCACGCCCGTTTCCGCGTCCAGTCCTGCAAGTGCGATTATGCCCACCCAGACGGCTATGCTCATGTTATAGCCCAGGAGGTAGAGGAACCAGAACGAACCCACCAGGGAGAAAGGCACGGCGAGGAGCACGATGACCGTCTTCGTTACGGACTTCGTATTGAAGTAGATAAGGACAAAGATGATGAGGAACGTCAGGGGGATGACGAGCTTGAGGCGCTGGTGGGTCTTCACGAGGTACTCATACTCTCCGCTCCACTCAAGGCGGTAGCCTTCCGGTATCTTGAGGGAGGCGAGGCTTTTCTTCGCCTCGTTCACGTATCCGCCCACGTCCCGTCCTGAAAAATCGATGTAGACGTACTCCGCCAGGAGGCCTTCCTCACTCTTTATATTCGTCGGCCCGCGCACGACCTCGATGTCGGCAAGCTCCGCTAGGGGCACGCGGCTCGACTGGGGGTTGCCGTAGCCGGATTGCGGCTGGCTCCCACCTCCGGCCCCCATGCCTGCCGCAGAGGTCGGCTGGCCGCCAGTCATCGGCGCTATGGGAACGAGTACCCTTTTCAACTGGTCGATATCGCCCCTTAACTCCCTCGCGTATCGTACGTTCACAGGGTAGCGCTCCCTGCCCTCGATTGTCGTCGTCAGGTCCATGCCGCCTATTGCCGACTCGATCACGTCCTGGACGTCCCGGACCGAGAGCCCGTAGCGGGCGGCCTCCTCGCGTTTTACTTCGATGTCGAGGAAGTAGCCGGTTGCTACCCGCTCGGCGTAGACGCTCCTGGTGCCGGGGATCGACTTCACCTGGCGCTCGACCGCAAGCCCGATCTTTTCGAGCTCGTCGAGGCTCGGCCCCAGGACCTTGACGCCTACGGGCGTCCTTATGCCCGTTGCCAGCATGTCGATCCTGGCCTTTATCGGCATCGTGAAAGAGTTGGAGACGCCCGGTATGGTGAGGGCGTCGTTCATCTCGTCTTTCAGCTTTTCCACCGTCATGCCCGGCCGCCAGGCCGATTCAGGCTTCAGGTTGATCACCGTTTCAAACATCTCAAGGGGAGCCGGGTCCGTGGCCGTTTCTGCTCTTCCCGCTTTGCCGAAGACGCTCTCCACCTCCGGGATGCGTTTAAGGATCTTGTCCTGCAATTGGAGGAGGTCGGTGGCGACCGATATGGAGGCCGCCGGCGCGGTGACAGGCATGTAAAATAGGGTGCCTTCGTAAAGGGGAGGCATGAACTCTGAGCCGAGGCGCGTGAAAGGATAAACGGAGACGGCCAGTACGAGAATGGCGATAAGGATGACCGTTTTCTTGAAGCGGAGCGCGAAGCTCGCCAGGGGCTGGTAGGTCCAGCGAAGAAAAAGGCTTATCGGGTTCTTTTCCTCTGGCCTGATATGACCCCTGATGAAAAGGGTCATGAGTACGGGCGTCAGGGTGACCGCTAGGAACGACGAGAAGAGCATGGCGAAAGTCTTCGTGTATGCCAGGGGCTTGAAGAGCCTGCCCGCCTGGCCCTGGAGCGTGAAGACAGGGAGGAAGCCGACCGTGATGACGAGAAGGGAGAAGAAGAGCGACGGGCCTACCTCTATCGCCGCCTCTATGACGACGTCCGTCCTGCTTCCCGGCCGGCCGGACTCCTCCCACGCCTCCAGTTTCTTGTGGGCGTTTTCCACCATGATGATCGAGGCGTCGACCATTGCGCCTATGGCGATGGCGATGCCGGAGAGGCTCATGATGTTCGACGTCACCCGCAGGTAGAACATGAGGATGAAGCTCATGATGATGGCGACGGGCAGCGTGAGGATGACGACAAGGGCCGAAGGCAAATGAAAGAGAAAGATAAGGCAGACGACGCTCACCGCGATAGCGAGCTTTACAATCTCATCCTTGAGGGTCGCAATGGACCGGTTGATGAGGTCGGACCGGTCGTAGGTCGTGACCACTTTAACGCCTTTCGGCAGCGACGGCGCTATGTCCTTCCTGATCTTCTCTTTCACCCGGTCGATCACATTCAACACGTTCTCCCCGAAACGGACGATGACGATCCCTCCCGGCACCTCTCCCTTGCCGTCGAGCTCTGCAAGGCCCCTTCTTATCTCGGGACCGAGCTGGACGTTCGCCACGTCTTTCAGGTAGATGGGGGTCCCCTGGGGCGACGCTCCGACGGAGACGTCCTCGAGGTCCTTGATGCCCTTTATGTAGCCCCTTCCCCTGATCATGTACTCGAAGCCGGAGAAATCGAGCACCCGCCCTTCCACGTCGAGGTTGCTCCTCCTCACAGCCTCCATCACCTTCGTGATGGGAACGTTGTAGCCGAGGAGACGGTTAGGGTCTACCGTGACCTGATACTGCTTGACGAAGCCTCCGACGCTCGCCACTTGCGAGACTCCCGGGACGCTCTCGAGGGCGAGCTTGAGGTTCCAATCCTGGAGTGACCGGAGCTGCGAGAGGTCGTGGCCGCCCTTCTCGTCGACGACGGCATACTCGAAGCCCCAGCCGAGGCTCGTCGCGTCCGGTCCGAGGACCGGGTTGACATCCGCCGGAAGCTTGTTGCGGACGGCCTGGAGGTATTCGAGGACGCGGCTGCGCGCCCAGTAAATGTCCGTCCCCTCATCGAATATCACGTAGACGAAAGAGCTCCCAAGGTATGAGAAGCCCCGGACGGCCTGGACCCTGGGGGCGGCGAGGAGAGTCGAAGAAATGGGATAGGTGACCTGGTCCTCGACGAGATCGGGGCTCCTGCCAGTCCATTCCGTGTAGATGATGACCTGCGTGTCGGAAAGGTCGGGTATCGCGTCAAGGGGGATGTTCCTGACCGTCCAGTAGCCCCAGGCGAGGGCGAAGAAGACGAAAAGAAAGACGATGAACTTGTTCCTGGCGCTGTACTCGATGATTTTCGCTATCATCTTGGCGGCCCACCTTCGCGTCCATATACTTCGTTGACTTCGTCGTCGCTCTCCTCGACGTACAGTAGAAGTACGCCTTCGTCGGCTCCTCCTTGCCGCCTCGTCCTGAACGCGAAATCGAGCCGCCAAGAAGTTTCCATCTTTGCACACATACCGCCCACCATTCCCGCCTAGTGTCCGTGCGCAGCCGGCGGTGCTGCTGGTGCCTCTCCCGGCGCCTGTCTCTGGCCCGTCTTTCTGGGAAGCGGCTCGACCCCTTTCAGCTTTGCCTCGGAGTCGATGAGGAAATTGGCCGAAGAGGCGACCTTCTCCCCTGCCTTGAGGCCGGCGGTGACTTCGACGAGCTTGTCTGTCCGAACGCCCGTCAGAACCTCCCTTGGCTCGAAAATGCCCTCCCCCTTGTCTACGTAAGCGACCTGCCTCACCCCGGTATTGATGACCGCATCGGCCGGGACCGCGAGCCTTTTGCCGAGGCCTATCTTCATCTCAACGTTGGTGAACATCTGGGGCTTTAGCTTCCCCCCTTCATTGGGGAGAGTGAAGCGGGCCTTTAGGGTCCTCGTCTCTCCCTGGAGAGTGGGATAAATATAGTCGATCTTTGTGGAGAACTGCCTGCCTGGGAAATAACTCAACTGGACGGCGGCCGGGTCTCCCACCTTGATGAGGGGCATCTCGAACTCATAGATGTCGGCAGTGATCCAGACGGTGGAAAGGTCTGCCACGTCGAGAAGGTCGGCCCCCGCCATCACGCGCGTACCCTGGTTCACGTTCTTCTGGAGGACATAACCACTATAGGGGCTATAGATGGTGAGCGTGCGGATGGGCTTTTCGCTCTCCTCGATCTTCTCGATCTGAGGGTCGCTTATGTCGAAGAGCTTGAGGCGCTGCCGGGCTGCCTCGACCAAGGACCGGGCGTCCCGGTCGATCATAGCGCTAACGTCAGGCCCGCCGGCTGTCTGAGCGGTCTGCCCACCGTTTTTCGCCTTCGCCTGCTTTGCCCACCTCACAACGTTGATGAACTCCTGCTGCGTTGCCCACAGTTCCGGGCTGTATATGTCGGCGACCGGCTCCCCCTTCTTCACGTAGGTGCCGGTGAAGTTGACGTAAAGCTTCTCGACCCAGCCCTCGACCTTAGTGTTGATTGTCTGGAGACGCCGCTGATCGTACTCGACGAGGCCTACCGTGCGTATCGTCTTCGTGAGGGGGAGTATCTGCACTGTGGTCACTTTCACCCCAATGAGTTGCTGTTTCTCGGGCGGTATCTCTACTGTCGGCGCCTCGGGTTCGGCTGCTTCCTCCTGCGCCTTTTGAGGTGACGGCTTTTCGGCGGGCATGCCCGGCATTCCGGGCGTGGAACCCGTTTTTCCCTCCGCTGCGGCCACGGAGGCCGCGGCGCGGTTCGCTACGGGTTTGGCCGGTTTCGAAAGGTAGAATATGAGTGCAAAGGCGACAATAACTACCGCAACTGCTAACACTCGCTTTTGCTTGTTCATTGCGCTTCTCCCCGTGCCGCTTTCTTCGTGCCGCCCCAGGAAGTCTGCCGGCCGGTCTGTCCCGTATCCTCAATTCCCGTGACGGCGTGAAGTCTCGCGATTGCCTTCTCCCTTTCCACGAGCTGGCTCCAGTAAAGCAGGTCATAGTCGAGCAGGTTCTTGATCCTCGTTATAGCAGTGAGGGCGTCGACCCTCCCGGTCACGTAATTCGAGAAGGCGAGCTGGACGTCCTGATTTGCCTTCGGGATCAGCCCTTCGCTGTAAAGCTTCATCAATCTATCGGCCGCCTGGACCATTGAGTAGCCTTCCTTGACATTGGATGCAAGCATCAACTCCGTTGCAGCCAGCTCCCGCTTGGCCTCCAGAAAACCTGCCTGCGCTTCGGCCACCGCCTGCTCCTGTTTCGTCTTATAGAAGATGGGCAGACTGAAGCTGAAGGTCATGCTCCACATATCGCCCAAGTAGCCCGACCTGTAAAAGTAATTGCCGCCAACGGTCACATCGGGATAATACTCCTTTCTGGCCAGCTTCACCTTTGCCTCGGCACCCTCCACCATCTTCTGCCTGGATCTCACGTCGGGTGAATGCTCCTTCGCCATGCTGACAACCTCCTCCAGACTGGCGAGAAAGGGGGCGGCCGGAGGCAGAACCGGCCGGCCGAGGGGTGCGCTAACCTCCCTGCCCACGGTAGTATTCAGCATCCCCTGGAGCGCCTCTATGCGCTGGCGCTGCATCTCCTCCTTTTCGAGGATCATGTATTTCTCCGTCTGCGCCATGATGACCTCTTGCTGCATGCCCGTCCCTGACGCGTACCGGCTCCGTGCGGCGTCTTCGATTTTCGAGAAGAGGGTTTTCCTATCGCTGAGGATGTCGAGGGTCTTATAGGCAAGGAAGAGGTCATAGAAGTAGAGCTTTATCTGGGCGACCACCCTGTGCCTCGCTGCATCGGACAGAGCAGCGAAACTCTCCGAGTCCCTCGCCGCCACCTCTCCTTTAAGCGCCCGTTTCCCCCAGAAGGGGAACTGCTGGGACAGGCCCGATATGCCCATGGACATGATGCTCCGGCCGAGGGTAAAACTGCTGAACCCATCGTTCTGATAGCCTAACGTCGCCATTGGGTCCGGCAGGCTCTTCGCCTGGGGTATGCGGTATCCGGCCGCATCGGCCCGCGACCTGGCCGCCAGTATCTCGGGGCTGTTCCTTAGACCCTCGGCGACAAGGTCCTCGAGAGTCACCGTCTCATCGGAAGCAGAAAGGACCAGGGGAGGCGCCGTCAGAAAGGTCAGCAAGAGAAAACACGACAACGCTTGTGTTTTAAGGTCCAGGACTTTTCGCGCGTATGATGGCATACCGGCACCTCCCTGAGGCATTACTTTACGTCGATGGTAAGTCTCGCCGTCTCGGTCTTCCCCGCCCGGCTCACCTTGACCGCCACATTCCATGAACCACCCATGGAAGGCTCGATAACGGCCTTGTACCTATCACCCTTCAAGCCCGCATTAGTCTTGAAGTTCGCGGCCGGCATACCCGGCATCGCCGGCATGGAATACTCGACAACCACCTTCGCGTCGGTCACCGCCATACCCGTCTTATCCTTCACCAGGATATCGACGTTATTTTTTCCGGTCACCGGCGGATTCTTATCGAAAGTAATTTCGACCGCATATTCCCCCGCCTTTTTCGTGATGGTGTTGGCCGCGTGAACCACACCCACTGCTAACAAAAACACGGTAACGATAATCATCAGCTTGCCCATGGCCTCCTCCTTGTTTCATTATTAATATAAGCGCGCGCCCCAGCGTTGGCTTATCAGTCACTCTCTCACTTCTTATTGCTGACAATTCTTGCATTTGGTTCTGAGAGGACGAGCTGAATTAGAGCTCACTGAGGAACTGGACCAACGGTTTTCCGGGCATTCTGAGGTTGTGAGGAAAAGCCTTGATGAGCTTGTCCATCCCGGTAGTTTCTCTTGCCGAAAGGGCGCCCGTCCCAAGTTTGCCGCCGTAGTAGCCGTTTGCCACGACCGTTGAGGCGCTTCTCCAGTATCCGAGAAGACGCTCGGCCGTTCCTGCCTGGAGATACATGCTCACGTCGTTCACAAAAAGGATGTCTCTTCCCGACGACTGGAATTCTGCAAAGAGCCGGTCTATCTTGCGCCGGTTGTCGGCTGCTATCGCGAGGGCTTCCCGGTCCGATTTCGATGAAAGTCGAGGCGGCCTCAGGAGAGTGCCGAAATAGGCGACCTTTGGCCAACCCTGGGGGAAAAGCTTTCCCCCGACTCCCTTCAAGCCTCGCCCGATGGCGATCTCTTCAGGGACTTCCGGAGCCAGGTCCACGACGGCGATGCGGGGCGAGAAATCTAGACCGCAGAGTCCCTCCAGCACGGTCCGGGCAGCCCTAGTCTTCCCCGTATTGACATCACCGGTAATGAGAATCTTCTTTCCTAAGACGGGGCGGAAATCTATCCGCGCCATTTCTCGGCTCAAATGACGAGGACGAGGCCGATGAGGCTCGCGCAGTGGATGTCCTGCACACGCGACATGTGGCCGATAGGGACGATGTCCCAACCCACTTTTTCCGCGATCGCGAAGACGTCGAACCCGCAAGCCTCCATGGCCGGTCTGGCCCGTAAAGGGTGGCGGCATTCGTTCCCTTCCAGCACTGCGCAGCGGTTTGCGGGCACACAGAGAGAGCATTCGCCTGCGGCAAACCCAAGAGCCAGCGGGAAGCCCATGTGGAAGGCCCTTCCCTCGAGCTCGGCCAGCATCTTCTTGTGGGCAAGCTCCATCTCTACATGGCGTTTCCGCCATTCGTCACCGACGAAGTCGTCGACGGGGGCGTCGAGCTGGAAGAGGATGCCGTGCTTGTATTCGTCCACTATCTTTCTCGTCACGTCGGGTGTAAGGGGGTTGTGGGGCGGGCACATTATGCTCGTCCCATAATATTTGCATGCCGGTATGAAGCACTTGGCCCAGGCACTCGTGCGCACGACCAGGTCACCGGCCGCGATAATCACGGCCCGGCTCGCACCCGCGGTAACGGCAAATCTCCTCAGCTCTTCGAGCTTCTCCATCACGTTTCTCATGCCAGTGCCTCCTTATGGGGCTGTTTTTCGAGCGTCTCGGGGAGAAAACAGAGGACGACGACGCCCATCAGATTGATGATACAAGTAGCGGCAAGACCGACTTGAAGGCCGTGAGCCTTGCCTATACAGCCGATGGTGTAGGGGGCGACCACGGCGCCTATGCGCCCCACGTTCCAGCAGAAGCCGCCCGCGTAAGCGCGGAGGTGTTCGGGAAAAAGCTCCGCGTAGTATGCGCCGGCAGCAGCCGCGACCCCGCTCACGCAGGCGCCCACGATACCTCCCCAGAGGAAAAGAAAGAAGGGGTTACTGGAGACAATGTAGACAGCTACGGACGCAGAGACGAGGAGAAAGGCGGCCATCATCGAGAGACGCCGCCCGATCTTGTCCGCCAATACGCCGAACAGCTGGAAGCCCACGAACATGCCGGCGTACATGAAGAGGGAAAAATCGGCCATGGCGGAAAGGGTTAAGCCCTTCTCTCTGACGAGAAAGGTCGGGACCCAATAGGCGATCCCCCAATAGCCTGCGAGGTTGAAGACGCTCACGAGGCTGGCCAGTATCGTAGTCCTGAGCAATCCTCTTTCGAAGATGGCGCCCATCCCGACGCCTTTTTTCCTCGTTCCTCCCGCGCCATGCCCGGCGCCCGTGCTGACCGGGATGAGACGGGCAACGGCGAGGGCCATGGGGATGGAGCAGACCCCCGCGAGAAAAAGGATGTGCCAGTCTACAGTGAGTGTGAGCCTGCCCACGAGCGACGCGATCACTGCACCGACGGCAAAGGCGCTGTAAACGAAAGATGCCGCCCTCGCGCGAAAGGCCGGCGCCCAGTGTTCCGCGATAAGGGCAGAGCATGGCCCCCAGAGACCTCCGATGGCGAGACCCGTGAGGAATCTGAGCGCCATCCACTGGGCCCAGGTCGAGACGAACCAGACTGATCCCATGCCGGCACCGAGCCATACGAGCGAAACAATGAGGGAAAAGCGGCTGCTTCGATTTTCGGCGATCAGCCCGAACACCACCGAGCCTACCACTGCCCCGAGCATTGTCGCCGACCCCAGAAGCCCGCCAAGCGGCAGGGAGATGTGGAGGACCTTGAGCAAAACGGGCATGGCGATGGCTAGCACGATCAGGTCGTAGCTGTCCACCAGGTACGAAGAAAAGGCGGCCCACAGGACGCGCCACCGGTAAACGGTTCCCGTCGCTGCGCCGGACGCCGTGCGTTCTGCGCTCATCTCTACCGCTCCTATTCAAAGGGGGGCTTTCTCCGAAAAAAAACCGCAAGCTTCCAGAAAAGCTTGCGGCCGTTTATCGGACCTGCCAGTCTGCTTCCCTTCGCCGGCATTACCCGACAGGTTCAAGGGGTCACCTCGCAATTAACCGCGGGGTTTCTCAGCCGCTTCAAGCTCCCCCAGCACTGTGATTCAATACTGTACGATCCTTCTCGCCCTTAATCAAGAACAATCTGGAGCTACTGAAATATTGTTGTACCCCAATCGTCGCACCGTGGCTCTTGACATTTATACCAAGAAATCAATAAAATCATGGGAAATAACGCAAATAGGTCGTTCGTCTTAACATCAACCAGACCGTTTAAGATCGGAACAAGGCGCGGAGAGAAAAAAGTGAGCGATACCCTACAACAATTGAAAGACAAGGCCGTCGGGATGCAGAACATAGGATTTGCCGACGCCCTCACGCTTCGAGAAATAGGCACAAGAAAGCCTTTTGCCCTTATGGCCGCAGCTTCGGAGATAAGGGAACACTTCAAGGGGAAAAGGGTCAACCTGTGCGGGATCATCAACGCCAAGTCAGGGAGGTGCCCGGAGGATTGCAAGTTCTGCGCTCAATCGGTCCATTACGAGACCGAGGCTCCCGTATACGATCTTATATCGAAGGCGGAGATGGTGGAGGCAGCCGGACAGATGCGGCAGGCCGGCGCCCATATGTTCGGGATCATCACGAGCGGTACAAGGATCGACAGCGAAGAGGAATGGGAGGAGATCTATCAGGCGGTAAGGGAGATCAGAGCGATGGGCATAAAACCCTGTGTATCGCTCGGGATGTTGGACAGACCGAGGGCCCATGCTTTGAAGGCGGCCGGTCTTTACAGGTACCATCATAATCTTGAAACTGCGCCGAGCTTCTTCGGTCATATATGTACTACCCATGACTACAGTGAAGACGTAGACACGATTGTGGCGGCCAAGGAGGCAGGCCTCGAGACCTGCTGCGGCGGCATCATCGGACTGGGCGAGTCGATGGAGCAGAGGATAGAGTTCGCCATTACGTTGAAGGAACTCGACGTCGATTCCGTGCCCTTCAACATTCTCAACCCCCGCCCCGGTACGCCTCTGGCGGGCAGGCCGGCCATTCATCCCCTCGAACTCCTGGTCACCATCTCGATTTTCCGTTTCATACTCCCCGATAAGGACATTAAACTCTGCGGAGGGAAGGAGGCGAACCTCCGGCAGCTCCTGCCTTTGGGGATCGTAGCCGGCTGCAACTCCTTGATGACCGGAAACTACCTTACCACCCCCGGGAGGGACCCGGCCCTCGACATGGAGATGATAAAAGACCTCGGCTTGGAGGCCGTTATGGAGGAAGACGCCGACTGACCGGCCGTAGCATCGGCCCGAAATCCGGCCGTCTTCCAGGATCGGACCGATAACGTCTAAATAACGGCATCAGAGGCTGAGGCTGTTTCCAGACCCGGAAAAAGGTTCTGGAAAAGGGCTGTCGAAAGGTAGCGTTCACCTGCCGAAGGCAGCACAACGACGATCGTTTTCCCCTTGTTTTCCGGCTCTTCTGCCAGCCGAGCCGCCGCAACGGCAGCAGCGCCGCTCGATATACCGCAAAGAATGCCCTCTTCCCGGGCAAGGCGGCGGGCCATATCTATAGCCTCATCGCTCGTCACCGTTTCGATCCGGTCCACCAGGTCGAGCTGCAGCACCTTGGGCACAAAGCCCGCGCCGATGCCCTGTATCTTGTGGGGGCCCGGCCTGATCTCCTCGTTGTTACGCGTTTGAGTGAGGACGGGCGATTCTGCCGGTTCCACGGCGACCGACAAGATCTTTTTCCCTTTTCCGAGTTTGAAGTAGCGGCTCACGCCAGTGATCGTCCCCCCTGTCCCGACACCCGAGACGAAAATGTCCATCTTCCCGCCCGTATCGTTCCATATCTCGACAGCCGTCGTAGTCTCGTGAATTGCCGGGTTGGCCGGGTTTTCGAACTGCTGAGGGATGAAATAGCGGGAAGGGTCGCCGGCGGCAAGTTCCGCCGCTTTGGCTATGGCACCCTTCATCCCCTTCGCTGCTTCCGTCAGGATCAGTTCGGCGCCGAAGATCTTCAATACCTTCCTTCGCTCTATGCTCATAGTCTCCGGCATCGTAAGGAGCAGCTTATAACCTCTGGAGGCAGCCACGAAGGCCAGTGAGATGCCTGTGTTGCCGGAAGTCGGCTCTATGATTTGCATGCCTGGTTTCAGGCGGCCCGTCTTCTCGGCGTCCCAGATCATGGCAGCCCCTATGCGGTCTTTCACCGAATAGGCCGGGCCCCTGCCTTCGATCTTGGCGAGAACCGTCGCTTTCGGGCCGACAACGCGGTTCAGCTTGATCAGGGGTGTTCCGCCTATCGATTGGCTGTTATCCTCATATAAGCCCATGGTATCCTCCTCAGTTCGGCCGGCCCTTCCGACCGTATCAATTCTACTATAATAATAATGTTCCGCTGAATCGTTTGCTTTCCCCGCCCCGATAGCGGCTGACTATCTGACGTCGCAAAGAAAAAATGATGGCTGCCCTGCGGACAAAAGGAAATCTCCGGCAGGGGGTCCTACGTCCCCTCGCTCCTCCCGTCGGGAACCATCAGAACCAGAGGAATCGCGAAAAGGAGCGCGAGACCGAAAGAGATGAAGGTGATCTTGAAGCCCGTCACGGGGCTCGAGCTGAGATGGAGGATAAAGGTAATGATAAAGATGCCAGCCGCGCCGCCGATGGTCCTGAACATACCCCGCAGGCCCATGATCGTGGCCACCTTCTCCGGCATCAACTCTATGCATGCGTTGTTGGCGCCGGGGTTCGCAATGCCTGCGCCTACGCCGGAAGCCAGTATCAAGACGGAAAGCAAACCTATCGTCCCCAGATTTGCGGCGCACATCCCCCAAAAGGGAAAACCGGGGGTCAGAAGCACCACTGCGCAGCCTGCCGTGGAAAGGCCCCAGGCTATGGGCCTGCGATAGCCCCAGCGCCTGAGGAGGAAGCTCGTGACCACGGAGGCGGGAATGAGGCCGATCGAGCGGGGAGTCATGATCACGCCGCTCATAAGTGTCGAGAGCTTGTGCACGGATGTGACGTAGAGCGGCATGAAGGCATAAAGCCCGAAGAAGCCGGCGCCCATTACGGTGTTCAAGAGGTTGGACGCAAGAAAGGGCCTCGATCTCAGGAGGGAGAGATCGATTATCGGCTGGCTCGTACCCTTCTCGTGCCGCAGGAATAAGATGGCCAGGCAGAGGCCCGAGGTTACGAAAAGGGCGGCTAGGAGCGCGGCAGGGACGGAGAGGCTATCGCCGATCACATTGAGGCCGAACATGATGAAGAGCAGGGTCCCGGCCAGAAGCAAGGCCCCGCCTAGGTCCACCCGGGATTGGGAAGAAACCTTCGAATCCTTCAGGAGCAGGAGGATCATACCGGTCAGGAGAAGGCCGATGGGTAGGTTGATGTAGAAAATGTAGCGCCAAGAGAACCGGCTGACGATCCAGCCGCCCAGGTTCGGTCCGATAATGTTCCCTATATTGAAGATGCTGCTGAAAAGGCCTATGGCCGTTGCCCGGCTCTCAGGGAAGTGGTCGCTCACGATCCCGGAGGCGGTCGGCAAAAAGCTCGCGCCTCCCATTCCCTGGAGAAGCCTGCAGGCCACTAGCACGTATATGTTCGGGGCCAGGCCGCAGGCAAGAGAGCTTAGTGTGAATAGAGCCAGGGAGATGAGGAAGACCTTCTTGCGTCCCAAAGTGTCGCTCAGGTTCCCGGCTATAGGCGTGGTCATGGTGACCCCGATGTAGTAAATGGATATGGTCCATCCGGACCAGAGTATATTGGAGCCCAATTCCTTTATGAAACTCGGGAAAGCTACTGCAACTGCAGTGGCGTCCGTGGAGTACATTAGTATGCCCAGGGCGGCTGTCGCGAATATAAAGTAGCGGCGCATCGACTTGAAGTTTGTTTAACCCGTTGTCATGACAATGGTCAAGTCGTTACCGCCGGATCAGGGCATTTCGATCAGGGACGAGACGCCCGGTCGCGAGCCCTACTTCGCCTCGCCGCAAACATCGACAAAGAAAAGGTCTTCAGTTGTATCCTCATAGAACCTTACCCAGGGCGAGACGGCCTTCGACTCCTCGTGCCTGCCGTCCCAGTAGACGCCTTGCACCTCCAGGGTCCGATATCTCTTGCGTCGGCAGTCTACCTCCTCGCGCGATATGATCTCTTTCTGGAACGCCTTCTCGGGAAAAGTCCTCTTACGCCAAAGCTGCATCGAACCTGCGGACGGATAGGTGATGCTCCCTCTGTCAATGTAATAGCTTATGCCGGTTGGGTTCGAACCGAAGGCCTCCCAAGTCCTCTCCCCCGCCTCCCGTCCTCCTCTATCTGCTGGGGCCTGCGCAGCGGCGCGCCCTGCTGCCGGGGCGGGCTTGTCCTTATTAAACTCAGCCTCCAGCGTGGCAAGCCGTTTCTTCAGGGCAGCGTTTTCCTTCCTCTCGGCGGCAACCCGCTCTTTAAAAGCGTCCATGGGGGTTTGCATATACTCGCTTTTTTTGACCCAGAGGTATTCCGGCTGGTAAGGGTCGGCCATGTACCTGGTATTCTTTGCATAGACGAACTCCACGCCGCCGACGACCTTCGTGTCTCCAACCTGAGGGCCTGCCGGCTTGTCCTTGCCGGAGGCAGCCGGTTTGTCTGTTTCCGGCTCATCCGGGCCAAATGCCCACTGACGAAGGGACGTACAGGAAACGAGGACCAATGCCAAAAAAAATACGAGAAACGGTATTGTACGGGAAGACATTCGCACCTCCATACATGAGGATAGGCCGCTTTAGAGCCTTCCTAGTCTTTCCGACCGGAGCCGGTATTGCTTTCTTTCCTCCTCGGACTCCGATTCCGCCTGAGATACGCCACAGCTTTAACAAGGGCGGCCTCACGCCGTGCCGTATTTCCTCTTGAGGAACTCCATCCCCGTCATGGGATAGAGGGCGTAGATCAGTATATCCTCCATCCTGTCCGATATGCCTTTCAACGCTTCGACAGCTTTGGGCAGTTCGGGCTCGATCACGTCGCCCGGCCTTGCGTCTATCGGCGTCTCGCCCCTGGGATAGCCTTTCAACGCCTTCTTTCTGATCTCGCCGTCCACCGGGGCCGAGGGGCGTCCGTAGAGGCCGTAGAAGTAGTCCTTTACCTCCTTTGTGATCACCTTATACCTTCCCATGAGGACGTTCATCACAGCCTGGACCCCTACTATCTGGCTCGTCGGTGTAACAAGGGGCGGGTAACCCATTTCCGCCCGTGTTCTGGGTATTTCTTCATAAACCTCATTGATGCGGTGGACGGCCTTTGCCTGTTTCAACTGGCTCACCAGGTTGCTGATCATGCCGCCGGGTATCTGATGCATGAGAACGCCGATATCGATGGCGGAGAATTTAGTAGTGTCGGCAAACTGTATATACTTCTCGACGATGCTTTCCAGGTACTCGTTTATCTCGGGAAATTTTGTCAGGTCGAGGTCCGTGTCCCGCTCTGTCCCGGAAAGGGTCACGATAAAGGGCTCGACCGCGGGATGGGAGCTCCTCATGGCAAAGGGGGCTACACAGGTGTCTATGCCGTCGGCCCCCGCCTCTATCGCCTTCAGCAAGGCCATCGAAGCCATACCGCTCGTATAGTGTGTATGGAGATGGACTGGTATTCTCAACGCCTTCTTTAAGGCTGAAACTAGTTCGTAGGCATCGTAGGGAGATATGATGCCGGCCATATCCTTGATGCAGAATGAATCGGCACCCATGTCCTCCAATTTTCTGGCTTTCGTGACGTAATAGTCAAGGTTGAAGATGGGGCCTCCCATCCTCCTTTGCGTCAGTGCATAGGAAAGGGCCCCCTGGATATGTTTTCCGGCCTTTTTGACTGCCTTATAGGCCGTGATGAAGTTGCGTTCGTCATTGAGGGCGTCGAAGATGCGGAAAATATCGATGCCGACCTCCGCGGACTTGGCTACGAAGGCCTCGACCACATCGTCTGCATACTGGCGGTAGCCCACCAGGTTCTGACCGCGAAGGAGCATCTGGAACTTGGTTCTCGGCATCTTCTCTTTCAGGATGCGCACCCTGTCCCAGGGGTCTTCGTTGAGGAAGCGGGTGGTGACATCGAAAGTCGCCCCTCCCCATACCTCCATCGAATAGAAGCCGATGTTATCTAGTTTCTCCGCTATGGGGAGCATATCGGCCGTTGTCATTCTCGTGGCAAAAAGGGACTGGTGTCCGTCCCTCAGCGTCAGGTCCGTAACGAGAACGGGGTTCTTAGCCATATTTTTACCTCCTTGTTTTTGCCTTGCCGGCGTTGCGCGAATTCAGGGATGCCGCTCAAACCGTCCGGACATCGTGGACGGGCCGCTATCCTCCAGCGGGCCGTAGAGGCCTATCGGTTTTCTTCCAAAAACTTCCTTATCGACCTGTCGTAAGTCTTTTCTCCTTCTTTGGAGAAGAAGCAGCCGGGCACTTGTTTTTTCTCCCTGTGATAGGCCACGCACTGGCAGCACTTCCCTCTTCTCTCGCATGGGTAAGTGCATGTGCATGCAGCTAAGTTTTTTTCGACTATGCATTCCATCTTGGTGTACTTTTTTTCCAAATCATCCCTCCCTGACCAGCGTCTTTGACCCTTCCGGTATCACGTGGCAGAACAACTCGCTTCCTCCGGGGAGGGATGCGATAGCCTCATCGAGCGTTTTTCGCGGCTCCATTCCCATCCGCCTCACCTCGGCCTCTCCGAGGTCCGACACGAGGACGATCCGGTAACGCTCGGCCTTCGTGCGGGTCGAATAGGCCGTCTGCGAGTACACCTTATCGCTCTCCCTGACGTAAGGCTCCATCTCCTCACTCGACGGATAATCGAACCAGGGCAGGAAATTAGCGTTCCCCAAACCGTCCTCGCATCTGCCGACCAGTATTATCGTCCCACCGGCCTTTGCCGCATGTCTGGCGTTCTCCAGCGCCTTATGGCTCTGAATGAAGTCGATGTCTTTCGGATAACCGCCGGCGCTCACAATGACCACGTCCGCCTTTTTCCCCACAGTCGTCGAGAAATTTTCGTGGTACCACGCGCAACCCCTTTCGTGGGATGCTTTTATGTCTCCGGAGAAGATATGGAGGAGACGTTTCTCGTCGTCGAAAATAGTATTGATGAGAAAGATGGGCTTCTCGATCAGAGAGATGCCTTCCATTATGGCCTCGTGCATCGGGTTTCCCTCAAGGACGCCCGCCTGCGACCGGACGTGCTTTCCCGGCTTATCCCTGTTGAAAACCCTCTTGTGCGTATCGAGGATGGTCCGGTAGGCTGCAACGCCGGGGATCAGGCACTTTCTCCCCCCGCCGAAGCCCGCGAGGTAGTGGTGGCTGACGGCCCCGGTGACCAGCACCCCGTCGGCCTCGAAAAGAAGGGAGTTGAGCGCTACATCGAGGCCGGAGCTTGTGACCCCGACATGTGTTAGTCCTGTGTCGTCGAAGCAGTCATGGTCGACGCAGGCTACGGCATCGAAGACAGGGTCCGATACTATCGCCCTCTGCTCGGTCTCCGTTTGCTTTCGATGGTTGCCGAGGGCGAAGAGGATCCGCGCGCGCCCACTGTCGAGGAACCTCTCGAGGAGAAAAGGGAGAATCCTTTCCGCACCCGTATACCTCGTTACGTCGGAAACGATGACGAGCAAGTCTTTCCCGGCTGCCCAATCCCGGAAAGGAGGCGCGCCTAAAGGTGCGTCGAGCGACGCCGACAGGGTCTCTTCCAGCGGCTGAAAGGGGGGGCGCCCATGGTCGACGACATTCACCGTCCAGGAAGGGGGGGTATCGATGGCGACGGAACCTCTTCCGTATTTCAGAGCCAACTTCATTTTATGCTGTAGAAAACTCCTCTTCCGCCGAATATCGCCAGGTCGCCAAGCTCTTCCTCTATCCTCAGGAGCTGGTTGTACTTCGCCATCCTTTCGCTTCGTGAAGCAGAGCCCGTCTTGATTTGGCCGGCGTTGACAGCGACGGCAAGATCGGCGATAAAGGGGTCCTCGGTCTCGCCGGACCTGTGGGAGATGACACACGTGAGGCCGGCCCGCTTGGCGATCTCGATGGTCGTGAGCGTTTCGGTCACTGTGCCGATCTGGTTCAGCTTGATAAGGACGCTGTTGGCTACACCCTGCGCGATGCCCTCCGTCAGTATCTTGGGGTTGGTCACGAAGACATCGTCTCCCACTATCTGGATTCTCGAGGCGCACCGATTGGTGAAGAGCTTCCACCCTTCCCAGTCGTTCTGCGCAAAGCCGTCCTCTATGGAAACGATAGGATAGTCCTTGATAAGAGACTCGTAGAAGGCGACCATCTCTTCTGCCTTCCAGGTGTTGTTTTCTATATGGTAGGCGCCGCCCTTGTAGAGCTCGCTCGCCGCCGTGTCAAGGGCCAGCGAGATATCTTCCCCAGGCCTGAAGCCGGCCTTCTCTATGGAGGCCAGGAGCATCTCGATTGCCTGTCTGGTAGAGGATATCTGGGGCGCGAACCCTCCCTCGTCGCCTACGCCGGATGCAAGCCCTTTCTCTTTCAAGACGGCCTTCAGCACGTGAAAGACCTCCACGCCCATCCGAAGGGCCTCGCTGAAGGAGCCGGCCCCGAGAGGAACGATCATGAATTCCTGCACGTCCAACGGGTTCTGGGCATGGGCTCCGCCGTTGATGACGTTCATCATCGGCACGGGCAGCTCCCGTGCCCTGACCCCACCCAGATACCTATAGAGAGGAAGGTCCTCGAAATCTGCGGCCGCCCTAGCGACCGCCATAGAAACGGCGAGGATCGCATTCGCCCCGAGTTTGCTCTTGTTGTCGGTGCCGTCGAGCCCTATCATCGTGTTGTCGATGAGGGCCTGATCTATGACGTCGAGTCCCTCCAGCTCCGGCGCAATGATTTCGTTAACGTTCTTGACCGCCGTCAGTACGCCCTTGCCCTGGAACCTGGCCTTGTCTCCGTCCCTCAGCTCAAGGGCCTCTCTTTCGCCCGTCGATGCACCGGAGGGCACTATTGCGCGCGCCAATACTCCGCTCTCGAGAACCACCTCCGCCTCAACGGTTGGATTACCCCTGCTGTCGAGCACTTCTCGCGCGAACACCTCGTATATGGTTGACATCGGTTCCTCCTCCGGATGGGATTTGATTGGTCAGGCGGAAAGCTATACCGATTATTGAGAATATCATAGGATCCCCAAAGCGTCAAACCTTTTGTGGCAGCTTCATCGGGGAGACCGGCCGTGTTTGCCGGCACCGTCGTCACGATGGGAGACTGCCCGCTGCCGCTCACCGGAACGCACACATAACCGGTTGTCTCCGCGATCGGGCTGTTTTCTTGCGCTGCCTTTTGGCGTATAATAGATGGCCGAATGGGCGTCCGGGGTAATCCGGGAAACTGTGTTGCCCGGGACGGTCGCCCGATAATTGGAGCAAGGAGGCATCATGAGGTCCGACAAGATGAAAAAGGGCGTTGAAAAGGCTCCCCACAGGTCGCTATTCAGCGCCATCGGTCTGCTTCCTGAAGAGCTGGAACGGCCTATAATCGGCATCGCCAGCTCAGCCTCCGAGTTGATCCCCGGCCACATGCATCTCGACAGGATCGCCCGGGCAGTCAAGGACGGCGTACGGCTCGCAGGCGGTACGCCATTGGAGTTTTCCACCATCGGTATTTGCGACGGCATAGCCATGAACCATGAAGGGATGAAGTATTCTTTAGGGTCGAGAGAGCTCATTGCCGACTCCGTCGAAGTCATGGCAATGGCCTACCCCTTTGACGGGCTTGTGCTGATTCCGAACTGCGACAAGATCATTCCGGGCATGATGATGGCCGCCCTCCGCCTCAACATACCGGCCCTCCTCGTAAGCGGCGGTCCCATGCTGGCCGGCCGCTTCAAGGGACGGACCGTCGATCTCATCTCGGTGTTCGAGGCTGTCGGGAAGGTGGCCACGGGAGCTATGAAAGAGGAGGAGCTTGCAGAGCTCGAGGGGTGTGCCTGTCCCGGCGCCGGCTCGTGCTCCGGTATGTTTACGGCAAACTCCATGAACTGTCTGAGCGAGGCGCTCGGTATAGCGCTGCCCGGAAACGGGACCGTTCCGGCGGTTCACGCCGGTCGCATCAGGCTGGCGAAGGCCGCCGGGAAGGCTGTAATCTCCCTTGTTGCGGCCGACCTTGCACCGAGGCAGATCATGACCCTGGAGGCATTCAAGAACGCCATCACCGTCGATATGGCTTTCGGCGGTTCGTCGAACACGGCACTCCATCTGCCCGCCATCGCCAACGAGGCAGGCATAGAGCTGCCCCTTGCCCTCTTTGATGAAATCTCGGAGAGAACACCCCACCTGTGCTATATGAGCCCCGCAGGTCCCCATCACCTGGAAGACCTCCATGAGGCAGGCGGCGTCTATGCGATCATGAAAGAACTCTCGAAGAGGAGCCTTGTAAACGAGGCATGCCTGACCGTTGCCGGAAAGACCGTGGGAGAGATGATGGGAGAGGCGAGCGTGGAGGATTACGGGGTCATCAGGCCCATCGACCGGCCTTACCACGCGAGGGGAGGCCTCGCGGTCCTCACGGGAAGCCTTGCCCCCCAGGGCGCGATCGTGAAAATTGCCGGCGTGGCGGATCGTATAAGGAGGTTCAGCGGACAGGCGCGGGTATTCGAGAGCGAAGAAGAGGCTATGGCCGCCATCATGGAAGGCAGGATACGCGCCGGAGACGCAATTGTCATAAGGTACGAAGGGCCGAAGGGCGGGCCCGGCATGAGGGAGATGCTGACTCCCACCAGCGTGCTTTGCGGCAGGGGGCTCGACCTCGACTGCGCGCTGATCACCGATGGCAGATTCTCCGGGGGCACGAGGGGCCTCTGCATCGGCCACGTTTCCCCCGAGGCCGCGGAAATGGGTCCTATAGGACTGGTAAGGGAGGGAGATAAGATCGAGATCGACCTCGACAGAAAATCCATCGACCTCCGAGTCGGCGAAAGGGAGATGAAGGAAAGACGGAAGGCCTGGAAAAGGCCCGAACCCCACATTAAGGACGGCTACATGGCACGCTACTCGGCAATGGTCACCGGCGCGGCGCGGGGCGCAATCTTTCGCCGTCCCGAAGAATAGCCGCCGGCGATGGATCGCGAGGCCATCAAGGAGATTGAAGCAATCTGCAGCCCGGGGAATGTAAGGGCGTCCTTCGAGGAACGCAAGTGCTACGCCTACGATGGGAGAACGGAAGGGGCCGTCCCCGACCTCGTCGTTTTCCCCGCATCGGCCGCTGAAGTTTCGGCAATACTCAAGCTTGCCAACAAATTCCTCTTCGCCGTAGTTCCCAGGGGCCAGGGTTCGGGCCTGACGGGCGGCTCGGTGCCTGTGAAGGGCGGCGTTGTCCTGTCCTTTATGCGGATGGACCGGATACTGGAAATCGACTCGGCGAACATGGTTGCCGTGGTCGAACCGGGGGTAATCACCTTTCTTCTCCAGCAGGAGGTCGCAAAGAAAGGGCTCTTCTATCCCCCTGACCCTTCCTCTTACATGTACTCGACCATAGGCGGGAACGTGGCGGAGTGCGCGGGAGGCCCGAATTCCCTGAAGTACGGGGTGACCCGCGACTATGTGCTCGGCCTTGAAGTGGTGCTGCCCACCGGGGAGATACTCAATGTAGGGGTGAGGACGATGAAGGGTGTCGTCGGGTACGACCTTACGAGGTTATTTGTGGGAAGCGAGGGCACACTGGGGGTGGTTACCAGGGTCACGCTCAAGCTGATCCCCCTGCCCGAGGCAAAGGCAACCCTCCTCGCTCTCTTCCATGAAGTGGAGGGGGCGGCGGAAACCGTCTCCGCCATCATCGCTGCGAAGGTCGTGCCTGCCACCATAGAATTTATGGACAAGTCGTCCATACGCTGCAGCGAGCAGGCTTCGCCCATGGGCCTGCCGGAGGACGTGGGAGGTCTCCTTTTGATCGAGGTAGACGGGACCAGGGAATCGGCCCTTGCTCAGGCGGAAAAGGTCCGCTCCATCGCCGCCGGCCACCACGCGGTCCGCTGTGACCTTACGGAGGATCCCTTGGAAGCGGACAGACTGTGGCAGGCAAGGAGGGTGCTCTCCCAGGCGACTTATAACCTGAACCCGGTGAAGATAGCCGAGGATGTCGTCGTCCCCCGCTCGGAGATCCCCGCGTTTATCCGTTCGCTGGAGGAGATGCAGAGAAGGTTCGGCTTACCCATTCTCAGCTTCGGCCACGCGGGCGACGGCAACTTCCACGTGAGCCTGATGATAAAGGACACGGCCGAAGACCGGGCCAGGGCAGAGGAGGCGGTTAGGGAAATCTTTGCTGAGGCCCTGAGGCGCGGCGGTACGATGTCGGGTGAGCACGGCATCGGCCTAGCGAAGGCGCCTTACCTCGGCATGGAACTGTCTGACGATGTAATCGAGACCATGAGAAGGATCAAGAAGCTCTTCGACCCGAACAACATACTCAATCCGGGCAAAATTTTCCCGGAATAGAGGCACACCCCGTCGAAAATAGCCCGTCCCCCTTGGCCCCCACGTCCAGCCGGCTTGGAAGTGAGGCCCGTTCAAAAAAGTGAGGATAGCCGCCTAAAAACGATAACGATGAGCATGAGGGGCGCGGGGCACGGAGGCAAAAATAAAAGAAAGGCCGGAAGAATTTAGACCGGTACGGATATTTGTTGGAAAGTGTATCTTGTTTGTGTTAGAAGATTAAAGGCCCGATTGGGGACGTAGGGGCCTCCCGATGAGAGGGAGAGATATGTTCAAGCTAAAACATTATCTCAATCAGGCCTTTAATTCCGTCACCATCATGGTCATCCCCCATTCCAGCGGGAAGCCCGTAAGGATAAGGATCACCGCCCTATCGCTTTTTTGTTGTCTCTTCCTGACCCTTTTGGGAGTGGTTTACGTTCTGTCCACGGGCGTGAGGACTGCCGAGTACTACGGTATCCGGAAGAAGATGCGTTTTTTTGAATCCCAGCTCATGGAATTGAAGGTGGTCATCTTCTCTCTTCGGAGGACCGAATCGGAGCTCACCAAGCTGGTCTCTCTGGACTCGAAGAAGAAGATCCTGGAAACGCCCGAGTTGTCCAATCAGGGCTCTCTGGATATAGACCTGCTGAGGAGGCAGGTCGCAGAGACGATTCAGTCGGTTTCAGAGATCAGAGAGTACCTCAAGGAACAAAGGAGTATCTACCGGTCGACACCGGGAGGCTGGCCCGTAGAGGGGCATATAAGTTCGCCCTTCGGCAGACGAGTACACCCTATAACCGGCGAGTCGGCCTTTCATTCGGGTGTCGACATACGGGCCCCCATCGGATCGCCTGTGAGGGCGACCGCGGACGGTATAGTCAGTTTTTCGAACTGGCATAACGACAGCGGTTACATCGTTGTGCTTGAGCATGGACACGGCTTCAGCACGGCTTACGCCCACAACAAGGCGAATAGTGTCACCCTCGGACAGCGGGTCAGGAAAGGGCAGGTAATCTCCCTGTCGGGCGCCACGGGTGACTCCACCGGACCCCATGTGCACTACGAGGTGTGGAAGGATGGCAAGCACGTGAATCCGGCAACATTTCTGGGAGGCAGATCGTGATATTTCGTAAGCGCCAACAGTCCTTGGAAGTCATCTTGGGTCCCGAGTGCAGAGTCGTAGGAACCCTGTCTTCGCCGGGAGTTGTGCGAATCGATGGAAACGTGGAAGGAAACATCACGGCAGACTGGTTGATCATAGGAGAGACGGGATACGTTAAAGGAGATACTTTATCAAGAGGGATAATCGTTTCGGGAAGGCTGGAGGGCAACATAAGATCGAATGAAACCGTGGAGATCGGGTCTAAGGGGATTGTCAACGGCGACATTTACACCACAAAACTGAGCATTTACCAAGGCGCGTGCTTTGACGGTCATTCCTACATGCGACGAATGGTGGAGCTGGACAGCAGACAGGTGGTGCCCTTCCAAGAACGCACAAAACAGGGTCTCGTTACGACCAAAGAATTGGGCGGCTTCGATGACCCCTGATCTCCCGACGTGCTTTCGAAAGTGCAGGGCAAGTTTGTTACGAGAAGACAATCAAAAATAGAACAGCAACAAGGAGGAAGAAATGTCAACTTTCACGCCCGTTACGTCGGATTTCACCGAAGAAAAGGTGACCACGGTTATCGCTGAGGATCTGCATATTAAAGGCAGTGTCAGGTTCGAGACTTCTCTCATGATAAAGGGGACTCTTGAAGGAGAGATTAGCTCGGAGGGACTGCTTATCGTAGGTCCTACGGCAAAGATCAACGCCACGATTGTCACCAAAAGACTTATTTCACTAGGGGAGATCCAAGGGGACGTTACGGCGAGCGAGCAGGTCGTGCTGAAGGAAACCGCTACCCAAACGGGGAACATCACCACCCAAAACATTATCGTGGAGAGCGGTTCTCTCTTCAACGGGTCGATTACGATGAAGGGGAAAGAGACTTCTTCCAGGTGAGAGGCGCAGGCGGCATTGCGGAAGGGCTGTTAAAAAAAAATTTGAGGAGACGTACAAAATGAGAGATGTACAAGCAAAAGCATTGAACATCGACGAGACCAACGTCACGACGACTCTGGCCGAGGACCTTCACATCACCGGCACCATGAAGTTCAAAAGCTCCCTCATGATAGAGGGTACATTCGATGGCGAGATCATCTCGGAAGGATTGCTCATCGTCGGCCCTACCGCCAAAGTCACCGCCAAAGTCACGACGAAGAAGCTCGTGTCTCACGGAGAGGTCACCGGCGACGTTACGGCGAGCGAGCAGGTCGTGCTGAAAGAGACCGCCACCCAGAGTGGAAACATCACCACGCCCTATCTTATCGTGGAAAGCGGCTCCATCTTCAACGGCTCCTGCGTTATGGAAAGGGAGGCGGTTCCCGAATCGTCGCTGCATGAAACCGGTTCCGGAGATAGTGGCTCCGGGACCGAAGGGCAGGGACCCCGGGATTCGGAATATCAGCAACAAGAGCGGGAAGCCGCCATAGTAAAGGAGGAAATGCCGGTGCAGGAAGCGCCCGTTTCCGTAGCGCTCTCCGGTCCTCCCGAGGAACAGGCGACAACGACCACCGAAGATTTGATATCTACGAGGGATGAACTGGAGAAGAAAGGGGAAGAAACGGACGAGGGCGGTTGGTGGCAGGGTGCGCAAAGGACACATGCCGAGCAGACGCCGAGGTCGCCAAAAGGGTCGAAAACGCTCCTTTTCTGAACGTTCCCGGTGTTCTTTCCGGCAGGTGGCGTTCGATTATTGGTAGCCCATTAGCTGGTTATTGTATGACCGACCAAACGACGAGGAGGTAGAAAATGGCGGATATGAACCAACCTACGGCAGGCATAGACGAAACCAACATCACCACCGTGCTGGCCGATGATCTCCATATCACGGGCGCGATCAACTTCAAGAGCTCTCTCATGATAAAGGGTACTTTAGACGGCGAGATCATATCGGAAGGATTGCTCATCATCGGTCCTACCGCCAAGGTCACCGCTAAGGTCACCACGAAAAAGCTCGTGTCTCACGGAGAAATCACCGGCGATGTTACGGCGAGCGAGCAGGTCGTGCTGAAAGAGACCGCCACCCAAACTGGGAACATCACCACCCGGAACATTATCGTCGAGAGCGGCTCCCTCTTTAACGGGTCGGTCACTATGAAGGGAAAGGACGGCTCTTCCAAATAAGAAAGAGGCGCGGCGACGGACCGGCGCGGATCGGCCGAGAGAAAACAGGAGATCGGTGGTGAACATTCCTGCGCCATTAAGGGTTGAAAGAGCACGAAGATTATAGAGAAAGAGGAAGCGTCTAAGGGGTCTCACCCCGTACAACACTTAAAAATAGCAGGGGTCGAAGCATTACGGCCCGACAGCACGACAAATCAGGTGCGAAAATCGCCCCGGCCTTGCCATTAAGGGGCAAAGTTGGAGAGCTGGTACGGTATCTCTTTTTCTTCCAGCTCTTGCTTCTTCTCGAAGTAAACCTCGCCTGCCGCAATTTCCCTCAAGGAGGTCACGACCTCCCTGTTGGTAGATTTGACAAGGGGCCTCGATCCTTTGATCAGTTGTTTGGATCTCTTCGCAGCGAGGTGGACGAGCTCGAAGCGGTTTTCAACCTTATCCATGCAGTCCTCAACGGTTATTCTGGCCATCTGCGCTGCCTCCTTACGCGGGCGATAATCGACGCGAACTCGTCGTAAGCCCTGTTAATATTATCATTTATAAGCACATATGTAAAGAGCGGCTTCTTTGCGATCTCCTCTCTCACCCGCTCCATCCGCCTTTCTATTTCCTTCTCTCCTCTGCTCGTCAGCCTCCGCACGAGCTCTTCCACTGAAGGGGTGTCGACGAATATGAGCACTGCTTCCGGCAGCTTCTCCTTGACTTTAAGGGCGCCGTTGACATCGATGTCGAGAATGACGTCGACTCCTTCGGATAAGGGCTCCGATACCTCTCGGCTCAGGGTGCCGTACAGGTGGCCGTGGACGATCTCCCACTCGAGGAATTCGCCCCGGGCGACCATCGCCCTGAACGTCTCGTCGTCCACAAACCTGTAGTCCAGGCCGTCGATCTCGTGATCCCTCCTTTTACGGGTCGTGCAGGAGACGGAAAAGCGGCTTTTTCCGTCCTCTCTCAGGAACTTCTCAATGAGCGTGCTCTTTCCGGTACCCGACGGACCGGAAACGACGAAGAGATGGCCCCTTTCATTCGACATTCTGAACCTGCTCCCGCATCTTTTCTATCTCCACCTTGATCAGGATCGCCCTCTCGCTGATGGAGAGATCGCCCGACTTGCTCGCTATCGTGTTGGTCTCCCTGACCATTTCCTGTATTATGAAATCGAGCTTCCGGCCTATCTCTTCGGCGGAATCGAGAGTCTCTGTGAAAAGACCGACGTGCCCCTTCAGCCTGGCTATCTCCTCCGCTATGTCGAGTCGTTCCATGTAGAAGCCCATCTCCTGCAGGATCCTCGTCTCTTCAACCGCGGCGCCGCTCACCTCCAGGATTTTCCGGCGAAGCGTCTCCTCGTGGCTTCTTATGGCCTCGGGAAACCGCTCCTCAATTGCCGCAATGTGGCTTAAGATCTTCGAGAGCCTTTCCAGGAGGTCTTTCTTGATCAGCGCCCCTTCACGCTCCCGCTCCTCGTTCAGCTTTGAGAGGAGCGTCTCAAAGCAGGAGAAGAGCACCTCTTCGGGGGCGGCTTTCTCCTCATAGACGAGGATGTCTTTAAAGCCAAGCAGGTCGGCGACCGCCAGGTCATCTTTGAGACCGTAGGACTCCTTCAGGCGGCGCGCCAGATCGATATACCACCTGATCGCCTCCTCGCTGGCCCGAGGCATGGCCCCATACTCGTCGCCCTTGTCCCACTTGATCGTGATGTCAAGCCTGCCCCGTTTGACGAAGCGCCTGGCCGTTTCTCGAAGGCGCGACTCATGGCCCGAGGCGCTTCGAGGCAGCCGGAGGGAGACCTCGAGGTAGCGGCTGTTGAGCGACCTCGCCTCTCCGTAGCACTTGCCTCCTTCGCTATCCGTTTCGATCTTCGAAAAACCCGTCATGCTCTTTGGCATCTCAGCAACCTCTTGTAGTGTTCTCTCCACCCATTCAAAAGGGCGATCAACCGGCCTGCCCCGTAATCCGGATAGGTCCACTTCAGCGGCCGGTAGCTTCCGTTTTCGAAAAGCAGCGTAAGGTCGGCGAAAATGCCCCTTCCCAGGTAGATCCTGTGGGCGTACCCCTTGGTAGTGCCAAGGACCACGTGTTCGAGCGCAATGTATCCGGGGTCCAGGTTGACCCGTCTCCTCCCGTCGATCGACCTCGCGCTCTCGATTGCGTTCGTTCCGAGCTTGACGGCCGCGAGTATCTCCCGGTCCAGGAGGGGCTCGAAGAGCAGGAAATAACGTTGCAGGTCTGCGCCCATTTCGGGTCCGTAGTATTCCGACTCACAAAAGGGAAGAACTTCAGTTTTCTCCCGTACAGGCCCGATGACCCCGGTCAACTCTGCTTCCACCTGTCCCAGGGCCTTTGGGTCGCCGTAGATAACGCTAGAAAAAAAGAGGACCGGGGGAGGAAGCTTCACTGTTCCCACAGAATAAAATACTCCCTGTTCTTTCTTGCTTTCTCACGGGGTGCTTCGGCCACGTCCAATGGCCGCAAGCCGCATTGTTCGCCGAATTGCCGTATGTCGTCGATCACCGACTTTATCCGTTCCGGGTCTTTTACGATCCCGCCCTTGCCTACCTTGTATCTCCCCACCTCAAACTGGGGCTTCACGAGCGTCACGAGGAGGCCCCCGGGTACCAGGAGCGGCAGTAAGGCGGGGATGATCTTTTTGAGCGATATGAAGGAAACGTCCACGGTGATCATATCTACCTTCTCACCTATGGATTCGGGGGAAAGGTGCCGGGCATTAACGTTTTCCCGCACCACCACCCTTGGGTCTTCCCGCAGCTTTTCGTGGAGCTGATGGGAGCCCACATCGACCGCATAGACTCTTGCTGCGCCTGCCTGAAGCAGGTAGTCGACAAAGCCTCCGGTCGACGAGCCTATGTCGATCACCTTTTTCCCTGTGATGTCGAGGCCGAAACGCCTGGCTGCCTGCTCCAGCTTGACCCCGCCGAAGCCGACGTAGGGCAGGGCACTGCCCCGCACTTCCACGGCCGACTGCTCGTCTACCACTTTGTCGGCCCGGAAGACCCGTTCGCCTGCGAGGTAGACCTCTCCCGCCATCACGAGTATCTTTGCCTTTTCTCTTGATTCGGCGAGACCCTTCCGAGCCAGAAGCGTATCTATCCTAAGTTTAGCCACTGCTTTACGGTCTTTTTGATGCCGTCTTTGTCCAGGCCAACCTCCTGCCGAAGGACCTTCTGCGATGCGTGGGACAGGAACCGATCGGGCAGGCCCACTCTCTTTACGGGCACCGTTATGCCCTCCTCGGACAGGAGTTCCATGACCCCGCTGCCGAACCCCCCTATTGCCGAATTCTCCTCGAATGTCGCTATCCTTCCGATGCGGCGGGCCAGGTCGAACAGCATCCGACCGTCCATCGGTTTCGTGAACCGGCCGTTTACAACAGCGCAGCTTACGCCCCCCTCGACTTCGAGCTCGACCGCGGCCTGAAGGCAAGCATAGACGACCGGTCCGCACCCGATGAGCGCTATATCCGACCCCGTCCTGAGGAGCTCCCAGTTTCCCAGGGGTATTTCCACAAAGTCGTCCTCAAGAGGGACGCCGACCGCTTCCCCCCTTGGATAGCGCACTGCCACAGTCATTCCGTACCGGTACGCGGAGAAGAGCATCTGTCTCAGCTCGTTCTCATCCTTCGGGCTCATGATGACCATGTTGGGAATATGGCGCAGATAAGACATGTCGAAACTGCCGTGGTGCGTCGGACCGTCTGCTCCTACGATGCCGCTTCTGTCTATCGCGAAAACGACCGGAAGCTGCTGGAGGCAGACATCTTCGATGATTTGGTCGAAGCCTCGCTGAAGGAACGTGGAGTACATGGCCACGAAGGGCTTCATGCCGCCCAACGCCAGTGCCGCGGCGAAGGTAACGCCATGGGCCTCCGCGATGCCGATGTCATAGAAGCGGCCGGGGAAAGTTCTTGAAAATTTCTCAAGACCTGTGCCGAGCCCCATGGCGGCCGTGATGGCTATTATTTTTTCATCCTTCGACGCGAGCTCGATGAGCGTTTCGCCGAAGATGTCGGTATAGGTCGGCTTGCCGTTGTGCAGCGGCTCGCCGGAATCGAGGTTGAATTGGGAGATGCCGTGGAAGAGCGCCGGGTCCTTTTCGGCCGGTTCGTATCCCTTCCCTTTCTTGGTCACTATATGGACCAGGATGGGCCCCTTCAGTTTCCTTACGTTCGCAAGGTTGAGGATCAGGTGGTTCAGGTTGTGGCCGTCCACTGGACCCACATACTGGAAGCCCAGCTCTTCGAAGAGCAGCCCCGGCGTAACGAAGCCCTTAACGGCTTCCTCAATATAGCGGGCGGCTTTATAGACCCTGTCGCCGACGGCGGGAAGGTTGCGGATCGCCTGCTTGATGTCTTCCCTCAAGCTGCTCATGAATTCGCCCGTCATGATCCTGTTGAGATGGGCCGAAAGAGCGCCGACGTTCTTGGAGATGGACATCTCGTTGTCATTCAGGATAACGATGATATCGCTCTTCAGGTGTCCCGCATGGTTAAGGGCCTCGAACGACATCCCCCCGGTGAGGGAGCCGTCGCCGATGACCGCCACGATGCGGTAATCCTGGTTTTGTTTCTTCTTTGCCTCTGCAAGGCCCGTTGCAATAGAGATCGAGTTTGATGCGTGTCCTGTGTCGAAGGTGTCGTAGATACTCTCTTGCCTGCATGGGAAGCCGGAAAGACCCCCGCTTTGCCTGATCGTGCGGAAACGTTCCTTCCTCTCGGTAAGTATCTTGTGGGTGTAGCATTGATGACCCACATCCCAGATGATCTTGTCACTGGGCGTATTAAATACGTAGTGGAGGGCAAGGGTGAGCTCGACCACGCCCAGATTCGACGAAAGGTGGCCGCCGGTTTTCGAGACCGTCCGGACGATGACCTCCCGAATCTCCTCAGCCAGCTTCGAAAGCTGAGCGGGCGTCAGTTCCCGTATGTCTCTTGGCCTATTGATGCTGTCGAGGAGCATCTAAAAGGACCTGTTGCCTATAAAATTCGCGATCTGCACGAGTATCTCCCCCTTAAGGCCGAGAAACCCGACCGATGCAACGGCCTTATCGACGAGCTCATCTATCCTCGCCTTTGAGGCTGCGATGCCGTAATGCTTGACGTAGGTCTGTTTTTCCGTATCCTTCTTCAGCTTTTTCCCAACCTCCGCCTCCTTGCCTTCTACGTCGAGGAGGTCGTCCCTTATCTGAAAGGCAAGGCCGATCGAATCGCCGAAGGTCGCGAAGCATTTCAGCTCCCCCCTCTTCGCGTTGCCGATAATGGCGCCCGTCAGGACCGATGCCCTGATCAGGGCGCTCGTCTTGTTGCGGTGTATGAAATTGACGATCCTCTTTGTCCCCGTCTTGCCCTCGTAGACTACGTCCATTGCCTGGCCCGCCACCATGCCGCCTGCGCCCGCCGCGCCGGCGATCTCGTAGATCACCCTCTGTGTTACATCGGGTGAAGGGCGTTTTCGCGGCGCAGCCATTACGCGAAATGCCTCCGTGAGGAGGGCATCCCCGGCGAGAAGGGCGACAGCCTCCCCGAAAATCTTGTGGCATGTAGGCTTGCCGCGCCTCACATCGTCGTTGTCCACGCAGGGAAGGTCGTCGTGGATGAGCGAGTAGGTGTGTATCATCTCGATGGCGGCCGCAAAAGGGAGCACTACCTCCACATCGCCGCCCATCGCCTCGCAGGCGGCCAGTGCAAGCCCGGGCCTGATCCTTTTCCCGTCCGCGAACAGGCTGTATTCCATGGCTTCCATGAGGGTGCTTGAAGAGGGCCTGAAGGTGGAGAAAATCATCCTCAGCTCATTTTCTACAAGCACTCTTTTTTCGGTTAGAAAACCGGTCGGGTCCACTAGGGTTCTTCCTGTAGGAAGGGCTTTTTCTCTAAAGACCCATCGTCCTTTTTCACGAGGATCTCCACCTTGCGTTCTATCTCATCGAGAGTTTTCGTGAGGTCCTTTGTGAGATCCACGCCCTCCTCAAACAGGCGCAAAGCGTCGTCGAGCGGAACCTTTCCTTCGTCAAGAATGCTTACTATCTCTTCGAGTTTACGTAATCCCTCTTCGAATTTCATGCTTAATTATAGAATTTAGCGCGACTATTTTTCAAGTACTTGGCCCAAACCCTATACAAGACCCCTTCTGCAAGGCAGGCTTTACGAAAGTGAACGAAAGTGTACGGTTTGAGAGACCTAAACAAAGGGCTGCCATAACCGGGGGCGACAAAAGGGTGCCTGGAAAAATTTGCATGGCCGGCTGGAAAGGGGTTACAATGAAGAATGGAAGAAATCAAGGTGCGGACTACGAAAAGGGTCGAAGCCAGGGACATTACCGACGAGGTAAGGCGTGCCGTAGAAGGCGCGGGGGGTTGTTCCGTCCATCTTTTCTGCCTCCACACGACTTGCGGCCTGACGATCAATGAAAACGCGGACCCGGCAGCGATGAAGGACCTCATTGACTCCCTGAGCAGGCTCGTACCGGAGGACTACCCTTACAGGCATAGAGAAGGCAATTCAGACGCCCACGTCAAGTCTTCCCTGGTAGGTTGTTCCCTTACTGTCCCGCTGTCTGCCGGCAGGCTCGTGCTCGGGACGTGGCAGGGCATCTACCTGATGGAGTTCGACGGGCCCCGCGAAAGAAAGATCGCCCTTACGGTGGTCAAATAACATGAGGAGTCTGACATGAAGTTCATGCGAACGGTCCTTCGGTCCGCCGCTGTCTCGGCTGTTGCGGGTCTTCTTCTGGCCGGGCCGCTGGGCGCGGCCAAGGACGACGTGCCTAAGCCCAAGGAGTACGGCGTCTATGTCAAGACAGCGAACAAACTGGTAAGGATCCTTCCCAACATCGTCTTCGACCAGGATTCGCTGCTTTACGTCGAAAGCAACAACCCTCCCCATTTTCTGCTGAACGACATAAGGTATTTCATTCTCTACGGGAAACACAACATGCATCTCCTCACCGTCAACCACCTCCTGTTCCTGAACCAGACGCCCATCGGCAAATCGCGCTTCATGTTCGGAAAAGAGGTCGATGTAGAGGTGAAAAAGAAGAGCGATACTCTCTACTCGGTAAAGCCGAAGGGTCTTTTCGGAAGAGGCTACTATGCCATCTGGATAGAAGATTCGGCGTGGGACTTCATTGTGGAGTAAGTGCCCGGGCTGTGTTAACTGGAGGCGGCATCCGGATTTGAACCGGAGAATAACGGTTTTGCAGACCGCTGCCTTACCACTTGGCTATGCCGCCGCTTGAAGAGGGCAGCGTTTTCACCCTCGACATCTTTCTTTTTTGGAGCGGGCAACGCTTTAACCCGCGACGCATTTCTTTTTTGGAGCGGGCAACGCTTTAACCCGCGACGCATTTCTTTTTTGGAGCGGGCAACGCTTTAACCCGCGACGCATTTCTTTTTTGGAGCGGGAAACGGGATTTGAACCCGCGACTTCAACCTTGGCAAGGTTGCACTCTACCACTGAGTTATTCCCGCTAATGTTGTAATAATACCGGAAAACCCCGCCCCTGTCAACCGTTAGCGGCTTTGGCCGGCGCGTGATATCCTGCGTCAAGGTCTCTAGTACTCCGACAGGTCGGGTTTTGCGCGCCTGCTTTTCTTTCGCGCCTGAAGGTGTTTCATCTCCAGCACCTTCTCCTTCGCCCGTCTGGAACGCCTCCTTTTCTGCCGTCTGACTTTCTCGATAGCTTCTTGTTCCTCGCTTTTTCTTCCGGCTATCAGCCGTTCTATTTTCTGCACGAGGAGTCTTCTCGCGAAAAACCTGTTGGCCGCCTGGTAGCGCTCTCTTTGGCACTTTACCTCCAGGCCTGTGGGCAGGTGCTTAAGGTAGACGCAGGTAGAGACTTTGTTGACGTTTTGTCCCCCATGCCCCCTCGCACGAATGAAGCGCTCCACGATGTCCGATTCCTGGATACCGAGGCTCGTCATCCGTTCCTGCAGGGTTTTTTCCTTTTCGGGGCTAACCATGATCTTTTAGCTCCGTCAAAGTATAAACCAAAAGGGGCCTTTTGTGAAGCCACTGGCGAG